>ENA-UOJJ01000671-UOJJ01000671.1-human-gut-metagenome-genome-assembly--contig:-CS66-NODE-671-length-56519-cov-59.779275_pt1 | contig 56519 bp, 59 predicted proteins | sample MGYA00242343_ERZ723890 | MGnify/ENA metagenome assembly ERZ723890
CCACCGGCGGCACCACCGAGCAGGAAATCTTGAAACAGGTTCCCTGCTCTTTTTATGCCCGGACGCCGGGAGAAAGGAGGACATTGCTTGCCATGCCCGCACTTTGATGTGAAAGTTATCCAGCGCAGCAAGCGCCAGTCAGCCGTTGCGTCTGCCGCCTACCAGAGTGGGGAACGGCTGTTTTCCGAATACGACCAGAAACAGAAATACTATTCCCATAAAAGCGAAATCGTCCACACCGAAATCATTCTGCCGCCCCATGCCCCGCCGGAGTACGCAGACCGGAATACTTTGTGGAACGCCGCCGAAGCCATAGAAAAACAATGGAACTCCCAGCTTGCCCGGAGGTTCGTGCTTGCCATTCCGAGGGAACTTCCCCGGTCACAGTACGCCGACCTTATCCGGGACTACTGCCGGGAGTTTTTCGTTTCCAAGGGCATGATTGCCGATTTTGCCATCCATGACAAGGGGGACGGAAATCCCCACGCCCACATCCTTCTTACCATGCGGGCGATGGACGAAACCGGGAAATGGCTCCCCAAGAGCCGGAAGGTTTACGACCTTGACGAGAACGGCCAGCGTATCCAGCTTGCGTCCGGCAGATGGAAAAGCCACAAGGAGGACACCGTGGACTGGAACGACCAGAAGTACGCCGAGATATGGCGGCAGGGCTGGGCTGACACGGCGAACCGCTATCTGGAAGCCATCGGCAGCCCGGAGCGCCTTGACCTTCGTTCTTATGCCCGACAGGGGATTGATAAAATCCCCACCGTCCACATGGGGCCAGCGGTCAGCCAGTTGGAGAAGAAAGGCATACAGACCAACATCGGCAACCTGAACCGGGACATCAAAGCCGCCAATTCCCTCATGCAGTCTATCCGGCAGATGGTACGCAGCTTAAAGGGCTGGCTGTCCGGCCTGAAAGAGAAAAAGGCGGCGTTGCTGGAAGCACTGGAACAGGCAAAGGAACCGACCATCCCCGAACTGCTTTCCCGGTATCTGGATAAACGGAGCGAGGAACGTACCGGCTGGACTTCCAAGGGAAAGCTAAAGGGAACCGTTGAAGATTTCAACAAGGTCATGGAAGCCCTTGACTTCCTGCGGCAGAAAGAGATTTCCACCGTAGAGAGCCTTGACGCCTATCTGGATGAAGCCAGCGCACAGGCCGTTTCCATCCGTGAGGAAATCAAGCCGATGGAGAAGCGTGTAAAAGAGATTGACCGGCTGCTTTTCCATATCGGGAACTTTGAAGCGAACAAGCCGGTTCATGCGAAATATGCCGCTATCCGCTGGAAGAAACCCAAGGAGAAATATGCCGCCGACCATAAGGAGGAACTGGACGCCTACAACGCTGCCCTGCGGTATTTCAAGGTTCACCTTGATGGGGCGAAGTACAGCACAAAGAAGCTGGCCGGGGAACAGGCACAGCTTTCAGAGAATATCGCTTCCAAGACGGAAGCGCTGACTGCCGTACAGGAGGATGTAAAGATTTTGCGGGATGTGCGCCACTGGCTCAATCAGGTTTTGCCATCCGAGCAGTACCGCCAGACCGCAGAGCCGGGAAAGAAACCGTCCATCCAGCAGGCAGTCAAAGGCCGGGAGCAGCGTATCCGGGAGGAACAGGCAGAGAAACGCCAGCAGCCCCGCCGCCAGCAAAAACAGGATATGGAACTTTAACCAATCAGGCGCTTGCCATTTTCCCCGTGAGAATGACAGGCGCTTTTCTTATTTTCAGGAGGATTTGCCTATTGAACGTATTTGAAGCCGTAAAGCAGTCTGTTACCACCCGGCACGCCGCCGAGCATTACGGTATCCGGGTAGGAAGAAACGGGATGTGCGCCTGCCCTTTCCATGACGATAAAAACCCCAGCATGAAGGTTGACCGGCGCTTCCATTGTTTCGGCTGTCAGGCAGACGGGGATGTGATTGACTTTGTTTCCCGTCTGGAAAACGTCAGCCCCAAGGAAGCCGCCCTCATGCTGGCGCAGGACTTCTCCATCCCCTATGAGGATAAGGAGCCACCAAGCAGGAGCCGCCCGAAGCGAAATCCCCGGAAGGAAAGCCCGGAACAGCAATTTAAGCGCATGGAGCGCCACTGTTTCCGGGTACTGTCCGACTATCACAATCTGCTGCGCCGCTGGAAGCGGGACTATGCCCCCAAGACGCCGGAGGAAGAATGGCACCCGCTTTTCGTGGAAGCCTTGCAGAAGCAAGCCCATGTGGAATATCTGCTGGATGTGCTGCTGTTCTCCGACATAGGGGAACGGGCTGCCCTGATTGCCAGCTACGGAAAGGAAGTGAGGAACCTTGAGCGGAGAATGGCAGACCTTGCCGCCCGAACTGCGGCAGGCCGTGACGGACACCATCGAAGCCGCACCCCCGCCCCGGAGCGTTGAGGAAGTGAAAGCCATGCTGGAAAGCACCGAGAAAGGCGGCGTGCGGAACAGTATCCACAACTGCCTGACCGTGTTCCAGTATGACCCCGTCCTTTCCGGGGCGGTTGCGAAAAATCTCCTGACCGAGCGCATTGACCTTCTAAAGCCCATCGGCAGGAAACGCAGAACCGGCAGCAAGGCCATGACCGACACGGACATGAAATATATCCGGCTGTATCTGGAAGATACCTACGGCCTGACCAGCGAGAAAAAGATAGCAGACGCCGCCGATCTGGCCGCAGACGCAAACAGCTACCATCCCATCCGGGACTATCTGAACGGCCTTGTCTGGGACGGGAAAGAGCGTATCCGCTACTGCCTGCGTCACTTTCTGGGAGCCGACACGGACAACTTCACTTACCATTCCCTGCGGCTGTTCCTGCTGGGAGCCATCCACCGGGCTTTCTGCCCCGGCTGTAAGTTTGAGGTCATGCTCTGTCTGGTAGGCGGTCAGGGAGCCGGGAAATCCACCTTCTTCCGGCTGCTGGCCGTAAAAGACGAGTGGTTTTCCGATGATTTGCGGAAGCTGGACGATGATAACGTGTACCGGAAGTTACAAGGCCACTGGATAATTGAAATGTCGGAGATGATTGCCACCGCCAACGCCAAGAGCATAGAGGAAATCAAGTCATTTTTAAGCCGCCAGAAGGAGGTCTATAAAATCCCCTACGAAACCCACCCGGAGGACAGGCTGCGGCAATGCGTGTTCGGCGGCACTTCCAACGCCCTGGACTTCCTGCCCCTTGACCGTTCCGGGAACCGGCGCTTCCTGCCGGTCATGGTCTACCCCGGACAGGCCGAGGTACACATTTTGGACGATGAAGCCGCTTCCAGAGCCTATATCGAACAGGTATGGGCGGAAGCCATGACAACCTACAAAAGCGGCGATTTTAAGCTGTCTTTTACACCTGAAATGATACAGTATCTCAAAGAACACCAGCGGGATTTCATGCCGGAGGACACCAAGGCCGGGATGATACAGGCGTACCTTGACCGCTACACCGGCAGCGCCGTTTGCTCCAAGCAGCTTTTCAAGGAAGCCCTGAACCACCCCTTTGACGAGCCGAAGCAATGGGAAATCCGGGAAGTCAACGACATCATGAACCACTGTATCACGGGATGGAAGTATTTCTCCAATCCCCGGATATTTGAAGGATACGGCAGGCAGAAGGGCTGGGAACAGGAAGCCCCGGCAACGGGCGCTGACAACGGACGTGAAAAAACGCCGGACGGATTTGTGGAAGTCACGGAGCAGATGGAACTTCCCTTCTGAAATATCCGGGAAAATCACAGCCGGTTGCCGACCCCGTTGCTATCCCGTTGCCGAGCCGGTTGCCGGGAAAAAGCCCATAACTGCGGGCTTTTCTCCCCTCTGACAACCAAAGCAACAGAAAAATAAAAGAAAAAGTAATAAATAACCCAACCGCCAGACAGAGATTGTTTTCGAGGTTTTTTGAAGCCCGTTGCCGGACTTCGTTGCCGACCCTCTCCTGTCTGGCTTATTTCATTTATGGAGGTAACTGCCTATGGCAAAAAACAAAACTGAAATCCATGTCACAACGGTATTTGACGGCGAACTGGACGCTACGGACGTTTTCGTGAGCCTGATTGCACAGAAATACAGCCAGAGAAATGATAAAGAATATCTTGCGAAAAAGCAAGATTTAGAGTATAATAAAGACAAGGTTCAGAGTGACCGTGTTCCGTCTGGATTGTGCGGGTAAACGGTTATGATGAACGGATTTGAATATACAGGCATGGACGCAATACTGGTGGGCAGCTTCCGGGCGGCTATCTATTGCAGGCTTTCCAAGGACGATGACCTTGACGGGGAGAGCGCCAGCATTGCAAACCAGCGGGATATGCTGGAAACCTACTGCGAGAAGCAGGGATGGGAGGTTGTTGCAGTCTATCAGGACGATGGCTACACGGGGCTGAACATGGAGCGCCCCGACCTGAAACGGATGTTAAAAGCCATCGAGCGCAGGCAGATAAATCTTGTGATAACGAAAGATTTATCGAGGTTGGGTCGAAATTACTTGCAGACCGGCACACTGATCGAGGACTTCTTCCCCCGTCACGGCGTCCGCTATATCGCCATGAATGACGGTATCGACACCATGCGGGACAACAACGACATTGCGCCGTTCAAGAACATCCTCAACGAGATGTACAGCAAGGACATTTCCAAGAAGGTTCATTCCTCTTATCTGCTGAAAGCGCAGAAAGGCCAGTTTACCGGCTGCCTTGCCCCCTTTGGGTATCGGAAAGACCCGGAGGACAAAAACCATCTGCTGATTGATGAGGAAACGGCCCCCATTGTCCGGCGTCTGTTTGCGTGGGCGCTGGAAGGACACGGCCCCAACTACATCCGGCGCAGGCTGGAAGAAGAAAAAATCCCATGCCCGACCTACTGGAACCGGGTGCGGGGCTTTCGGAACGTGTCAACCAAATGGGAAAAGAAAGACCCGGTCAACGGGCGGTATATGTGGGACTTCTCCGTGATTAAGGACATCCTGATGAACCCCGTCTACACCGGCGCTATTGCTTCCCAGAAGAAGGAATACCGCTTCAAAATCGGCACCATCGGGGAAAAGAAGCCGGAGGACTGGATTGTGGTGGAGAACCAGCATGAGCCGCTTGTTGACCGCAAGACCTTTGACATCGTGCAGCGCAAGCTGAAATCCCGGCAGCGCCCCCGCCAGACCGGGGAAATCAGCCTGTTTGCGGGGCTTATCAAGTGCGGCGAGTGCGGGAAGTCGCTGACAATCCGCTACACCAACGACAAGCACCCGAAACAGATTTATTCCTGTAAGACCTACAACGCCTACGGCAAGCAGCACTGTACCCAACACCGGGTTGAATACGACACCCTTTACAGCCTTGTGCTGAACAAAATCCGGGAGTGCGCCAGAGCCGCCCTGATGGACGGGGAAGCCGTTGCCGGGAAGCTGACCGACACCTGCGAAGCCGAGCAGAAGGGCCAGCGGGAAGCGTTGGAGCGTTCCCTAACCAAAGACGAGGAGCGCATTGACGTTCTGGAAAAGATGGTGCTGCGGCTGTATGAGGATATGGTTGCCGGGCGTATCAGCGAAGCGAACTTCAATCTGCTGATGGAAAAGACGCAGGCGGAACAGGCCGAGTTGAAAGCAAAGGTTGAGGAAGGCCGGAAGAAGCTGGCCGATGAAATCCGGCTTGCGTGTGACGCCCGCCAGTGGGTGGAAGCCATTCAGGAATACGCCGACATCACGGAACTGGACGCCGCCACCTTAAACCGCCTGATTAAAGAAATCGTTGTCCATGAGAGCATAGACAGCGATAAAACAAGACACATTTCTATCGAAATTCATTTTAATCTCAAACCCATCCCGGAAGTGGAGCAGGTCACAGCCTGACCTGCCCCGCCAGGGCGGTTCTTAAAAAACTCCATAGATATTTCTTGACACGCCGCCGCCCGCCATCGAGCCGGTTTCCTACACCTATTTGGGTATGAAACAGCTCATGGCAGGCGGCGGTGTTGCACTTATCGGTATCACCCTCGTTCCCCTTCTTTCCGGTCTTTTCTGATCTGAGAGAGAGGAACCACACAGCAGGCGAGGCGGGATCTCCGCCTCTTAGCCTGCGGAAAGCATAAGGAGGATAACAAGTGGGCAGCGTTCTTGAAGCGATTGAGGACTGGATTCGCGGTCTGCTTGTTTCAGGCATTATGGGTAATCTGACCAGCATTTTTGATTCGGTGAACAACCAGGTTGGCCAGATTGCAACTGAGGTAGGGAGAACCCCTGCCAGCTTTTCTCCGGCAGTGTATGGCATGATACGGACTCTATCCGAGAACGTGATCATGCCCATCGCCGGGCTGATACTAACATTTATAGCCTGTTACGAGCTGATACAGCTGGTCATCAGCCATAATAATTTGGCAAACTTTGAAACCTGGATCTTTAAAACCTTTGTGGCAGTAACCTTAATAACCAATACGATGAACATTACCATGGCAGTCTTTGATGTGGCTCAGCACGTGGTAAGTCAGGCGGGTGGAATCATCGGAGGCAGCACGGCAGTGGATGCAAGTGCTCTTGCTACCATGCAGGCGACGCTTGAGAGCATGGATATCGGACCACTCCTCGGAGTGTTCCTGCAGTGCTTCGTGATACAGATCATGATGAGCATTGTATCCGTGCTGATCTTTGTCATCGTATATGCCCGTATGATCGAGATTTACCTGATGGTAAGCCTCGCGCCCATACCCTTTGCAACTTTTGGAAACAGAGAGCAGAGCATGATCGGGCAGAACTATTTAAGGTCGCTGTTTGCACTGGGCTTCCAGGGATTTTTAATCATGGTGTGCGTAGGGATCTATGCGGTACTCATTCAGTCTGTAGCATTTTCATTCGATATCGTCGGATCTTTGTGGGGAGTGATGGGATATACCATCCTTCTTGCATTTACGCTCTTTAAGACCGGCTCGGTGGCAAAGGCAATCTTACACGCACACTAAAGAAAGGACGAAACATGGCAGCATCATACATTTCAGTACCTCGTGATCTTACGAAGGTGAAAAGTAAGGTGATGTTCAATCTGACGAAAAGACAGCTGATCTGCTTTGGTGTGGCGGCGCTCCTCGGGGTGCCTTCCTTCTTTTTAATCAAGCAGATTGTAGCCACAAGTACGGCAGCCATAGGAATGATGGTCATTATGATGCCATTCTTTTTCCTGGCCATGTACGAACGGAACGGACAGCACCTGGAAGTGATCCTCGGTCACATGATCGAGGCAATCTTCATTCGGCTCAAAGAGAGGCCATACAAAACAAATAACTATTACGACGTTCTCCGCAGATGCGAAGAAGCGAACGAAGCGATCATGGACATTTATCTTTACAACCAGTGCATGACGCCGGAGAAAAATCGAAAAGGGAAGAAGGAGATCATAGACGGGTGGTGGTGATTGTTTTCGAAGAATATTTGGTTCCATAACAAGAGAAAAAATATAGAAATGGGAGCATATATTAACACTTCTTGAATATTGCAATATGCAAGGACTTGTGATAAACTGGTTTATATTAGGGTAATGAGTTTTAATTAGGAGAGGGCAAATGAACATTAGCTATGAAAAGTTATGGGCTATTTTACAAGAAAGAGGTATTAGCAGAACTGAACTTGTACATGTTGCAAGAATTAGTACAAATGCAATGGCAAAGTTGGGCAAAAATGAAGATGTACGAGTTCAAATACTAATAAAGATATGTGATGTACTTAATTGTAAAATAGATGATATTATGGATTACTCAATAGAGTTAAAATAATAATGGATAAAACAGATGGCACTTCGTAAATATAGATATAATCACAAAGGAGGTGCCCACTATGGCAGAGAAAACAAATAGAGAGAAGTTACAGTTTATTATTTCACATGCAAAGGCAGATGCAAACCTTTGCGCAGTTGCTTATCAGATTATTAAGGGAAGTGTACCTAAAGAGAGAGCAGCAATCTTAGAAGAGTTCGTTACTGGTTTTAGAGGCACACCAACGGATGGCTCTATGAAGCTCCCTACCGTTATTACAAAGGCAGAAGAGCGTAGTCTTATGGAACGTTATAGCAGTTATGTAGACCAGAAAATTGAAGAACTCATTGAAGAAAATCTGGAAGAGCATGAATTTTATGAAAAGTTAGCGGAGTTTATCGTATCTGATAATATGCTCCAGGATGGAGTTGCAGGAGCAATCGCAATTTTTGATTGTGTGATTGATAAAAGATTTCCTTATCATAGAGTGGATGTTTCGAAGGCTCTTACCATGGATCAGGAGAGATATTTAGAAATTATTAAAACTATTGGAGATAATAAGCTTGATGAGATTGATAGTGCGTTGAATTATGACTTTGATCAGAAAACGGAAAGAGCATCAGTTGTGTTATCTCTTATTGAAGCAAGAGATAGCTACGAGGAACGTGTGGTTATGATGTCCAGAGTGCTGGCTCATTTTGAACGCGAAATGATGAAGATGCATATGCATGGTCTTAAGGGAGAATTTTTGAGAACATTGTTGGAGGATTAATGGGTTAAATAAAATGGTCCTACTTAGTAAAGCGAGTAGGACCTGAATGATAGAATTTATTTACTGCGATGTAAAATATTACTAATTTTTGCGGACACAGTTTTTGAAGAAACAGAAGTGTTATTTGAAATAAGCTTGCTTAATCCGGTGTTCTTTACATGAGGAAGTGTTGGAAGTTCTTCGTAACCAATATCAAATTCTTCCTGAACACCTTGAAGATAAAGAGCAAGAGCCTTTTCAACAGATCCTTCAGAGATGATAACTTCTGCTAATTCAGCAGGCTTATCACCAGCAATCTTAGTTGCTATTGCACATAATAATGAGTCGGCATTACTGGAATACTTGTTTAGGATTTCAAAAACCTGAGTTTTAGCAACATAGTTTGATTCGGTGTTTGCCTTTGTATCCATAGTGAAGTCTTCGAGAGATTTTGTTTTTTGGGAATCGTCCTTACTATTGTGATTGTTGAGTTCTTCGTTTAAGGAAACAGTAGTTGAAGCATATTTAACAGCATTTCTGAAGTAGTCAACAATAATACGATTACATACTGTGTACATATATGGAATCTGGGCTTCAATATCATTTGCAAGAACGAGTTGAAGTTTTGATATGCAGCGCTCAAGACAATCAAAACGGATATCGTCTACATCGATTCCGTATTCACGTGTGAGTTCTGAAAGCTTGTTAATGTTTTTCTTGCTACGAAAAACAGTACCTGTGATAAATGCGTCAAGATTAAGGAATAATTCTTCATGAAGTTCGCTGTGTGTTAAAAGAATCTTATTGTTCCTGATGTTAAGAGCTGCCATTTTTTCTAAAGTGTTTTTTAATCTTTTCATAATGATTACCTCCGTCATAGATGATTGGTTATGAGATTAGTCTAAGGGAGATGTGTTGTATGGACGTTTGTGTAGTGTTGTTTATGTGTTGTTTTGGTAAATGCAAAAGAGAGTCTGCTTGTAGAATTTCGATAAAAGCTGGTTAGGGGGAGTTAGGATGTCTAGAATAGCAATATTAAATGATGATTACTTAGTAAATTTTGATGACCATTGCTTATATTCGAATGGACACAAAATTGTAGAGCTGAATAAGAGACCACTTGATGTATTGGAATACTTATGCAATTATCCAAACTGCTATAAAAAAGTAACTGACATAAACAATTACTTGGAAGAAGGCTGTTTATCAGAAAGTGCTATCAGGGGGTATGTTTACAGTTTGCGCAATTATCATCCAGTACTTAAGGAAGTTGTTACGAGTAATAAATCGGGATATAAATACACGGGGTACAAAATTATTAATGCAGATATTATGGCAGATAGAGAAGGGAGTGCTCCTTACGAGTGTTTAATAGCTAATGTTTTGCAAAAGGAGAATCAGATAGAGCCAGTTGTAAGCAAGGTAATTAGGGATAGTGCTTGCAAAAATCGAGTATGTATTTCTGATGAAACACAACAGAATACAAAGATGTGTGAAGTAAAAACAGAACTGATATCATCAGTTAGCAATTTTGTTGATGAAACAAATTTAACAACGGAATCTAATATTGATTTTTTTGAGGATGACAAGAGACTAACAAGAATATTACAGTTAGCATGTAAGATTAAAGCAGAACTTAATGATTTAAATAGTTTATCAAACATATTTTCAAAAATGATAGATGACCGGGTTGATAGTTATATTGAGTGTATGGAAATATGCTTATGTATTAGAGATTGTGGAGAAGTTCTTGGACAGAACATGATAAATGAGAGTGTAGTATCAAATCCTCATTTTTTGGACTATTTTATTAGATATGCAAAAAAAAGAGGATATGAAATAGATAAAAGCGAATATATAGGTGCTACAGGTAAAGTTGTGGATTCGTTTATTGAAATACTAAAATCGCCAGAAGGAACAAAAGAGTTCTTAGATGGATTATTTTATGGTCCAGATAGGATCTTAATGAGAATGCAAGAAGAAAAAAAGCAAATATTGGAGACTTTTCAAAAGTACATGATAAATGAAAGGAACTGACATAGAAAAAGCAGAGATGTCTTAGATTTATAATGGACGTGAGTGAGATGTTGTTTTTGTGTTGCTTTTGTAGATGCAACAGGGTGGTTGCTCGGAAAAAAGATTATTAGGAGGAGTTAAGATGGCTAGAATAGCAAGATTAAATGATGATTTTTTTGTGAATTTTGATGACCATTGTTTATATTCAAATGGATGTAAAATTGTAGAGCTGAATAAGAGACCACTTGATGTATTGGAATATTTGTGTAGTTATCCAAATTGCTATAAAAAAGTAGATGACATAAATAATTACTTGGAAGAAGGCTGTTTGTCTGCGAGTGCTATCAGGGGATATGTTTATAGTCTTCGAAGTTACCATCCGGTACTTAAAGAGATTGTAACAAGTAATAAATCGGGATATAAATATACTGGAAACAAAATAGAAAGTACAGATATTCCCAAAGGTGTGCAAAGTAATGACTTTTCCGAGTATTCATTGGTAAGCTTTCTTCAAAAGGAGGAACAATTTGAAACGGACTTGTTAAAGGCGATAATGTATTGTTCGTGTAAGTGGGGATCTTGTACCTTTGATGAGACACCACAGAATACGAATACTTGTGAAGGTGTAATGGCACTAATGGCATCAAGACATAGCAGTAAATATTTGGACACGATAGATGAGGCTGTAGAATACTTGAAACAAGAGATAATAGATAAAGGTTTGAAATCCAAATCGTTAGACGAAGAAACTGTTGTTCCAACGGCAATGTATCTTTATTTGCAAAAAAAGCACTATAATAATAGTGTTGAAAAGAACGATACTATAGTAGACAAACTCTGGGATGCAAGAACGATTAACGGTTGGGGAATCTATGTAAAAAAAATGGAGAAATACGCAAATATTGGATGTACATATTGGGCGATTATAGGACTTGACGGATATAAATCAATATACGATGATGATTTTCAAAAATATCTTAGATCGTTATTTAAGTATGAGAATACCTATGCATATGGGAAAACAATTAATGATGTAAATCCAAGAATTCCATCTTTGTATGCCACGTCTATGATGTATATTATATATAATTTATTGTCTGATAGCAGTAAACGTAGTATAGGAAAGCGATATGATCCGGAAAAAGCCATAGAATATATTGCAGAAAATTTTGACAATCCTTTTTATTTGACAGAGCAAGAGGGAATAAATGGTGTTGAAGTTGACGGAAAAATATCAGTACATACAGTTGGTTGGAATCATATGACAATTAATTATAGTTTAACAGCTTTAGCTATAGCTTTTGATAGAGGATATTTTAAAATAAATGCAATGCACGAAATACTAAAAAGGATAGAGCAGGTAGTTATAGATAATAGTGAGATCAATGAGGGAAGGATGTATTGGTCGGCTCCTAATATGGCATTAGAAAAAGGAAATAGAGGAAAAATGATTTTTCCTACCATGCATTTGATTATGGGGCTGGCACGAATTAGAGATTCTGTTGAGAGGATAGTTAAAAATAAATAGGGGGTGAAGCATTGAAAAAAATAGTTGCATTTGGGACACTTAGAGAAGACGTTGTGATAGAATATGATTTTTCTGTTCCTATGAAAGAGATGGAAGTGAAGTTGAATAAACTAGATAAAACTGTAGGTGGGAGTGTGAATAACACATGCTATTATCTTGCCCTTAAAGATTCAAAACTGCAGGTTGTTTTGTGCACTTTGAATTATATAGATTTGGTCGGGATGTTAAAGAAAAGAATGAGTTGTGTAAATTATCGGATATCAACGACACAAGAGGCATTACTTCAATATCCAGTTTCATTTATTGGGTTAAGAGAAAATGGAGAAAAACAAATGATAAGCTATGATCCTATAATAGACGATAGTTTGTTAATTGATTTGCTTAAGAAAGATGTAATTGATGCAGAAGTATTGTACACTTCGTTTTACGAAATAAATGAACGAAACTATAGCAAGATTGCAACAATATTCAACAAGGTCATTGGTTCTGGAAAAACAATTATGGTTGATTTGTGTCCGACACTAAATAGACTAAGTGATGTTGCTATAAAGGAAATATTATCAAGTACTACGGTTGTTTCAGGCAATGAAAATGAGTTTAAGATAATGTTGAAAATGCTTGGTCAAGGTGGTATTACAGATGTTTTTTCGGAATTCCCAACTATCGAGAGAATATATGTTAAAAAAGGTGAAAGAGGTGCCAGTTTATATATTAATGATAAACAAGAGAAAATAGATGAAATACACATTGATGCAGTAGTAAGCGATGTCATCAAGAACACGACTGGATGTGGTGATGTTTTTAATGCTGTTATTATAGAAGGCATGATTAATACGAAGGATTACCAAAAAACATTAGAATGTGCGGTAAAAGAAAGTGGAAAGATAGCAGAAGGAGGATTACCATGGATAAAAGAATGATAGAAGAGGCTACACAGTATCTCAAAGGCTTAAAGAGGGTAAAATCAGTAGAAGAAGGGATGCAATATTCTGAAGATGTGTTGCTACTACCTGATAATGTGGATGTTGTTGTAGATGAAAATTGTAATATTAGAACCATAGGATTTGATAAAAGCAAAGATATAAAGGCAAAGGATTTACTTAGAGTAATAGAAGTTAAAGATGCAAAGAGTATGCAATATCGAGAAACGAATGTTTTGGCTCCCTCGGTATATGTTCATTCATTGCCAGAAAAACCATGGCATATTACAACACAGGGATTCTTAGTAACGCGTATAAGCGAAAAAACGAAAGAGTTTATTATGGAAGAAAAACAACGGTTAAAAAATTATTATGGGAAACATGAATTAGACTGTTTTTGGTTGCCTTGTAGTAAGCTACTGAGTGATGTTAAGGATGAGGAATTAGTATGTATATTTAACAGAAGAATCAGTGGATGGGATGGTTCGATAGATAGACCGGTTGTGGAATTATTGGGTGCAGGAGGACATTTGCAAACAATATGGGATGATAAAAATAAATGCTTTCGGTGTAGGTCATTTGAAAGTAATTTGATGAAAGAATTTGATGAAGAAATCGGATTAGAAATTAAGGATGAAGATATTAGGTGTATAGGAGGTTTTGTTAATGACAAAACACAGGAATTAGTTATATTTTCATGTATTTTCATTGATGAAACAGATATACCAGGAATACAGAAATATGCACTTAATAATCTAGCTGAAGATACAGATGGGATATATTTAGGGACGTTTTGGGAAACTATGCACTATTATAGGAATAATCCCGAGTATTTTGCAGGTGGTGTAAAGGCTGCGAAAACGAATTTTCCTAATAATGATTATATTATTGGCAAGATTTGTGAGATGTATTCTGTAGATAGCATTGTATAAGCATGGATTATGCATGAGTTGAGCAATGATTGATATTTGGCACAATTGATATATATAATTACCAACAGTGTAACGCAAAGAACAAGATAGAGATATGAGAAAGAAACATTCTTTTCTCGTATCTCTATTTTTTGGATTTTTTATTACATTCTCCGTAAGGATAAATACAACCTAATGAAAGAGAGGTACACACCTATGATGATTCAGAACACGATAGTATTTGATGAAAATAAATATGAGATAAGAGAACAGCTGGGCTCGTCTATAGTGGTGGCAAAGAAAAAAATAATTCTTCCAGAAATGGACAAAAAGGATATTACTGTTGTGAATAACACTAACGGAATTATTGTAACAGATTCTATGGAAATTATTGATGCTTTGCTCTTAGAGCAGAGACCGTTCGTAAAAACAAGATAGGAGGAATTGGAGATGGCATTTTTACCACATGTAATTACATCAACAGATGGAAATGAACACAACACAGATCTTATTAGCTATGACATGATTAAGAACAGAGTAATCTACTTGAATGGAGAGATTAATGGAGAAAGTGCACTTTCCGTCATAACTCAGCTTAGATACCTTGCAGCAAAGTCAGACAAGGATATTTATCTTTTTATCAATAGTCCTGGAGGTGCAGTGAGTGATGGTCTGGCTATCTATGATGTGATGAATGAAATTCCTTGCGAGGTAGTTACTGTAGCGACTGGAATGGCTGCAAGTATGGGGTCATTTTTGTTAGCAGCTGGTGCACCCGGAAAAAGATACGCAACACCAAGTACTGAGATTATGATTCATCAGCCACTAGGTGGTGTTCAGGGACAGGCAACAGATATTTCTTTAGTTGCAGATCACATCCAGAAGATTAAAACAAAGTTAGCATCCATTATGGCAGAGAAATGTAAGAAGACCTTAAAGAGCATAACTAATGATATGGAGCGAGATCATTGGATGACAGCTAATCAGGCAAAAGAATATGGATTAGTGGATTGCGTTGGCTTTCCGGAGATTGTATAGGAGGAATAATCATGAAGGTAGTTGGTTTAGAAGGTGTAAAGAAGGAAATGGACAGAATCACAGCTCGGGCAGAAGCTTACAGAAAAGGCGGTGCTAAGGTTCCTAATATTGTTGTGAATATTTCTAAGGACAATGGTCAGAGTTATGTTGCCGATTATATTACGTCAGTTTTGTATGAATACAAGCTCAGAAAATTTTGTGGCTTAGATATGATTCTGGAGTATCGTCTTGATGGAACATTAAAGAATGTTAAGCAGGTGTTTGAGGATATTGCAGGTAATGCAGTGTATACAAATGAATATGAGGGTGTTGTTGCAATTGATGTATCTGCTCTTTCTGAGTATGTGAATGAGTTTCAGGTTGACTATTTTGTAGAACACATTGCTGAAGTTGCGCAAAGTGCTACTGTAATTATTTACTATAGTGAAGAATTTGGTAAAAGGATGGAGATTGTAAAGGATAGAATCTGTAAAGCATTAGGAAACTATATTGCAATCCATGTGGAACCATATTCATTAAAAGAATACTCAGAGATTGCCGTGCAGAGCATTAAAGAGCGTGGTATTGATATTGAATCAGAAGAGGAGTTGGAAAACCTTCTTTGCCATGTGGTGGGTGATAAACATGTATCCAATGCAAAGGAAGCAGTGGCAGTGGCAGAAGAGCTTGCGTTTTGTGCAGATTATAGTGGATTTGTACCTAGAATCAATATTGATAAGGTAAATAAGTTCTTTTCCATCAGTGAAAGGATTAAGTATTAGGAGGTAGCAGCATGAGAAGTGAAAAATGGTCAACTAACTGTGAAAGAATGAAGGTATTAAAAGTTGGAGCTGCCGGTCCTGTATTACAGTTTGAAAATGGTGAATGCTGGTCTTTTGACGGAGAAGGTCACGTGATGATTCTTGGTGTAAGTGGTTCTGGTAAAAGTCGTAGAGGTACTATCCCTATGACAAAGAGTTTCATTCGTAATAGACAGAGCGCAGTAATTGCAGATGCTAAAGGTGAAATTTATATGCATACCAAGGATGAAATTCCTGACTGTTATGATGTTCATGTTATTGATTTTAGAAACTTATATGAAGAGGATGCAGAAGGGTGGAACCCATTGGTGGCACCATATGATTTATGGATTTCAGGGACAAAAAAGAATCGTCATATTGCCGAGCAGATGGTTGAGGAGCTGACACATACAATGTATCCGGATGTTCCCAATACGGATCCGTTTTGGATTAAAGAAGCAAGAAATGTGTTTATTGCGTTGGTTTATGCGTTGTTTTTGCTTGCTAATCCAGAAGAGATTAACCTGGCAAGCGTTTATTACCTGATTGCAAAAGGTGAGGAAAGATTTGGTGGTTCGACATATTTAAAAACATTAGTAGAGCTTTTGGAAGGACATGAAAATGTGGCGATGCAACTCCAGAGCTATGTTACAACAGCGAATGATACTAGAGCAGGCATACGTTCTGTGTTTTTGGATGGTCTTTCTATTGCAACAAAGAGTGAAAGTGTAAGAAATTTTCTTAGCCATGATGACCTTCAAATAAATCGTTTGGATGGTGCGAAACCAACCTTAGTATATATTATTGTACCGGATGAAACCCCTGTTTATGATGAGTTGACAGGCGTTTTGGTAAGTCAATTAATGAACCATTATGTGAGAATTGCTGAACAGGATTATGCTGGTAAGCTTCCGATTAGGGTGAATGTATTGTTAGAAGAGCTTGGAAACATTGGTAGAGCGATTACAAATCTTCCGCATTTGATGACGGCTGGACGTTCTAGAAATATTAGAGTAGAGTTTGTTCTTCAGTCAATGTCTCAATTGGTAGATATATATGGAGCAAGCAATGCGACAACTATTATTAGTAACTGCGACGTTCGCGTTGCTTTTAGAGTTAATCATTGGGATACACTGACTGAACTTTCAAGAATTTGTGGAGAAAGAGAAATTTATTGTGAAGGACATTTATCAAGAGAACCATTGATTACTCAAAGTCAATTGGCTGCAATGGAAACGGGTCAAGCATTGGTTATTATTTCTGGAAGAATGAAATTTGTTACTTGGATTCCGGATTTTACAGAGATGTATCCATGTGATAGTAAGGTTTACAAGAAAAAGAAAGTAAAAAAGAGAACTAAGAGAAGTGTTGGATACTTTGACATTCAGAAATATGTTAGAGAGAAGAAAAAGGAAAAATTAGAGCAACATATGAATGGTTTCGATTCGATTAGAAAAGATACGTCATCTTTTAGTGAAGTTTTACATCCAGGAACGACAGAAACAGGTAATGGAATTAATATTGATGAGTTGGTTAAGAGGATAGATGAAAAAATTGCTGAATTGGAGAAGGCGGAACAAGAGGAGGATAATGCTAATGGTGAATAGAGTATTGATGAGATGTCTTATTGGATAATTGTAAACGTGTAAAGCAGATAAAAATAAATCATAAATTTTTGGAGATTTTATTTTTTCTTTCGTAAAAAATAATAACAAGTAAAAAGGAGGTACATAACTATGGGATATTTTGACCCGAGAAGTAGAACAGACGCAGATTATCAGAGAGATGTGGATAATGGAAAGTATGATGCGTTTAGACGTTCAGATGCGGGAGGTGTTTACAAATACCAGACTACATCAAGTGGTGCAACTTTAATACAGGATGTTGAGCCTGCAGATAATGACAAGGGGCACCAGCAAACAGATTTTTTAGTTGAGAATGGATATATTACCTCAATCCGTTCGCATAATGACTAATAATATGTTGAGTTTTATATTGTAAATCCCCATCTGACGATGACTTAGTTGGTAACAAGTCGAAACAGTGCCTTGTGTTAGATTGTATGAAACAGGGCACTGTCATGGGAAACCATAAATATCATAGGCAGGAGGTAGACGAATGAGAAAATATCTTGAGTTAATTGCAGCCAAAACGAAAATAAAGTGTGTAGGAATTATTGGCTTAGCATTTGTAAGTGCGTTGTTAGGTTCTATTTGGCCTGTAAAACTTGGAGAATTATATACATCCATTTCAAATGGAACTATTTCATCTGTTTCACAGGGAATTAGTGCTGTCGTTACATTTGGAATTACATATCTTTTGGCAGAGATAATTACAACCTTTAGAAGAGTGGCTTTGGATTGTGTGATAGCAAATCATGAAGCAGAAATACGCAAACAGAGTGTTGAAAAACTCTTGAAAATGCCTGTTGCATATTATAACGATAGTTTAAGTGGGGAAAAGACCGCACAATTGAATCAAGGCATTACTGGACTTAGCCAGTTGATAAAGATGGGATGTAATGACGTTTTTGCAACTATTTTGACAGCAGCGTGTACATTGTTTCAAGTTCTGTTTAATGCTCCAAGTATTATTATGTTAATTATGATTGCATATTTAGGCATTACAATTGTTGTTTCGGTATTTCAGATTAGATCTCAGAATGGAATAAGAGAAAAAATCATAAAAAAAAGAAATGAATACGAAGGACAAGTATGTCAGGCAATAGCAAATATCGAAATGATTCGTAGCATGAATGCGGAAGAATATGAAAGAGACAGATTAGAGCCCGCAATAGTGGGGATTAGTAATACTGAAAAAATACATCATACATATATGGGAACATTTGATGGAATGAAACAGATTTGTAAAATTGTGTTCCAAGTGGCATTAATTATTATTTCAATCGTGATGATTTCAGCGGGTAAAATGCCAACGGGGGAAGTAATAACAGTTTGCTTGTTGTTTCAGCAGTTGGTAAAGCCGGTTGATGATGTGTATCGATTTATGGACGAAATAGCTTCTTCGGTAATAAAAGCAAAGGCACTTATTGAAGTAACAGGTTTAGGGGTGGATCCTATATTTGAGATTGAAAGTGTAAAGAAGGACATATCAAATACAGGTATTGCGCTTGAGGATGTGGTTATTACAAATCCAGAGGGGAACAGGGAATTGGCTATTTATGAAAATGTAAGCATACCATTAGGAAAAAGGGTGGCATTAGTAGGACCTAATGGATGTGGTAAGACATCTTTAGTGCGTTGTTTAAATCGTTATTATCCTCATTCGATTGGGAAAGTGACAATATTTGGAAATGCTCAGGAAATGTATTCTCAGAAGGAGTTGACATCACTTCTATATTATAGCCCGCAGAGTTCATTTTTTATCGCTGGTTCGATTAGAGATAATTTGAAATATGGATTAAAAAATGAAGTGAGTGATAATGAGCTTGTTGCAGCGCTTGAGAAAGTGAGATTATACGGAAACTATGAAGGCGTTATCGCAGAAAAACCTGAAGATGCCTTAGAGATTTCTATTAGTGAAGGTGCAAAGGAATTATCTGGGGGAATGAAACAACGCCTTGCACTTGCTAGAGCTTTTTTACGGAAACCTACTTTGTTTGTATTTGATGAAATTACAGCAAATCTAGATGACTTTTCCACGGATATGGTTCTTACAAATATCGAGGAATATGCAAAATCTATTGGGGCAGGAGTAATATACATCTCTCACGAGAAGAATGTTGTAGATAGGTGTGAAGAAATTATTCACTTAAATAACATTGTAAAGAAGAATTTGAGTGAAAGAAGAAGTGCTTAATTAGAATTTTTCTATTTCAAATAGTATAAAGGAGGATGAAATTATGAAGGCATTTGTAGAAGAAACAAAATTCACAGAACAGAAAAATGACAAACAGGATATGATCAAATTTGTTGGTTTGGAACATCCTATTTCTCCGTACGACAGAGGTGGACATCCTATTCCACCACATCTTAGAGGGGAGCATCCTATTCCGCCTCATGAGAGAAAAAATATGATGCATATTGATTTTGACGAAAGTGACTACGAGCTTTTTATGGAGGTGTTTGAAGATGAGGATACTGCGGTTGCAGCAATGCGAATTATTCATAATGCTCCGCCGGAAGTACAGATCCTTGCAGTTCAGCTTATTAAGATGATTGAGGAGGTGGCGTAATATGAATGCGAGATTTACAAGATTTGGTTCTCCTGTGTTGGGACAGCATGCGAATAATGTGTACAGTGAAATTTATGGAATGGATGGGAATAAGTATGTTGATATATTGGAGGCATCACCTCATGAAATAGTAGTTATTTCAAGACTGATTGCATATTTGCACCAGAAGAAAACGAAGGGAGATGCGTAAAATGAATGTGTTAAGAACTGCTGAAGAAATAGGATTAGTGCAAGTTGGTCTTAATGTAGTAGAGCTATTATCAAGTGAAGAACTTCGGAATAAGGTAGGGGCAGTTATGCCTCTTCCTTCTATAAAATTGAAAGATAATGTGGAAAAGATGGTTGCATGGATTGCAGAGCTGGGAAAATCAAAACTCATGTTTCTTACACCGGAAATAGCATTATTTGACATAATTCCTAAGTATATAGCTGATGCGGAAGTGATTGTTCTTGTGCCCTGTAGCATGGATGACGAAGTAAAGGGAAGATTGGCGGAAAACATTCCGGCAAATGTGACGGCATCATTACTGAATGAACCGTATTTCCCGGATGAATTTATTCCTAGCAATGGAGTAATTGTAGCATGTGGATATATGGCAAATGGGCGATTAATGGTGTTGCCGGAAACTTATCGAATGATTGAACACTATAAAGATTTTTATGGTAAGTTTGTTTTTTTGCCTTATGTTAAAATCGATGAGTTTATTAAGTATGAAGAATGGATTGAGATAAATCTAGACAAGTTCAATTTGATATGGAGGGATGCAGAATGAATGGATTGACTGGTGTACAGAACTCTAAAGCAGATAGGATAGGAAAGTCATTATTTTTTAGCTCATTTGGCGAGAGTGCAGGATTTTTTCTTATTGCGGTAATGTTTATTGTGGGAACTCTTGTAGCAATTGGTTTCAATCTTCCTGTTAAAGGGATAATGGCAAATTACTCTTATGATGTGCTGGTAATTTTGATTGTGATGGAATTGTTTACGAATTTAATCGCCGAAACGGGAATTATGCAGCTTATAGCAATAAAAATTGCAGAGAAGTCAAAAGGGCAGAAGAGAATGTGTTTAATGCTGTTTGGCGGAATGCTGTTTTTGATATCTTCTTGCCTAAACAACATTACGGCTGTTATGATGATTCTTCCTATTGTATTTGTTCTGCTTAAAACATTAGAAGTAGATAGAAAATACGTGTGTACATTTTTTGCGGTAATACTTGCATTGTCTAATACCGGAGGAGCAGCAAGTCCTGTGGGGGATTTTCCTGCCATCGTAATCATGACTAGTGGAATTACGAGTTTTCTTAGCTATTTAACACATGCGTTTCCGTTGTTTGCAATGACATCTTTAATTTTGCTTGTTTTGTGGGGGATAGGTGTTAAAAAGGAAAAAGATGATGGAGCAATTAGGAAATTGGCAATAGCAAATTTAAAAAGCCAGTATAAGAATATGAAAATTCGATATGATGTTTTGATATGCCTGGGTATTGTTTTCTTGGGGATGTTCTTGGCATGGAGTATTATTCCACAAAGTATTATTCCGCCAGAAATTATTGCGGTATTAGGGTATGTCGTGGCAATGGTGCTTTGTTCTTTAAAAAAGATAAGAGTGCATCAGGGAATGGAATTAAAATCTGTGCTTACAATCGCTTCATTTCTATTCTTTGCTGAAGTTGTTAGTGAATCGGGTTTGTTAAGAATACTTGCGGAATATCTGCAAGATAATATTTCGAGTCCTAAGTTGCTTGTAATGGCAATAATGCTTATTACATCAATTATTGCAGGAATATTTAGTGCAGGACCAGCAGCTGCAGCGATGATGCCAATAATTGTGGAGTTATGTAATGGACCTTTGAATGCACAGTCAGATTGGATTGCGGTTGCGTATGCAGCTTCAATATGTGCTGGTAGTTCGCTGTTTATGTGGTCTGCAACAGCTGGATTTATTCTTTCTGGAAAGGTTAATAAAGCAGAAATTGTAGATGCCGAAGAACGAAAAATTGCTTGGGGGATAGGAGATTATCTTAAATATGGAATAGTAAACTATGTCGTTCAGATTACTATTGCAATGGTGGCAATTGTATTTGTTTTATAGTTGGAATGTGGAGGATGTCCTAAAACTATGACCAGTTAAAGTCATGGAATGGGACATTCTTTTTTTGAAATTTTTTTGACAACGAAAATGACAATAGTTTCAATAATTATCCATAACAAGTTAGTAGCTACTATTATTTTGAAAAGAGGAAGCTTTATTAAAATAAAAATGGAGATATCTCGGTTTGCTTCGTATATATATCATAAGAGCAAGCGAGGAGGTGTTTTAATGCAAAGAGTTGTTATATTAATGGAGTGATTTCAATTATGCTTACAGCATGCGCACCCAAGACAGAATCGGTCGAGTTGGTATACAGGTTTGCACCAACTAGAGAATATCCTACAATTGAAGAATATGTGAATCATCTAAATAAGGACTGTGATGATTTGCCATATTATATGCTTGATGATAATGATTATGCACATATGATGCACAAGAGTGAGTATGATGATTGGATGCAGAGAACAAGAGCGGAAAATTGGTATAATGAGAGTAAACGATGGAGTATTTACTAATGAGACGTTCATGGATACATTAGAATCTGCTGCGGGAATTGATTTTCGGAATTATGTTACACATTATGAAGCGGATACGTCATTGATGAAATTTGAACTATACATGAATAAGAAAATGGTAAATGAATTTATTTCACATTACGATACGCAGGGGCAATTGGTTTTTATTATTTTGATAGAGTTGATGCAAGCAAGACATATGATTGACCCAGATGTTCGATTTAGCAGAATATGCGTATATGATAGTGAAACGCAAGACCTGTTGTATGATACAGGAAAAAATAGCAATAGAATCAACTTGTGAACAAATGAAAAAGGGGTGATACATATGGAACAAAACAACATGACCCGAAAAGAGTATATAAAAGAGCATATTATATGGAGTTTGCTTGTTTTCCTATGGTTTAGGAATCTGCTTTTTAGGTGCATACCCCATTTCACTTATACGGAGTCTTTGTTGGGTTTTGTGATTTTGTCGGTAATAGTAATGGCAATATGTATTGCGTTAACCTGGAATAGAAACCGAAATTATCAAAATCTAATCGAAAATATAATTCTATGCTGGGGTGTATTTGTTTGTATTACATATATGAACCTGTACCGCACGCGTATTGTTTATGTTGTTATTGCTACGGCAGTTATTTCTTTGTTGTTATCTATACTCGTGTTATTCAAACGAATTAGAAGAAGAGACAAACGCAACCTAATCATAAAACATCGTGTCGAGAATGTAGCTATATTGTGGAAAAGAAATTCGGCGATAGCATCTTTAGTAATAATGCTTCCAGTAGCAACATCGTCCTTGTTATACGGCACAGTGTTAAACTCTAAAGCTGAAGTTGTAAAAGTGTATGGAGATGAACATAGTTTAAAGGCAAATATTGAAGTGATTTCGGATATTGAACCTAGTAGATGGGAAACCCTGAGTATAGAGTCCAAATTACTCGTGGCGGAAAAAATTATAAACTGTCAGGCTAGATACTATGGGCTCTCTCATGAAATTCTAGTCGGAACAGATGATTTGCCTACAGGGACTTTGGCATATTATAGGGATTCAACGCATCAGGTGGTTATAGATTTGGAGCATCTAAAAAATGCATATTCTTACGAAGTACTTGAAACATTAATACATGAAGTACATCATGCATACCAGCATGATCAAGTGGATCTTTACCTAAATCTGGACAAGGAAGATAGAAATCTACTTATGTTCTATGATGCATCAGTCTATATGGAAGAATTTGCAGATTATAAAGATGGAGATGAAAACTTTTATGCATATTATACTCAACTAGCAGAGATTCGTGCGCGGGAAGCTGGAGAAACAGAGTCGCTGGAATATATCGAAGCTGTCAACGAGTATTTAGGAATAGAATTGGATGTAGATATGGATGAATTCTCTTGTTTGCAAGAGTATATAGACTATATTTCGTAGGAATAAAGTGCTGAATGAAGAAGGAAAGTGGTGTTATGGTATCAATGTATATGTTTGAAAGGCTCTTTTACAATTCAGAAAACATTAATGCCTGTAGCTTCCCTGTGTTATCAGAGTGCGAATTCATGAATATGGAAATTGAAGCCTTTCATGATAGCGAATCTGTACGTTGCTTTGCATATTACCGTCATTCTGGTTCGAACGCATATATTGATATATATGTTTGGGATATAATGTTACAGAGCAGATATAAAAGATTTGTAATTGCTGAGGACTATTCATTTAGCCAAGAAGATGAGAAGTTATTTCTTGAGTATATGTCAGGGAATATTGTAATTGAAGATGATATGGTTAAGGATCTTGTGAACCATATTAAGAAAGAACATACAGATTTACACATTGAACTATATTCTGATCTGCGGAATGTATTATTGCATATATACTATACATTTCATAGAAATGGCATCTATGAAATTATATTTAAGGCTAATTTGAATTGGATTGCTGTAAATCTGGATAAAATTGAAGACTATAATATTATTGGATGTTCTCCGCAGGAGATATTTTGCACGCACATAGAAGTACTTAGAGCATTTAATTATGCTGGTGGAATCGAATGCATTATCTCTTTGTACGACAGAGAAGTGTTAAACAATCTATATGTTGCTTTCCATAACTATATCCTTGGAAAGAGGATGAATAAATATCAGGTGCTTTATTTGAAGGATATCTATTATTCGGGAGAAAAACTAAATAAGAAGATGTATGAATTTCTGGGAAAACTGTGGAATGATTCTCAATATTATGCCTATCTGAGGTACAGGGAATATAAGCAGGTTGTAGATGACTATTATTCCATTCTTCCTAAGTATCCAAAGCTTGTTGATTTAGAGGAAATGTGCGAAATCTGTGACTGGATTGAAGGATATATAGAAAATGAAGGGTATTATAATTGGCGTTACTCACAGTACTTCTATGACAATAAAAGAAAATATGAATATGAAAATGATAGATACCAAATGATTATACCAAAGGATGTTTCAGACATTTTAAGAGACGCAGCACAGCAACATAATTGTTTATACAGATATGTGTGGAGAGTTGCGTCAGGTGATACAGTAATACTCTTTATGAGAGATAAGGGAGATTCTTCGAAATCTTTAGTTACACTTGAAGTAAAACATAATGCCATAGTACAGGCATATAGGGCTTTTAACAAGCTACCAAATGAACAGGAGCAAAAATTTATTGAAGAGTTTGCAAAAGAAAAGAAGTTGTGTTTTGAACTCGAATATTATGAAGAAGATGATGATTGGACAGAAGAGGAGGATGATGCGGTATGATTTTTGTGACTGGAGATTGCCACGGTGAAGAAGGAAAATTTAAGTATATGGATTCGGCTATGGAAAAAACTACTAACCGAGAATGACAAGTTAATTGCGAAGGTAAGCGTATATTTACCTTCGGTGGAGCTTATAGCATTGACAAGTATATGAGAACTCCGCATCGAAGTTGGTGGCCTCAGGAAATGCCGACAGATGCAAAGATGAAGGAAGCCATTGAAAATCTGAAGAAGGTTGATAACAAGGTAGATTATAACTCATGCTGCTCCAGAAGAAACTATGTGTATCTTTCATCCGAATCATCCGGAGGAGATAGCATTAAAAATTTTCTGGAATGGGTACGGGAGGATGTCGTATATCGACATTGGTATATGGACCATCTACACCGTTCGGAGGATGTGTGGAGGCATCAAACGATACTTTGGTTTGATGTAAGAAATATAGAAACCAATGAATCTATTGAATAAACGGTGAAAGCTAAGCAAAAGAGGTACTTTGAGACTATTGTTGAGACGGATACTAGAAAGTAGGTGAAAATATGCCGAAAAATATGCAAATACTGTTTGTGTTCAATAAACAATTCTTAAGAAGATGGACGCGGTATTTTAAAAGAGAGTATTCGACAATGGATATTGATGCGATAGATTTTGAAACTTTATCTGTATCAGACAACCAGTTTCTGGAGGAATATTCTTTGGTAATCATTTGCATAGAGAAGAACATGGATTTGTTTAGTTATAAATTGTGTAAAGGCAATAAAAATTTAGCTAATCAAATATACTTGATTAACATAACCAAAAAGCTGTTTCGAAGGATGGTATCTTGTAATAAATTCCTTTATGAGCCAGGCAGGCTAAAAGAAAGCATAGATGGATTGCTAAACATAATGAGAAGCGATAGCGTGGTGTCACTTAATTGTAATGATCTTTTGAGATTGGCTAGTGAATCTGAGCTGTTATGTCAAGGAACCGAAGGTATAAAAGAGGTTGTGTTATTTGATGCTGTAGTTAAATGGAAAACATCTAAATCCTTAAGAAGTTGTTTGGTTAATATTGTAGGTGACATAACACTGGCAGATGTATCAGAGATATGCTCTTTGATACAGACATATAGTGATGATTCGTTATTGGTGGGATGTAGATATGAGGAAAAGGAGACAATTAATGTTTTTTCGTTGTGGAAACTGATGAAGAAAGAGTAAGTTTTAGTCGAGGAGGAATTGGGTATGCCGGTAATTTATATACTTAACAAACAGAATAGTTTATTGAAGGAGCCGTATATATCATTTGATAAAAAGTATAAAATGATTTCTGAGAATCTTCACGGAGGTGAAATTGAACTTCCCATAGGAACCGGAAAACAGGGACAGTTTTCTAATGGATTCTACAATTGTGATTACACATATCAGCGTAATATGATAATGAAGTTTAATTTTGTGAAGGTAAATTCTGAGCAGGTAGAAAGATCGATTTCTCCAACGTGAAGATTGAGCCCCTGTTCGAGGAAGCCGTAGACTTCGAGACTTTCAGCAAGTCCGATTTCAGAGCTGTTAAGGTAAAAGAGTGCGTGGCAGTACCCAAGTCCAAGAAGCTGTTACAGTTCACTCTGGATGACGGCACCGGCACCGACCGCACCATCCTCTCCGGTATCCACGCTTACTATGAGCCGGAAGAACTGGTTGGAAAGACACTGATCGCCATCACCAACCTGCCCCCCCAGAGCCATGATGGGCATTGAGTCCTGTGGTATGCTGCTGTCCGCAGTATGCGAGGAGAACGGCGAAGAGAAGCTGAACCTGCTCATGGTGGACAACCATATTCCGGCAGGCGCGAAGCTGTACTAAGAGAAAAATAATGAATGCGCCGGAAGGCAGATAAGTCTTCTGGCGCATTTTTTAATAAATTGCTCTGTATACAAAAATCGCAGGATTTACTCCAAAATATGCTTGTGTTTCTATTTGACGTGTGTTAAACTTTACTTGAAAAAGGCATAATAAGTTAAATATGAGACATTGTTTATGCATGTTTATCATTGCTTATGAAAGTGAGCATCGGTAAACTCTCAAGAACAAGGAATCAAATTTAATCTATCATGTCTGGCTTATTCAGCGTACCCGGGATACGTGGATTTTCTGCCAGACTATCTTTATGCCTTTTAGTATAAATACTAGGAGGTCTTTTTTATGGACGAGAAAGAAATCAAATTTATCCAAGATCAAATTGGATACACGTTCAAAAACCAGGAGCTGCTTGTTCAAGCATTTACTCGTCGCTCCTATTCAATGGAAAATGGAGGACAGGATAATGAGGTCCTTGAATTTATCGGAGACAAGGCATTGGATTTTGTTGTCGTGAAGCAGCTCTCCGAGGAATTCGGCCATTATTCAAAGAAGTATCAGAACTGGGAAAAGTGGGGTAAGACCGAGGAACCGGGAACCTTTATTTCTGATTTGGATGAGGGAGAATTAACTGAGATTAAGAAGCAATTGGTTCAAAAGAACACTCTTGCAGATGCAATCGACAACTTAGGGATAGCCTACTATCTGATAATGGGAAAAGGAGATGTCGAGAAAAACATTCGGGATTCACTATCGGTTAAAGAGGATCTGTTTGAAGCGATTCTTGGTGCGATAGCCTTGGATTCAAATTGGGATATTGAAGCATTACAGGATAGCATGAATGTTATGCTGAATCCAGGCGAGCTCATGTTTGATGAAGACGTAAACTATGTGGCTGAGATACAAGCTTGGTCATCGGCTAATTCAGGAAACATTCCACTTCACTGTTTCTATCCTACTTCCATGCAGGGTACATGGTATATGCCAAGGCATCATATGTGTATATATGGAAAAGCGGAGCAGGATACGCACTTTGCGTGTGAAGTTCAAATACCGGGAATTGATTATCATTTCGTCGGATACGGCAGATCAAAGAATCTGGCCAGGATGGACGCATCGAGATTGGCGTATGAATATCTGAAAGATGAGGATATGCTCTTTTCTATTAGAGATGAGATTGATGATCCGAATTATAATGATTCCATCGGGCAGTTGGAGATCCTTGCCAGAAGAGGCTATTTCTCCATCCCTCAATATGACTTCAAAGAAACGCATGACGAAGATGGTAATCCGGTTTGGAATTGTAAATGCTCTATAAAAGAAAAAGATACTGTAACCAATGGAAGATCTTCGTCTAAGAAAGATGCGAAGAAACAGGCAGCATATGATATGCTGACATTTGTTTTGGAGGAGGAATAAGCCATGGCAAAATATGCATTTAATTATGATTCCGGCGAATAGGAATATATAGAAAGAGACGGCTTCAGTATAGATCGTGGTGAATACGTTTATAACTGGGATGACAGTGAGTATCGCCGCGAGGAAGAAGAGGAAGAAGAGCGTCGCCGGGAAGAACGAAGAATGTGGAATGAGGATTGATCAGAGGGATAATAAATGAATCATGACATTGAGAAAGCATTGGATAATCTTGAAAAAAGGGCACAGGATATTCAACACTATATGAATATTATGAGCAAAGTAAAGACGGTTAACGTTGCCGATGATCAAGATTTTCAGCGGGAATTTGACTTTTTTTACAAGGTTAGACGAAATGCAGAATGGCGGAAAGTATTCTTTGAGATTTTCGAAAGGAAGAAAAAGAAGAATTGTTCCTACAAAGAAATTATAATGGAAGGGACATTGAAAGAACACCTGCTGACGATCCAGAAGCAGGCAGAGGAGAGAATGGAGAAGCTGATAAGCCAGATGGCGGCAACCGAGGGAGTGACCGAACAACTCAAGGAAGCCGATCAGATGCTCTGGGTAGCGAAGATGAACAACATTCAGAGCAGAGCCGAGGAAGTGGTATTGAGCGAGCTGGTATACAGCCTGTAACAGATACCGATGATCTTCTCCGGGGAGACGCAGCGGAACATACCTTTACACAACTTAGCCTGTTTCCTTCTTTTGAGGAGCAGGTCGGAACAGTCGCAGCAGCGGAAGCAAGTATGAAATATACCATGCCCGCTGCTTTTTCTTTGCCACAGAATGAACTTGAAACCATTCTTCGCAGCGGCGGAGGAAAACAGCATAGCAGGAAGCGTATTTTTGCAAAGTACACCGAGGGCAGAAATGCCGAGCAGATGGTAGAGTTTCTGAAAAATGAGTACGGACAGACCGGAAAAGGTTTTGAGATTAACGGCAATCCCTTATCGGTGTGGTTTGATGCGCATGGTATGAGTGTCGGCTATGGAACACAGGCAAGGGAAACACCGATTGTCATGATGGATTCCAAACACCGCATTTAAGGCAAATGCAGGAACAGAAGTGACTTCGGATATTTTATTTTTCCAGAAGCGTGACCGCATGGTGGAGCGTGAGACGGACTGGGTACATCTGGGAGAGGATGCAGATGGCATTGCAATGAACGCTTACTTTGCAGAGCACCCGGAGCAGATCGTAGGAAAGATGGAAATGGTATCCGGTCCTTATGGCATGGAAAGCACCTGCAGGGCAGATGACAGCAGACCTTTTGCGGAGCAGTTACGTTAGTGACTGTACTTCTCGACTTTCTATACAAAGTCCCAGATGGAGAAAGTTCTGTTTTCGTTATTGGAAGAATGGAAGAATAAGAATGACGAAGCAGATATCTAAACGTTTTTTTGTTAGCTGGTAATGCATATAGACGAACATGAACCAAAGTTAAAAAAACTTGACATAGGTGCTATGCCCGTATATAATTATCCACAGATGGGGATAGCACCTCTGCCCGATGCGATTCAAAATATAGAAGAGAGGAAACCAGCTATGGAAATGGAATATGAAGATCCTAATGACATTCTCTATGAGATGTTCGGGGTCGACAATGACGAGGACCTGGACGAAGCCCTTGATTCATGGGCAAATGATTAAGAACTTTGGTATATGATTACCACTAAAATATTAAGAGAAAAGGAGAATAAGAGAAATGATTGACCCAATTAGTATGACAGACAGGGATGTAAGAAGGCTCTCACGAAAGCCACTTGGAACGAATGGCAAGTCAGTGAGGATAACTGAACAGGAGATTGACAACTATAAAGACTTAATTGATTCACTCCTGTTCTGTGATTGTAAAAGAACCTATGCAGAGAAGATCCTTAGAGCAAATAAAGTATATTAAGTTAAATTGTGCTCAGACGGGGGCTGGTAAGTGCCAGCCCTAGAAAAAGGAAATGACTATAAGTTTATTGGAAGAATGAAAAATCTTACTCAGCTTTACATATATGATGGAACTGCACTTGAAGATATTTCTTTTTTAGAAAATCTTATTAAATTACGTCAATTGTGTATTTTACAATCCCATATATCATCGCTTAATAGTCTTAAAAAGCTGATTGAGACCAAGGACTTGATATATAATAAAACATCAGCAGGTGTATCACCTAAAGAAGAAGTGTGTATTAGATTACAATATGGTTTTGAAGGGATATGTATACAGACTGACGCTTATGATTCTAACGGGACTGAGTTGCTTAATGACAACATATGCAGAGATGATATTAGGATAAACAATTATTTGATATCATATGGTGAACGCATAAGAAAGCGGCGTGAAGAACAAATAAAAATACTCAAAAATAGAAAGAGGAAATAATATGCATCGTATATATTCTAATTACACTGACGAAGAGTTTAATACAATAGAAGAAGAGGCAAATAAGGCCGGTATGACTATATCGGCGTTCTGTAAAGCAGCTGTTATTGCTAAAGTATCTGGAAAGACAGATAATTTCTCTATAGACCTGATCAAGATTCTTCATAAGAAATTGAAAAGTCTTGATGAAGGAGAGGTTTTTATCGTATCTGATTTGTATAGTGAGGAGGTTTGGACGTCTCTTTCACGTTCTGAAAAAAATACCATATCTAAACAATTAGCAAAAACTGTTCGTGAGAATACGAACCTATATGCTGTTAATGATATATTGCCAGGGAAAATTACTCAATATAAAAAACTATCGGATAAGTAGAACGGAAGGATAAGGAAATTGAGGAATGAGAAATTTGATTATGGTTATAGGAGGTACAGCCACTGGAAAGACAACCTTTATCAAAAGGCGTTATGAGAATCATGAAGGTGTTTCATGCTTGAATGTTTGGGATTATCAGGATAGAGCATACAGGGAAGCTGGTTATTTAGAATCAATTCCATTTGGAGCAAGTTTTAGATGTCTCATGAAGGCAAATAGCGAGCTTCTTCAAGATGTGATAGAGAAATTGAAAGATGGCGATGTGGTCATAGAGCAAACTTTCTTTAAAGCAAAAAGAAGCATGTTGTAATCATAGATAGTTTAAAAGGACGGAGAATAATACGTTGGATAATACCAGAATAAGAGAAATAGAGAGAGTTATTGATGATTATCATAAAAGTCATAAAGCATTTACTGGAACCAAGGAGCAAATGACTTATGATTTATTAACTGCATATGGTGACTTATGTATTTGTACTGCTATGGCAATGATGTTAAACCCATATGCTACGGACGGGATAGTTCAGAATATGGATGCGCTCAATCAAGCGATATACTGGATTAATTATAGTGAATTGCCAAAAGGAGATTCAGAACTTAGTTATAAAATATCTGAGGAGAGATATGAGGAGTGCGTTTCGTTATTACGCGAGTATGCGTATCCGTATTCTACAATTTGTAGTGGTTATATAGCATATTCTCGCAAGAAATTAACTGCTAAGGTAAGCGAAAATGTGGTAACGTTTGACATACCAGAAGATGATAATAATTCGAGCTGGAATGATATTTTGAGGGAAAGAAGTGAAAAAAATCCGGAAGAATTCATATCTGTATTTAATCCAATTAAGATTTCAGCAGCATTTGAAAAATTAAAACCATATGTTTATTTAGAAGATGAGGAACTTTGCTATTCAATAAGCGGTGATGTTTTAAATGCATTTCTGGAAGTTGCATCTGAACAGTGGAATGCAACAAAAACTTTACCTGATGATTGGAAGTTTGATTCATTTACATTAGAGGAATATAGACAGACTTGGATAGATTTAGCTGCATTATGTTACATTCATTTTTGCAGTTTATTCACTGTGAAAGATCCTATAGAGAGAATTAATAATAGTGTAATTCGCCAGACACCGGAGGGAATCATAAAGTATATTACTTCTGTGAATGGAATAAATGAATCAACGATAAAAAGAATAGTAGATTATATTACATATGATTCTTCGAAAAAAAACATGGATATTATGTATCAGCCATTAGTTCGAGTATCCGAAAATACGTTATTGATTGCACCGATGTTATTTATTGGTTCTAACCCTGAAAGAAATTTGTTATCCTTAGTTAGTTTAAATAATAATGATGATACATACTCGAAGGAAGTAAATGATTTAGAGGATTTAATGGTAAAGGAATTAGAAGAAATGATTCCAAAAGATGATAAAATAATTATCAGAAAGCATAAGCAATTAGGGGGTAGATTGCCTGACATAGATTTGGGAATCTTTGATGAACACTCTAATTCAGTTTTGCTATGTGAATTGAAATGGTTTATGGCTGCTGATTCGAGTAGAGAAGTATATGCACGCGAGGATGATATAAACCATGGATGTGAGCAGCAGGAAACAGTTATGGCATATGCTCTGCAAGATCGAGCAGGCTTTATCAAAAGGGTTTTTGAAGTAGATGATACTGAAAACGTAGATATTTTTTGCTGTGTTGTAGCTAAGCACAATATTAGAACTACAAATAAGCATGTGCCTGTGATTGATATTGGGACGATGAAGAAACTACTTGCTGACAAACCGTTAAATTCAGTGTTCAATATAATTAGAAATCATGAGTATGAGATTAAAATGCCAGAGGATGCAATAGTTACATATAAATCTGTCGAATATGCTGGATATCAATTTAAACTACCAGCGATATGTATTGGCTTTGAGCTAGAATAAACATTTGATGTGTTAGATCACTTGTGGTCATCGCGATCACAAGTGGATCCGCAGATATAATGACTACCAGTTGCCCATCCGATATAATGGGTGGGCAACCAAATATACTATGGAGGTAATAGTCATGAACAAGTATGTTTCGCTGGATAAGCGAAGTAAGAAGGCGCAGCGCGAGTATCACGCAAAGCAGAGGCGCACCTGGGGTGAACTTAATCCCGTGACAAGGAGCGTACCGAGCGGAAAGACTTATAATCGAAAGAAGGAAAAGCAGAGGATCGGCAAGGAATTCAGAAATGGATTTGAGGCCGATCTTTATTTTGTAAAATTATTTATTTTTGCTTGACTATAACGTAACGTAATAGTTTATGATGTAATCACACGTGAAGGAGATGATAGCCATGAAGACAGTAAATGAAGTGAGTAAGCTGACTGGAGTGAGTATACGCACGCTGCAGTATTACGATAAGATAGGACTCTTAAAGCCGGCGGAGTATACCGAGTCTGGATACAGGCTGTATGACGATGCGGTGCTAGAGAGACTTCAGCAGATTTTACTGTTTCGTGAGCTTGAGTTTCCGCTTAAGGATATCAAGGATATCGTAACCAGATCTGATTTTGACAAGAGATTGGCACTTGATCAGCAGATAGAACTTCTTGAATTAAAGAAAGAACATATCGAAAATCTGATCAGTATGTGCCGTGGTTTAAAACTGAGAGGAGTGAAACATTTGGATTTTACAGCATTTGATTCAAGTAAATTAGACGAATACGCTAAGCGCGCAAAAGAACGGTGGGGCAATACTCCGGAATATAAGGAATTCGAAGAGAAGAACGGTAAGCGGTCAAAGAGCGAAGAAAAAAGTATGATGGCCAATTTTATGAAAATCTTTGAAGAGTTCGGAGCTATGAAGAATCAGGATCCTGCTTCTGCAGAAGTTCAGGATCAGGTAAAGAAACTGCAGGGCTTTATTACCGAGCATTTTTATAAATGTCCTAAGGAGATTCTTTCAAGTCTCGTTAAGATGTATGCCGGTGGCGGCGAATTCACCGAGAATATTGATAAGATGGGTGGAGAAGGAACTGCTGAATTTACTCACCGGGCGATACAGATCTACTGCGGATGATACAATTTTTTGAAAAAAGTAGGTTTTTGGTAGGAAAGTGGTAGGTTTTGAGTATTCTATTTTCAAAATAGGTGTGTTATATTTACAATGGACAAAGCGAACGGGAAAACAAAAAACACCCAAGCCGCCGAGTCCATTTTCTTTTGCAAAAGAATACCGGCAATGATGAGCCTCAGACTTTGCCATCAACCCAAGGCCGAGGATGACGATCCGGAGCCGACACAAAAAGCGAAAGGATAAAACACACTATGGATTATGAATCATTCAAAGAGAAGTTCGTAGAGGACTTAAAGGACAGGCTTGATGAGCAGGGCGGTGACGTAAAGGTTTCAGTCAACACCGTAAACAAGCTCAACGAGATCTGCGAGGCTGTAACGGTCACGCCGGAGGGCAGCAACATCGGAGTGAACATCGGGATCGATAAGTTCTACGATGCGATGGAAAACGGCAGAAAGAGATAATATATGAATCTGTCCACTGATATCTTTGAAAAGAGTGTATGGATAATAATAGTAGTCTGCAGATTTTTGGCTGTCGGCTGTTAATGGTTATGTAATGCAAAGAAAACACGAGAGAAAGCTCACCTGCGATAAATTCAGTGTTTTCAATGGTTTGCAGAGAATTTAATAACAAAATATAACATTTATTAACGCCCTTAAAATAGGTGAAATCTCAATTCCAGTTTGCCAACTTGCCCTTTGAGAGGAGAAATCCCTTTCTCAAAGGGCTTTTTCTATTTATACGGATATTCGCAAACTACAGGATAAAGCCAAAACTTCATATACTCTAAGCACAAGGAGGTCGAAGTTTGGCTATGAATAACAGTTTAGCCGATATATTTCGGAAATATAATAGAAATATGTCCTGTAGAATGAAAAAAGAATTATGATTTAAAAAAATATGTTATAAAGGACATATAAATGACTGGAAAAGTTTGTTATAGTATGAATAAATCCAAAAGACCTAGATGTAGGAAACCGCAGGAAACAGTCAGTGAATAACACAAAACAAATAACGAAAATCTGTGAAAATGAGGAGGAAGCAAACTGTGAAAATTGTAACAGCAATCGATTCATTTAAAGGAAGTATGACTTCGATGGAAGCAGGACTTGCAGTAACAGAAGGAATACACAGAGTAGATTCAGATGTGGATGTGCAGATCAGACCGCTGGCAGACGGAGGCGAAGGAACGGTAGACGCGCTTGTTGCCGGGATGAATGGCATGAAACAGGAGATTCAGGTGACGGGACCACTTGGAACACCGGTAGTCTGTGAATATGGAATCATTGAAAGCAGCAAGACGGCAGTAATTGAGATGGCAGGAGCAGCGGGAATTACACTGGTACCGGATGAAAAGAAGAATCCACTTTACACAACGACTTACGGTGTCGGGGAAGCAATCAAAGATGCGATTGGAAAAGGCTGTAGAAGATTTATCATCGGAATCGGAGGCAGTGCAACGAATGACGGAGGTATCGGGATGCTGCAGGCACTTGGATTCGGATTCATGAACAAGAATGGACAGCCGGTACCATTTGGTGCAAGAGGTCTGGAAGAACTGGAGACGATCACGGATACCTATGTGATACCAGAACTGAAAGAATGTGAGTTCCGGATTGCGTGTGATGTAACAAATACGCTGTGTGGAGAGCAGGGAGCAAGTGCTGTTTACGGACCGCAGAAAGGAGCAACGCCATCTATGATCATGCAGATGGACAAATGGCTGGCATATTATGCGGCACTGGCAAAAGAAAAATTCCCGAAAGCAAATGCAAAACAGGCCGGAACCGGAGCTGCCGGAGGACTGGGATTCGCATTTTTAACATTTACCAATGCAGTGCTGGAATCCGGGATCAAGATCGTACTGGAGGAGACACAGCTGGAAGAATATATCAAAGATGCGGATCTGGTAGTTACGGGAGAAGGAAGACTGGACAGACAGACGGCGATGGGAAAAGCACCGATCGGAGTAGCAAAGCTGGCTAAAAAATACGGAAAGACAGTGATCGCATTTGCAGGATCGGTAGAACGGGATGCAAGAGAATGTAACGAGCATGGAATTGACGCATTCTTCCCGGTTTTACGAGGCATTACCACGCTGGAAGAAGCCATGAAGAATGAAAATGCGAAGAGAAACCTGGCGGATACTGCGGAACAAGTATACCGTTTATGGAGATAAGGCAGAACAGGTAAAAAATGAAAAGAAATAAAGTCTGATACTTGGTGCACTCATCGGTGGCATAATCGGAAGCGGAAGTCTTATCTTTTACGTTATCCTGACGCCTGTGGTGAAATTGCAAAGATGATTGAAGGAAAGCGAGGATGAGAAAATGAAGCAATATGTAACGCTTGATAAAAGAAGTAAGAAAGCGCAGAGGGAATATTATGCTAAGCAGCGAACAACATGGGGAGAACTGAATCCGGTTACAAGATCAGTTCCGAGTGGAAAGGCTTACAACAGAAAAAAGGAAAAGCAGAGAATCGGTGTTGAATTCAGAAATGGATTTGATACCGATTTTTTGCGAAGTTTAGTGTTGTTCATACATTTTAGGATTAACGAAAGGAGCGAATAATCATGAAGAGATATAGGTTTTGAGAGCCAGGGTAGGGGGTATTGTCACTGGTTCAAGCACAATAGTGTAATTTCGAGCAAAAAGCCAAAACAGAATTGATATTTTGCTCGAAATAATGTATACTTTGAGCAGAACAGGAAATTCTAGTTTCAAAGGAGATGTGGGGGTTATGAAATCTAGTGAACAATTTGCAATTGAATGGAATCGTTCAAAACGTGCAATCAATGATTTGTGCAATAAAGGAAAAATCCCAGGTGCTATAAAAGAAGGAAGAAAGTGGCTTATTCCGGATGACGCAGTAAGACCTGTTGATAAGAGAGTTTCTTCAGGGAAGTACGCAAAGAAGAAGGCTGCGAATAATAAGTCATTACCTATTGGTATTTCTGATTATGTCAGAGCACAGGCAGATTATTACTATGTAGATAAGACTTTGCTTATAAAGGAATTCCTTGATCAGAAGCCATTGGTTTCTTTGTTTACAAGGCCGAGACGTTTCGGAAAGACATTGAACATGGATATGCTCAGAGTTTTTTTTGAGATTTCAGAGGAGGATACAAGTAAATATTTCGAGAATAAAGCAATCTGGAGATGCGGTGAAGAATATCGCAGACAGCAGGGACAGTATCCAGTTGTATTCCTTACTTTCAAAGATGTTAAGTTTGATTCCTGGAAAGCAACTCTTGATAAGATTAAAGATCTTTTGCAGGAGGAGTTTGGAAGACATCAGGAGATTGCAGATAGTGATAGACTTGCAGAGTATGAAAAGACCTATTTTGCGAAAATCATAAATGGCGAGGCCTCAGAAGTTGACTTGACTGTATCATTAGCAAAGTTATCTCAGATGCTTACAAAACATTATGGTAAAGCGCCAATCATTATTATTGATGAATATGACACACCGATTCAAGAAGGTTATTCCAAGGATTTTTATGATGAAATAATTGGATTCATGAGAAATTTCTTCTCTGGAGCATTTAAGGATAATAAGAATCTAACTTATGGATTCCTAACTGGTATTCTTCGGATTGCTCAGGAGAGCATCTTTAGTGGCCTGAATAATTTAACAGTGAATTCTGTGATGGATGAAAAGTATGATCAGTTCTTTGGATTTACTGCTTCAGAAGTCAGAGATATGCTGGAGTATTATGGTGCCCTGGATAAAGAAGCAGAGCTGAAGGATTGGTATGACGGATATTTATTTGGATCTACAGAGATCTATAATCCGTGGTCAGTAATCAATTATATTTCTAAAGGCTGCATTCCGCAGGCCTATTGGGTAAATACCGGAAAAAATGAAATTCTGGAAGATGTCCTTAAGGTGGCAACGGATGATATTACTGAAAGACTTTATTCTTTGCTACAAGGCGAAAGAGTTATTGCCCAAATTGATCAGAATGTTGTTTATAGATCTCTTTCAGAGGATCCGGCAAATATTTACAGTTTACTGTTAGTAGCTGGCTATTTGAAAACACCAAAGAAAGAATTGCAGGCAGATGGTTCTTATCTGTGCGAGGTATCCATTCCGAACAGAGAGATTGCAGCCGTATATAAGAGTGAAATATTATCGCACCTGTTACAGATTGGAGCTATCACAAGAACGACCGCCAATAAGATTGCAGAAAGTCTTTATGCAAATGATTATAAGAAACTGCAGAAAGCAATTGCTGAATATATGGATAAATCCATCAGCTTCTATGATGCTGGCGCAGAAGGATTTTATCATGGATTAGTTCTTGGTTTGATCGCTTTGATGGATAATCAGTATAAGATTAAGTCAAACAGAGAGTCCGGGGATGGACGATATGATATTAGTCTATTCCCAAGAGAAGGTAGATATCCTGGAATCATTATGGAGCTTAAGTGGAAAAAGGACTTGAGTGCAGATGAGCTTTCAGGGCTTGCAGATGAAGCGTTAATTCAGATTGATGAGAAGAGATATGACGCTGAAATGAAAGAAGATGGCATTCAGGATATTTTGAAATTTGGAATTGCATTTTCTGGAAAGAAGGTAAGTGTCAAAACAAAATAAGATTAAGCATCGTTTTGGAGACGAAAAAGGTGCGATGCACAGTAGAAAAGAAGGGAAAATAACGGTATGGGAATGACTTTATCTATGGAGGAAAAGGTGCAGACAGCAGCTGAGGCGGTGATCCATGCACCGGCAGCTGGCGAAACAGTAACTGGCAGAATAGTGCATGCAGAGGATTTTGATCCGCTGTTTGCCATGTCCGAGGAGGATTGTGTCGAAGGGTTTATCAAGCGTGAAATGCAGCGCGCCGGGATCACGGAAGAACAGAATCTGATCCCGGAGGATATGCTGCGCAGAAAAAATATACTGAATGCCGTTTTGGCGGTTCTGTTATTCGTATACATATCTCTGTTTTTCTTTCATTTTCCGATGAAAACCTATGTGATCGGACTCATGATCCTGGTGGTATATGCATTTTTGACCAGCCGTTATCAGCTGATAAAATATTTGAAAAAGGAGATCAGATCCAGATCCCAGGAGAAAATCTCGAATATTGTCATGAATGTGAAGGCATCCATGGTGCCGGATTACAGCAAAAAGTTAAAATGGGCTCTCATGGCGGTGGCTGTGGCAGGCTCGCTACTGCTGTTCAGTAAGCCCAGGATCTTCTATGAGCAGGCAGATGACGGATATTATGTACGGTTTTATGTCTATGGTCTGACGAATATGACGACGGCGACCATTCCTGATACCTATCAGGGGGAGAAAGTAGTGGGCCTGCGCGGCAACACCTTTTCCAATATGCCCTTTTTAACAGAAGTAACGCTGCCGGACAGCATTACGGAGATCCGTGGACAGGCATTTAAAAACTGCAGAAGTCTGGAAAGTGTAACATTGCCGGAGCATCTGACGTATCTGGGCGGGGAAGCTTTTTACCATTGCAGCAGTCTGGAGGAGGTAAATCTTCCGGCGGGACTGACGGAGATCCGCGGCAACACCTTTGAAGAATGTAGCAGCCTGTTGCGCATAGAGATCCCGGATAACGTGACCAGGATCGGCGGACACGCGTTTTATGGAAATACCAGTCTGGAAGAGGTGGTGATCTCCCCGGACAGCAAGCTGCAGCAGATCGGGTCTTCCGCTTTCCGGTGCTGTGATTCTCTGCGGGAGATCACACTGCCCCGGGGCGTATCTGTCAATGAGCGTGCTTTCAAGGAGACACCTGTAAGGATCGATTACTATGAATACTAAATTTATTCATTTGTTATATGTGCCGACCATGGCATGTAACATGCAGTGCCGGTACTGTTATCTGGAGGACCACACCGTAGATACCCTGCGGGGCGGAGATTGCCTGGAGACCCTGCAATATGCCATCGCGAAATTCCGTGAAGCGGATGTGGTGCCTTTTAATATTTCCCTGCATGGCGGCGAGGTGACCACTTTACCAAAGCAGGAATTCCATGACTTGATCCAATATATCAGCAGATACTATCAGGAAAACCGTGAACTCATCACGGATGCCGGCTTCAGGGTAGGGCATCCCCACATCAAGACGAACCTGTACGGACTGGACAGACACATCGAGACCATCTGTGAGTTCAACGTGTCCATATCGGGCAGCCTGGATCTGCCGCTTTCCCTGCATGAAAAATACAGGGTGACGAAAGGCGGAGAGGGCACACTGGAACGGATACTGGATAATATCCGACTGCTGGAGGAGATCCCTGACAAGAAAAAAGTATCTGCCACGATCTTTCGGGAGCATTTCGAACAGCTGGATCAGATCATCGAGGATATCAGATTCCTGGACCGGAATACGTGCCTGGACATGAATGATTTTAATTTCATGATAGGGTTTGACTACAATTCCTGTGGCCTGCTGCATCACATGAGTGAAGAGGAACAGCTGATCTTTTACCGGCGAATGCACGAGGCTTTTGACGGGACCAATCTGGATGCCGGGGTCAACGGTGCATGGTTCGATGAGTTCGGGCCGGAATACTGCACCAACTGCGATAATTGCGGAGAGAAATTTTTCCTGTTGGAGCGTAACGGAGACATCTATTCCTGTGTCAGAGGTCAGAAGAACGAAGATTTTTACTACGGTAATATCTACCGTGACACGGTGGACATCATTTTGAAAACCGCTGCACGCAAGATCTTCCAAAACCATAACAGACAACCGTTTCCCGAGGAATGTGCGAGGTGCGCTTACCTGTATCTGTGCAAAACGGGCTGCCCTTTTGTGAAAAACGTATATGGATCCGGCAAAAGCTACACCTGCCTGCTGCAACAGCAGATGTACCGGGACCGCGGCTATGTCCCGGATGCTTCTGCTGACGAGACGGCATATGAATATGTGACGAAGATGCGCCTCGAGGAGCCGGAAAAGTATCTGCCTGCCAAGACATCCGCAGAATATCCTGCCCTGGAACAGATCATTGCACAAGATGCGAAGCTGAAATATATCTATGACAGCGGTGTGTTTGAACTGGACGTGGATGGAGACAGATATCCGCTGATCTCCCAGATCCTTAGGAAGTCCAGGGAGATCCTATATCTGACACCCATCAGTACGGTAAAGCTGCGCATGAAAAAGCATATGTTGCAGGAAGAATGCGATTATCCGGAGAACAACGCATTGTACCTGATGCTGTTGTCCGGAGATCTCGTGACTTACGGGGATGAGGGGAGAACAAAGCAGCGGCACATTGCCACGAATCAGATTTATAAAGGGGTGTTGGACCATTCCGGGGATAACGAAGAAGAATGGTATGTATATGATATTTCCGGGCTCCTGCGCGAATATGCAAAGGAATATGCCACGGGCAGCCCGAACAATCTGTTGTGCACCACTACGGAGCTGAGAGACTGCCATTACCGGAAACAGGAAAATAATGCCTATTACCATATACAGGCCATCAATCTCCCCTTTCAGAACATTGAATTTTACTATCTGACACTGGATCCAAAAAATGACAAGGAGGCTTTCCATGAATTTTGAACCGCAGACCTATGAAGAACTGATCCGCATGAAGCGTTGTGTGGAACTGACAAAATATTATGAGGTGACAGAGGAGGAGCTTTGGGAGATCTATCATTTCCTGGAGCAGGAGCCGGAGGCTTTCATCAAGGGAGGCAGACAGAATCTGTCCCTCATCATCGGACAGAATACCGCCAAAACCCAGAAGGTGATCATGGCGAACTGCACCGACAGCAGCATTGACGGAATCCTGTTGTCACGGACGGAATTCAAAGTGTTCCCTCATTACACACCATCCTCAGGCTCCGGCAGCAGCGGTGGTTCCTCTTCCAACAACAATAATAACAATAACAACAATAATAACAACAATAACAGATAGGACACGAAAGCAATGGCATTCATATCCGAAACACTTCAAATGCGCAGGCTTACAGAAAGCGGCGTCAATATCAAGACTACTTACATCGTCGATGGCACCCTGAGATACCGGTCCACAGACGGAACCTGTCAGGATGACGTGCACAGTGGTATCCGCTGCCGCAAAGAATATTTCCGGCAGGGGAAATTGCTCCATACAGAGAAAATCTTCGATTCCCGCATGGAGTATACCTATGTATCCGGAATGGATGAAGAGGCACAGCATACCTGTGAAAACTGCGGCTTTACCGGCAAAGTAAAGGAATTTGTGAACGGCTGTCCCTGCTGTGATGCGGCCTCCAACATTGACTACGCAGACAAGGAGCTGGGCAGCAAGCACCATTATGACCTGGTATTGCAAAGTCCGGTCTACCGGATCGTCACGGGAGTGGTAGACTACATCATATCATTCCTGCTATGCAGCCTGTGGATCATAAATACCTCCAGGACCTTCAATGGCTATGATGTGGGCAAGATTTTCATCTACAGCACAATCCTGGCTATGATCCTCTATTACTTTTTCTATCTGTGCGATGCTTATGCGGTATTGGGACCTGTCAGACGATACAAAGAAAAACAGAACCGTCGGCAGCAGGAATTCTGGACCGGCACCGGCATCGACAAAAAGCGGTTCTATAATAACCTGAACTACGAAGCCGGCAGACGCTACTATTCCCGGCCGGATGTCATTGATTACGACATTATGGACTATACCGGGCTGCAGGAGCATGTGGAGAACGGCATACTGTGCGTGGATGTGGAGCTACAGGTCAGACTGGTGTATCTGCGAGGTGGGCGGATCACATCCGCATATCAGAAGGATACCTTCTCCCTCAGCCACAACGACAGAGTCATGACCATGGACAGCGGGATCCACGTGATCAAATGCCCCAAATGCGACGCCAATATCGATGTGACCAAAGGCGTGTGTGAATATTGCGGGAGCGAGATCGACAGCCTGCAGGAATGGAAGCGGATAAAAAAATAAGATTTGGGAAAAAATGTTGTTCACGCTCAAAAAATGCATTATAATTAAAAATACAAAAATGTTGATGGAGATTACATTTTTGCATTACAAAATGTTGATTGCAAACACTAAACGTAATAGAATATGTTGATTTGAGGTGCTTTATGCTGAAAAGAAAAGCGACAGATTACATTAAAAACTGGTTAAATACAAAAGACAGAAAATGCCTGGTAGTCCAAGGAGCCAGACAGACTGGGAAGACATACATCATCGAGCGGTTTGCAGAGGAAAATTTTGAGGAGCTGGTTGAAATTAATTTCAAACAGATGCCCTCGGCAATGGAGATTTTTTCCGGAGATCTTACGGTAGACAATATGGTTATGGCTATGCGTTTCCGTTTTCCGGACAAGAAAATTATCCCCGGGAAAACTTTGATTTTTCTGGATGAAATCCAGGAATGTCAGGAAGCGATCACATCACTCAAATTCTGGGCGATCGATAACAGATATGATGTCATTACTTCAGGGTCACTTCTGGGAATTGATTATAAACGCGCATCGTCCTATCCTGTTGGCTATGTTGATTATCTGAGAATGTACGGGATGGATTTCGAGGAATTTCTCTGGGGAATGGGGATTTCCGAAGATATGATAGGGAAGCTTTGTGGATATCTGCACTCTAAAACGGTAATTCCGGAGGCGATTCATTCGCAAATGATGAATTACTACAGACAGTATGTTGCGACAGGCGGTATGCCGGAAGTAGTACAGAAGTATATAAATACAAAGGATTTCAGAGAAGTTGACAAGGTTCAAAGAAGTCTTTTACAAGGATATCAGTACGATATAGCCCATTATGCAACCGCAGAAGAAAAGGTCAAAGCAGAGAAGTGCTATCTGTCGCTTGCAAAGCAGCTGTTAGATAAGGAAAACCATAAATTTCAATATAAAGAGATTGAGCATGGAGGAAGAGCACAAAAATATTATTCGAGTGTTGAATGGCTGCTTCGGGCAGATATGGTGCAATTATGCAAATTGGTGACAGATGTCAGATTCGATCTGGACGATTATGCAAGAGATGATTTTTTCCGGGCATATACAACCGATCTGTCATTGCTGATGGCGATGAAGGACTTTTCCTTAAAGCAGCATATTGTAGAAAATACTTTGACCGGGAATTCCAAAGGTGGTATCTATGAATGCGCAATAGCAGATGCTCTATATAAGAAGGGATATCAGATCTATTTTTATAAAAATGAGACAGCGAGAAAAGAAATCGATGTTATCATCCAAAAAGACGGAAAACTCGTTCCGATTGAAGTCAAGAGCGGAAACACTCAGGCAAATTCATTAAAATGGCTTATGAAAAATAATCGAGATATATCGTATGGATATAAATTTGCGGATGGTAACATCGGCGTGAGCGAAGAGGGGATCATTACGTTACCACTATATATGGTTGCGTTTATTTAGAGGAAAAACGGATGGAACATTTTGAACAGATCAACGAAACTTCTTACTTGTCGGTACAGAATGCATCGATATACCGGAAAATTATGAGATGCTTTTACAGGGAATACGAAAAGATGCATTTTCAGCTGTATAAAGAAGATATTTACAGGTTCTTGAAAGAGGATGAAGCATTCGAAGCGTATTCCATGGAGCAGCTGGTTCAGGATCTGGAAGCACTTGTTAAGTGGAAAAATCTTACACCGATACAGGATCCGGGCAAAGTGTACACAATAGCGGATTATAAAAATAAGCAATACCGCTATACGATGTCGGAATATGCTGTGGAGATCGAGCGTCTGACGGTACGTTTGGAAAATTTATTTCTGGAATCGGGAAATCTATCGACCAACTTTTTTGTCCGTCTGGAGAGAAGTCTGGATGAGACGGAGAACATGGAGAACGCAGAGCTTCGCACGGTGAACGAATGGTGGCAGACGCTGCAGGAGGATTTTAAACGACTCAACCAGAACTATCAGGATTATCTGCGGGACTTTTACTCCGGGAAAACGGAAAAACTGATGAAATCCGTGGAATTCATGGTTCATAAGGACAAATTTATCAAATACCTGAATGAGTTTGTGCAGGAATTGCAGCGGCATTCCAAACGGATGGAACAGCTGCTGGAAAAGAATACAGAGTGTATGGAGAATACGATTCTGGAGCGGGTTGTGGCAAGTGAACTGGATATTCCCCACGCACTGTTGGAAATACATGGCAACGCCGAGCCGAGCATACGGGAAAATGTATACGGAAAATGGTATTCCCTGAAAAACTGGTTCGTGGACGGACGGGGACAGGAATGCGAAGCTAAAAAAGTATTGAAGATCACCAGCGATATTATACGCAACATTATTCAAAATGCAGCCCTGATCGTACAGGTTCAGAACTGGGGCATCAGCCGAAAGGATGATTATAAAAAATTTCTGGAATTGTTCTTGAAATGTGAGGATCTGGAGGAAGCCCATAAATTGTCGGCGCATGTCTTCGGAGTGCAGCAGATTGAGCATTATAAGACTAATATTCCGAGAGACGAGGATGGTATTAATAACAGTGTTTATCAGGAAGAGCCGGCAATGTTTTTGCTGAAGCCACACACGAGAGGGTATCGTGAGAGAAAAGACAGAACAGGTTTTGCCGATAAATCGTTAGAAAAAATGGCACAGCGGGAAAGCTACCTGCGACAGGCGCAGAAGCAGAAGGAAGTGGTACTCCAGTATATTAGGGAGAAGAAGATTCGGTTTGCGGAGATTGATGAAGTGGTTTCCGAAGACACACGCGCCATTTTCCTGCAGTGGATCGCACAGGCTAATATGAGTTCGGAGAAGATGGGACGGACGGAATACGGACAGGAGTATCAACTGAGGAAAAAGGAAGGCAGCTGTGTACTGAAATGCGAAGACGGCGATCTGAAAATGCCGGATTATACATTGGAGTTTAAATAAGTATGAATGAAATCAGAACCTTAATGGAAAAATTCTGGATCTGCCGGGACAGTGACAAGGAGACTTTCTATAAAGTAAAACGGGACATTCCGAACTTTCAACGTTTTATCAGAGAACAACTGGGATGGAAGCTGATACATACAGAGAAGCTGTTAAAACTGGAGAAGAGGCCAGCGCATGCAGAAGCATTTATGGGAATCAGTGAATTTACGGACATTCGGGACTACTGCATACTATGTGTGGTGTTGATGTATCTGGAGGATGCCGAGGAGGGCAGGCAGTTTTTGCTGTCGGAACTGATTGACTATGTGGAGACACAACTGAAAAATTACATGCCGGTGGACTGGACTTCTTTTACACAGAGAAAATCACTGGTCCGCGTATTGCAGTATATGGAACGGCTGCAGATGCTCAGAGTGTATGAAGGAAAAAGTGAATCCTTCAGCCAGGAAGCCGGGCAGGAAGTACTGTATGAAAATACAGGCTATTCGAAATATTTTACCAGTAGCTTTACTACCGACATTTCCGGATATGAATCCTGGAAGGATTTTGAAAAGACAGATTTTGAGGAATTTGAGGAAAACAGAGGATCACGACGTATTAACCGGGTATACAGGCAGCTGGCAGTCTGTCCGGCACTTTACTGGGACAGTACAGAGGACGCTGATGCACTATACTTGAAAAATCAGAGACAATGGGTCGGCAAATATTTGCGGGAAAATTTGGGTGGTAATCTGGATATCTATCGTAATGCGGCATTTCTTACACTGGATACAGATGACTGCTACGGAAACGTGCACCCGAGAGATGCCCAAATCTCGGAAAGCGTCCTGATCGTATGTGCAGAGATACAGAGGCAATTGACAGAGGGACAATTGGAATTACAAGAGGATGAATGTATTGCAATGACAAAGCAGGCATTTTCCCGGATTATCACAAACTGTAGAAACAAGTGGAAGAATGCATGGAGCAAGGAATATTGCGAAATGGACGAGGACAGGCTTGTGGAAACCATTTTAAAGTATATGACGGACTGGATGATGGTACGCAGTGAGGAGGAACGGATCACTGTATTGCCTGCGGTGGGCAGGCTGGCAGGACAGTATCCTTCCGATTACAAAGGAGACGGAGAAGAATGAACGAACGTTGGAAAATGAACCGGATCGGGTTTGTGAATTTCTGGTTATATGACGAAGAGGACTTTGAATTCGAGGATGGGAAACTGCTTCTGCGCGGACAGAACGGCTCCGGAAAATCCATCACGACACAGAGCTTTATTCCGTTTGTACTGGACGGAGACCGTACCCCCAGCCGACTGGATCCGTTTGGTTCCAGTGACCGCCGGATGGAATACTATTTTTTGGGAGAAGAGGGCAAGGAGGAGTCTACCGGTTATCTGTTTCTGGAATTTTGGAAAGAAGACTCCGGAGAGTACCGCACCATTGGAATCGGACAAAAGGCAAAACGCGGAAAACCGATGGATTTCTGGGGCTTTGTGATCCTGGACGGGCGCAGAGTGGGATATGATCTGTGGCTGTATAAGGAAGTGGGATCCAACAAAATTCCCCGGGATAAGCGTGAGATGAAGGCGGAACTGGGCGAAGATAATTTTTTCACAGACAGCCCGTCGGAATATAAGAAGCATGTCAACCAGTATATTTTCGGTTTCCGTAAGGAAGAACAGTATGAGCAGTTCATCAAACTGTTGGTGAAGGTGCGGGCTCCCAAACTTTCCAAAGAGTTTAAACCGACCAAGGTATATGATATTCTGAATGATTCCCTGCAGACTTTGACGGATGAGGATCTGCGCCCTATGGTAGATGCGATGGAAAAAATGGATGAGATCCAGGATAGTCTGGAGATGCTCAACCGCGCCTTCGATGATGTGAAGATCATCCGCAATGAATATACCCGTTATAACCAGTATATGCTGGCAAAAAAGGCTCTGGGCTACCTGAACAAGAAGCAGGAAGTGGAGAGAGAACAGGGAATACTGGAGGGGAAGGAACAGCTGCAGCGTGAGGCACAGGAAGAGCAGAGCAGGGCAGCACAGGATACTGAGAGACTTGCGGCAGAGAAAAAGCTGAAAGAAACGGAGCGCAATGCGCTTCTGGATCCGGAACTCGAGGATGCAGACCGCAAACTGGAGAAATTAAAGACAGAGTATCAGGAGGCTGCGGATGGAGAACGCCGCTGGGAGAAAAAGATCGAGGATGGCAGGGAGCGGATCCGGGACGAAGAGATGACTCTGAAAAAGCTGGAGGAACAGATGGAACTCCGCCGGGATACCTTGAAGGAAAAACGGGAAGAGCTGGAGGAACAACAGGAAATCCTGCAATGGGAACATCATGAGAAGGCGAAAGAGAAAATCAGTCTGGAAGAATACGAAGAAAGAGATGAGATTGCAGAGCATCTGCAAATATGGAAAAACCAGCTGACGGCAGGAAGAACAGCTCTCGGACAATATGAGCTGATCTTAGGACAGTACGAGGAAGCCGCCAGTCTTCTGGAAGAGACGAAGAAGGAAAAAGCGGAGGAAGAACAACGGCTGGAAATGGCAGAAGAACAGGTGTCGGACAGAATCGATGCATGGATCACGGAAGTCTTTCATAGAGCAGAAACAGCCGCGGAATGGCATCCGGAACGTGAGGTTCTCCTACAGGCGGAACAGAAAGCAAGACAATACGAGACCGTAGCGGATGGCGTGGAGATACAGAGGGGCTTCCGTGCAGATTATGAAAGACAACGTCAGCAGCTTACAGACGAAAAGAATGAGAAGCAGTATCAGAGGGAGATGCAGGAGGAAATCCTGAAAGAAGTCCGGGAACAGCTGAAGAAAGTGCAGGAGCAGCAGGAACTGGAGCCGGAACGGGATGAGGCAGTCGAAGCATCCAGAGCATCCCTGGCGCAGTCTGGGATTACTGCCATTCCGTTTTACAGAACGGTAGAGTTCGCAAAGGAGCTGGATGAGACTGCCTGTGCAAGGCTGGAGGCACAATTACAGATGTCCGGAATGCTGGATGCCCTGGTGGTGACGAGGGAAGATTTTGCGAAAATAAAAGCGGAGCATCCGGAATTTCTGGATGCGGTTCTGCAGACAGACGGACAGGGCAACAGCCGCTTTTGTGGATTGACAGTAAGTGATGATCTGCCGCAGGAACTGAGGACTCCGGTATTGGAAATCCTCAGTAACATTTATGAAGAAGAAGGAAAGACACAGGGAATCTGTTTTGGCGCAGACGGCAGCTTCCGGCAGGGAATCTTAGCCGGTAAAGCTCACAAGCAGGCAGCAGAATATGTAGGATATCTCGCAAGAAAACGGAGAAAAGAACAAAAAATCCGGGAACTGCAGGAACAGATAGAAAGCATCAGCAAAACCATAGCAGAATGGAATGCTGAAATTACGCAATTACAGGAACGAATGGACAGATTACAGACGGAATATCAGGAGATCCCTGATTTTTCGGAGATTCAGATCGCATTGTCGGAGAAAAGAGAACTGGAACGTATTCTGGAGACGTTGGAGAATGAATATCTGAAACAGCAGGCTCAGGAGCATAGGCTTTCCGAACAGAAGAACCGGCAATATCAGGAAGTATTGAAGCTTTGTAAAATGCTGCCCTATGAAAGAACGACAGAGGCTTATGAGGAAGTCTGCGGCGCAGTGGAAGAATACGGAAGGATATGGCAGAGTATAAGACGTGAACTACTCCATATGCAGACGGAGCAGATCAGTTGTCTGGATAAAAAAGGACGGATAGACCAATACAACGATGATCTGGAGGAAGCCTTTACAGAAAAAAGAGCTTACAGTACCCGTGCAAAGGCCTGCGAGATCCGGATCCGCCAGCTGGAAGAGTATCTGAGGAGTCCGGAACTGCTGGAAAAGGCAAACCGGCTGAAACAGGTGAAGGATGAACTGGAACAGATCAGTAAAAAAATAAATGATTTGGAAATAGAGATGGCGAAACGTGAAGGAATGTTGCAGGGCTTGCTGAAAGACCTTCCGGAACAAAAAGCAAAACTGCAGGGATTGATTATGGAGGAAACGGCACTCAGAAGCTATTTTGAAGAGGAACTGGATCTGAGACTGATTTTGAACCGGGAAGGCCGCACAATCTGTGAATGTGCCGAAGAGGCAGTGAAATTAGTAAGTGACAGTGAGAAGAACAGAGAGTCTGTTGATATGCTTCAGTCCTTGCATGATAAATATCATAAACATAATGGAAGCCTTGCAAGCTATGGAACGTCCATAGAAGAGTGCTTTGGTGATACAGAAATTGTGGGAGCTATACGTAAGCGATATCGTATTATCTCTGTCTGGAATGGCAAGAAAGTATATCTGGAGGAATTTTACAATATCCTGAAGACCGCTATCGAAGAGACAGAACTGCTGATACAGAAAAAGGACCGGGAGCTTTTCGAAGATATCCTGTCCCAGACGATCAGCCAGCAGCTTACGGACCGCATAGCAGAGAGCAGAAAATGGGCAAAAGACATGTCGAAGCTCATGCAGGAGATCGATACATCTATGGGCCTTCGCTTTTCCCTGGAATGGAAACCCTGCAAAGCCGACAATGACAAAGAACTGGATACAGCGGATCTGGAGCAGATCCTTCTACGCGACAGAGAGCTGCTTACCCTGGATGATATTGAAAAAGTAGCAGGTCATTTCCGCAGCAAGATCCGTGCAGAAAAGGCAAAGCTGGAAGAGACGGGCACGATCATTAATTACATGGAGCTGGTAAGAGATGCTCTGGATTACCGGAAATGGTTTGAATTCCAGATGTTTTACCGGCGCGGGGATGAGACGAAGAAGCCACTGACCAATGCTGCGTTTAACCGGTTCAGTGGAGGTGAAAAAGCAATGGCAATGTATGTGCCGCTGTTCGGAGCAGTAAACGCACAGTATAAAAAGGCGGATAATAAAGATCACCCCAGGATCATTGCGCTGGATGAGTCATTTGCCGGTGTCGATGACAAGAATATCAAAAGTATGTTTGAACTGGTCCATAAACTGGATTTTGATTATATCATGAATTCCCAGGCTCTGTGGGGATGCTTTGAGACGGTCAAAGGTCTTCGGATCGCGGAACTGCACCGCCCGGAGAACTCCCAGGTGGTATCGGTGATCCGGTATACATGGAACGGACATGAGAGGACTCTGGATGAACAATAATGAAGCATGTGCGGCATATTTTAAGGGAAATCCGGCATACCGGAGGTGCTTTTTAGAATTTGAAAAGAAATGGAATTCTTATGGGAGAGCAAAGGGAATCATTACACTGAAGCATACTTCCGAAGAAGAACGGAGAGCCATCGGCGGGATACTCGGAAAGACATTTTATGAAGATGCCATACGTTTTCCCTTTGCAGAATTTGAAAAAGGACTGCAATGCACAAAATTTGCTCCTGTAAATTTCGAAGAGGTTCTGGAAGCATATTTTGCCAGAAAAATGATAACCACGCAGAAGATGCGGATGGAGGAAGAGCGCAGCAGGGCGGAATTTTTTGAAACAGTGGAAGGTTGTCTGACAGAGTGTGCCGGCCCGGATTCAGTTGTTGTCTTCTGGCTGCGGGAAATGTATTCCAAAAAGAAGTTTGGCTATCAGACAGTGATCAGAGAATACGGAAGAGACAGAGAACGGACGGAAAAACTGTTGAAAACCGTAGGAAGAGCACTCATTCTGCTGGAAGATATTCGAGAGACGGAAGAGGAATATCCTCTGGCAGTGTTTTCCGCGGAGATATCCGGCAATCCCCACTATTTTGATCAGGGAACGACTGCCGGGCAATTATTAGTCCATGGAATGTGTTATGCTACGAGGACAGATTATCCGGAAAATGCCCATCGGTGGAGAGAATTACTACTATCCAACGGTATTGTGCCGGATAATATTTCCTCTATCGTGCATATCTATGGATTGCGATTACAGATTGACAGTGACTGGCACCTGGCGTACGATGCCTTTTGCAGGCGGCAGGAGCCCTGTGCGGTTACCATGGAAAATCTGCAGGAGCTGACAGCGGTACAACCGACAGGAGACAAGGTTTACATTGTGGAAAATGAGATGGTGTTCAGCTACCTGCTGAAGCACCTGGAACAAAAGAATGTGACATTGCTATGCACTTCGGGACAGCTGCGGAGCGCCGCAGTGAAGCTGATTCCCTTTCTACTGAATAGTGGGGCAGAAATCTACTATAGCGGAGACATCGATCCGGATGGAATCCGGATCGCCGACAGACTCTGGAGAAAATACGGTGACCGGATCCATGTGTGGAGAATGTCGAAGGAGGATTATACGAAAAGCCTTTCGGAGGAAGAGATTGGAAACATATCCATGAAAAAGCTGGAGGCTGTTGAGAATCCGATTCTTCGTGAGACATCAGGAGAGGTAAGGAAGAAGAAAAAGGCGGGGTATCAGGAGAATATATTAACAGATCTGCTGGAAGACATGGATAGAAAGTAAGCGTTAAACTAGAAGCAGGCATCGTATTTTAACGGGAAAGAGAATGCACCCGGCGAGATGAAGGTAAAAGATCATAAAATGTGATAAAACACAAAAAGATGGCTCATGAAATGTGAAAAAATGCAAAAAGATGGCTCATGAAATGTGAAAAACGGCATTGAATGGCTGGTCGACACCAGAGTTATTACGGAATGCAATTGCCTGATTTTCCCGGAATTACCGTTGAAGGGAAACATTGATGAGAGCAAATATAAATTATATTATCCGGATACCGAACTATTGATATCTACACTGGAAGAATGATCAAAGCATATCTGAAAAGCCTGGATTAATGAAAAGGAGCGTGAAGCATGAAAATATGGTTAGATGATCTCCGCCCGGCACCCTGGGGATATGAGAGCGCCAGATCCGTGAATGAAGCCAAGACGCTGATCCGGGAGGCGGAGAAAAACGGCATCGAGATTGAGGTGCTGGATCTCGACCATGATCTGGGAGATTTTGCAAATCAGGGCGGCGATGCCATCAAACTGCTGGACTGGCTGGTGGAGCGGGAGACCTTTTACCCCGTGGAGATCCATACCGCGAACCCCGTGGGCAGAGCGAATATGGAGAGCGTGCTGGCGAGGTACTGGGGAGAGGAGTACTGGTAGAAAACACAATACTCGAAAAAGACAAAACAAAATAGCCGAAAAACATAAAATGAAATAGCCGAAAAACACAAAATAAAACATTCGAAAGAGCTAAAGTAGAATGGAATATTAAGTCGAAATAATGCGCTTAACTTGATGACCACTTTTGTAAAAAGTTTGTAAGATTTTGCTGGATATTGTCACATACATAATATAGAGACTTATAAATATATGATATGTAATAACTTTGAGTGGGAGGAGAAAATATGCAGGAAATTGATATACGGATACAAGAGTTGAATAAGACAATATGCGAAAATATTGAACTTATTGATTTTACATCAAGAGGCTTGGTTTCTCAAAATATTTTATCACAGGCAAGAAATTTAGTGGAGCATGTAGCTATGAAGGCTTATGGTACAGAGCATGATTTGACTGTAGGCTATGGAGATATTAAAACATCATTAAGTTTTATAAAGACGGATAATAAATACTTTTTTTAAGAAAATTCCATGAGTTTTTACAGGAATCACGATCACATTATGGTTCAAGCCACGAGGGGGCGGAAAGACTTATACTAAAATACTATAAATATTTGGTTGAACTCAAGAACTTTGTGAAAGACGAATATGGTTTAGAAATTCTCCAAAATATTGATAAATTTCCTGTGAATACAGATAAAACAATTCAGGAATACTATGAAAAAATAGCAGATGTTTTAAAACAAAACAGACCGCTTGTACAATATAATAAGGGCGAAAGATATTACGTAAAAAAAATTAAAAGCTTTATCGTAGACGGTAAAGTTTATTATGAAAACACATTAACACCTGTCGCTGATAACATAAGTAAAATGGATAGGTTTATTGCCTTTTCAAAAAATATGATTCCATATCATTATGCAATTAATGCTTCAATTTTCATGGATGAAATTGAAATTAAGAATAAAAAAATGCCTGTAAATGTTTTAGGAGATTTCAGGGTATCAATCAGACCATGCGAACTGAGCAATTTTGCTAAGTTTTTTGGGACAACTATAAAAATGGATACTGGCAGCGCAGAGTATATTGGTATGATGAATTATTTGACAAGATCAGGTGCAAGTCTTACAGATATCGCATTAATGCCGGAACAGACATATCAAAATATAAGAAGTATGATGATTGGAAGGGCAAAAGTAGTTAAGTTTATAGGCATACTGGATATATGTAGACAAATACTACTGGGAAAAGGACCAGCAAGTAATACTTTGGCCTATCTTTTAGCAACATTAAATAATCGAGTGCTGAAACTTCAATATTATCGTGAGGCGAATAAACGTTTAGCGGGATTGTATCTGAAATATGGATGTATTCCTTTTGATGATATGCCGTTTGCATCAAATCTTATAAAGCATGTGCCAGAAACGTCAGAACTATATGGCTGTATAAGCGTCAATGGGCGAGAGCATGAATTGCTTGGAAGGTATATACAAACCAATGCTAAAATTAACGGAAAAATATATACTGATATATCTGAAGTAGAAGTGTATGGTGATGTCGATTCTCTGATAAGATGTTATAATGGTCGGGTTTATACGGGACATCCAGAAAGAAGAATTCATAAATTTGGCAAGAATAAACTTTATATAGAAGAGGATGTTAAAAATACGGAATTTATAATACGAAAATTACTTGAAATGTCGCAAAAGGGAATGACAGGATATGAAGAGGCCATAGCTGCGTGGATGATGGAAGATAATAAGGTGGATAGTGATGAAAAGCGGGAAATTTTAAAGAAGATGTTTACAGAATCACATGTAGCACTTATATATGGTGCAGCAGGAACAGGAAAGACATATTTAATAAATCATGTTTCACAATATTTTGATAGTAGAAAGAAACTTTACTTATCTAATACTCATCCGGCAGTAGAAAATTTAAGGAGGAATATAGCAACAAAAAACGCAGAGTTTTCGACAGTAAAAAGTTTTATATCAAAGAAATGGAATAGCGTAGAATATGATATTTTAATAGTAGATGAATGTAGTATGATAAGTAATTCAGATATGAAAAATGTCTTAGAAAAAATAAAATGCAAGCTAATTGTTCTCGTGGGAGATACCCATCAGATAGAAGCTATTGATTTTGGAAACTGGTTTGAAATGACAAGACATTTTATAAAAAGAGTTGCATGGTGTGAACTGGAAACACCATATAGGACGAAGAAGGGTGAATTGTTATCCTTTTGGAAAAAAGTACGAAATCTTGAATCGGAAATAACAGAACATATTGTGCATTATAGATATTCGGCATCATTAGACGATACAATATTTGAAAAGAAGTCGTCAGATGAAATTATTTTATGCCTGAATTATGATGGACTGTACGGTATTAATAATATTAACAGATTTTTACAGAACAATAATGCTAATAGTCCGTACAAAAAAGGAGTATGGACCTATAAAGTGGGGGATCCTGTTTTGTTTAATGAATCGAATAGATTTGCACCGGTGCTATATAACAATTTAAAGGGCACAATTGTTCAAATTGAACCGACCGAAACAGGTGTGTATTTCTCTATAGAAATTGATAAGGCGATAACAGAATGGGATGCAGAAGACGTAGGCTTAGAACTTGTAAAAACACTACATCCTGGAAAATCCGTGATTAGATTTTTTGTACATAACAATGTGAATACAGATGAGGATATTCAAGATGAGGAAGGAATTGTTCCGTTTCAGGTATCTTATGCTGTTTCTATTCATAAAGCCCAAGGTCTTGAATATGAATCTGTAAAAATTGTAATAACAGAAGAGGTTGATGAAATGATATCGCTCAATATATTTTATACAGCCATCACACGGACTAAAAATATGCTAAAAATATATTGGAGTCCGGAATCTCAGGAGAAAATAATTAATAATTTTAAAAAGACAGATGTAAGCAATGATGCAACAATTTTTGCAGCGCAAACAGGTTTATGTCAAGTAAAAACCAGAAAGTAAAATTATAAGCTACGACAAATTTTATTATTTTTAAAGTAGTAATTTTATAAACAAATGGTGCTTGGAGTAGTGAATTGTGGGCCGGTGACAACTTTGGCAACTTAGGCGGTAACATAAAGTTGCCTCGGTAAAAAGTTTGTAAGATTCTGTCGCATATTGTCATGCATATAATAGAGGGAGCAATTTTACATCTTGAGTTTCCGCAGAATGTAATTCTAAAATGAACATAGCTTCCCAAAGCACCA
>ENA-UOJJ01000679-UOJJ01000679.1-human-gut-metagenome-genome-assembly--contig:-CS66-NODE-679-length-56026-cov-10.012810_pt1 | contig 56026 bp, 50 predicted proteins | sample MGYA00242343_ERZ723890 | MGnify/ENA metagenome assembly ERZ723890
TTATAACTATAAGCAAAAGGACGAATGAAAAAACTCTCGTTTTTTCACACGCCCTATTTTATTTTTTTATGCAAGAAAGTATTAACTATATTTTTAGTTTTTTATTCTTTCAAAACTATATACGACCAAAGCTAAATGTGATAAGATAACATCTGTATTTTAACAACTTTATGAAAAAGAATTTCTATAAAGCACAGCAACCTATACGTTAAATTAAGGGAGAAATTAACCATGAGAAAAAAATTTTTAGTTTGCATCTTATTACCATGCTGCATATTGATTGCTGCCTGCGGTCATACGGCTGATACGAAAAACGATCTTCTATCAGAAAATATAACATCTGACACCGAGACAGATACCCAGACATCTGACTATGAAAAATACAACAACTATGGATCAACAGAAGAACAAATGGATGAAGCGATAACAGAAACCAGTGAAACTGCCTCCTCTTCAGAAGAAAACGATTTACCGGAACAATCTTTGCAGAAATACAGCGATGACTGGGACGAAAGCCAGATTTTGGAAGAACTCCAAAAACGGAACACCTATCACGACTACTGCTCCTTTTACCCGGAGTATGTCCGATATATGGAAAATGTAATGGAAGTCCGGGATATTTCCATGAATATTTACCCGATTTATGCTACAGATACAAGATATTATCAGGCTTCCGACTTTAGCAATGTCCCTCCGTTAATCATTCATCTGGCAAAAAATGAAATCTATGCCAGACACGGATACATTTTTAAAAATCAGGACTTAAATGCTTATTTTTTGAGCCAGCTCTGGTATTTACCGGAATTCGACTCGGAAACTTTTGATTCCTCTGTTTTCAATGAATATGAAAACGCGAATCTTCAATTATTGGTACAGCTTGATACTTACAAATAAAAAATTCCCTTTCTGTTTTCTATTCCTCAAACTATATGCTTCTTAATAAGTGATTTGCAAATCAAATATCACACATAAAGGAGAAAAATTATGTTAGTAAAAAAAGGAGAAACAGGAACCTATGTAAAATGGTTACAGCAGGGATTGCACATCACAATGATAATTGGCTGTTCTTCTTTATTTAATTTTATAGTTACAAATATTATCTATTACCGTTTCTTATCTGTGGCATCTTCTCCCGAATCAGCGCAAGAAATATTTCTCTTTCCTCATGTGTCATATGCTCTTTATCAATGAAGATAAACCCTAAATGATCCGCCTGTTCCTGCGCTTTGCTTATGGACATATATAGTTTTGTCCTTAAAAGATAAACCTCTTTCAAATCATAAAATTTTTGAAATGACTCATATGAAATCTTCTTTTCCTGCTTGAAATCTCTTTGATATAACAAATATTCATTCATAAAGATGCAGCTTCCATGGATTTCTCTGATTCCATATTGATCTTGAAACCGTTCTATCGTCATTTTGCAGACTTTCTTTTTTTCTGCATACCAGAAAATGAGCAGAAAAACTCCACCTCCAAGCATAAATATTGCCTGTCCTTTTTGACCATATCTCTCAAAAATTACGGTCAAAATCCCTACGCCAAACACTATTGCCCCATACACTGCCTTATACCATGGAAATATTTTTGAAAAATACTTATCAAATATATTGTAATTAAAAATTATTTTAAACTGATGATTGTTTTCACTCTTTTCCATATTCCTCGTTTGCATTCATTTTCTCCTAAATCTTTGTTTTATAAACCCAAAATTTAATTTTTCATTTTATATTTTATACTATACGAATTGCTTCTTTTTTTTATTCCATTTTCAACACATCCTGACCGTTATTTTGGTAACTTCACCTGTGACATTTTTTCCCGGACAACTTCAATCAGTACCTCTTCAGACTATTTCTGTAAATTCAGAATATTTTTTTATTTTCTAACGTCCATATATACTTTGCTGCAACTCCCACGGTATTTTTAACTGTGGCATTTTTGTTCTGAAAAGTTCTGCAAGTTTTTCTCTGTCTGCTGGCGAAATTTTGCTTTTTTCTACACAAAAGAGTAATCCGCCTCTGGTTTTAAAAATATAATAATGCTGGCTGGAATAATATTTTTTGATTCTTTTGTATGCAATCTTACAAACAATATTATTCAAATCTCCTGATACCGCAATTTCATCTTCGAGAAATGCCACTTTTTGGAGGTATTCACTACTGCCGTCTTTCTTTTTGGGACAGATCATATTAAGTTGTCTTTGATAATAAATGATTAAAAATATCACCGTTGCTATCAAGGAACCTGCCAACAGTAAGATCATCGCAATATCTTTTATCAGCAAAAAAAGAAACAGACATATCGCCAGAAAACAGAAAATGATTTTTATAATTGTTATACCAACGTTCTTCCCGGTCTTTTTATATATTTCCTTTGCGCTTTTTCGATTAATTGTGCATTCAAACTCCATTTTATTCCTCACTCCTTTTCCCAACCTGAAACTATGCTAATCCTCTGGCTCGCAGCCACGGCATTTTTTTGTGAATGATCCGAAGCAGTTCATCCTGCTGCGCAATTGACATTTGCAATTTGTCAAGAATAATAATATGTTGGTCCTTTGTCTGAAAAATAAGAAGATACTTTTTCTTTCGTAATTTTTTGATCTCGCCATAAGGAATTTCAAAATTTGTATCATTGATTACGTTTGTCACTCTGATCACTTCTTTTTCAAAAGATACCACCTGACGAAACTGCTTTACATCATATTGTTTCAAAATGCAGACTGCTTCTCTCCTCTGGTCAACGAAATACACCACAATCTCCACGATTGCCCAAATGCTCAATCCTATGAGAAAGAATGAAGAACTCTTATTTGACTCTATAGATGCCATATCTAACATCTGTTTAACCAAAATCAATAATAAGAGCACGCATATTTTCGTCAAACGGCTGGCAGCATACAATCTGTACATTAATTTTTTATTTATCAGCGTTTCACATACCATACAAGTCTCCTTGAGAATGAAGATTATAAAAAGCAAATCTCTGTTTTATCGTTTTTGCAGTCTGATTCTTCAACTGTGGCATTTTCTGTTGCACCAGAAGTTCTAATTTCTCCATTTCTTCATTCGTTAATGATTTTTTATCGACAAAAATGGGAATCACTTCGTTTGTAATTATCAGGAAAAAATAATAGTGTTTCAATTTGTAATAGTTACTGATTGATTCATACCCCACAATCCTGCTTTCTACATCAAAATCGTTAATTTCTACACTATCAGGCAAAAAATTTACTTTACCAAATTCATTTTCCATCTTATACTTTTTGCATAAACGCATTGCCGCAATCCTGCAGTTATGAACAATCAACCATGTCGGCGCAATAAATGCTGCCACAACCACACACATATTTTGTATCATTAGTTCAGTGGATTTCACTCGAAGCATACATGTAAAAAGAAATAGTATGGCAACGACAAAAACTCTGTATAATGCCATGTAGCGAAAATCCCTTACTCTATAAAATAATTCCACAAATGCTCTGGTTCGATATATGTTTTTCAATTGTTTTTCCTTTCTTTCTCATGAACTTTTACCTGTGGCATTTTCTCATGAATCAGGGAAGTCAAATTATGCATATCTGCTTCTGTTAAAACCGTTTTATCAATGATGATTGTTTCCTGCGTCAGTCCCTTTTCGATTTTTCTTTTATCCCCGAAGACACAATAATGTTTCAGTATATAAAAATCTTTAAACCTACTATATTCCATAGAATACTCAGACTCCGTATTTCCATATGGGATTACTTTTAATGCAGACTCATCAAATACAATCTCTCCCCAAAGTTCATTTGTATGAGTTAAGTCTTCTATTTTTTCCATCATCATTTTGGTGTCATGTCTCATAATGAATTGATTTTCAATAATAATCGCAAATATAAACAAGAAAAATGCTGCTGAAAAAACTATTTGATGAAAACAATAAAAAACAATTGACATTGCTAAGGATGTACCGATAAAACCATATAAAATTTTTCGAATCATCGGATTTATTGCCATATAACATTCACGTACCGACTTATAATTTATAATTATTTTAAATTTCATTTTTTCTGCACTCCTTCTGTTTGCTGATCTATCTTACTTTGGTAACTTCACCTATGACATTTTTTCCTTACACCATAAAACGCTATCTGTGAAACACACAGGCAAAATAACTTTCATATACTACTTTATCATTTACAATCGTTCTATATCTCATCTTGTTTTCCTCATGTGTCATATGCTCTTTATCAAGAAGAATAAACCTCTTTCACCCTAAAACTACTCTTCCAGTTCCTCAATAGCATTCCGAAGTTCCTCAATCTCGTCTTTGGAAGCCGGTTCATCCTTATAAAAAGCGGTGATAAACTGCTTGAGCGAACCATTATTCCAGAATGCGACAAACTCCCTCGCCTGCTCACTCTTGTAGTCCTCTTCCGTGATGAGTATTTCATAGGTGATCGTTCTTCCGGATCGTTTCATCTGGATATAATTTTTCAGGCAGAGTTTTGCCAGATAAGTCGATACGGTCTGTGGCTTCCATTCCTTTCCGTATCTCTCATTTGCATTCTTTACGATCTCTGCCAGTGACATCTCATGGTCTGCGTCCCAGATACACTTCATCACAATTGTCTCTGCTGCGGTCAGTTGTTTTGCATTCATTTTCTCTTCCTCCTGAATCATTCCATAACTATATAAACTATAAATTTAATTTGCAATTACTTACTATATACTATACGATTTAATTCCATATTGCAATCTTTTTCTGCGCATCCCTGCGGCGCATTACTACTTTCCCTCAACAGGGTACTTCCATTTTTTAGGCTCAAAAAGGACTGCACAAGGCAGTCCTCTCTCTGTTCTCTCTATTTTTCTATTCTTCATCAATTGCTGCAATCGCCTTCAGATTCTCCAATGCTTCGAATGTATGATCGACAGCTGTTGAAAAATTGCTTACACTGTCATGCAGACCATCCATATCCGTTCTGCTTGCGGAAGTGCTTGCAGAAATCTCCTGCGTGATTCCTGACAAAGTAGAGATTCCGTCTACGATCACTTCATTGGCACTTAGAACGGCAGATACCTCATCGCTTACCGTCGTCATATCTCCTACTAAAGATTTCACATCTTCCTCAACGGTTATAAAGCTTTCATGTACCGTTTTTACCTTTTCACGCTGCACATCGATACTGTCTACCGCATTCTTAAGTTCGGTCTGTGTATCCTTTGTGATAGCAGTCAGTTCATTCATGATCTGTGTGATCTGCTCCGTTGATACCTTGGTCATTTCTGCCAGCTGGCGGATTTCCTCTGCAACAACGGCAAAACCTTTTCCGGCATCTCCTGCTCGGGCAGCCTCGATTGAAGCGTTCAGTGCCAACAGGTTTGTCTGGCTGGAAATATTTAAAATTGCATCTGTGATTCCGGATACTTTTCCAACATGTTCCACCAGTTTCTCAATGGTCTGGGAAATCTGCTCTGTGGACTGATCTACGATCACGGACTGTCTTGCCAGTTCATCCGACTCATTCTTGCCAGTTTCAATGACCCCCCGCAGCTTCTCCGTTGTCTCCAAAGCTCCTGCTGCCGTCTGATTGGTGTGCTCTAAACGCTCCTGGATCTCATTTGTTTTTTCTGACTGCGTCTGTGTCTGTGTTGCTGAACTGTCAGCGCCATTTGCAATGATTCCGATTGCGATCTGCGTATTGTCGATCGTGCTGGATATCTGGGATAAATCTTTTCTGACCTGCGTAAACTGCGCATCCACATCGTTTACGATAGTCTCAACTTCTTTTGCTACCTGTAACTGCTTCTCTGCTTTTACTTTTACTGCGTCCGTCTCCTCATTGGAAAACTCGATCAGACGCCTGATCGCCTTACATCCGCCAAACACACACATGATCAGGCAGATACATACGAGAAAAACCGTATTCAACTGTTCTGCCTTGTCCGCCGGATTATTTACAAGGATCTGGGCCATCTTGGTAATAATAAATACTAAGGTTGCACCCGCTCCCCACATGATCAGAAATTCGTTCAAATATACAGACAATGAAAGCAAAACCGGGAAAATCAGCATCATAACTGTTGGGTTCTGTAAATAAGAAATAATTCCAAATCCGATACAAAATCCAACTGCTATAAACAGTTCCGCTTTTCTTTCATAAATATTCTTTGCCACAAAAATGGCTGTCAGCGCATACCAGATCACATAAAATGAAACAAATATTATTTTCTCAAGCGTTGTCCGATCCGATGTGAGCATGATCAAAATATAAAAAACATATGCCATTGTAACGGTAAGACACGTCGTGATGTTGGCACGTTTCATTTGATCCGGTGGTAAATCTTTTCTGGTAAATTTCATATTCCTATGCCCCTTTACATAAAAAATAGCAGCTCTGTAATCAAATATTTTCATTTTTATTACAATGCACAAATCTATCTCTATGATAATACTTCATTCGACAAACGTAAACATCTTTTTCGAAATAGGGAGCAAAAAATTTTCGTTATTTTTTATCCGACAGCACAAAAAGAACTGCTGCATATTTCTATGCGCAGTCCTTTTTTATTAAGAAATGAATATTCAAAATGGCCGGTTATTATTTTACTGCGTCAAACGCTTCCTGCAGATCATAGAGGATATCGTCGATATTTTCTGTACCGATGGAAAGACGGATGGTGTTTGGCTTGATTCCCTGCTCTGCCTGTTCCGCCTCATTTAATTCCGCATGTGTGGTAGATGCCGGATGGATGACAAGGGATTTTACATCTGCTACATTGGCAAGTAAGGAGAATAACTGTAAATGATCAATAAACTCCTGCGCTTTTTTGTCATCACCTTTGATCTCAAATGTGAAAATGGAACCGCCGCCGTTCGGGAAATATTTTTTGTATAATCTCTGCTGCTCCGGATCTTCGGAAACGGATGGATGATTTACTTTTTCAACCAGTGGCTGTTTCTCTAAAAACTCCACAACCTTTAATGCATTTTCCACATGACGCTCGACTCTTAAGGATAATGTCTCTAAGCCCTGTAAAAAGATAAATGCATGGATTGGAGAAAGTGTTGCCCCGGTATCCCTTAATAAAATAGCACGGATTCTTGTCACGAATGCTGCCGGCCCTGCTGCCGCTGCGAAGCTGACACCATGATAGCTTGGGTTTGGTTCCGTGAGCTGTGGGAATTTTCCGGATGCAGCCCAGTCAAATTTTCCACCGTCAATGATGACACCACCGATTGTGGTTCCGTGTCCACCAATGAATTTGGTTGCGGAATGAACCACGATATCTGCGCCGTACTCGATTGGACGGATCAGATATGGCGTGCCGAACGTATTGTCGATGACAAGTGGAATTTTATGTTTGTGTGCGATCTCTGCGAGTGCTTCGATATCCACTACTTCAGAGTTTGGATTGCCGAGTGTCTCAATGTAAACTGCTTTTGTGTTGTCCTTGATAGCGCCTTCTACTTCCTCTAAGTTAAAAGGATCAACAAACGTGGTCGTAACGCCAAAATCTACTAATGTATGTGCCAGCAGATTATAAGTGCCGCCGTAAATATTTTTTGCAGATACGATATGATCACCTGCCTGTGCAAGGTTTTCAATCGTGTATGTAACGGCTGCTGCACCGGAACCGACTGCAAGCGCTGCCACGCCGCCCTCTAATGCTGCAATACGCTGTTCAAAAATATCCTCTGTCGGATTGGTCAGTCTTCCGTAAATATTTCCTGCGTCACGCAAACCGAAACGGTCTGCTGCATGCTTTGAATTGTGGAATACGTAAGAAGATGTCTGGTAAATCGGAACTGCTCTTGCATCGGTCACCGGATCTGGTTCTTCCTGTCCAACGTGTAACTGTAAGGTTTCAAATTTTAATTTTCTCTCTTTTAATGTACTCATGTGTTTTCCCATCCTTTTTCTATGTTTTCATTCTTTTTGCCTGCCTGTTTTTCTCAGGTTCTGCTGTTGGAATTATCATATCAAATCAATCGAAAAAGTGTTAATCCATAAAACCATGAGCCGATTATAGGGAAATCCTATAGCAGTATTATTCCCTGTCCTGTTTTTTCCTGCACTCCCTGCACAAGCCATAAATAATGGAATTTTTGCATTGCAGTGTAAATCCATGATCTTTTAAAACATGCTCAGCGATCTCATCCATAAACGCACATTCCAGATGTATGATGCATCCGCAGGAGACACATTTCAAATGGAGATGTTCCTCACAGTGATGTCCCATCTCCACGTACTGATACACCGCCTGGCTCCCCTTCTCTGCCACATATTTCATGACAGTTCCCTCTTTGGCAAGTTTATCCAGGTAACGGTAAATCGTTGTGATGTTCACCTCGTTATCGTGTTTTTTCAAATACTGGTCAATGTCCGTCACCGTCACTGTGCGGTCGCTGTTTGCCATGAGATATTCTAAAATTTTCTTTCTGCTGGTCGTTGCATAACCATTTCCTGCCATTTTTTCATCTCTTTTCTTTCTCTGTATATGCTTTCACTGTAGCAGATACAATTTTTAACTCTTTCCTCTTAATTTCATACTTCCGCGTATCAATTATTCATCTACATCTGTTAAAATACAATCCCAAGTAACTCAATGATCACGCCCCAAACAACACCGAATCCATAAAGTGCTGCCATAATTCCAGCGTTCTGCTTCCAATTGCGGTTCAAACGGAACAAAACCAAAAGTCCAACTCCGGCATTTACCAAAAGTCCTGACATCATCGCTCCTGCTCCGATAATTCCACTTAAATAGAGTTCCGTGATTACCACGGAGGATGCGCAGTTTGGAATCAGTCCGACAAGTGCCGCGATCATCTCTCCCACAACCGGAATATTCTGAAATACCACCGCAAGATGATCTTCTCCGATCATTTCAATTACCAATGTCAATATAAATGTGATAAGCAAAATGTATACAAAAATTTTCAAAGTATGTTTCAGCGCAGATTTTAAAACGCCGTCCTCACAACTGCAATGTTCTTCCTCACAGACCACATGAATATCCATGTCTTTTTCTTTCTTTTTGAAAACATTCACATAAACCAGCTCTGCAAGAAATCCTGAAATGATCGCAATGCAAACTTTTGCACCAAGAATTTTAATGATTGTTGCCGGTGCGACTGACTCTGAAATGAAAATCGGCAGCATCTCATCCGACGTGGACAAAAATACGGCAAGCAGCGTTCCCACCGTAATGACACGTCCGGCATAAAGGCTGGCCGCTGCTGCTGAAAAACCACATTGCGGCATAATTCCAAGAAGTCCGCCCCACAGCGGTCCGACTTTCCCTGCATTTTTAATCTTGTTCTGTACTTTTCCGCCTGTCGTGTGCTCTAACAATTCCATTAATAAATAAGTGAAAAACAGAAATGGAAGCAGCTTCACGCTGTCCTCGATCGTGTGTGATAATGTATGTTCTAAAATGTGTAACATAACAAACGCCTCCTGCATTTGGTTGTTTTAATCTTGATTTATTCAAATTGCAAGTTATTTGTTTTTGCATTTTGTGTGCATTTGCAAATTGTTTGCATTTTTAAGCTGCATTGGTTATTATACACGCTTGGAGATGGTTGTCAAGGGGGATTTTTAAAAGAAAATCAAATATAATATGCAAAAAAAGATGACAAATGTTATAAAGTTCTGCTTGCCTGCAATTATCTCTCATGTTACAATGACAGAAAGCATATTTTACAAAATCTTTATGGTGCATTTGCCATCTATATTCTGGAAACGGCTGATTATCTCTGATAATCTCCGTAATTCATTCGTATCTATGCTTTCAATTACCCATTAACTAATTTAAAAGCAGGAGACGGATATCAGAAATATAGTTTTCTCCTGCCTGGACAGTTTTCCAACTGCCCTGCCGATCTCAGGAGGAATCATTTATGGCAAAACAAAAAAGAAAACTACAAAACACAAAGAAAACTTTCACAGTTAAAGTTCCCGCAGCCAACCGGAATTATAAGGACACCGTTTTTCGGATGTTATTTTCCAACCGTAAGAACCTGCTTTCACTCTACAACGCAGTAAATCAGAGAGATTATAAAAATCCTGATGACTTGGAAATCGTCACATTAGAAAATGCAATTTACATGGGTATGAAAAATGACCTGGCATTTATCATTGATACTAATTTATATCTGTACGAGCACCAGTCAACCTACAATCCAAATATCCCTCTTCGGGATTTATTCTATATCAGTAACGAATATCAGAAACTCGTGGATAAGAAATCTCTCTATTCTTCTACTTTGCAAAAAATTCCTGCTCCGAATTTTATTGAGTTTTATAATGGTTCAACGATATTATCCGACTGCACTGAACTTAAGCTTTCTTCAGCATTTGAAAATCTGTCAGGCGAACCAAAGCTTGAATTGACTGTCACTGTATTAAATGTAAACGAAGGACATAATGCTGAATTGATGCAGCATTGCAGCACTTTGAAAGAATACGCGCAATATGTCGCCAGAGTACGGCACTATGCTGCCAACATGTCTCTGAATCAGGCTGTAGAATGTGCTGTTGACGAATGCATAAAGGAAGGGATTCTTGCAGAATTTCTTTCCAAAAATCGTGCGGAGGTTATCAGTATGAGTATTTTTGAATATGATAAAGAATTGGAAGAGAAGAAATTGCGAAAGGCTGAGTATGAAGCCGGTTTTTCTGATGGTGAAAAATCCGGACATGAAACCGGATTTTCTGAAGGTCGTGAATCTGGATTCTCCGAAGGACAAAATCATGCTTCAATTGAAACTGCCAGAAGGATGCTGCAATCGAACAAATTTACGATAGAAGAGATTGCAAAATTTTCAGGCTTGTCTCAACAGGAAGTAGAAACTATTTCTTCTGACGCATAAGAGGAAACAAGCCGCCACAAATGTGGCGGCTGAATCTAAACATTTAGCCACCTTGATACCAGCAGACAACGGTATGGACGCTTCAAATATATTCATTTTTCTTTTGCTCTACTTACTCTTTTTCACATTAAAAACGCATACCTATTTTACCATTTCTATTTCTTTCCCATATGTCATAAACAAATGAATAAATTTATCTTTGCTATCATATGGTAGATAGAGAATAATCCTATTTATCGCTTTTTTTCGAGGTGAACGTTCTTTTCTTTTTTCACTTTTCCAGATGGTCTTTTTTTCTCCCTTTCCATCAATGCATATCGAATTTAGTTCTTCACTATAGGAAATTCCTTTTATTGCATCCCATTTCATTGAATTGATCTCATCCCTGATCCCCGATTTGTCATTGTAATCAATCAACGAATGTGTTAACACAACTCCCTCAGAATCCACTTCAAAAAATGCTGCCGTTAAAATATAGGTACTTGTTTTCTTTCCACCTGTATTAGACAAATTGTATACCACTAAGCCTAAAACGGATACTGATATGCCACCAACTCCTCCTGCAATAAGAAAAGAGCCAATTAAAACGATTGCAAACAAAACCCCCGCAATAACCGAAAAAACTTTTTTCCCACTTTTCGCTTCTTTCCCCATGTATACTTTATTAATAAATTCAATCTTGTTTTCCATACGCACCTCCAGACTACATTGCATGATTTGTATATACAATCCCTTATCAATAATCTTTTGTTTCAAACTTTAATCCTGATTTTTCAGATAAAGTTCGTTTAAACTCATCAAAAGCGTCATAATAATAACCTATTGAAACCTTAATTTCATCTGAACATTCCCTGTTATAAACTGATACTCTTCCATTTTGAAATAACTCAAATGGATAATGTCCTATTATCCTGATCATACTTATATTAGGATAGTCAATAAGGTCTTCTATTTCTTTATACTTAATTTGATATGTCCAATTACCCGGCACACCACCATAATCTGTAAAAGAAAATGTAAAGCCTTCATCATCATAAAAAAGTTGTTCTTCTTTATACATCTCATATGATACGCTTGAATTATTTCTAATTATCTTATAATAGATTATTGCTACACACAATGGTATCAATGCTGTACTACACCACACACCTGTAACTATTAAAATTATATCATCGTCATTAGAAAACAAACTATCTACCAATGCAATTAATGCTGCCACTTCTGGTATAGCAGCAAAAATGTCAATAAAAATAATTCTCTTTATTTTTGCTTGAATCCATTCATGTGTATTTTTATATCCCCGCCCGACAATTTTCTTTTTTAATTTTTTATTTACCCTTAACTCTTTCACTCTGCTTTCCCCCTTTTTTTCCGGCATTCTCTGCATTTTGGGATGCTTTTCAAACATCAAAGCGGTAAACGCACTCTTCCTTGAAATCATAATAAAAAGATATTACGAAGCCTTCACCTGAAACGAAGGATCTTCCTCGATCAATTCAATAAATGCTTCTGCGACATCCGGATCAAACTGCGTGCCTTTTCCTTTTTCTAATTCCCCGATCGCATACTCCACGCTTAAGGCATCCTTATAAGCCCTCCGGGACACCATTGCATCAAAGCTGTCACACACTGCAAGGATCCTGCCTAAAATCGGGATGTCCGTTCCCTTGACACCGCCCGGATAGCCTTTTCCATCATAGCGTTCATGATGGGATAAAACCGCCGGAATGACATAGTTCATATTCGGGAGGAAATGGATCATCTCAATGGAATTCTCCACATGAGTTTTCATTACCTCGTATTCCTCATCTGTCAGTTTGCCCTTCTTCTTTAAGATGCTTTCCGGGATACCGATTTTTCCGATATCATGGAGCAGACCTGCCACTTTTGCAGTCTGGATATCATCCTTTGGAAGCCCCATTTTTGCTGCAAGCTTCATCGCATACCCGGAAACATTCTCAGAGTGTTCAAAGGTGAACGAATCCTTGGCATCAACTGCTGCCATCAGCGCAAAAATCGTCGGCGTTACCTGCTCATAACCTTTCTCCCTGCTCTGTTCCTGTCCCTCAAAACTCTTCTCGTAAATCTCGATACGGTTTTTACCATTTCCTTTTGCATAGAAGGCTGCCCGTCTTGCCTGGCGGAATAATTTTCTTGCACTTTCTGCCATGTTTTTGTCCCATGCGATTCCAATGCTGAACGTAATCGGCTGGATGACTTTTGGCTTATCTTCTTTCTGTTCTAATATCGTATTCTGTATCAGCCGCGCAAACGACAATAGTATTTCTTTTCTGCTTTCTTCCGCAATAATAAGAAATTCATTGGAACCGACACGGAATACCGACATTTTGTCACTGCAGAGGTTCTGCACCTGGGATGCGCTCCACTTCAGGATCTGGTCTCCGGTCTCCTCGCCGTACAGATCATTATATAACTTGAAGTTATCCATATCCAGATATATCATTCCTGTCGGATGTTCCTTTATGTCCAGATTTTTTATAAATTCACTGCAATAGCTGCGGTTATATAGACCTGTCAGTTCATCATGAATGGACACCTGATATACTTTTTCATAGGCACTGATATTTTTTAATGCGCCGGATACGCTGTTTGCGATCTGCCGGATACAGTCCGCCTCATCATAGATCAGCCTGTTTTTTCTGTGAAGCTCCACATATAAAAATCCATAAATTTTATCGTCATACTTAAAAACTGCGATCTCCGGTTTTTTATGAATGCCGCCGGTGCCACAGAATGACCTCAGCCTTGCCTCTTCCTCTGTGTCCAGCACCCGGTCCCCGTCTGCCGTACACTCCACAAAATGGTCATCTCTTTTTTCAAAAATACGTGCATACGAGTCCGGTACTGCCGAACTGACGGTGCTTCGGATTCTCTGGTACAGTTCTTTTTTATTCAGGATCGAGGCCGCCATATCCTGAAATTCCACAAGGCTCTCCACAATGTGTTTTTTCTTCTGGTACAGGATACGCTCCAGCCATTTTCTGGCATAGCTCATGACCAGCACCATCCAGAGGCACTGCAGAACGACAAACACTGTGATAAACTGTTTGGTAAAGCTGTCCGTCTGGCCGATCACATGGTCAATGTTTGGCTCCAAAATAATCATTGGAAGAAACGCTACAACTACTGCGATCAAATATACGGCACCTGTTGTCGCACGCATGGAAAATGAGAACAGATACTGTTTATAAATAATGTATACAAAACAGACCGCCATTCCCACTCCGCCAAGGGTATCGAATGGGAAATCACCGCTCCATGGCATCACGCACAGAATATTTCCACCCATGATGAGCAGTGTTCCTATTAATAATGGGCCGAGTTTTTTCCGGTACTCTAATTGTCCCCCGATTTTTTTGTGGGCAAGCAGCGTTACATACACTAACAGAAATATCTCTGCTGCTGCCAGCAACCAGATGCCTGTTTTTGCATGATAATGGTAGGATATACCGCCATTCGCCATGATCTGCACTTCCGGCGGTGGAAGAATACAACCGGTAAAAACATTCAGCAGGACAGCTGATACTGTCACAGCCATACAGCCATACAGAAATCTGTCCTTTCCCCTGATATCAAGATAATGGAACAAAAAATCATATATCAGTATCGGGATCGTAAAAAGTCCCATCAATGACACATGATACCAGAACTGTATCCCCGGGCTGATCTGCAGTCTCATGAGCACAGCGCCGCCTGTCCAGGACAATAATGCCGACAGTATTGCCTTGAGATCTCTTACTTCTGATGATTTCTCTGCAACATTCAGAAAACAGAATAGTAAAAACAGATAGCATATGAGTGCAGCCATTGGAATACCAATATATATATTTTTGATCAACACCAGATTCATGAAATGTTCCATTTTTCATTCTCCTTCGTGTGAAATATCGTATTTCCATACGCGGTCTGCCGTCAGATACTGTCTCTGTACGCAGACATATATCATTATGTTACCATATTTTTACATTTCATACAAGAATCTGCACGCTTGTCCATTTCCGTTTCGGATCTGTCCCTGTTCCGTTTCAGTTTCCCTGCCGGAAGCTGTTTTTCTCCTTCGTAAGTTCCAGCATAAGCATAAGCACACTCCATTTCCGGTTCGATGGTGTAAGGACTGCTTTATAGTCAACCGGAATCTGTTTCCGGCGCAGTTCAAACAGTATTTTGTCAAAATGCTTTTCATTCACACCGCAGAATACCATAAGGCTCTCCTGTGGTGCGCTGCCGGTAAATGGTGCTGTGAGCACGTTCTTTTTTCCCTCTGCGAGATTCCCGATACTCTGCCGCAAATCTGTGGTTTTGATCTCCTCCAGGCGGATTTTCATTGGCGCAAGCAGCTGTTTTACCGCTTCTTTTTCTTTTACCTGATAGATTAATATTTTTTCCATGTTTTTCTCTCCAGACTTAAGAAAAGCCAAACACAAAATATGTCTGGCTTTTTCTTTCATTCTATCATTTTTTATAACACTTCTTCAATAATTTTCTTTAAAGTGCCGGCAGAACTTTGCAGTTTTTCTGTTTCCTCCTCATCGAGAGCGATCGGGATCCGGTTTTCCACACCGTGCGCTCCCACGATCGCCGGCATGCTTAAGGAAATATCGGAAATCCCGAATTCTCCGTGCATCAGATTCGATACCGGTAAAATGGATTTTTCGTCGCGGATGATCGCCTCGCAGATTCTGCGCACTGCCATTGCAACTCCAAAGTAGGTCGCCTTTTTCTTTGCAATGATCTCGTAAGCACTGTTTTTTACATTCTCTGCAATACGCTCGGTCGCTTCGTCATGGTTGAAGTGTCCGCGCATCTCGCAGAATGTATTGATCGGCACACCCGAAACAGTGGCGCTGCTCCATGCTGCAAGCTCGCTGTCGCCGTGTTCGCCGATGATGAATGCGTGTACACTCCGGCTGTCCACATTCAGATGCTCTCCAAGGTTGTATTTTAATCTTGCAGTATCTAACACCGTTCCGGAGCCAAGCACCCGGTTTTCCGGGAAACCAGACAATTTCAATGCCGTGTAGGTCAGGATATCCACCGGATTGGAAACGATCAGCAGGATTCCTCCGCAGTTTCTTTTTGCAATTTCCGGAATGATGGATTTGAAAATACCAACATTTTTCTGGACAAGGTCTAATCTTGTCTCATCCGGTTTCTGATTGGCGCCTGCTGTCACGATGATGATCGCTGCATCCACAATATCATCATAATCTCCGGCATAGATTTTCATTGGTCTTGCAAAAGGAAGTCCATGGCTGATGTCCAGCGCCTCTCCCTCTGCCCTGTTTTTATCAGCATCGATCAGAACCATCTCGGAAAACAGACCGCTTTCCATTAATGCAAATGCTGTTGCAGATCCTACAAAACCGCATCCGATCATTGCCACTTTTCTCTGATTTACGCTTGTTTCACTCATATTTTCGTCCTCTCTTTCTTTTTTCTGAAATATCTCCTGTAAGTGGAGACAACCGCAGAATTTTACTGTTATTCCAGGATTCTTCCGTCCGTAGAAATGGTCACTACCTGCCATGGAATGAATTTTCCACTGTTCTGCAATGCTTTTTTCGCAGCCATCTCAATTCCGCCACAGCAAGGCACTTCCATACGTGTTATTGTAACAGATTTGATGTCGTTGTTTTTGATAATTTCTGTCAACTTTTCAGAATAGTCCACATCATCTAACTTTGGACACCCGATCAGTGTCACATGGCTGCGGATGAATTTACGGTGGAAATCTCCGTAGGCGTATGCACTGCAGTCTGCTGCGATCAGCAGCTTTGCGCCGTCAAAGTATGGCGCACGGACCGGTGCAAGCTTGATCTGTACCGGCCACTGTGTCAGTTCGGAACGGATTTCTCCTGCCGTCTGCAGCTCTGCGCTTCTGTGTGCATCTGCCTCTCTCCGGATGGCTCTCGCCTGACTTCCCGGACATCCGCATGGTGTCTTTGCCGCCTCTTTGCTCTTTTTATGCTCTTCCACTGCCTTCTCATCATAAGCTGCTGCCTCACGCTCCACAAAATGGATCGCATCTACCGGACAGGCCGGCAGACAGTCGCCGAGACCGTCACAATAATCATCGCGCATAAGCTTCGCTTTTCCATTCACCATCGCGATTGCTCCCTCATGACATGCCTCTGCGCAAAGACCACATCCTACACATGCTTCCTCGTCGATCTCTATAATTCTTCTTACCATCTTCCATTCCTCCTGTTGTCTGCATATCTATTATTTGTTTCATTTGACTTTCTATGTGCATACTAATATAATAAAGAAAATTTTTCCGTTGTTTTTACAACGTAATTATGTTTTATTCTACGAACATTGGGTAGGTAATTGTGAAACTCCTTCATAACGTAAATCAAATTGTGAAAAATTAACAAAAGCTTGAGAAAACACTGGGGAGCGGTCGGCACTTAGAAGGCAGGCGTAACGTCAGTTGCGACTGGCTTCTTAGTACCGTTACCAGCGACACGTAGCGAAAGCGTGTTTTCGAAAATTTTGTTAATTTTGAACAATGTTGTACAGCTTACGAGGAGTTTCACAATTATCGAGCCAATGTTCTATACATCCATTCGAAGGGAGTTTCTATGACAAACGACGATCTGCTTTTATTACAGACCTCTGTATTCACAGGGATCACAACCGATGAGATCAGGGACATGCTCTCCTGCCTCTCTGCACGGGAGACGACATTTACCAAAGACGAGATCATTTTTTCCTATGGGGAAACCATCACAGGCATCGGCATTGTACTGGAGGGGAGTGTACACATTGTAAAAGAGGACTTCTGGGGCAATGCCAATCTGATGGCAGAATGTGCCCCGGGCGATATTTTCGGGGAAGCCTATGCGATCAATTCCACTGAACCGCTGGAAATGAATATTTTTGCTGCTTCCACCTGCCGCATTTTGTTTCTGGAGGTCTCTAAGATCCTGACGGTCTGCCCATCTGCCTGTGCGTTTCACAACCGGCTGATCCGCAATCTCCTAACGTTAGTGTCCCGGAAAAATTTCCAGTTAAACCGCAAGTTAGAACATATGTCCAAGCGCACCACCAGAGAGAAACTGCTCTCCTACCTGTCCATGGAGTCGAAAAAAGCCAATGCTTCAACCTTTACCATTCCATTCAACCGCCAGCAGCTTGCTGACTATCTCTCTGTCGACCGCTCTGCCATGTCCAATGAATTGTGCAAATTGAGAGATGCCGGCATTTTGGAATTCAACAAAAATACCTTCACGATTTTTGAGAAAAACGATTAAAAGAAACGCTATGATGCTAATTCCTGCACCATAGCGTTTTTTCAGATTCCATTCTCCTTCAGGTAATCCACCCAGATCCCATATTTTGAACCATACAGATGAATGTCGTCGAACGTCAGACTGCTCTTTAAGTTGCCTTCCTCATCGCATACGACCTCATTCATGTCAAGGTAAAAGATATTTTTTCCGTCTGCGAGTGCAGCGATCCGCTCATTCCGCTGCTCAATCCCCACATTGTTAAAGATCGGATCTTTATCACTTTTTTCTTTTGCAACCTTCATGATCCCCTGAACGAAGATCACAGCGTCCGGCTGCAGTTCCCGGAATTTTTCCACTGAATCCTCATAGGCTGTCATGAAACCATCCAGCGTTCCCCTTCCCATCTCATTGATCCCGATCTGGAAATAGATTTTCCCGTATTTTTTTGCCTTAAGCGCTTCCTCTAATGTCACTTTTTCCCCGTCCACTTCACAGAACTTTTCTGTCCAGAGGTTATATACGTTCATGCCGACGGTCGCATAAAAAGTGCTGTCATCGAGTCCGCCGTAATCATGAAGTCCCACGGTTCTCGAGTCACCGATAAACACTGCGTCCGAGAAATACCCGGCGTCCACCGCATGAAAGCTTCTTACTTCCTCCTGCTCTGTCTCCGCCACTGTCTCCGTTTCTGCCATACTCTCCGTTCCCTCTGCGGCAGGTTCTGTGCTCTCAGTCGCGGAGATCTGCTCCTCATCTCTTCTCAGTTCTGCCAGATGTTCCCATTTATCCCAGAGTGACTCATGGTCGCTGCTCCATGGATAAATCCCATCGTGTATGCCCTGCATGACCAGAACAAAGTACGGTGTTTTTACCGGATCGACCGTATAACGGCTGTAAATCGTATCTTTTCCCAGAAATCCTATCGCTGACAGGATTGCCCAGCCAGCTAAAATCAGAATGGTGATTTTGCAATATCTGATTTTTTTCATTTCTGCTCCTTCCTGTTATCTAAAAATTAAAGTATAAAAATGGATTGTTTGCAGATACCGCAAGGTAGTACATGCTGAGTGCAAAGATCACCGCAATTGCCAGCGTACCGAGCATCCCCCGCTTTATTCTTCCATAAATCACCGCCGGAACCGGAGTTGCAAAAAGAACTCCCATCGCCAGCAGGCTGTCATAATCTTTCAGATATTTGATGTAATCCATGGAATTGACCATGCCGGTATGTGCATTCACAAACGGAAACATACGTGTCAGATAAATTCCAAGCTGATGCACATCCGTGATCGTAAATGCCATCCAGGTCACAGGCACAAACAGTAACAGATAGACATGTCCGATCACTTTGCTGTTCTGTAAAAATGGAAGCAAAAACAATTTTTCCAGAAATAAAGCCCCGAGCAGCATGCCGCCCCAGATCAGAAAATTATACCCTGCCCCGTGCCACAGTGCGGTCAGTATCCACACAGCAAAAAGGTTGAACATCGTCCGCAGTCTGCCTTTCCGGCTTCCTCCGAGCGGAATGTATACATAATCGCGGAACCACCGTCCCAGTGTAATGTGCCAGCGGCGCCAGAACTCCGTCACCGATTTTGAGATATATGGAAAACGGAAGTTTACCGGAATCTGAAATCCTAACATTTTTCCGAGTCCGATCGCCATCATCGAATATCCTGCAAAATCAAAATACAGCTCCATGGAATATGCGACCGCACCCAGCCACGCCAACGGCGTTGAGATACTGTTAAACCCGATCGTCTGCACGTTGTTCCACAACATTCCCACCCGGTCAGCGATAATGACTTTGGATCCGAGTCCGATCACAAGGATACGGACGCCACTCTCAAAATCCCGTGCTGTCACCGTCCTTCTTTTCAGGCAGCTGCTCACCTCGGTATAGTTTACGATCGGTCCGGCGATCAGCTGTGGAAACATCGTCAGATAGGTTCCAAGGTTAACATAAGATTTTTCTGCCGGAACAATGCCACGGTACACATCGATCACATACGCTGCGATCTGGAAAGTGTAAAAACTGATCCCAAGCGGCAGCTTTGTGGTCAGACCGCTGTATTTAAAGAAAAAGAGCATTCCGAAATCGTAGCAAAGTGCCAGAACAAGCAGTACTGCCTGTCTTCTGCCTCTTCCGTCCTCCGGTGTCTTATACATGCTGCGTGCGATCACATAGTTCACCGTGACTGACGCTAACAGCAACAGGACATACTGCGCCTCTCCATAGGTGTAGAAGGCAATGCTCCCCAAAAAGAGTACTGCATTGCGGAACTTCTTCGGTGTGATAAAATATATGATTAAAAAAGCCGGCAGAAACCGGAACAAAAATTCAAAACTGCTAAATACCATACGTAATTCTTTCTCTCATTCTCCTGCTTGTGCTGCACGATCAACGTGCTTTTCTGCAAAAACTCTACCTGTTTTTCACAAAAAATAACTGCCTGTTTTCTTTTTTTATTATATGCACAGACTGTTGTTATTATAGATGAAAAAAATAAATATTACCATATGATTAATTTTAAAAATATATTAAATCCATGCTATTTTGTAACTTTTCTGTAATGATTGGGCACGGACGCTGCTTTTCCCAGATTCTCCGGAAACCATGTTACTGTTTTCCCCGCAGAAATGCTTTGATCTCTCCGATAAAATACAGTGAGCCGAATGCCACTGTCTTTTCTGCAGATGATTTTGAGAAATCCGGCAGCACATCCGCAAGGTTCTGATACGCCTCCGCCGGGATTCCTTTTGCCCGGATGCAGTCTGCGAGCGCCTCTCCCTGCAATGCCCTCTCACTCTCCACAGTCACTGTCTTAAAATCCAGTGCCAGCGGAAGAAGTTCCCTGATCATCTCCCCATAATCTTTATCCGCCATGACACCCATGATAAAATGGAATTTTTCATCCGGATACATTGTCTCCAGACTTTTTTTCAGCGCCTCCACACCGTTACTGTTATGCGCACCGTCCATCAGGAAAAACGGATCATTGCTCACAAGTTCCATGCGTCCCATCCACTGTGTCCGGTCGATCCCTTCCCTGATCGCATGCTGCAAAGCTTTCCGTTCCGGCACATTCTTTTTTCCTGCAAAATATTTTTCAAAAAATAATTCTGCTGCAAGCATTGCCGCCACGGCATTTTCATACTGGTGCACACCGAGCATTTTCATTGTGACTGCATCGTATCCAGCGTATGAAAAACACTGTTTTCCGTCCTTTTGTGGCAGGATCCTGATCTCATCTAAGTTTACGACTTTTGTAGTTTTGATATCTGCACACTCTGCGGCCTTATTTAACACGTCCATCGCTTCTTTTTCCTGGCTCTCTAGCACAAGCGCTGTGCCGTGCTTGATAATTCCTGCTTTCTCTGCCGCAATTTTGGCAAGTGTGTCACCGAGGATCGCCATATGGTCAAAACCGATTTTTGCAATGACGGTCACATCCGGCACTCCGCAGGCATTCGTGGAATCATACGTTCCGCCAAGTCCTGTCTCCAAAATCACAACATCACACTTTTGTTCCTTAAAATAAAGCAATGCCATTGCAAGACAGTAATCAAACATCGTCGGATAAACGCCAAAATCCATAGAGAGAAGCCTGTTTCCAAGGCGCGTGGTATCCGCTTTTGAGATCATATCTCCCTGCACCTGGATGCGCTCCCTGAAATCCACCAGATGTGGAGAAGTAAACATCCCGGTTTTCAATCCTGCACATTCAAAAACAGAGCGCAAAAAAGCAGAGACGGAGCCTTTGCCGTTCGTCCCTGCTATGTGTATGATGCGTAAATCTTTCTCCGGGTGTCCTAACTTCTCTAACATTATCTTTGAGATCTCGACACCCTTTAAGTTTCCAAATCTTCTTTTATTTTCAATCGCTGTTACTGTTTCTTCGTAAGTTAATGTCTGCATCTGACTATACTGCCATGATCACACCGCCGTCGTTGGCATACATGCTGCTGACACCTGCGGTGTTGATGATGATGATCTTTTTGAACTTCGCAATCTTCTCGATTTTTTCTTTCACTGCTTTTGCACGCTCCGGGCAGTTGCAGTGTGCGATTGCGAGAACACGGTTCTCACAGTCTTTTGTCTTTGAGATCATATCCTTCACCATACGCTCAAGTGCTTTGTTCATACCGCGCGCCTGATCTAACTGGCAGATTAAGCCCTCCTTTGTTGAGCCCATAACAGGCTTGATATTTAATGAATTGGCAATAAATGCTTTCAGATTGGAAAGTCTGCCATTCTTTCTCAATGTCTCTAACGTCTCCAATACAAAATAGGTGTTCATGGACTGGATGTACTCTTCCACCTTCTCCACAACCTCGTCGAAACTGCATCCGGCTTCCTCAAATTCCTGAATCTTCATGCCGATGATCGTCTCACCGATGGACGCTGATTTTGAATTGAACACATAAATTTTCTTTGCGTCTGTGTGCTCTTCCTCATAGAGATTCTTTCCGAGCACTGCACTGTTGTAAGAGCCGCTTAAGCCGCCGGACAATGTCACAACATAAACATGGTCTGCCTCACCCTCATATGCATCCATATACTGCTCCGGTGACGGGCAGGAGGACTTTGGTCCTTTCAGACTCTCTTTCACTCTTCTCAAAAAGTCTAACTGATTAAAAGTGCTGTCATCTTTGATACGGCATCCGTCCACTTCCAACTCTAATGAAACGGTCTCATAATGTCCATCCTGTTTTAATTCTTCCGGTAATTCCCCACAACTGTCGATTACAATCTTATACATAGTATCCTCCTTGTTTTCTAAATGTTATTCATTATTATATCAAAAGTTTCTTTTTTCTATTACATGTAGTATTGATTACTACGTAACATTAACACAAAAACTTTACTTTGTATAGAGGATATTATGATTTTTATTAAAATTTTATAGTCATCACGTTCTGGTCGGAATCTTCCAGATAATATAAAGATGTCAGTCTTTTGCAGTAATGCACGATCTTCTGATCCGTGATAAAGTAGGTGAATGCCTGTTCATACAGCTCCCTGTCTGCAAACCTGACAGAGCAGAAACCATCTCCCCGCTCATAGGCAGCCCGATATACATTTCCGATGCTGTCTGCATCCCATGTGTCAAAATAAAGATTTTCATGGACATAATAATTGTCTTTTACCGCCTGACACACCGGAACGATAATATCGTCATTCGGCTGATGCGTTTTCTGTAATTCCCCGGTCGTAACTGCAAAATAATTATAATTGATAAAAGAATCCAGCCCCATTCCATCGCCGCTGTAGGTGGCATTTCCCCAGGTCGTATCAATATAGTAATACTCTCCATCCAGCTTTGCCAGATTCCATGCATGAGACTGTCCGTCTGCCGTTCCGGCCACCACTGCACAGGGAATGTCCAGTTTTTCCAGAAGATACTGCGTTGCTGCAGCGTATCCCTGACAAACCGTTTCCCCATTGACAAACACACTGATGATGTTCTGATTGTCCGGCGCACCTGTGCTGTACGCAACATTCGAAGCCAGATAATCAAACACATATTTTGCCTTGTCATAATCCGGTGCTTGCGCATCGATCCCTGCCAAAATCTGACTGACTGTCTCGTCGATCTGTGCCTGCATGTCCATCCGCTCGGCATCCGTCATGGTAAACTTTGGTGTAAAATGGAGATCCACCAGCTTTTCCCCTCTGGTATACTGCGTGTAAGTGTAGCCCGATACCCAGAACAGTCCGCCGTGATCCGCCATCACCGAAACATACGCCTGATGCAGGACTTCGTTGTCTAACGTGCTCAGCGCCACATCTTCTTTTTCATAGAGAATCGCATCATAAACCTCGTCGTACACAGTGCGTACTTCCTCCGGAAGCGTCTGATATGCATAACAGTCCACAGACTGCTTTTCAACGGATGGCTCTTCCTGCTTCTCTGTTTCCCCGGAAACTGCTGCCTGCTCAGTGTCCGTTTCCTGTTCTTTACTTTTTACTTCCGTACCTTTTCCTTCTGCAATTTTCTCCTCCACATAGCGGGTAATATCGGATAATTGATTGGTTGTCTGCTGACACCCCGAAAGCAGAATGAGTGCTGCACACGCCGCACTCCCTGCCACATAGGAAAAAAATTTTTTTCTCACCTGATTCTCCTGTCAAATGCATACTTCATGCTGTATGTATCTTTTTTTTCAGTTCAGCCAAAATAAGCGCTCACCAGATCCTTCAATGCCTGCTGGTCTGCTGCTGCCATCAGTTCTCTTGCAGAATGCATTGCAAGCAATGGGATTCCGATATCCACTGTTTTTACCGGAAGTAATGCTGATGCGATCGAGCCTAATGTGCCGCCTCCTGCAAGATCCGAACGGTTCACAAATTTCTGATATGGGATCTGATCCTTCTCACAGATCTGCTGGATCACTGCGACCGCACCACAGTCTGTGGCATAAGACTGGGAGCATGCTTCCTTGATACAGAATCCTTTTCCAAGCACCGGCTTGTTGGTCAGATCCATCTTTCCGGCATAGTTTGGATGAAGTCCATGTGCCACATCCACGGATAAAATCATGCTGTTGTACAGTCTGTTCCACACTTCTTTTTCCAGTCCGCACTCGGTCAGAATGCGCACCAGCATATCATGGAGCAGAATGGAACCGGCACCCTGTTTGGAACGGCTTCCGATCTCCTCGTGATCGAACAGTGCAATGAGATTCATGCCGTCCGCCCTGTCGCTGTCGATGATCGCAGACACCAGTGCAGAACAGGAATTTAAGTTATCGAGTCTGGATGCAGAGATAAACTCATCGTTTAATCCCACAAACTCCGGCTTTTCTTTATTGTAAATGGTCAGTTCAAAATCAAGAATATCCTCTTTTTTCACAGCAAGCTCTTTTGCAAGAAAATCAAGAAAATAGTCTGCATCATCGGAAAGTCCGCAGATTGGGAGCAGTTCCGTCTGCTTATTTAATTCCACGCCCTTGTTCACCTCACGGTTCATGTGGATCGCAAGATTCGGGATGGTCATAAGATTTTTTTCAGACTGGAACGTGACCACTTTCGGTGTAAACACATCCCCACTGCGCACTGCAACTCTTCCGGCTACACCGAGTGGACGGTCGAGCCATGTATTTAAGATTGCGCCGCCGTAAACTTCCACATTCACCTGTGCGTATCCGTTTGTCTGAATATCGCAGGACGGTTTGATCCTTAAGCATGGGAAATCTGTATGTGCTGCTGCAATGCGGATTGCAGGCTCTCTGTCACTCCAATTCTGCGGTAATGTGAATGCAAACAATGTCGTTTCATGATGATTTATCACATATTTTCCGCCCGCTTTTAAGTTCCATGCCGTACCGTAATCAACCACTTCAAAACCGGCATCCGTCAGTCTTTTTTCGCATGCGCTCACTGCGTGCGCCGGTGAGATTCCTTTTTCCAGTAAATCAAATAAAATTTCTGTCTCTGTCATATCTGTTACCAACCTTTCCATCAAACCTCAGACTTTTTATCTGCGGCTGCAAATCTGTATAATCATTCTGTATTTTGCATTCGCAAATCCTCTGTATTCTAGCATATTTTCTCTCATTTGTCATTTCAGTTATTTACAAGAAAACAAACCAATGATAAATTTATGTTGATACCATTTTCTTTTGGGAGGATTTTATGATTGCTTTAAAAATTGCCGAAGTCAAAGACTTTATGAATAAATTACTGTGCCAGGATGTGTTTGACCACTTTCTCATTCAGGAGGCTGTCATCACAACGAATGTGTCCTGCCATATCGACGGCACGCTGCAAAAAGACTTCTACACCTTAGAAGAACTCGAAGAACAGAATCTCACCGGGCTTTCCTTTGTTCCGTATGGTCTTTTGCGCAGTTCCTGTTTCAACCTGATCAAAGGAAAGAAAACTCCTTCTTATTTCAAGTTTTCCCTCCTGTTATCGCCGGAAAATCTCAAACGCACCCTCTCCCAGACCGGAAGTTCTTTCACGGAAAATGATATTTCCGCCGTGTTCTTAACTATCCGCTTCCAGAATGGAGAACTGACCGTGACCACGGGTATCTCTTACCGGATTTTCTCGACCGACAAAACTCTTGAGCACGAGTGGGACACCCTCCTCAAACGCTTTCTGACGAAAAATCAGATTTCATTTGACGAATTGTAGCGTCTGGCTTCCCCCTCTCTCCCGGCTTTTGCCAAAGTGTAAAGCTATGGAATGGATAAAAGGGTTCCTTATAAAACTTTTGTGAGAATTGAGTGCTTTATCAGTGTTCACATTTTGACTTTAAGTTTATGTACATTCATCAATGGACAGTCCACGCAATGTGTCCGTCTGGGACACACTTCCTTTATCTGTATCTAGCGCAAGTAAATGCCGGAATCAGCATCCTTTATTGCAGGTCAAAAATCAAAGAAAGCCTGAGTGATTTTTGACCTGCTCATCTGCTGATTTTCCGGCATGTAACTTGCGCACGATACAGATAAGAAGGAAGTGTGGCCGCAGACGAACACATTGTGCGGACTGTCCATTTCTGAATGAATATAAACAATCAAAAAAGTCAAAATGTGAACACTGATAAAGCCGCAATTCGAGCAAGTTTTATAAGAAACCCTTTTATCTATTCCATAATGAAAACCAAGTAAAAGCCGGGAGAGAGGGGGAAGCCAGACGCTACAATGCCACGGTAAATAAGATTGATTTTCCGTCCTCGCTTTTGGCTGAAATTTTGCCCTTGTGTGCTTTCACGATCGCATACACGACGGAAAGTCCGATTCCAAAGCCCCCGGTCCTGGAATTGTGGGAAGCGTCCATACGGTAAAAACGCTCGAAAAGAAGGTCCAGCTTTCCTTTTTCGATCTGGTCTGTGGTATTCCACACGGTGATGATTTTGTTTTTTCCGGAAGTTTTTAGTGCGATGCGGATGATGCCCTGCTCTGAGGAATATTTCATTGCATTGTCCAAAAGCAGGGAGATCATCTGACGGATATTTTTTTCATCGCCGACACATTCCACATGCTCTGCCACATTGATCTCAAATTGTTTTCCTTTTGTTTTTGCGACAGAGCGGAATCCCTCTGCGGTATCAAGCACTGCATCAGAAAGTGAAAATGACACTTTTTCCAGCTTTGTCCCTTCCTCGTCCATGCGGGAGAGAAACACCAGTTTTTCCGTGAGGGAAGTCAGTCTTGCAATCTGTTTTCTCGTACTCTGCGTCCACTCGTTTTCCCCCTCCATCATCTCTATGACTTCGGTGTTGGCATCGATGATCGTGAGCGGCGTTTTGATTTCATGGCTTGCGTCCGTGATAAAGCGTTTCTGTTTCTCATAGCTTTCTGACACCGGTTTTAACACTTTTCCGGAGAAAAAGTAGATCATGACAAACACAATGACAAGTCCGAGTGCTCCTGCTCCCACGCTGGCAAGAACATATGTTCTTATTGTAGAGATTTCCCGCTGACAGTTTAAAAATACATACATCGTCGAGCCGTCACTGTCCGTTGCAAGGTATTTATAATCAGCGAAAAAGCCTTTTTTCTTTCCTTTTTTCCACAGCTCCGCTGCGTATTCCTCCGCTGTTCCGGCTGAGATGGAAGCAATTTTTCCGGTATCCACAGATTCCACCGTACCGTCCGGTGCGATCGTCACTGTAAAATACCGGGTGTCAAACGGACTTTCCTGCGAAATCCCATGCTTTTGCAGGTCATTCATTGCCGGTGGCTGATCTGACTTAGGTTCCAATTTTTTCCCAAAATCTCCGGGTGTCATATCCGGGAAAGTACCTCCGTTGTCAGCGATCAGGGAGAGTCTTGCATCCAGCGCCTGATTGGTACTGATGTAGTTTGCAATATTGATCGTACCGACAATTGCGATCAGCACGATAGAAACAGACAGCATTGCAATTGCAATAAATTTTCTTCTTAATTTTTTAAGCATTGTCTTTCTCCAATGAATATCCAAGTCCTCTGGCCGCCTTGATCTTCACCTGACTTCCAATGGAGGTTAATTTTTTTCTCAAATAGGAAATATATACCCATACGACATTTTGTTCCGCTTCTGAATCGTAGCCCCAGATTTTATCCATAAAAAGATCCGGGGAAATGACCTGTCCTGGATTAGACATGAGCATTTCAAGCATCTGGTATTCCTTGCCAGCAAGACGGATACCTTCTGGATTCTCCGTTCCTGTGAGCTGATAGGTAGAACGGTTCAGTGCAACATCGCCAAATGTCAGCACATTATCGGTCGTGTCCGTCTGTCTCCTTGTCATTGCCCGGATCCTCGCCAAAAGCTCTTTCATGGAAAATGGTTTCGGCAGATAATCGTCTGCGCCACTGTCTAAACCCTCCACACGGTCATCAATCTCTGCCTTTGCTGTGAGCAGCAGGACCGGAACGGAATTTCCATGTCTGCGGATTGTTTTTAATACGGTGATACCATCCATTTTGGGCATCATGATATCTAAGATCACGCCGTCATAATTGTCACCGTTTTCCAGATAGTCCAAGGCTTCTGCACCATCGTACACAGCGTCTACCGAGTAATTGTTATGTTTTAACACCGTGACAAGCGCACGGCTCAAATCCTCTTCATCTTCTGCAAGCAATAACCTCATACAAAATCCCATGCCTTTCGTTTATTTCACAGTGATACCGATTCCTGCCCTCAGCTGTTTTTATTCTGCGGTCACTTCTGTCGTCGTTCCCGATGTTGTGAGCGTGTACGTTGCTCCGCTCTCCACCTCTGCGGTGCTGATGATCACACAGTCATAGGTTTTTAATGCCGTGTAACTTACGATCACATTTCCCTCACTGTCTGTCAGCACAACGTTGCCGCCTTCCATTTGTTCTCCTAATTTTACCATAAGAACCTTCTGTTTGGAAGAATCACTCATCACCTCTGCCATGCCGCTGCTGCCGATTGCCACAAGCGTTCCGCCGTTCACATACGCAGACGACCGGTCGCCGTAATCGATCGCACTGTTTCCGTTATCAGACGGACCGTCAATGTAGATCTCACCGCCGTTGATCGTCAGATCGCCGTTGGAATCCACGCCGTCGCCGCCTGCCAGAATGTGGATATATCCACCGTTTAATTCCATTTTCTCGCCTGCTGTATTGATACCGTCATCACTTGCAGTGATATCAATCGTTCCATCGTTGATTGTCACCGTCAGGCCTTCCAGACCTTCATAACTCTCTGTCACGGTGATCGTACCACCATTTACTATCAGTGCATCATCTGCATGCACACCATCATCGCCTGTCGCAAGCGTGTATGTTCCATCTGCGATCGTAATATTTGCGTTGCTGTGGATGGAATCATCTGCGGAATCAATCTGGTAAGTGCCTCCATTTAAGTACATGCCGCCACCTGCCTTGATTCCTTTTGTGCTGGTGCCGCTCTCGTCAGTTGTGGTATCCTGTGGCATATTTTCTCCGTCCGGCTTTTCGCCCATCTGCGACATACTTTCTTCATCCGGCTTTTCACCCATCTGTGGCATACTTTCTCCGTCCGGTCTCTCGATGTTTTGTGACATTCCGCCACCCGGTCCACCCGGCACATCTGACTCATGCGTTTTCAGACTGTTTGCAGCGCCGCCCCCGGCTGTGATGTCAAGTGTTCCATCCTCGATCTGCACGATATTGGAAGCGTCCATGCCATCGCCATCACTTGTGATCGTAAAATCACCATCTGCAATATAAATATAGCCCTTTTCTTCATCATCTGCATTTTCCGCATGAATGCCATCTTTTTCTGCGGTTAAAATAAAGGTTCCATCTGCGATACGCACACTGTCTTTTCCCGATAATGCGTGCCCTGCTGCTGTGATATCGTATGTACCGCCTGTGATTTTCAGATCATCTTTGGATACAATTCCATGTCCTTCTGCTGATATGATCGTCAGACTTCCAGTGCCGTTTAACGTAAGGTCTGATTTTGCAAAAATCACGGCATCAATGTTGTTGTCGTCAATCGCAACATACTCATCCGTATTGCGAAGCGTATTCTGCGATCCTTCTGCAAGCGTTACAAATACTTTCTCTGCGCTTTTTACATACACTGCTGCACTTGAAGCACAGGTAATGTCCACATTATCAAATACGATCTGCACTTTCGCATTATCTGCATCCACCACAATCTGTCCTTCCGACAGTGTTCCGGAAAAAATATAAGTCCCTTCTGCCGTGATCGTCACCATCTGTCCATCGATCACAACGCCATCCGTTTCCCCCGTGATACCATCATCGGAAAGTGTGACATAAACTGCCCCACTCTCCTCATAGGTTCCCGCCAGATCCCGCTCAGTAAACATATCTGCACTTGAAAAAGTTCCTGCTTCACTCTGTGCTGATGTTTCTTCTGCATTTGTTTCTGTTTCCGAGGAAACAACATTGCCAGTACTGCTCTTTGTCCCTGTACAGCCTGCCACTGCCGTCATGGATAATGCCGTAGCACAAAACAATGCCAACAGTTTTTTTCTTCTATAACTCATTGACATTTGCCTCCTGTCTCATCATACTGATTTCCAGATTTCCGTTTCTGCATCTCAATTCATCGAGAAATGTTTTCTCTTCCGCATTGTCTTTTAACGTCACATGATAGGTAAGTTTGTAAAGACTTCCCATATTGGAGGTTTTCACAGCGACTACTTCGCAGGATGATAAATATTTTTCAAAAAGATCATCAAATGCTGCTCCGTAATTTAAATCCTCCGGGATTGTGATACGAAGTGTTTTCTCCCTTACTTCTGCTTTTTTTACACCGAATCCGGTCACATTTAACACAAACATCACGGCTCCCATAATGAGTGAAAACAGTACTGCAAACCCAAGATACCCCATCCCTGCGATCAGTCCTGCCGCCATTGCAAGAAAAATAGTTCCGATCTCTTTTGCAGTTCCCGGCACAGAACGGAAACGTACAAGCGAAAATGCTCCTGCCACAGCCACTCCGGCACCTACATTTCCATTTACCATCATAATGACAATGCAAACGATTGCCGGGAGCATTGCGAGTGTCACTGCAAAGCTCGTCGTATAGCGGCTTTTATAAGTGTAAACCCATGTGATGAATGCCCCGATCAGTAGTGACACCACAATACAGCGCAAAAAATCCGGCACGGAAATCACCGCCGTACCTGCTGCATCAAAAATTCCTGTAAATAAATTGTTTAACATATTAATTTCTCCATTTCTTTTTTAACATTTTATTGCCTGCTGCACAACCTCATCTCCGGTAAACACAAAGAAATTTTCCGGTGGACAGCTTCTCTGCTCTCTCGCATAAATCGTGCGGTAGGCGGTCGCATATTTGGAAAATGACGTTTTATAAATCTGGTTTTCTATCAGAAAATGAACCATCCAGAGCGGTATTGCTCCCGCCGTTTTCACTTCCATAAGCACTTTATTTTTATCTAAAATTGCTTCCCCGTAAATTCCTTTACAGAGAGAAAGGTCGTAATTTCTCCAGAGAATGTTCTGATCAAACGTGATTCTGAACTCGTGATTGTCCTTCGCATAAAAAGCTTCTCTCTCATAAGAAAGCATTACTGCCGGAGCCAGCTTCTTATAATTTTTCAGACAGTAATCGATTTCTCTGGTGATCTGTGTGTCTTTTACTTTTTCATGAAAAAGCAGATAACGTTCTGCCTCGTCCTCTGTCATTGCAATTCTTCTTTTGTATACAACTGACTCATACTTCTTTTTCAGTTCCACAAAAACGGTCGTGTCTTTGTCTGCCGTTCCGTAACTTCTCAATCTCAGTTTTTCTTTATAAACCGGATGTTCCATCGATCTTTGGATCAGCAGATAGTCCGGTGTATCAAAGTAGAGACTGCATATTGTACTCACTCCATGCTCGTCTGCGATCATATACTGTTTCATTTGATTTTTTAACAGTTCCGCCTGCGTGATATCCAACATATATTTGATCTCACACCTTTTAAATATCATCTGATCTGCCATAAGTGTCTCCTTTCCTTTGCGCATATCTTATCAGGCGAACCTTAAATGAACTTAAAAAAAAGAAACCATCCTTTAAAAAATGGTTTCTTTGTCATGCTTCATTGTGTTTTTCTGTTATCTGGATTCGGACTGGAGTTCGGCGATGGCGGTGTGGCGTTGACCGATTTCTTTGCCGGCTTCCTCGCCCTGCTGATATGCTTTTTCTGCGACTTCTTCTGAATATTTTCTCATTATTTCACACACTTCGTTTACGCCTCCCACTTCATGTTTCAGATAGTGCACACGGTTGGTTAATTTCGGAAATTTGACATTGTCTATCTCTTTTTTTATTATATAGAACCCCTCCAGATTCTTCAAGACTGTTTGCATGGATTTTTTAGTTATGTATACAAAAAAGAGTGCCGGAAAACCGACACTCTTTTTCAAATCCATTGTTTGCAATATCTTAATCTAGAAAAATAAAACAAGTTCTATTTAATAAAGAAAAAGGTACATGAAACTACTGATTTAGACTGTAGTAACAAGCGATAATAAAATTATCTTACTACTGTTACGTTTGTTGCCTGTGGTCCTTTTGCACCTTCAACAACTTCAAATTCTACTGCAGCGCCTTCTTCTAAGGATTTGAAACCTTCCATATTAAGACCTGAGTAGTGAACGAATACATCATTTCCCTGTTCGTCTGAGATGAATCCGTATCCTTTTTGGTTGTTAAACCACTTTACTGTACCTTTGTTCATTGAAAAGTACCTCCAAAAAATATTTCTATGGTACACTTACCGCACCATAGTCACAGAATAACATAACAATTTCAAAAAGTAAAGTGTTATTATACTACATTGTGAGCTTCCTTGAATGAAATTTTAAATTCCACATCTATGCTGAATTTAGTCTTTCTCTCTTCTTAGATCTATCTTATGATTTTAATATCTCCTATCTGCAGTAGAAACGAGGTATTTATGAACAATTTAAAAACTGCTACTCAAAAACATATGACCCTGGATGACCGTATTTCCATTGAGAAAGGATTGGATCAACACCTGTCTCTCCGTTCCATTGCCTTACAGTTAGGAAAAGATCCCACCACCATCTCCAAGGAAATCAAAAAGCACAGGTCTTTCCAGGAACACAATCGTTTTAATGAACCTGCTAACAAATGTGCTTTGGCAAAAGATTGCAAAAAGAAAAATATTTGTGGTACCTATGCCCCTGTTTGCAAAAGGATGTGCAGATCCTGCAATCATTGCAACTCTCACTGCGAGGACTTTATTCCTCGATCTTACCATTGCAGTTTGCTGGATAAAGCTCCTTTTGTCTGCAATGGTTGCAGTAAAAAGAATCCCTGCCGCCTCGATAAAGCCTACTACCGCTCATCCACTGCACACAGGCAATATAAAACCATCCTTGTGGAATCAAGAGCAGGTATTAACATTTCGCCTGCTGACCTTGTTGCTTTGGATGAATTGGTAACCCCTCTCATTCTGCAGGGGCAGTCTCCTTACATGATCCTCCGCAATCATCCGGAAATTGCTCTATCTGAAAAAACTCTTTATAACTACATCGAGTCCGGAGCTCTTAGTGTGAAAAATATCGACCTTCCTAAAAAGGTGAAATATAAGGTGCGTTCCTGCAGTTCTTCTGAAGCTGCCGATCTGACCATTTATGAAGGACGTACTTACAAAGACTACCAGGCTTTTTTAAAGGAATTTCCTGACACAAGGGTTACGGAAATGGATACTGTCCTGGGCTGTGAAGGTTCAAAAAAAGTGTTACTTACCCTTCACTTTGATTGTTGTTCCCTTATGATGGCCTACCTTCTCGACAGTAAAGAGGTCTGTCATGTAAAAGCCATTTTTGACTCTATCGAACGCTCCTTAGGAACTTTTTCATTTTCCTCTGTATTCTCTTTAGTCCTGACAGACAGAGGTGGTGAATTCCGGAATCCTGCCGCATTGGAATGCGGACAGGAAAACCTGATTCGTACAAGCATTTATTATTGCGATCCTATGTGTTCCTGGCAAAAACCTCATTGTGAGAAAAACCATGAATATATCCGTAAAATATGCCCGAAAGGCACCTCCTTTGATGACTACTCTCAGGAAGACATCACTCTGATGATGAGCCATATCAACAGTTCTCCCCGGCAGAGCCTGGGTGGAATGTCACCCTTGAAGCTTGCAAAACTCATGCTGCCTTCAGAGGTAATAGATTACTTTGGACTTACTGAGATACCAGATGATGAGATTGTATTGACACCGGCATTATTACAAAAATAGAACCAGACATTACATATGAATCTGCGGATAAGAGTCTTGCATATTTTTTCCTCCAGGCAAGTGGAATTTAGTCTTACAGGGCACGATTCCAGTTGCCTTATCAGTACGCCTTTTTCCAGTAAATGCACAAACAATGTCTGGTTAAATTCCACTTTAAAGGGTTTGACGCATTTCGTCAAACCCTAAAATATAGAATTTAGTCTTCTGTATGGAATTTAAGTTTACGTGCGGAATTTACTTTTTCACTCAAGCCATTGTGAGCTTTACCTTGATGATCCTTGCAACAGATTCATTGATACGATCCTCTGTGATCGTTCCACCAGTCACTGCATCCATCACACCTTGATATGCACTCTGGAAATCCTCCGGCATTAAGATCATATCCACACCTGCCTGAATTGCCGTCACTGCCGCATCAGCAGAACTGTATGTTCCGGTGACCGCCCCCATATTCATTGCGTCTGTGATCACTACACCATGGAAGCCAAGCTGGTTGCGAAGCACATCTGTCACCATGACAGAGGAAAGCGAAGCCGGCGTATCATCCCCTGTAACAGCTGGTGCTGAAATATGTCCTACCATCACAAAAGATGCTCCGTTATTCACTGCCTGCTGGAATGGAACAAGCTCATTTGCCAGCAGGTCATCCAAAGATTTATCTGTAGAAACTGCCCCGTCATGGGAATCCCCTGCTGTAGCTCCCTGTCCCGGAAAATGTTTTACCACGCTTAATATCTGGTGTTCATTCAGTCCCTGCATCTCAGCACAGACCATATCCGCCACAAGCTGGCTGTCTGAACCAAATGACCGGTCTTTGATCACGGTGTTATCCGGATTCGTCAACACATCCGCAACCGGAGCAAAATCCATATTAAAACCAAGTGTGTTCAGATACGTTCCGATCGTACTTCCTGCATTGTATGCATTCTGGGAATCCCCGGTCGCTCCTACATCACTCATATTTCCAACATCTGTCACTCCAAAAGCACTGTTGGATGCAATCCTTGCTACTGTTCCACCTTCCTCATCCACACCGAGGAACACTGGAATTCCTACTATTTCCTGACTGTAGCTCTTCATATTGGTAAGCATCTGTGTCGTCTGATCGGTTCCGGTCAGGTTCTTTGCCATATAAATCAGACCACCGACCGGATACTGCGTGTAGGCTGTCTTTGTGGAATCTCCTGCCATCGTTGCTCCGTCCACTCCGGTCAGTGCGTCCGGTGTGATCATGAACATCTGCGCTACTTTCTGCTCTAAGGTCATGCCGGCAGCAATCTGCATTGCCTGATCCATCAACGGATCGCTGACTTCGGTTACCGGAGTTGTTTCCGGTTCTTCTGTCGCCTCTGTTGTCACGCTCTCAGTATTCTTTTCCGGTTTATCTGCTCCCAGTTTTACAAATTTATGGACTGCAAACACAATTCCTCCGATCAAAACTGCAAGTACTATAAAAAATACTGCCACAACTATGACCGCACTCTGTGTATCTTTTTTTCGTTTCTCTCGTCTTTCTTCCTGATTCATCTGTGTATTTCCTCTCTGGGGAATTTTGATCTACATGCTTCTACCCCGCAGTGCACGCCGTAATAATCAACGGTTTTTGGTTTATATCGTGGAGGCAATGATCTGCATTCTGCCCTGCAATTCCACGTTTCCGAAGCCATTTGGAAGTATGAAATGATCTCCTTTTTTCACCGGCTGACCGTTGACGATTCCATTGCCTTCCGTAACTGTCATATTCATAAAAGGCGCATTCTGCTCAAAAGTCATTTTACCTGAAACTTCTATTTTATAGATATGAAAGTATTTGCAGACATACAGTTCATTTAACGTATTGACCGGAAGATCTGCCACCGATTTCACACTGTCTGCAACCGATTTTGCAGGCACAGTGATCACGTCAATACTCTTGTCGATATGTAACTCTCTCGGCTTTCCATTGGAGAGACGGTCATAATCATAAACGCGGTAGGTAATATCACTGTTCTGCTGTGTTTCCAGAATGAGTGTTCCGCCTTTGATTGCATGAACTGTTCCCGGATCGATCTGAAGAAAATCGCCTTTTTTGATCGGGATCTCACGGATAAATTCACTCCACTTTCCCTCATGGATCATCCGGCTTAATTCCTCTTTTGTCCTTGCATTGTGTCCGATTACGATCGTCGCATTTTCCTTGCAGTCGAGAATGTACCAGCACTCTGTTTTTCCAAGTGAACCATTTTCATGGACTTTTGCATAATCGTCGTCAGGATGTACCTGAATGCTCAGGTCATCTTTCGCGTCAATAATTTTGATCAGGAGTGGGAAACGGTCACTGTCCACATTTCCGAAAACTTCCGGATGTTTTTTCCACAATTCGGACAGCTTCATTCCACTGAATCCACAGTCTCTTAAAGTTCCGTCTCCATTTGGATGTGCAGAAATTCCCCAGCACTCCCCTAAATCATCACCCTCGACCGGATAATGAAAATCCTCTCTCAATCTCGTACCGCCCCAGATGTTGTGTGTACATACCGGATCTAAAAATAAAATTTCTTTCGTGGTCTGATTCATTGATAAATTGCCTCCATTTGTCTTAATCACATCCTGATACCAAAATGCAGAATCTTTTACAATTCTCCGCTGTGTCATAAAATCCACATAAATCATGCCAAAACGTTCCTTGTATCCCTCTGACCATTCAAAATTATCCAGAAATGTCCACAGGAAATACCCCCGGATATCGGCTCCCTCATCATATGCCCTCTGCATGGCTCCGATGTAGGAATCCAGAAATGTGATGCGGTCATTGTCATGTACTCTGCCGTCAAAGCTTACATTGTCATGACAGGACATACCATTTTCTGTAATATATAATGGAAGCTGATACCGCTCTGTCAAAAATTTGATTCCATAATAAAATGCTTTTGGTGTTACCGGCCAGTTGCACGCCGTCTTCGGAAATCCCGGTTCCCGATCCACAAACTCCGGTTCGCCGTCTGCGCCCTGACGCACGTAATAGCCATTATATATGTTCTGTCCCATAAAATCCAGTGGCTGATGGATCAGCTGCATATCTGTCTCTGTGATCTCCGGCAGATACTCTTTGAATTTTTCCAGTCCCTCTTTCGGATAATGACCTAAAAAGACCGGGTCTGAAAACCATGAGATATTCCAGGTCCAGTTATCCATCGGATTGTAAAAACCAAAATAAACTTTTCTGGCAGCTTCGATATCTTCAGCACTGTCCGTGTATGGATAAGCCACTCCTCCAGTCGGTGCAAAGCCGATCCGGATTTTTTGTTTTGCGTATTTTCTTAAATTGATCACTGCCTGTCCGTGCGCTTTCAACAGATTATGCGCGATCTGAAAAGTCTCCGGAATCGACAATTTCAATCCCGGTGCATGGACACCGCTTAAATGCCCAAGTCCTACCACACACTGTGGCTCATTGATCGTGATAAAATACTCGCAGAGATCCGAAAAATTCTCTGCCACCACTTTTGCATATTCCCCGAACCAGTCTACCACTTCCTCATTCAGCCAGCCGCCCTTTTCCTGCAACGCCTGTGGAAACTCCCAGTGAAACAGGGTAATATATGGTGTAATGCCATTTTCCTTCATTGTAAGAATCATGTCGCGGTACATCGCAATCGCTTTTTCATTGACACGCCCGGTGCCCTCCGGCAGAATCCGCGCCCAGTTTAAGGAAAAACGATATGCTTTGATTCCGAGATTTTTCATTAATGCATAGTCATCTTTATAATGGTGCATGTGATCACAGCTTGTGTACGCATTCTGATTTTGAAAAATGCGTCCCTGCTCCGTAAAAGTGTCCCAGACCGTCTTTCCTCTTCCGTCATCCGGGTCAGTTCCCTCTACCTGATATGCGCTGCTTGCCACGCCCCAGACAAATTTGTCATCAAACATGTGATTCTCCTTCTCTGTCTCTGATTCTTGTTTTTTATTTGGTATAAATATTAAATCTAAATTATATATTTACTTCTTCTCAGAGGCAATCACAACTTCTGCAAATATTCATTTATCTATTCTTCCACAAGATCCTTTTTTAATGCTTCCAGTTTTTCCTCTGCATCCTGCAAAGAGGTGCCTTTGACTCCGTAGTAGAATTTGATCTTAGGCTCTGTTCCGGACGGGCGCACACAGCACCATGCATTGTCAGAAAGTTCATAATATAAAACATTGGAAGCCGGAAGTCCTGTTTTTGTCACTTCCCCGGTCTTTAAATCTTTTCTTGTATCCTCTTTGTAATCGCGGACTGCAAGCACTTCAAATCCACCGAGTGTTTTCTTTGGATTGTTCCGCATATCACTCATCATCTGCTGGATCTGGGCGGCTCCGTCGATTCCTTTTAAGGTCATCGTGGAAAGTCCCTCTCTGTAGTAACCGTATTTCTCATACAGGTCGATCATGGCATCCCACAATGTTTTTCCATGTTTTTTGCACCAGGAAGCCACCTCGCACAACATCATGACTGCTACGCAGGCATCTTTATCTCTTGCATATGTTCCGGCTAAGCATCCATAACTCTCTTCCAGACCGAATACATAGTTGTGGGAGTGGTTCTGTTCAAACCATTTGATCTGCTCTCCGATATACTTAAATCCGGTCAGTACCTCGATCAGTGCCACGCCGTAGGAAGCTGCCATCGCTTTTGCCATGTCCGTTGTAACGATAGTCTCCACAAGTGCAGGATTCTCCGGCATCGTTCCAGTTGCCGTTTTCTCTCTTAAAATATATTCTGCGATGAGCATTCCGGACATATTTCCGGTGAAAGTCACATACTCTCCGGTCTTTATGTCTTTGCAGTATACGCCAAGACGGTCTGCATCCGGATCTGTCGCAAGCACGATGTCTGCATCCACTTCTTTTGCAAGTTTTAAGGCAAGTTCAAATGCCTTTGGAGATTCCGGGTTTGGATATGCTACGGTCGGGAAATTTCCGTCCGGAAGTTCCTGCTCTTTTACAACATAGACATTTTCAAATCCAAGTTCTTTTAACACACGGCGCACCGGAAGATTTCCGGTTCCATGTAGCGGTGTGTATACAATCTTGATGTCCTTTGCCATCTCTTTGATGATCTCCGGATGAATGGACTGTTTTTTCAGTTCTTCCATATAACGGTCATCGATTTCTTTTCCGATTGTCACAAAAAGTCCGGCTTTCACGGCATCCTCTTTTGTCATGGTCTTAACCTGTGTAAAAGAAGTTACTTTTGCAACTTCTGCAAGGATATTTTTATCATGAGGCGGTGTGATCTGCGCACCATCCTCCCAGTAAACTTTGTATCCATTATATTCCCTTGGGTTATGGCTTGCTGTGATCACAATTCCTGAAACACAGCCAAGTTCACGGACTGCGAAAGAAAGTTCCGGTGTCGGGCGAAGGCTGTCAAACACATACGCCCTGATTCCGTTTGCATTCAGGCAGAGCGCTGCCTCCTCGGCAAATTCCGGTGACATGATTCTGGAATCGTGTGCGATGGCAACTCCTTTTTTCTGTCCGTTCTGGGAAATGATATAGTTTGCAAGTCCCTGTGTCGCCTGTCTTACGGTGTAGATGTTCATACGGTTCGTTCCTGCCCCGATCACTCCGCGGAGTCCCCCGGTTCCAAACTCAAGCTGACGGTAGAAACGGTCCTCGATCTCTGCCTCATTGTCCTTGATTGCTTCTAATTCTGCTCTTGTTTCCTCTGAAAAATATGGGTTTGTACACCATTCTCTGTAGGTTTCCATGTAACTCATCGCAATTCTCCTATCTTCTTCCTGCTATTTTTGAAAGATTTTACCGCTCTCTCAAAAGGTTATTGAAATAATAACCTTATTTTTAGTAAATGTAAACTTGTTTTAGCTTATTTGTCTTAAAATCACTTCACACCATTCATCATCATAACGGCAGAGAGACCATTCAGATTTGAATAGACAAAACACAGCACGATCATTCCAATGATCGATACCGCCATACCGATTCCGGATAAAATCATACCCGCCAGTGCCATTCCGTTTTTCTCCGGCTGCACCTTTCTTGAAAGTCTGCCACCGATCAGCCCAGCGATCCCAATGCCAAGACCATATCCCATAAAGCCTGTCAGAATGGATATCATTCCAAGTGCGAGCGACAGAGCAGCATTCCGGTCTGCCTCCTCGAATGTTTCAAACACCACGATATGATTTGCCTCCTGCTCCATCTCCAGAAGTTTTTTCGGGCGAAGCAGCACAATACACGGAATCAGCAAAACAGGAACGGCAATCAAATTAGCGGCAGACATCTGGTTGATCTGTTCCACAGTTGTTCCAGTTCCAAAAATTCCGCTGCCCATCAGACTTGCGAAATCGACCAGTGCATGAAAAGTCATTACAAGCCAGATATTTCCTGACCGGGCATAAACAGCGCCAAAGATCACACCCAGAAAGGCAGCGTTGATCGCCTGAATCATCGCACTTGTCACCGTCACTCCCTGTGAAATATTTGTCAAATGTACCGCCCCGAACAATACACCACTGAGAATGACCGCCCAGAGAATCCCTCTTTTCGTTTTGGAAAAACGTTCCAGAAACAGATTCAGGATCACACCGCGGAAAATAAGTTCCTCCGTCCATCCGATCAGAAACATGGTTGCAGCAAAAAACAGGATTTCCAATGCAGATACGACTTTTGCATCCGGTGTCATCATCTGTACATAAAGCTGTGCCGCCAGTTCCAGACAACAGTATCCTGTCAGGAATCCGCCAATATAAAGGCCATGGATAAATCCCTTTCCTTTTTCTCCCAGCACTCCAAGATAACCAAACAGGCACAAAAGCAGAAATGCAACCACTCCTGCCATAAACTCTGCGATCATACTGCTTCCATAACCCGGAAGCGAAACTGTATCTGCAAGAAAAAACGCTGCCACATCCATACTTCCAAGAAAAATCGCTACAATCAGTATCGCAACGAATATCGTAACCACCTTCGGCATTCTCATAAGTTTCTTTTTCATGTTCTTCTCCCCTTTAATTGATTTTTCCATCGGCGTCAATCGTAATACCATTTGAAATCTGTGTCATATACTGATACAGTGCTGATGCACTGTTTGTATCCATCAGTCTTGTTGTGCCCCCTGCCGCATAAACCGGAAGTAATCCATAAGATACGGTTCCATCGGACGAAACCTGTACTTTCACTGCAGCCGTCTTATCAATGTTCTGTCCAAACACAAAGTTTCCAAGGCTGTAAAAGACCGGTTTCCCACTGATATAGGAAATTCCCTGTAAACAGTGTGTATGTGCTCCAAGGATCAGATCTGCCCCTGCATTAAAACAATCTGTGGCAATCTTTGTCTGATAGTCCTGCGGATACGCATCGTATTCCACGCCCCAGTGGATATAGACCGACAGAAAATCACATCCGCTCCGGGCTTCTTTGATCAACTGTACCAATTTTGTATCATCATAAGCGGTCAGCATTCCCGGTGTCCGTTCTTCCACTTTCCAGTTTGATTCCGGCACCACGCGGGATGCCGCAAGAAATCCGAATTTTTTTCCATTTTTCTCAATAATCTGCAATTCATATGCGCGTTCTTTAGTCTCTCCGGCTCCTGCATACAAAATACCGGCTCCGTCCAGTGTCGTAAACGTATCAGACAACGCATCTCTTCCATAATCTAAGGTGTGATTGTTGGCGAGTGATACAATATCCACGCCCATCTCATTTAAAGCTTTCACATATTTCGGATCACAGCAAAACGTAAACTGTTTGTCCTCCATCGGCTCTCCACGGTTACTGAATGGGAACTCATTATTCACCATGAAAATATCTGCATCCTGCAGCTCCTGCAGCAGCTGCGGCTCGATCACTTTTTCAATTCCGCCCGCATCATAGTTGCTTTTAAAGGCATTTGCAAACAGTACATCCCCTGCAAAAATCAGTGTCGTGCTGCCGTCTCCTTCGGTATTCCCTGCTTCTGCCTGCTTGTCCGTTTCTTCCTGTTCTGTGTCGTTTTGGATCCCGTTCTGCCCGTCTGCTGCTTCCGTCTCTTCTGCTTCTTCCGCTTCCGGTATCTGAACCGGTTCCTCCGTGCTGCTGATATCCGTCTCGGACAGTGCATCTTTCGCCGGCGCACCGCTCTGTCTTCCATGTGAAAAAATAATCAGTGTCACCATTGCAAGCATTGTCACAAGCGACAGCGCATATAAAACAATCCGTGTTCTTTTTCCCATTCCCCTGCTCCTGTTCTTCTTATTAAAATATACGAATTCTTGTATGTTTTTTCTTTCGTGTTCATCATATCATATTGTGATTAAAAAGACAAAGATTAGGAATTTTTTACCTGAAATGGAGGGGATACTAATGATAACAACAAGTGAACTTTTACAGTTAATGAGTTTGTTAATTAGTGTTGCCGGATTATTTTACCTCATCGGGAAAGATAATCACGGCAGAAAAAAATAACCGCCCCGGCCAAGGTTGCGGTTATTTTTACATAACACATATAATCTAGGCTAACCGTCTATCGGCAGCACCTTTTTATGTTTATATTATATCATAAAGACAAAAAATGTAAACCATCTATTTTTTATCTCTTTTACTGCTGTGTCAAAACAGAAATATCTCCCACTCCTGCAGTCAGTTCCACTTCTGCTCCACCGTTGCTGCCGGTCTCGTACTCCGCATCAAAAGCCCCTTTCGATTGCCCGTTCAACCGAATTTCTCCAAGTCCGGCAGACAGATCAAATGCATAGCTTTTCTCTGTTCCGGTAAGAGAGACATTGACATCGCCGGTTCCTGCCTCCACCTCTAGTTTGTTTGAAACGCTTCCGCTGAACACGGCATCTCCAACTCCTGCTTCGATGGATACTTTTTGGAACTGTCCATTCAGAATCGACACATCTCCTGTTCCAACTTCAAACACAGCCTTCTCACTGGCTGAAATCTGGTTCACAGAGAGTTCTCCCACTCCGACAGACACATTTACTTTTCTTGCCGTAAACGCTTCGCTTTCCATTGAAATATCCCCGGCTCCCACTACAATGTCCAGTGTCAGATTTTCGCACTGTCTTGGCAGAACTACCGTAAAGGTCGGTCCTTTCTCAAAATGGTGGTGTCCGCTGTGATAGGATACCTTCAGATCGGAATCCTTCTGTTTTGTAGAAAGATAATCCTGATACCCATCTTCCATTTTAATACTGATCTCATCCGCAGAATCCGATACTTCAAAAATAAGTTCATTTACCACATCCAGTTCCAGTTTCAGGGAAGCAGCTTCTGATGCCGGATAAGGTATAATGCAGCTTTCCGTTCCTGCCGGTTCACTTTTCAAATCCGTAAGATTCAGGATCCAGGAACCAAAACTCTCCACCGCCCTATTATCATCCATGAGCTCGTCATCCTCATCATCCCAGTCGTCATTATCCCAATCTTCGTCGTCCCAATCATCATCGTCATCATAATCATCATCCCAAAAATGATCCAAGATGCCATGTCCCTGATCATAAGCATAATAAACTCCATTGCCAATATGCCAGTTACCAAAATCAAGTTCACCGGCAAGTGCTTTCCGATGGATAGTTGACCATCCGGCTCCCATCACTGCAGCGATACCGCTGAAAACAATTCCGAGTGCGGCTAAGCTTCCTGCAATGATCAACATAATCTTTGTAAATTTTTTCATTTCATCTCACACTCCTCTCTTTGTCTTACTAAATGCCTTTTTGCAAAGCCCTGCAATGCCTTTCACTGCCCATGGGACAAACCAGCCAAAGCACCATACCACAAGCCACACTGCAAGTACTCCAAGCGCAAGAACCAAAAGTCCACCGCCTAACAGTCCAAGACCTACTGCAACACCTTTTGTGAAAAGATATCCAATACCAACGCCGGCCAATACAAATCCAATGATCACTAACGCCGCCATCACTGCAACAATGCTGACTGCCACTGCAAACACACACGCGAGAATTGCTACAAGAATCGCCGCCAAAACCGCTGCAACCGTGATCCAGATCGGGCTTGTCAAAACTGCAAGGATCACCCATAAAACTGTTTTTTCTGTTTTATTCTTCTGATTTTCCTTTTTCAGATTCTCTATATCGATCTGGCCGGACGTATTCTGACTGCCATAAGTTCCGCCGGCATAAGCAGTATTTTTCTGATTATAACTGCCAGAACCATAGGTACTGCCTCCATATAAACTGTTCATATATGGATCATCCGTTCCTGTCTCTGTCTTCTGACCATCCCCAGATGTTCCTTCTGTATGAGTCTCATTTTTTTCGCTGCGCACATCCGCCTCGTGTGTTTCCACATCAGCCGCTTCACTCACCCCAAGATCTTTCTTGATCACTTCCGCCACCTTCTCCGGCGACTCCAGTTCCTCTAAAATTGATGCCTCATTTCCAATTCCGGCATCCTCAAAATAACTTCTGTAAAACGTAAGTGCATCCGCTCTCTCTTCCTCTGAAATGTCCGAAAGCAGCTCCTCCAGACGTTTTAAAAATTCTTCTTTATTCATCTTCTAACTCCTCTCCCGAAAATAATTCTGATATTTTCGAAGAATACGATTCCCATTCGCTGCGGTATTCTGCCAGCTTCTCTTCGCCGGTCTCCGTAATCTGGTAATATCTCCGGTTTCTTCCTCCGCATTCCCGGTCATACACGATCAGGTATCCATCCTTTTGCAGTCTACGCAAAACCGGATACAGTGTGGACTCTGAAACTTCAATTGCCTTCCGCACATCCTGCGTAATCTTATATCCGTAGGTTCCTTCTTCCTCCTTCGACACGACAGCAAGAACAATCGCATCCAAAAGGGCTGCGCCTGTATTAAATACCATGTACTCACTCCTTATTATTTTATTTGTAATATTATTTCTTATTTAATACTATACATCATATAGTATTGTTCTGTCAATATTATTATATATTTAAAACTGGCATGGTCAATTTGTTTTAAACTGGATTTTTAATTCATGACAGTTTTTGTATATAGTAATTCCAACAACAATCCTGGGAATTGAAACAAATAAGAACCATATAAAGGAGAATTTTATTTATGAAAACATCAACCTCTTCTGCTGCACAGACAGCAGATTCAAAATCTTTATCAAATATCCGTTTTATCACGATCACGGCTCTTTTTATTGCCCTGACCTACGTATTCACTGCATTTATTAATATAAGACTTCCAATCACTGCAAACGGTGGATTGATCCATCTCGGAAACGTACCTCTTTTTATCTGCGCCATTATTTTTGGTAAGAAAAGTGGTGCGATCGCCGGCGGAGTCGGCATGGGACTCTTCGATCTGCTCTCCGGCTGGACTGCATGGGCTCCATTCACACTGATCATTGTCGGTCTGATGGGATATGCCGTAGGTGCCATTACAGAAAAACATCACGGTTTTGGCTGGAACACACTTGCGATCGCAGTTGCATGCGTGATCAAAGTCGCTGGTTACTACATTGCAGAGGGTATCATTTACGGAAACTGGATCGCACCGGTTACTTCCATTCCTGGAAACCTTGTCCAGATCGGTGTTGCTGCTGTCATCGTTCTTTTGATCGTCGGACAGCTTCAGAAAATCGTAAATAAAATGTTATAAGCTGTGTAACACCAATCTCATTTACAAAACAATCTATGATAAAGAAGGAAGTAATTATGTATAAAGTCATGACTCCTGGGCCAACCCAGGTAAAAGAAAATGTGCGTATGGCAAGAAGCCTCGTATGTACCAATCCTGATCTGGATGAAGATTTCGTAGAATTTTATAAAGATACCTGCGAACTGATCAGCTCCCTGCTCGGCACGAAAAACGAAACTCTCATTTTGGATGGAGAGGGAATTTTAGGTCTGGAAGCTGCCTGCGCCTCCCTCACGGAGCCGGGAGATAAGGTGCTCATCATTGAGAACGGCGTGTACGGCGAAGGCTTTGCGGACTTTGTATCCATGTACGGTGGTGTGCCGGAATTTTATCATGCCGACCGCCTGAATGCCATCGACCCGGATGCTCTTTCTTCTTATTTAAAGGAGCATCATGATTATAAATATGCGACCGTTGTTCACTGTGACACCCCAAGCGGCATGCTCAATCCGGTAGAAAAAATCTGTCCGCTTTTAAAAGAATACGGCATTCTGACCGTTGTAGATTCCGTTTCCGGAATGTTTGGAAATCACATGGATGTCGACAAGTTCCAGATCGATCTTCTGTGCGGCGGTTCCCAGAAAGCTGTTTCCGCACCTCCGGGACTTACTTTTGTCACAATAAGCGATGCTGTAAAAAATGCCATGCACGTACGCAAGACGCCGATCCGTTCCTTCTATGCAAGCCTTCTGGCTTTTGAGGGATATTATGAGAAAAAATGGTTTCCTTATACCATGCCGATCAGCGATATTTACGGCTTACGCGCTGCTTTTGACAATATCGCTTCCGATCCAGAGTTAGAAGAACGCACACACCGTATCGCCGAAGCAGCCAGACGCGCTTTGACAGAAGCCGGTTTAAAGCTTCACTTGGAAAGCGGTTTCTCCGATACCGTCACTGTGTTTGACATTCCGGCAGAGACCACTTGCGATGCAATTCTTTCCCGCATGAAAAAAGAGCACAATATCATGCTTGCCGGATCTTTTGATGATCTTTCCGGCAAAGTGATCCGCATTGGACACATGGGAAATAACGCAAACTTTGAAGATATGGCCGCAACCATGTACGCTCTTTCCGAAACGCTTACTTTCCTCGGTGTGAACTTAAAAGGAGATCTTACGGGATTATTCTTAAAATATTATCATTAGTTCCGGAAACAGGAACTAAAAATTGCCCTGATATGATATGTACCCCTTTCACTGGATGTCCAGTAAAAGGGGTACATATCAGTTACTCTGTCAATGCATGCTTTATAATTCCGATCCCGATCGGATATGGTCCTGTGTGCACTCCAATGGTTGCACCGATCTGGTAAATACCGATCTCATCAATTCCAAGACGTTCTTTGATCAGGTCCTTTAACATCTCTCGAAATTCCAGAGCTTCATTATGATCATATCCATAACCGATGCAGAAACTGTACTCTCCCGGTTTCGCATTGACTTCGTCTAAATATTCCCTTGTCATATCCACGACTTTTTTCATGGATTTGAGACGATTTCTTGTAATGCCGGAATTAAAGATCTCACCTTCTTTTAACGTAATCAGAGGTTTGATTTTTAATGCGCTGGCTGCAATTCCGGCTAATTTTCCAATCCTTCCGCCATGTTTTAAATAGTCAATACTTCCGATCGTGAAAAAAATTCTTCCTGTCTCACGGATCGGCAGTAACGCATCTACAATCTGCTGATACTCTAAGCCCATATCGCGCAGTCTGCATGCCTCTAATACATATAATCCCTGCAGCACAGTATTGACTGTAGAATCAATGACCGTGATCTGTGCATCCGGGTATTCCTCTAATATCATATCTTTTGCCGTTGTCGCAGACTGCAGGGAGCCACTGAATTTTCTGGTGATACAGATACAGATGACCGGCATCTTCTCCTTCGCATGTTTTTCAAACACCTCATAATAATCATGCACGGATGGCATGGATGTCTTTGGGAAAACGGTCGGGTGATCCACCATTTCCTGATAGAATTCCCTGACACCGACTTCTACCATTTCCTTCTGATACGTTTCACTGTCAAAGGACACGTAAAATGGAACAACCTCAATATCTTTTTCCTTTGTGAGTTCCTGTGAGAGATCCAGGGAACCATCACTGATGATCTGTACTTTTTTCTGCATCATAAATACCTCGTTTATTTACTACTGTCATCTTCAAAATAGCTTTATGACTTCTTATTCTTAAATATACGTTTTCCAACGTAGTTTTTAATACTACATTTCAAAACATTTTTATTATATCACAGGGTATTTAAGTTGTACATTACTTTTGCTATAATTTTCGAAAAATTTTATGATTACATTACTGTTCACTCGTATCTCGTTCCAGTAACATGATTCCTATTATCTACAGCTTGTACTGATGGATTCAATTGCTACTGCTCCGCCGCGCACTACCTCAATAATCTTAAATTTCGATTTCAACAGTGCGATCAGCTCGTTATTTCTATGGGCAGTCAGTTTGCATTCCAGCAGGACACTGTCATTTCCGATATCTGCCACCTGCACGTTAAACACCTGTGCGATCTGGAATACTTCTTCTTTTTCCGCAGCATTCACACGGAGAACCTTTGCGAACAGAATCTCTTTCATATGAATCGGTACATCTGTCAGATCAATGACTTTGATCACTTCGACCATACGGTTCAGCTGCTTTTTGATCTGTTCAAATGTTATGTCATCACTGGTAACGCAGATGGTCATACGGGAAACCGTCTCGTCCTCTGTCGTGCCAACGGTCAGACTCTGCAAATTGTATGATTTCCCGGAAAAAAGACCGGAAACCTTTGCCAGAACACCAACCTGATTTTCTACATATAGTGCAATCCATCTGTCTTTCATGATATTTTCCTCTCTCACCATATCTGTATCCGCCTATTTCAAAATCATCTCGCTCATCGGATTTCCGCCCTTTACCATCGGAAGCACGATCTCATCCGAAGAGATCAGAAATTCAATGACTGTCGGTGCATCTTTGTAAGTTCTCGCTTTATCCAAAGCTGCCTGAATGTCTTCTTCCCGCTCTACACGGATGCCATGCGCACCATAGCTTTCTGCAAGTGCAACAAAATCCGGTGTATATGGAGGGCATGCTTCATTTGGTCCCTTGCAGTTTGCCGGACAGCTTCTTCTCTTTCTTAAGCATACTGCGGAATAGCGTTTGCCATAAAAAAGCTGCTGCATCTGGCGGACCATGCCAAGATACTGGTTATTGAGCAGGCAGATGATAACCGGTGTCCCCTGCACGATCGCTGTTGCCATCTCCTGAATGTTCATCTGGAAACCGCCATCACCGGTGACACAGACTACCTCCGTATCCCTGTTTCCAATCTTTGCACCGATCGCCGCAGGAAAACCGAATCCCATTGTTCCAAGCCCGCCGGAAGTGATCATCTGGCGTTTTTCGTCAATATCCAGATACTGCGTTGCCCACATCTGGTTCTGTCCTACATCCGTGACAAAAACCGCCTCGTCAAACGTATGGTTGATGTGTTCCATGATCATCTGTGGTGTCATGCCGCGGTCTCTGCGCATCTCAAGTGGATTCTTTTCATCCCATGCCTTAATTCTCTCCTGCCATGCAGCCGTATCCTTTGCTTCTGCCCATTCCAGCAATTTTTCCAAGGCAAGTTTTGCATCCGATACGATTGGAACGTCTACCACAACATTTCTGGAAATGGAAGCAGTGTCCACGTCAATATGTACAATTTTTGCTTTTGGTGCAAATTCATTCAGATCTCCGGTAATACGGTCGTTAAATCTTGTTCCGATGGAAAATAAAACATCACACTCGCTGACTGCTTTATTGCTTGCATATTTTCCATGCATTCCCGTATTTCCGATATAAAGCGGATGCGTTGTGACAATCGCACCCTTTCCCATAATGGTCGTCACAACCGGAACATTCATTTTCTCTGCAAATTCTTTCAACAGCTCATTTGCTTTTGCAATATTGACACCGCCGCCAGCAAGGATCAATGGTTTCTTTGCTGACTTTAACAGTTTGTATGCTTTTTTCAACTGCCCGATATGCACGCTCTCATTCGGTTTATATCCACGGATCTGCATGCTGTCCGGATATTCCGCCGGTCCGCTCGCCGTCTGGATATCCTTTGGAAGATCAATTAAGACCGGTCCCGGTTTTCCTGTGCTTGCAATGTGAAAGGCCATCTTAATGATCTTTCCTAAATCCTTGCGGTCTCTGACCGTCACGCCATACTTTGTGATACTTCTTGTCATTCCGACAATGTCAACTTCCTGAAAAGCATCGTTTCCGATCAGATTCAACGGCACCTGTCCTGTAAAACAGACAAGCGGAATATTGTCATAATGTGCATCTGCAAGTCCTGTCATGATGTTCGTTGCACCGGGACCGCTGGTCACCAGGCAGACACCCACTTTTCCTGTCGATTTTGCATATCCCTCTGCCTCATGTAAAAGTCCCTGCTCATGTCTTGGTAAGACAATTTCAATCTCATCCTGTTTATATAATTCATCAAAAAGATCCGTCACCGTTCCACCCGGATAACCGAAAATCGTATCGACACCCTCTTCCTGTAATGCCTTGACAAATAATTTTCTACCTGTAATATCCATCTTTCTGTCTTACCCTTTCCATTTATACTTCAAAATAATCTGTGCTTTCATAAAATGATACTTTCTGCTGAATATGTATCTTTTTTCCTCTGACTAACCGATATACCCTAATGTTTTGAGCAAAAAAATCCATCCGGTCAACGTAAACGCCGCCATCAATGTCGTTGTTACAATAACGCTCGCCGTCAGCACTTCATCATTGTTCATGCTCTTTGCCATAATATAACAGCTCGGCGTGGTCGGGGATGCCAGCATGATCAGAATTGCGATCATCTTTTCCCCGGAAAATCCCATCCAGGCAGCAACCGGCAGAAAAACAAGTGGCTGAAGCACCAGTTTGATCATGGACGCCGCCATGGTCGGTGCAATCTTCGCCAGCGCTTTTCTTCCCTCAAATCCTGCTCCGATGGTAATCAGTGCCAAAGGGGTTGCCATCTGCGCCACGTTGCTGACCGTCTTATTTACCAGCGTCGGGAACTGGATCCCAAGCAGTCCCACGATCAGTCCTGCCAGGATACTTAAAATGATCGGATTCTTACATATATTGATCCCCGCCTGCCGGATTTTTGCTTTCTTGTCGATTCCTGTGCTGTCATTTGCCTCAAATGTCAGCACGATCACAGAAAAAATATTATAGAGCGGCACTGCACTGACGATCATCAGCGGTCCCATTGCAGAGGAACCATAGATATTCTGGATAAAAGCCAGCCCCATAACCGCCGCACTTCCACGGAAAGACGACTGTACAAATGCCCCGCGGATTGTTTTGTCCCGCACCAGAAACTTTGCTGTACCCCATACCACCCAGAAACAGATGGTACTCACGATCGCACAGAAAAGCACATATTTAATATCAAACACTGCTTTAATATCAACGCCTGCAATGTCCTTAAACAGCATAAACGGAAGCGTGACCTTGAAATTGAACTTATTTGCCACTGTGACAAAGTTATCGTTCAGCATTCCGATCTGCTTTAAAATGTATCCGATCACCATGACCAGAAAAATCGGCATTGTCACGTTGATACTATAGATAAAATTTTCCATTTTTTTCTTTTTCCTATCAGGAAACTCCTCGTTCAAGTAAAGGTAAAACCCAGCAGTCTCTCTGTCTGGGTTTTAGCAATTATAAATCAATTTTCATCTTTTTGGTATGATATATTTTAACAACTTTATTGATATTATTTAATCTTCTCGTATTTGTAAAAATAATATTCCAGATCAAAATACGTCTGTTCCTCACTGTCCTGCGTGATTTTCCACTCCGGCATCTCATCGAGATTCGGGAAATAGGCATCTGCCTCAAATGCATAGTCGATCTTTGTGATATGCGCCACATCACAGTCATCGAGAAGCTGTTTATAAATGGTCTCTCCACCGATCACATAAATATCCTCACTTGGATATTTCTTTAACTCTTCCCGCAATTTTTCCATCGAATGAACGATAATGGCATCTCCCGCCTTAAAATTTTTATCATGCGTCAGCACGATGTTCACTCTTTTTTTGAGAGGCTGTCCGTTTGGAAAACTCTCCAACGTTTTTCTTCCCATGACGACCACTTTCCCGGTTGTCGTCTCACGGAAAAACTTCATGTCTGCCGGAATACTCACCAGCAGTTTATTCTTACATCCGATTGCCCAGTTTTTATCTACAGCTGCAATTAAATTCATATTTCCTCCAACTTTTCACTCTGTATCACTTGTCAGTGCCGTGTTATTTTATCCTGTCTTTTATCCTCTCATAAAATATTCCAGTCAGGCTTATACTGCGATCGGAATATTTTTGATCTGCGGTCCCGTCACATAATCCTCAATGGTAATATCTTTTGTCGTAAACTGATAAAAATCTTTGATTTCCGGGTTTAATGTGAATTTTGGCGCCGGATGCTGCTCTCTCCCGATCAGTTCCTTAATGATCGGGATATGACGGTCATAAATGTGAGCATCCGCAATCACATGTACCAGCTCGCCGACCTGCATATCACACACCTGCGCAAGCATATGCATTAATACCGCATACTGACACACATTCCAGTTATTTGCCGCTAACACATCCTGGGAACGCTGATTCAGGATAGCATTCAAAGTCAGCTTTTTATCTCCCTCTTTGTGTGTCACGTTAAATGTCATACTGTAGGCACACGGATATAAATTCATTTCATGAAGATCCTGGTGTACATAAATATTTGTCATAATGCGGCGGCTGAACGGATTATGTTTCAGATCATAAATCACGCGGTCAACCTGATCCATCATGCCTTCTTTATACTGATGTTTTACCCCTAACTGGTATCCGTATGCTTTTCCGATGGAACCATCTTCGTCTGCCCATTCATCCCATACGGTACTGTTTAAATCATGGATGTTATTTGATTTTCTCTGCCAGATCCAGAGCATCTCTTCCGTACATGTTTTGATGGCAGTTTTTCTTAATGTAATTGCCGGAAACTCTTTTGAGAGATCGTAACGGTTGACCACACCGAATTTTTTGATCGTGTAGGCACTCGTTCCATCTTCCCAGTGTGGGCGGACTTTCTCGCCCTCCGTGCTTGTCCCGTTCTCTAAAATATCTTTACACATATTTACAAAAATTTTGTCTGCAAGACTCATCTTTTTCTATCCCCATCTTTCTATCATTTTGCACATTTGAAAATCTCATTCTTTCGTACCTTTGCAGTAAAATGTCCATGTACGATCCGAACAGTACTATTCTATCCAATTTTCGTATAAAGTGCAAGAAATAACATCCCGACTGTTATTCGAATATTTTATGACTGCGATATATTTTTGTCATAAAGTTCATTTCTGTTTCTACCAAATTTCATTGATTTTTCCAGTAAAATGCAGTATAGTGAAGAAAGTTTAAGAAGTTAGGAGATTGATTATGAGTCAGGCAAAAGTAGACCGTTATAAAGAAGAAAAAAAGAATCGTAAGAAAATTATGGCAAAGGAAAAGAGAATGCGTATCGCCGGTTATGTCGCTGGCTGTCTTGTCGCTGCCGGTATCATCGGCTGGGCCGGTTACTCCGGATACAGTGCTTATGAGGCAAACAAGCCTATGGAAACCATTTATGCAAACCTTGATTCCGTTACAGACTATATGAGTTCTTTAAATGCGGAATAAAAATTACTGGAACGAGATACGAGTGAACAGTAACGATTAAAATAAATCAATAAAACAGATTAAAAATGGACCATTGACTTTACCAGATCAAAGTGCTATTTTGTTATTCAAACAGAGAACAAAATGCAACGAACAGAACAAGGTTATCTGAGCAACCTGTATCACAGAGAGCTGCCGGTTGGTGTAAGGCAGTATACAGCTTCAGGAACTATCCTCTGCGAGCAGTGCACTGAATTTTCATAGTAAGTGTCACCGGTATTCTACCGTTATTTAGAAGCTTATTGTTGTAGGCATCTGCCCACAAAGATAAGACAGAGAGGTCGTATTTTACGGCAAACAAAGTGGTAACGCGGAAGCTTAAGCCTTCGTCTTTGAGATATGAATATATCCGGAGATGAAGGCTTTTTTTCATGCCAGCAGACTGTGCGCAGGACGTGAATCCCATTGTTTCCACTTTGCACAATGTATTTTGTTCCCAGAAAAAATACATTTTCAGAAAGGAGCCGCCTTAAGGCGGAAAAAAGTTATGAATGGTTTAGTTATTGTTTTAATCGGTATCGTTGCACTTGGTGCAGGCTACCTCTTCTACGGACGCTGGCTTGCAAAGAAATGGGGAATCGACCCAAATGCCAAAACCCCTGCTTACACACATGAGGATGGCGAAGATTATGTTCCCTCCTCCAAATTTACCGTATTCTCACATCAGTTTTCTTCCATCGCAGGTGCAGGTCCTGTCACAGGTCCGATCCTTGCATCTGTTTTTGGATGGGTTCCGGTATTGCTCTGGCTCATCATCGGCGGACTTTTCTTCGGTGCTGTACAGGACTTCGGTGCTTTATATGCATCCGTAAAAAATGAAGGTAAATCCATGGGTATGATTATTGAGAAGTACATCGGTAAAACAGGCCGGAAACTTTTCATGTTATTCTGCTGGCTTTTTACTTTATTAGTGATCGCAGCATTTACAGATATGGTTGCCGGAACATTTGTTGGAACCGGAGTTGAAGGTATGACAGATGCAACCTCTTACGCCAATTCTGCTGCCGCTTCGATTTCCATGTTATTTATCGTTGTCGCTGTTATCTTCGGTGTAATCCAGAAGCACCTTGGAAGCAGGATGAACGAAGTGATAAAAGCAATCGTTGCAATTGTACTTTTAGTCGTTATGTTCATCATCGGTATGAAATTCCCAATCTGCACGACCAAAACTGCATGGATCTACATCGTAATGGCTTACCTGTTCTTAGCATCTGTTATGCCAATGTGGCTTTTAATGCAGCCTAGAGATTACATGACAACATTCATGTTACTCGGTATGATCATTGGTGCGGTTGTCGGTGTCATTGTTGCACATCCTTCCATGCAGTTAAATGCATTCAGCGGATTCAATGTAGGTGGAAGCAGTTTATTCCCTACTTTATTCGTAACGATCGCCTGCGGTGCTGTTTCCGGTTTCCACAGTCTGGTATCTTCCGGAACATCCTCTAAGACGATCAGCAGCGAAAAAGATATGCCTATGGTCGGTTATGGTGCCATGGTCGTGGAATCCTTACTCGGTATCGTCTCCTTAGTTGTTGTCGGCGCAGTCGCCGTAAACGGAACAAAACCGGATGGAACTCCATTCTCCATCTTCTCCTCCGGTGTCGCAGGATTCCTTGAAAAACTTGGTGTCCCTGTTACCGTTGCAACTGTATTTATGACCATGTGTGTATCTGCACTTGCACTGACATCCCTTGACTCTGTTGCAAGGATCGGACGTATGTCTTTTCAGGAATTGTTCTACGGAGATTCCACCGATCCTGCAGATATGACACCGGTACAGCGTGTACTGACAAATAAATATTTTGCAACTGTGATCACACTATTTTTTGGATATTTACTGACACTCGGCGGATACAGCAACGTATGGCCATTGTTCGGCTCTGCAAACCAGTTACTTGCAGCACTTGTATTAATCGCCTTAGCTGTTTTCTTAAAAACAACTGGACGTACCGGATGGACACTTTACATCCCAATGTTTGTTATGCTGGCAGTTACATTCACTGCTCTGATTCAGAAAACAATTGCCCTTGTCAGCAACTTCATGAGCGGTAATGCAACACTTCTTGTAGACGGACTTCAATTTGTTGTTGCCGTACTTCTTATGGTACTTGGTGTTATGGTTGCATTCAGTTGTCTGAAAAAGCTCTTCGGCAGGAAAGCTGCGGCTTAACCGGAGTTTAATTGACGTAGTGTCGCAGATTCTGTGGTGCTTTCTTAGGGTGTGAAGGGCAGATATAAGCGTCCTCTCACAAGTCGTGATTTTATAGGTTTATGAAAAGAAAAAC
>ENA-UOJJ01000680-UOJJ01000680.1-human-gut-metagenome-genome-assembly--contig:-CS66-NODE-680-length-55961-cov-24.988481_pt1 | contig 55961 bp, 39 predicted proteins | sample MGYA00242343_ERZ723890 | MGnify/ENA metagenome assembly ERZ723890
GTTTTATTATAACATTTTTCTTAATCGTTAGACAGTCTGACGTACCGTTCGGTATACTGTTATCCAGCACCCTTGGTGCTCCAAATCATTCTTATATCAGTCAAATTAAATGAAGGTACTGACTCAGATATGCATAACAAATAAGATCTAAATCAGGTGCATCTAATCTGCATGGAGCTGGTGCATCTAATTTGACGGACAACAGTATACGGCACTTTCAATAGTTGACGTGCACGGACTGATAGGCTGTGGCTAAATCATAGAAGCCACTGTTTATCAGTCTTTCTTTTGTCATTGCCATGTTTACTGCAACTGTATGCGTTGCGAACCAATGTCCATGTCGGGTATTACCCGCTTGCATTGCCAAGTCTTCGGGTACTCCCATCTTGATAAGGTTACGCACCTTCGTCCTTGGTTTCTTCCACTGTTTCCATATACACATACGTATTCTGTGATAGAGCCATCCGTTGATGTCATCTATGTTGCTCTTCATACTTGCAATTCCGTAGTAGTTAAGCCATCCCCTCGCATACCCCTTGATTTTCTCAAGGCTTGGCTTACGCTTTTTTCCATAAGGAATTTTTTACACTCATTAATGCGGTAATCCCCATATACCCAAGTTAAATGTTTTGCTGTTATGATCAGCACGTTCATGAAACGGTTTTTATATAAAATTTCAGCTGCCTTTCGTCCGCCTTCCCTGTGTTCGGAAGATACAAGCGGTATTTTTTCCCGAGAAACCTTTCAAAACTAACCATCTGGAGCTTCTCCAGCTGCTTCAATTCTTCATCTGTTACATCAGCATTGATAATCAGCCCTATTAATATGCCCTTAAAGAAATATGGGGTGACGCCGAACAACTACCGTAAGAAACCAACAGCACGCAACGTCCGAAAATAAATTTCTTTCGGGATACCGCACAGATTTTCATAAACAATATTAAAATGCTGTTTCTGTCCAAAATTGCAAAATGATTATCCTTTAATACCAGTTGTTGCTATTCCCTCTACAAAGTACCTTTGCAGAAATATAAACATAACTAATACGGGAATTAGAGCAACCGTAGCTGCTGCCATAATCAGCGCATAATTAGAAGAATACTGTGTGTTGAACATTCTCAGCATTACTTGAAGAGTCTTTTTACTGGTCGAAGATAAATATATCAATGGCCCCATAAAGTCATTCCATTCAAAAGTAAATGAAGTAATACAAAGGGTCGCGATAACAGGCTTTGATAACGGCAATATCAGTTTAGCCCAAATTCCATACTCGCTCAACCCGTCTATTCTTGCCGCCTCTAAGAGATCTTCGGGGATTCCCATAAAAAACTGTCTCATTAAAAAGACCCCTATTGCTGTAAAGGTATGCATCAAAATAATTCCTAAATGACTGTCCGTCAACCCTAAGAATGTCATCATTTTATACTGTGGCACCATATACACTTGCCAGGGAATGGCAATCGTCATAATGTACATCATAAAGATAATATTTTTCCCTTTAAATTCCAGTTTTGCAAATGCATACGCTGCCAACGCTGATGTAATAAACTGCAAAACGGTTACAACTACCGTTAATTTTATACTATTAAAAAAACCAGTGATAAGAGGAACCTTTTGCCAGATCTCCTTATAATTACTCCATTGCGGATCTTCCGGTATCCAGACAATTGGAAAGGAAAATACATCTTTTTCCAACTTTAAAGACGCCGAAATCATCCATGCAAACGGAATTAGCATAATAAACGCCATAAAAATCAATGCAACATACAACAATACAGTCTTTATACTTTCAAACTTTTTCTTCCTTCTGCCTGTCATCTTGCTCCCCCTTATACATTACCGGTAAACTTATTTTCAAACCTGAATTGAATAAAAGTTGCACATAAAATAATTACCAGCAAAACCATGGAAACAGCACTAGCATACCCGAATTTTGAATTAACAAACGCTTGATTAAAAATATGATAAGCTAAAACCTTAGTAGACTCACCCGGCCCTCCCTGGGTTGTTATATACATAATGTCATAAGATTTAAAAGTAGTTACCATCAGCATCATCAATATATAAAACGTAGTCGGCGTAATTCCCGGCCATGTAACATTTAAAAACTGCTGCCAGCCATTAGCGCCGTCTAATGCAGCCGCTTCATACAAATCTTTAGAAATTGCCTGAAGTGCGGCAAGATAAACAATCATATAATATCCCATGCTTTTCCATACTGTCAGACCAATAATCGTCGGCATTGCCCATGTAGTAGATGCAGCCCATCTTGGCGGATTTTCAACGCCAAGCGTTCTCAAAATACTATTAATTGGTCCGATCTCCGGATTAAACAGCGCCAGCCATACCACTGCTATTGCTACCAGAGATGCCACATACGGGAAAAACAGTACTGAACGGAAAAATACTCTTCCTTTTAAGGGTTTATTCATTAAAATTGCTAAAAACAAAGCCACTACCATCGTCAATGGCACTGTTACCACCGTGTAATAAATAGTGTTCTTCAATGAAATCCAAAAACTTTTATCCTTTAAAAACATATATGAAAAATTCTTAAACCCAATAAACTTAATAGGATTTCCGGAATCCCATTCACAAAAAGCAAGAATCAATGAAAAGATAATCGGTACAAATGTAAATATTAAAAAACCCGTCAAACTGGGCAAAATAAACGAATATGCAACCAGCGTTTTTTTTCTTTTCAAACTTGATTTCTTAGTCTGCCTGTCCACGTGGCTCAACCTATCCATAAAAACCCTCTCCTTATGCAAAGTCTAACATGAAAGCCGCCCAAAAATAGTGTTTTCGAACGGCTTTCTAAAAGCAGATAAATCTTTTTGATTATTCCTCCAAAACAGCCTTTACCCTGTCAATCATATTCTGAACGCCTTCTTCCGGTGTAATGCTCTTGGTCATAATCGCACTGTTTTCCTCTTCCATTATGGTATAAATTTCACCGCCCTTAGCATTTATGGGCTGCTCAATCACCTTTTTCTCACAGGATATATATTTAGACAAATTATCTGGTGCTCCCGGATAATTTTCCGGTGCTGCATCAAACACTTCTTCTACCGCTCCCATACTATAAGCCGGAATAATACCGCAAGATGCCAAAATCTTAGCTCCTTCTTCCCCGCAAACATATTTTATAAACTGCCATGCTTCTGCCGGATGCTTTGCATATGCACCGATTGATACTGGAGTAACGCCTCCAATACAGTTCTCATTACCCATTCCGTCATTATTAGGCATAGAACATACTCCCCATTCAAAGTCCTTAGCGTTTTCAAATAAGCCATTAACAAACCAAGTCCCCATTTGCAGCATAGCTACCTGTTGATTATAAAATATACCTGTATAATGAAGATTTGAAGACGTCAACGTACCATAATCATATATTACGCCTTCATCCTGCATAGCCAGAAATTCCTTATAATAGGGAATCAAAGCATCATACGTGTCCGGATCATCAAAAATAAAGTCCTCCGTCCTGGCTGCATACATGTATATATTACCCATCCACTGTGCCACAAGAGCACCATATACCTTTTCATTGCCTTCTCCGCTAGTCATTTTTTCTGCCAGCGCATGATACTCTTCCATACTCATTCCGTCTTCAGGATAAGCCATCCCGGCTGCGTCAAATAAATTCTTATTGTAAAACAGCAGGTTATTATCATAGCGGAAAGGAAGTGCATAAGTATGACCTTCCAAGCTAAGCGCATCAACCAAACCGGCATAAGAACTGGCATCAAAGTCTGTATCGCCTGCAAGTAAATCATCCAGCGCATACACATGCCCCTGATTAATCAGCGCCGCAAGGCTGGGCGTTCCTTTCGTAAACACTACATCAAAATCCTGATGACCGCCTAACTGAGTCGTAATGACCGTATCATACTCATCTGCGGAAAATTCTACAACCTCAATAGATATATTAGGATATTTTTCATGAAAAGCATCAAATATAGTTTTATAATATTCTGTATTAGAATAATCCCATGTTGCTACTTTAATTGTTACATCTTCACCTGTCGCGTCCGCTACATCTGCCTGTTGCGGTTCCGTTTGTGTTTCGTTGCTTTCTGCACTGTTCTCCGCCACAGTTGAATCTTCTTTCGGGGAATTATCCTCTCCTCCGCATCCTGTCAATAGTCCTGCCATCATAACAATAGTCATAATGCCAGCAATTAACTTCTTTTTCATACTTTTCCTCTCTTTCTCTTTAAATTATCTGAAACCGGCTCCTTGTATTAAAGATTTTATCAAATCAATTCTTGTAAATATTGTAAAATAGCACACGCAGTTATAAAATTCTATATTCATTTTATATTTTCTTTTCACTTTATTTCTAATTTTCCAAATATTCCCATTAAAATCATGATTTGATAATCAAATGATATTGTACCCCCGGAATGTCTCCGTCTAAAACGAAACAAATACCTTTTTCCGATTTGCTCCCTTCCAATTTTGCAAGGACATTTCCTACTGGAGATAAAATGAAAAGTTCCGCTTCTTCTGCTTTTATATAAAGTACTCCTTCCAATGTTTCGACGTACAATCTGCCTCCCAGAATTACTGTAGTGAAGGTGCGTCCTGCCTGTTCAGGTCCCGGCTGATAAACCGTTTCATCCATTCCAGTATTTCCCATTGCAGTTAATATATATTCTCTTGAATCGTCAAATGCCTTCCCATCTACGCCAAGCAAAGCCAACGTAATTCTCTCATTTCGCGCTTCCAGCATAATCCGGTCAGAAAGACTTATCTCTCCGTTTGGCATACCGCTAAAATATGCACAATGAGTTGTATTGATCTTATATTGATAATTTGCAGGATCAAATACGATTTCCTTTGTATCAGAAATAAATTTTCCTTCTATGAACCCTGTATTTTTCTGCAAAACCCCCCACTCTTTCATCGCCTGATCCATAATTTTTGCAAATTCACTGTAATCTCCATTTTCGGCAATTTTGGCGATTTCATCAAATACGAGCGCCTGCCTGCCTAAATGTACTCCCCTTTGAATTTCCCGCGTTCCTTTCGCCGCCTTTTCCAGCCGGTTTGTCTCTTTATTTTTCCGCCATGCATCCCTATACAAGGACCATGCATAGTAAACCCCATGCTTTGCATCCGACAAATCAGCTCCATTTAGAAAGCCTGCATTTATAGCCACATCCGCATCCCCTCGATAGCTGTCGCCTCCATCTAAGAAAACATTCCGCATGGCGGTCACATAAGGGAAAAATGTAGACGGCATTGCATGAAAAACCGGTAATGTCCGCAAATCATTTTGCGTATAAACTACATCCACCCGATTATTTGCCACATTTATCAGACCCTTTAAAAAAACCGACGCCATAAACCCCCATTGACACACAACAGCCGGATCATTGTAGACATCAAATATATTTAAAATTTTATCTTCGGGCTGATCATCCCAATGCTCAGATGTATGGTGATTATAAAGAATCAATCCATCCCAGTCATTTAAACACGCATAAGCAACCGTATGTACAAGGGAAGTAGAATGAAAAGGATGCAGTCCATATTCATTCCATTCACTGAGCATAAATGGTTTTCCTTCCAAAGCTGCCATTGAAGCAAGGCTAAGCAGTGTTGTTGCTTTGGGATTTCCTCCCTTCTGCATTGTCAGCGGATTCACAGACACATATTCTCTGGGTCCCAGTACATGGTAAGTATTATTCTGCACAGGCAGTAGCGGATGATTAAAGTAACTGTTATTTTCAATAATATCGCCATCCATATGCCCATAAATATCAGCTGCACCTGTTAGTAAATTACTGGTAACAATAGGTACTTTTACTCCCATGGAATGAAGATAATCCTTCATTCTCTGATAAAAATTCCGATTGATCCATATTCCAAATTCCATAAAATCCGCATATCTGGCAGAATTTACCCCGCTATCCCACTCTGATGCCGGATCATTAACAGGCTGGTATGCTTCTCCATCCACTCCTAAGACAGTTCCTTTTTCCGGATCTTCCTCACACCTTAACGCACAGCTTTCACCATTGGTCCAGGCTTTCTTTAATTGTTCCCTTGTACCATACTTCATCAACAAGAAATGATTAAATCGCTTTTGCACTTCATCTCTATATGGTTGCATATCCTCCCTTCCATCTGTTCCCATGGTTCCGCTTATGGCAGATTCTTCGTTATTTATTTGAACTACAACCACAGCAGGATCGTCTATAAGTGCCAGACCAGTATATGGATTTATATGACATAAGATCATCTTTGCATATTCTTTTTGTAGCTCAATCATACGTTTGTTATACATAGGAAAACGCTTTACGCATGAACCAGGATTACCCGGATAGTCCAATCCGTCTCCTTCTCTAAAATCTCTGGCCACAATCAGATCAATGTGAAGATAAATTCCTTTTTCTTTCAGTTTTGCTACAAAATAATCAAAACGATCGAGACCCTTTTTGTTAAATTCTCTGCCATTTTCTTTCTGATAATTTAACAACGGAGCCTCCTTACAGCTGCTCCAGCTTCCCGGCTCCTCGCCGACAGGCGCATCTGCCGCATGCAAACGGATTATGTTTACCCCCATACTCGCAAAACGTTCTGCCATTTTGTCTGCCGTTTCATGATCCGGTGTATTGGATCTTGCCGCTACATTAAATCCAAGAAATCTGCAACGAATCCCATCTTCAAAATAAAAATGTCCTTTTTTTACCCTCACAAATCCATGTTTTCCTGCAGGTGCATCAAGCAAATGGGAAAAATCCAATACTCCTTTATTGGCTTCCGCCTTATGAATACTAATGTTTCTCTTCATATATCCTCCCTTATGAATTCTTTCCGCTTATTTTAATCTCGTCATGTCAAAACAAAATAATATTTCTTATTTTTCTGCTGCGATTTTTATTTTACCATAAATTATATTATGCATATTACAAAATACTCTTCAAAATTGTAATATTACATCTTGCTTTTTTTAATTCTAATATCTATACTAAAATCAGGATATTACCGGAGGTGCTTTATATGGATTATGTTTTATTATGTAAAAACTTTTTTGGTGCGACAAACATTCCTATATTTCTCCTGAAAAACGGCCAAGTAGAATACTCTGCTATGATGGAAACACTGCCCGTAACTTCCCAGGCAGCGTGGCGGATTTATCCCACAGATCATAATCCGGGTTTTTGCGGCTATTCCCCCGATCTGGAATACGGGCGGGTGCAAATTGAAAATACAGATTACGATTTGATTATAGGACCAGCCTTCAGCGTGCCCGTAACCAATCAGCTTGTCCGACAATTCATGCATGAATTGACAATTCCGCTGAGCGCACGGGAACTGCTTACGGAATTTCTTTGTGCCATTCCCAGAACCAGTCATCTTCAGCTCTGTAAATATCTTGCTTTTCTGCACCTGTGTCTCAATCATAAAGAAACTAATTTTCATGATCTTAATAATATTGACATCGGTTATGCCGACCGCACAGACAATTATTCTTCTGATGATATAATAGAGTATATAGAAAATAATGATTTCCACAATTCTTACTATTTCGAGCTTGAAATGTATCAGTATATACGAGAAGGAAATACGGAACAGTTAAAGTCATTTTTATATTCCAATAAAATGGCCTGGAAAGAAGGAAAAATGGCCCATACACCCATGCGTCATTCTAAAAACTTTTTCATTGGACTAGCTACAAAAATAGGTATACTTGGTGCTATTCCTGGAGGAATGGATATAGAAAAAACCTATCAGCTTATAGACTTTTATGTTCAAAAATGTGAATATCTTCTTTCTATTGAAGAAATTAATAAACTATATTACATCATGATAATGGATTTTTGCCAAAGGGTACATGAAGCGCATATTCCAAAAAGTGTTACCAGCGAAATCTATCAGTGCATGGATTATATCCGTAATCACACAAACGAACCGATCAGTATTGATGATGTCTCCAGAAAAATTTACCGCAGCAATTCCTATACGATGAAACACTTTAAAGAAGAACTGGGCATTTCCATTAGTGCCTACATTACTAAATGCCGATTAGAAGATGCTAAAAGGCTTCTGGCTTACAGTGACAAAAGTCTGGCAGAAATCAGCAGTTATCTCTGCTTTTCAAGTCAAGCGTATTTTCAAAATGTTTTTAAAAAGCAATATGGAACGACTCCTTTGCAATACCGTAAAAAGGAGCATAAAGCTAAAGCTTCCTTAGTAAATTCACTTAAGAAAACGCCGGGTTAAATTCTACCGGACATATCAAGCAGATGACTGACTGCACTTTCCAATTCACTGCGTGTCACTCTGCCCTCATTATAACCTTTTAGTATCTGCCGGATGACCGGTGGCCCTCCTGGCATGACAATATCGTTTCCCGCCGCCACGGCATCCGCACCATCTACCACGACATCCATATCTCCCCAGTCCGTCACCACTGCACCTTTAAATCCCCACTCATCCCTAAGAATATGCGTACACAGATCTTTGTTTCCCCCGGCAAAAATACCATTGATTTTGTTGAAGGATGTCATGATACATGCAACCTCCGCATCGCGTACCAGCATTTCAAAAGGCTTCAGATAAATTTCCCTGGCCGCACGTTCTGTCAAAATGGAATCCACAGCATCATAATTTCTCTTGCTGTTTCCTCTTCGGAAAGTTTCCTGTTCATTTACCGCAAAGTGTTTGGGACACACTAACACCGGATGATTTTCCTGTACGCCTTTTGCAATCTCGCAGGCACACACACCCGTCAGATAGGGATCTTCTGAAAAATATTCAAAATTTCTCCCACACAATGGATTCCGATGCAGATTTACCGCAGGCGCAAGCCAGATATCCACCTGCCGCTGTTCGCACTCTGCTCCCACAGTATTTCCAAATTCATACCAAAGCGTCCTATCAAATGCACAGGCAATCAACATCTCTGTCGGCCATGCGGTTTCACCAATCCCTGCCGGACCATCTTTATAAAAAATCGATTTGATCCCCTTTTCCACCATTGCCGGAGAAACATAGCCGGCATACCCTGCCGGATGACTGTTAGTCGTCAGTGGTCTTCCGCTTTCATCCAAAATAGCTGAGGGCTGACTCTGGTCTCCTGCTACTGCAAAAGGAATCCCTGGCCCATACCCGACACAGAGCGAAGACAATTCTTCTATTGAAAACTCAGAGAAATCAGGTTTTTGTTTTCCCAAACATTCCAATCCCGAATCTGAAATTATTGCACTTTCCTCTGCATTTTCCTGCCGAATATCTTCCCAGTCAATCATAATAATATTTTCTGAGTCTTCCCTTCCCATCTCATTTCCCTGCTCACAGCTTTTTTCTGTTATCTCTGCTGCTTTATACTGTTCAGTCAGAAATTTGATTTTTTTCAGATTGCTAGAAGCAATTGTAAGCCGGTTTGCACACTGTTCCAAACAAAATATCTGTTCTGCCCGAATCCGTCCGGCACTAACCGTATTCCGGGAAGAGTTCCCCACATGGAGTACATATTCCCCTTCTTCTATTACCCATGCGGCTTTCGTTTCTTCATATACTGCCAGTTCCTTCCATGGAATTGTAATGCAAAGCAGTTCTCCATTTCCCGGATCAAGCAGAGATGTCTTTTCAAATCCTTTGAGAGCCTGCATCGGATACGCACTTCCTTTTCCGTCCATTTTAGACAAATAGACCTGAACCACTTCTTTTCCTGATACTGCTCCTATGTTTTTCACTCTGGCGGTCACTTTTATCCCATTTTGCTTTTTTTCTGTATGTATTTCTGTAATACAAAAATGCGTATAAGATAAGCCATGCCCGAAGGGAAACAATACATTCTTTTGGAACGCATCAAAATACCGGTATCCTGCGTAGATATCCTCCCAGTAAACCGTCACAGGGCTTTTGTCAAAACCTCTTCTCCCATTTTTTTCAGCTGACAATCCATAATCTTCATAAGTCAGAATTTGATCCGGGCACTCTTTATCCCATGTAAAATGTGCGGCTGACGGATAATCCTCATAACGCTCCGCAACCGTGACCGCCATTTTCCCTGACGGATTTACCCTGCCGGAAAGAACTCTTGCCAATGCGGCAGCCCCTTCCTCTCCCGGTATTCCTAAAAACACCAGACTTTTCATGGTTGCGTACCGGTTGATCCACGACAGGTCGATCAGTCCGTTTACATTCAGGATAACCACCGCTTTTGCAAACTGGCTGCATACCATATCCAGCAGCTTTTCCTCTTCCGTTGTCAGATAATAGTCCTCTGTTAAATGTCTGTCACATTCCTCGCCGCCAGAATTTCTACCAATCACAACCAGCGCAGTATCCGTTTTTTCCGCAGCCTGGCGGATCAAATATTCCGGCACTTCATACTCTTTGAGCGGAGCGCGGTATCTGCCGAAAATTTCGTACATGATTCCACAGTTCATGCCCTCGCCGGCTTTCGTCCAGTCAAATTCATCCGCCTCGGATACCGGCTCTTCTTTCACCTTATAAGTGTAAAACCCCTTAAGCAAAGGCTCTGGAATTATCCCATTCTTTTCACATTCCTCAAGTATTGTGGGACATCCCGCAATATTGGCTCCTCCGGAACCATTCCCTGAATACAGCGTCCCGACCTGCGCCCTGCCAAAAATAGCAACCTCCTTCTGTGCAGGAAACGGCAGAATCTGTTCTTCATTTTTCAGCAATACGATAGACTCCTCCGCAATCTTTCTTGCAAACTCTTTCCGGTTCATTTCACCCTCCTCGTTTCCTGTATGTCAAATTTCTCTGCTTTCTTACCGAAATGCTGCTTTACCCAAGCAGCACTTCGACCTCATGCCGCTTTCCGTCCCTGAAATCGGGCAGTACAGAATCAGGGCATATTTTCCCATCTACACGGACGGTTCCCCTTCCGTTCTCCAAATGTCCCGGATTATGAACCACTATATGATAGTCCGCTCCCCGGAAATGCCTTGTCACTTCCGCCTCTTCCCACTCAGCCGGGAAACAGGGGTCTACCATCAATCCTTCATAGTCCCGTTTCACACCCATAATGCCTTCGTAAACTCCCATCATGCACCAGACCGATGTTCCCGTGGTCCATGACTGATAAGACTTCCCATAATAGCCGGGATGCGTGGAATAACAGTTTGTAAAGACATAGGGCTCCGCTCCCGACCTTGCTGACGGGTTCTTCTCACTGTCCGGCATAATTTTCTTTAATGTCTCCAAAGCTTTTGAAGCCCTCCCTGCCTTACAGTCCATCAGGATCTTAAATCCCGTTGCGTGGCAGTAAACGCCCCCGTTTTCAAACAATCCCGGCAGCATTCCCGACATCCGCCCTACATGGGGGTCATATGCCTGGTAAGGCGGCATATTCAGCGGGAAGCCAAAGTCCTGTTCCATTCCATCTACCGCTGTAAGCACCTGCGAAATCCTGTCTTCTTCCGCCACGCCAGACAGCACGGCCCATGTCTGTGCGTTCAGATAGATTTTGCTGCCCGTACTGTCTTTTGACCCGATATTTCCTTTTCTGCTCAGGGCTCTTGCATACCAGCTTCCATCCCATGCGGCAAGATTGATGCTGTCTTTCAGTTTTACGTATTCTTCACCAAGAAATTTTGCATATGCCGCATCCCCTGTATACTCCATCAGCCGCTGCAACTCCTGGAATGCCAATGCAGACTGGCAGGAAAGCATCACGGATTCCGCCTCCGCATCATCCGTAACATTCAGGGCATCGTTCCAATCGGCAAAAAACAGTTTTACAAGACCGTTTTCCCCCTTGTCCGCAATCAGCCTGCTGACCGCAGCCTTGACATGCTCAAGAACCTCTGCCTCCCCGCCGTCCTGCCAGGAAACCATTTTCTTAAGCAGTTCCGGATTCCCTGTTTCCTTGACAAGCTCACAGACAGCCCATATGATCCAGAATGGCTGGTCGGAATAGCGGGTATCGTCATATGGATACCATGTAAGAACGGCATGTCCGTCACGGAACTGGTGCCTTAAGCATTCCAGAATTTCTTCTTCCGCTTTTTCCTGCCTATACCCAAGTAACCCAACAGAAATCTGCAGATTGTCCCGGACTCCTTTTTTCCCAACGATACAAAAATCGGCCTGCTTTTTCACCCAGTTATTCATAATATGATTGATTTTTTCATCTGGTGTTCTGACGGACAAGGAACTGATTTTCTCATAATTATAAGCCATTGCAGACTGGAACTCCTGCTCCACCCTCCGGGTATCTTCCGCATACTTTCCTACAACCCCGGCTGCTTCCCCGCACGAACTGCATATTCCGAACAGAACATGGATTTCCTTTTCTTCTCCTGGCTTCAGTAATATCTTGTGCTGCAGCACGCCGCCAAGGATAAAAAGCGCTGCATCCGAATTGGTACAGTCCTTTCCCCGCACGACCACCTCCGGACGCTGGAACAGCGCACAAGCCGAAGCGTCCGGCATGGTCAAGGTGGAAGTCGAGCCGCAAAACCGTGTCAAATCCCCGTCATAGGCATATACCGGCTCCGTGGATGCCAGAAAACCATGATAATAACCATGGGGCGCAAATGGGTGGGCAGAATCACAATAGATTCCGTTCAACCCTGCATCAAAACCTGTTTTCATGCACCGGTACATCTCATAATATCTGGGATAAGAAAATCCCTCCAGAGAAAAGCTGACGGCGGAGAACATGCTGAGGCTGCGCTCTCTTTCCCCTGTATTGCAAAGCCGGACCGTCCAGATTTCATGCAGCCCCTTCACTGGTACAAAAATTCGCCACGAAGACTCTATCCCACCTTTCTTCGATTCAATTTTGGAATACCCTATGTTATGGGTACATCTGTATCCCTCAACCTCTTCATTTAAGGGACCCTTCCCGATATTCCAGCAGATTCCGTCATCATCATCCCTCAGATAAATGTATCTGGCATCATTCTGATTGATCATGCACATATCCGCCTTCTCACTTAAGAAATAACTCCTGCCATGGCCGACCTGGGATACCTGTGCACAGTACCGGTCTTCATTCCACAGATAATTGTACCAGTATCTGGGTGTCTCCGGTTTCAGGATCCGGCAACTGTTCCCATCCTCTGTAAACTCATATAAATTCTGGCTGTCTGACTGTTTTACCTCCATGATAAATAATTCCTCCGGCTTCTTCTTATTTCTGTTACCGCTTTACAGTCAGATGATACTGGATTCCCGGAACCGAACCATCTAGTGTAAACCGTACTTCCCCATTTTCTTCTTTCCCTTCAACGTATGCTATCGTCTCCCCTATGGGGTTCAATATCTCAAGCTCCGCTTCTTTTGCTTTCACACAGATACATCCTTCCAGCGTTTCCGCGAACAACTTTCCCTTAAACTCCACTGCAGTGAATTCAAATGGCATCCCCGGAAGCTTCTGCCCTGTGTGGTATTCCGTCTCATCCATGCCGGTTTCTCCCATCGCAGTGAGGATATATTCCTGCGCCTCACTTAACGGTTTTTCCTCTTTAGCAATCAGCGCAAGGGTAATTCTCTTGTTGTCTGCCTTTACGCTGACTTCCTCTGATAAGGAAATCATCTCTTCCGGCGCCCCGCTGAAATATCCACAGAAAGATGTACTGACTTTATAACGGGCATTTTCAGGGTCAAATGTGATTTCTCCTGTATCAGAAATCAGCTTTCCGTTCACATATCCGGCCTCTTCCGGAAGAATGCCCCACTCCTTCATCGCCTGATCCATGATCGCGGCAAACTTCCTGTAGTCCCCATCTCCCGCAATTTTAGCTATCTCGTCAAACACAAGCGCCTGCTCTCCGATATGAACCCCCGGCTCCATTTCCCTTGTCCCATGGGCTGCCTTTTTCAGGCGGTCATCGTCATAATACCGTCTCCTAGCATCCCGGTACTTGGACCACGCATAAGAAACGCAGTGTTTCGCTTCAGAAAGCTGCGCCCCATTAAAGAACCCGGCATTGACGGCTATATCCGCATCACCCTGATAGGTATCGCCGCCGTCCAGAAATACATTGCGCGTCGATGTTATATAGGGAAAGAACATTGTGGGCATGGCATGGAAATTCGGAAGCGTTTTTAAGTCATTCTGCGTATAGACAATATCCACACATTGTTTTGCCTCAGACACAAGCCCTTTCAGGAATATGGAGGCCATAAAGCCCCACTGGCATACCACTGCCGGGTCATTATAAGCGTCAAAAATATTCCGGATCTCATCCGCAGGCTGGTCATCCCAGTGTTCCGATGTGTGATGGTTATAAAGGATCAGTCCGTCCCAGTCATTCAGACAGGCATATGCGACCGTATGTACAAAGGCGGTAGAATGGAAAGGGTGCTCCCCATACTCGTTCCACTCGCTGAGCATAAAGGGTTTCCCCTTTACGATTGCCACTGACGCAAGGTTTAAGAGTGTAGTTGCCATGGAGCCAATCCCTTTCTGCCATGTCAGGGGATTCGTAGACACATATTCTTCCGGTCCGTTTACCATATAAGTGCTCCCCATATCGGGCAGGAGCAGCGGATGGTTGAAATAACTGTTATTTTCCATCATATCCCCATCCGTATGGCCATAGACATCTGCCGCGCCTGCGACAAGGTTACTGGTGACAATCGGCACCTTCACGCCAAGGGAATGGAGATAGTCCTTCATGTCCTGATAAAATTTCCGGTTCATCAGTATACCAAATTCCATAAAGTCCGCATATCTTGCCGGGCTTTCCTCCGCATCCCACTGACCGTTCGGATCATTGACCGGCTGGTAAAAGCCTCCCGTAATGCCTCGCACGGTTCCTAAAACCGGATCTTCCTCTTCTGCCAGCGTGCATCTCCCCTCGTTGGTCCATGCTTCCTTGAGGCGCTCTCTGGTGTGGTATTTCATCAGCAGGAAATGGTTAAAACGGCTTTGCACTTCATCCCGGTAGGGCTTCATCTGTTCGGACGCATCTGCTTCCATAACCCACTTAATAGCGGAATCCTCGTTGTTGATCTGTACCGTCACCACCGCCGGATCGTCAACCAGCGCAAGACCCGTATAGGGATTCACATGGCAGAGCAGTTCTTTCGCATATTCTTTCTGGAGTTCTATCATGCGTTCATTGTACATGGCGTAGCGCTTGATACAGGACGGCGCGCCGCCCGGATAATCCATCTCATCCCCAGGCTGGAACTTTCTTGCAACGATCAGGTCAATATGCAGGTATATTCCCTTTTCTTTTAATTTTGCGGCAAAATAATCAAAGCGGTCTAACCCTTCCGGATTGAATTTCCTGCTGTTTCCCCCGGCATAGTCAAGCAGCGGCGCCTCCTTACAGCTGCTCCAGCTTCCAGCCTCTTCCCCTACCGGCGCATCAGCCGCATGGAGACGGATCAGGTTCACTCCCATACTGGCAAAACGTTCCGCCATTTTATCGGCAGTCTCGTGATCCGGCGTATTGGAACGTGCCGCCACATTAAATCCAAGGAATCTTGCCCGCTCCCCATCCTCAAAATACAGATGCCCGTTTTTTGCCTCCACAAATCCATGCTTTCCCGCCGGTGCGTCCAAAAGATGGGAATAATCCAATATCCCCTTATTCGGTTCCGCCTTGTGTATCCTTATATGCTGTCTCATCATTTCCTCCATTTCTGCACTGCCCTGGGTTTCTGTACGGGGTTGTGCCAGGCAGCGCATGAACACCAATCCCACAGTCGGAACATTACTCTTTTCATCTTTATACGCATCTTACCATACAGCCTAGCTTAAATATTGTAAAATATGCTTTCTTATTGTAAATTATGTTTTGATTATATCCTTTGTCTTCCATCCTCTAATTTTTCAGTTCAGCAGCTTTCGCATAAAATCCCCTGTTTCTTCCCTCAAGCCAGCCATCCTCTGTAACTCTGTATGTATCTTTCAGCCGGATATCCTCTGAAGAACTTCCTATCTCGACCAGGAAATCCCCCTTTTCCACTTTCCAGCGCATATCTTTGTCCAAAAAAGCCATCTGGCTTGCCTCTACTTCAAAGGCAACCGTCTTTTTCTCCCCCGGTTTCAAGGTAATCCGCTTAAATCCTGCCAGCTCCTTGACCGGCCTTGCCATGCTTGCATAACTATCCGCAATATACAGCTGCACCACTTCGTCCCCTGCCATGCTGCCGGAATTTTCCACCTCCACGCTGATACGGAGTGAGCCAAAAGGCGCAAGTTCTTTTTGCGATAAAACCAGGTTGGAATAGGAAAACTGTGTGTAGGACAGCCCATATCCAAAGCAGTATCTCGGCGTATGGGGCAGGTCTACATAGTTTGCAAAACCAATGCTCCCAGTCTGGTGCCAGCAGGAATTATGCTGGTGGTTATAGTAAACGGGAATCTGCCCTGCATGGTACGCGGTCGTCACAGGCATTTTCCCACCCGGATTGTATTCGCCAAGAAGTGCGCTCACAACAGCCTCCGCCCCAGTCTCTGACGGGCTCCACGCTTCCAGGATGGCATCCAGATATTGATCTGCTGTATCACTGGAAATGGGCCTTCCGTCAAAATGTATGCCAACCATCGGTTTCCCATATTCCGCCGCCTTTTTTATAAATGCGTCCTGCCCTTTCGGCAGATTGATATTGGAAGCATCCACACCTTCCCCCATGGAAGACATAGAACAGGTTCCATGCTTTCCACCCAGAGTAAGGATTACCACATCTGCCTCTTCCACCAGTTTCAAAGCCTCTTCAAAATAAGTTTCATCTTCACCAGCAATATAATAGCCATAAGAATAGTGAATCTGCGCATTCGGCATCTTTACGCGCAGTTCTTCCAGAAGGCTCCTGCAATACGGTTTCTGCCGCTTCAATATTCTGTCAAATTCTTCCGTTTCATCCGACTGGATACTGGTTCCCGGAATGGTTATAATTTCCTCGGGGTCTACATTTTTTATCCCGCTGACCCCGGCAATGGAATTTGCCATAGCATAAGTCGATTCCATCATGCACATATGTGTATATCCGCCGAAAAATTTTCTGGCGCAGTCCGCATGGGGACCGATTACTGCAATTTTTTTCACATCGTTCCTTAAAGGCAGTACACCATTATTTTTCAAAAGCACCAGGGATTCCTTTGCCGACCGCAAAGACACGCCCTTGTCCGTATCTTTCAGGAACGCTTTCCTTAATTCCTCCCCCTGAAGAGAAAACGGATGCTCGAACAGACCCATTCTGAATTTTGCTGTCAAAACGCGCATTACCGCCCTGTCAAGCAGACGGATGTCCGCCCTGCCGTCCCGGAACATCTCACGGAAGCGCTCACCGTATCCTTCCGGCTTGGGCAGTTCAATGTCCATTCCGGCCTTTAGACACATTAGCCCGGCTTCTTCTAAAGTCTCGCCAACATGCTGAGAACCATGGGTATTACCAACCGCCCCATAATCGCTGAAACAAATTCCATCAAATCCCATTTTTTTCCTGAGCAGCCCTGTCAAAAGACCATAAGAAGCAGATACCGGCTCCCCATTGATGGTACAGTAACACGGCATGATTCCCAAAAGATTTGATTCGCTGATTGCCGCCTGAAACGGCCTACCATAAATCTCCTCTAACAATCTCGGTGGGGTATCGCTGACTGCCCCGTGGATTCCGCCATCGGAATTATGGAATGCTAAAAAATGCTTTGCCACGCTCTCCGTCCTGCGTCCTGCGGTCTCACCTTTCTGAATTCCTCTGGTATAAGCGGAGCCAAGAGCTGAGGCAAGGGCTGGGTCTTCCCCATATGTTTCTCCCTGCCGCCCCATACGGGAATCCCTGGAAATATCCAAAACCGGAGCTAGAACATGAGTAATCCCACAGGCTGCTTCCTGCCGGCTCACAATCTCCGCAATCTGCTCCTCCAGTTCCGGGTCAAATCCTGCACCCCTGCCGATTCCGGCTGGGAAGCTGATAGAGTCCTGAATGAAAGGACCGCACAGTCCCTCCATATGAAAAATAGCAGGGATATGGTGCTCGCTGTTTTTCATCACGATTTCCTGCACTTTCTTCTGCCATGCGGCCGCTTCCTCCAGAGTCTCCATGCGGCGCATTTCCAAAGTGCTTACTTCCCCGATTCCATACCGCGTACTCTCAGCGATGACATCATAGTTTTTATATTCCTCATCAAAAGGAAACACGCCTGTAAGCTGTGCCACCTTTTCTTCCAGACTCATTTCCTTCAATAACGCTTTTGCCCGTATCTCCGGCTTTAATGAAGAATCCAAATACTCTTTACCCATTTTGACAACCATGCTCCTTTCTCAATCCACACTTTCTCCTGCTATTTCATATACATGTATGCCAGCACCTGCTTCATGGCGTGTTCCATCCGGCATGATTACTTCCGCCGTCACATTGGGCGGAATCTCTACCTCCAGCCTGAACAATGCATCCACATATTCCCATGAAGAGCGGATTTCTCCCAACGGGGAATCATAAACTGCTTTCACATATCCAATCCGTCTGTCCGGCACGGGACATATCTGAATTTTTCCCTCTTCGACCCTGATTCCTGCCGCCCTATCCATCAGCCATCCTGCAAAAGTCCCGAAAGAGTAATGGTTCATGGAATCTTTTGGTTCTTTTCCTTCCTCCATGCCTTTCCAGTCCTCCCAGATTGTCGTTGCATGATATTTTAGCTGATACAGCCAGCCCGGATAAGTATCCTGAAGCATCAGGCTCCATGCGGTATCCGCATGGCCATAATCCGACAGGACGCGGAGCAGTTCACAGGTGCTTAAGAATTTGGTATTCAGGTGAAAACCATTCTCCACAATCATTTCATTCAACTCGTCACAGGTTGTCTTTTTCTCCTCATCCGTTATCATGTCAAACATGACCGCATGCACATAATCACACTGTCTTTTCTGCTTCATGCGCCCGTTTTCCATACACGCTTCACGGTAAGCCAGCTTTGTAAGCCGCCGCATTTCACAGTAATAGTCCGCCTCCTCTTTCCGCCCCAGTAGCTGCGCTACTTCGGCAGCAATCTGGCATCCATAAGACAGATGTGCAGTACAGACTTCCGGTGCGCCGTGATCATGGATATCCCTTAGATATGCCCCTCCCGGATCTTCACCCGAAATAAAGCCATTCCAGTCAGGTTCAATCCATTCTCCCCAGTGCCATCCCGTGTCAAGCAGATAAGAATAATATTTATCGTCCTTCCCCCTCACTCTTCCGGGGTTATCTTCTTTTGCCCTCTTCAGGGAGAAATCCAGCCATTCTTTTATTTTTTCGTAATTCTCCTTCAAAATATCCTGATTGCCATAACGCAGGTACATCCTCCATGGAATCAGGTCAATGGCATCGCTCCATCCTGCGGAACCATCAAACAGATGCCCTTTCCCGGACGGAGCAGTCTGGCTGACACAGCCGCCATCCCGTTTAACCGCCCTTAATTCATTTAAGAACTTCCGGTAAACAGGGTAACATTCCATCAAGTACATCCCTGTATTTACAAACACCTGTGCATCCCCTGTAAATCCGGTTCTTTCCCTTGTCGGACAATCCGTGGGGATTTCAAGGAAGTTCCCTTTCATACTCCATACCGCATTGGAAAATAATTGATTAATACCCGAGTGCCCACATTCAAATTTTGCTGTCTGTGGCATATTCGAATAAACTGCAATTGCAGTAAAATTTTTCTCCGTGACCTCCGCATCTGTCATAACCTGAATGTACTGAAAACCAAATATGGATTTCTGCGGCTTATAATCATTCCAACCCCCTTTACAGATATATTCCACACACTGCTCCACGCGATGGCAGGGAGCCTGAAAATTCTCTCTTGTAAAATTCCCGTGTTGATCCAGGCACTCTCCATGGTAAATCGTAATACGCTGGCCTTCATGCGCATAAAGCCTTAACTGCGTATAACCGGCTATATTCTGCCCAAAATCAATGACCAGACCACCATTAGGCGTATCAATCCGTTTTCCCGTAAAATGCTCTTTTTCCACAACGTCAAAACTGTTTGAACAGACAAGGTTTCCATAGCCGATTTTCCTCTCCGTTACCGGATGCCATTCACAAATATCTTCCTTCCTTGCGTCATACTGCTCGCCCTGCATCAGGTCATTGTGCCCCAAAGGACCTGTCTGCGATGCCATCCAGCTCCCATCACTGACCAAAACTGTTTTTTTGTCAATTTCCAATTGGCAGAGAAGTCCTAAATCCGTTCCAAAACTATTGCGCTCTCCTCCATAACTGGTATCGCCTCTCCACCATCCATCCCCGATGGTAACTACAATCTCATTTTTCCCCTGTCTCAAAAGACTGCTGACATCATACGACTGGTATTGAAGCCTCACGTCATACTGGCTCGTGCCCGGAGCAAGGATAAAATCACCGGCCTTAATGCCATTTATATATGCGTCATAAACACCGTGAGCCGTGATATAAAGCCTGGCATGACCTGTTCTTTCTACTTCAAACTCCTTTTTCAGATAGCTGGCAGGCTGCCGTTCTTCCGAATTATGCGCCGGCTCCGGATCGATCCACTTTGCTGTCCAATCCTTCTCGTTAAGGAGTCCCATCTCAAAAAATGCTTCCTCGCTCCATTCTCCGCAAGAATCAGCCTCATCCCACAGCCGGACTTTCCATGCCACCCTATTCCTGCTCACCAGCTCGCCGCCGTATTTATGGTACATATCTGAGGCTTCAACTTTTCCGGTGTCATACACCTCCCTGCCGTCCACACAGCCTTTGATCTGGTAAGCCGTCTGGCGAACTGCCCCCTGTACTTTCCAGAACAATTTCGGAAAAGCAATATCGATGACGGACGGATTGGATAAATATTCTGTTTTCAGGCAAACTGCTCTAATCATAATGACCTCCCTGGGCAAACATTACTTTTCGCTATCATCCTGAGCACCCGTTCTGCACAGGTACGCAGTTCTTCCACTTTGACCGGGCACTTTACCGTCCCCTCTGCCGCATCCACGGATGCAATGATTTCCTCCACATCCTCCCGGCTGCCCGGCATGATCAGGTCATTTCCCGCCTTAATGCATGCCGCCGCACTGGAACAGCCATACAGAGGGAGCCTTCCTTCCAGATCCGGTTTTGCCTCTGCTGTCGTTCCCCAATCTGTCATGACAATGCCCTCAAATCCCCACTCATCACGCAGCACTTTTGTCAGCAGATCCACAGAATTTGCCGCATGGATTCCATTGATCATATTATAGGCAGACATGACCGCCATGGGCTGTGCATCCCTGACAGCGATCTCGAATCCTTTCAGATAAATTTCCCGCAGTGTACGTTCTGCCACATGGCTGTTATTGTACGCCCTGTTATCCTCAAGGTTATTACATGCAAAATGCTTAATGGTAGTTCCCCGCCCCGGATGCGATTGGACGCCCAGCGTCTCTGCCGCAGCGCATATCCCAGAAACCACAGGGTCTTCCGAATAATATTCAAAATTTCTCCCACACAGAGGATTCCTCTGGATATTCATTCCCGGAGCCAGCCACAATGTAATCCCAAACTCTTCCATTTCAGAACCGATAATGTCTCCTGCTTCACGGACAGCTTCCTCGTCCCATGTCTGTGCCAACAGGGTCGCCGTAGGAATGCCGGTACAATATTGATAATGGGTAACTGCATCCTCCGGCAACGGCTTTTTCTCTATGTCACGCAGAATATCCATAAATCCTCCGCCAAGCGCCGGCTCCTGATACAGAATATTCCGGCTGCCATCCACCACAAAAGACGGGGATAAACGCAGACCGGCCGGTCCATCCGCCAGAATGATGTTCCGAATATTCCTGCTCTCTAAAAGTGCAGAAGTAGTTTCCCCTGCTGCTCCCGGACATGTCATGCTTGCCGCTCCTATTGTGGAGGATTCTTCTTCACCGCCTCTGGCTGTTCCAACGCACAATGCAGTCATTTCTTCCACCGTCAGCTGTTTTATAATATCCCTAAAGCTGCATTTCCCCGAAATAGCGTCATCCATCACATAAAGGATATCTGTTTCGGGCATCTGCTTTTCCGGTTCCGTTTGTGATTTCTGCAAACCGTTTTCGCCTTCTTCTATCTGGAATTCCTCTATGGAAATCACTTGAGCCTCTTCCAGTTCTGATTCCTCTTCCGGGTAAGAATAATACAAGCTCCTGGTCGCACGGATACACGCCATCTCACAATCCAGCGGAAGCACATTTTCAAGTTTCCTGCAAATACTTTCTTTTTTAAGGCGGATTACTGCCGCTATCTTTGTTGCCCTGGAATGTTCCCCAGCCCGGATGATGTAACTGCCCTTTTCCCAGATCCATGCAGCCGTCTCTTCGTCATAAGATGCCATCTGGTCTATTGAAAATGAAACAGCCACATCCTCGCTCTGGCCGGGCTTTAATTTTTTTGTTTTTGCATAGGCCACAAGTTCCTGATATGGTTTATCCAATCTGCCTTCCGGCGAAGATACATAAAGCTGCACGACCTCCCGACCGGAATATTTCTCCCCGGTATTCGTCACCCGGAGTGTTACCGTGACTTCAGATTCCTGCACTGTGGTATCTATGGTTTCAATGGAAAAAGAGGTGTAAGACATCCCATATCCAAAGGGATACGCCGGAGTTTTCCCAAAGGAATCAAACCACCGGTATCCCACATAGATACCTTCCGTGTAATATTCATCATCTCGGTTTCCGTTCCTGTATCCAAAAGTACCGGCATTGGGATAATCCTCATATCGCATCGCCCATGTGGCAGCCAGATGTCCGCAGGGTGATACTTTTCCGCCGAGAACATCCGCCAGTGCATCCCCGCCCGCCCCATAAGCAGGATTGCGTCAATTTCCGGCTGGTCACGTAAGAAAGCAGTGTCGATCACGCCGCCTACATTCAGCACAACTATAACATGACCGTAATGCCGGCATAAAACAGACAGAAAGTCTTTTTCATCCTGTTGCAGCTGATAATCGCCCGCTGCATCTCTCCTGTCCGATCCTTCTCCGGAATTCCTTGCCAGAATATAGATGGCCATATCCCCATCTCCCCTTGCAAAGTCATTTTCCTCTACAGGAACCGTAAGCGGATTCCGATGGGCAAACATTGCCCAGAATGCCAGTTCCGGGGTGCTTGCATATTTTTGTTTCATTTCCTGCATATACGCTTTCCTGTCACGTTCCGCCACGGCATCATACCTGTCCAGCCACGCTTTTGTCATAATGCAGGCTCCCGCATGCTCCAGTCCCTGTTCCACACTGCATACATTCCTTGCATTCACCTCTCCGGAGCCTGTACCGCCTGGCACCGTATGCCTTGCGCCGTTTCCGAATAATGCAATTTTTCTTCCCTTTAACTCCATAGGTAAAATTCCATTATTCTTTAACAAAACCATTCCTTCTGCCGCGATTCTACGGCTGCGGCTCAGGTTTGTAATTTCACGCTGGCTGATCTCCAGGCTTGTTGTTGCATAAATTCTGTTCATTTTATGTCTCCCATTTTTTGGTATCTGTTTAATGATTTCCCCGCCCTTGTTAGGGCGGGGAAATCAAACACATCCTTCTTTTTACAAAAAGTTTTGCTGCTTTTGCCAAGCAATCACTGATCCGCCTGTTTTTCGCTTCGCCTTCTTGCCAGTTCCTCATGAATCGCAGGAAGTTTATCCTCCAGGTCAAAGAATCTAAACAGTACAAATAGCCCAAGGTTAATAATCAGCGGCAAGTAATTTGAAAATGCATAAATGGCATATCTCATGGAAGTAGTTGCTACCTCCAGATCCGGATTATAGGAACCTAACGCCAGACATGCGGTAAGTATCACAGATCCTACTCCTGCGCCTATTTTTGTTCCGATTCCGATTGCTCCCGAAGAAACTCCCACCAGCTTATTGTGATATGTATATTCATTGTAATCAATGACCATAGCCAAAAGAACACCATACAAACACATCAACGGTATCTGTACAAAGCTTCCGATTAGTCCAACCGCAATGTATACCTTAAAGTTTGTCGGAACAATGCACCGCACCAATGCTGTAAGTGCTGCGCCAAGCACACCCAGATCAATGGTTTTCCTGACACCCAGTTTTGCAATAACCGGTTTGGATAACACAAACCCGATGATTGTTGCAAAGAATCCCATAGAACCTGCAAGCGCTACCAGATTATCATTTCCAAAAATCCATTTACAGTAATAAGTACCGGATGTTGCAGAAATTGAGTTTGTTACCTGCGTGATCAGATTAAACAGTACAAGAATAATCCAGTATTTATTTTTAAAGAGCATAGGGATAGATTTCGTTAACGGAATCGCTTCTTCCTCATCCTGTGTATTCACTTCGTCAACTTCATCCACCAATTTCGCCTTACGCCCATTCGTATAACAAATAGAAAGCATTAACAATACAATCAGTGCCATGATAAATCCATACTTAATCCATGCATTCTGGTTACCGCCCAATATATTGGTAATCGGTATAGTGAGAATGGCAACAACCATTCCGGAGCCATATGCCCCGACTGCTCGGAATACTCCCATGCTTTCCCGTTCACTCTGGCTGTTCGTCCTGACAACCATAAATGCCGACATAGGCGTACCCATCAGTGTTCCACAGACGGCTGACAAAAGAATATTCGTCACACACGCATAAATCAATGCCGGAACCTGCCCCGCCTGAATCGGAACACAGAACAGCAAAGCCGCAAGAATGGAATATGGGATCATCATCCTCAATATCCAACGGTAATATTTTTTGTTTCCGCCCTTTGAATGGTCGATTACATTTCCGAACCACAAATCTGTCACTGCGTCCACAATCTTGGCTATCAGCATCACGACACCCACGCCGCCGACAGCAAGCCCGACCTTATCCGTATAAAAATAAGTGAGCTGGCCGATCAGGTTTGCCACCAGGTTCATGCCGAACTGCCCTGACATATCTGCTAGATAATCACGTTTACGCATCATTTTCTGCACACCGTTTTGATCTACACCGAGATCACGTTTTGCTTTCCCCATGTTTTTCTTCTCCTTTTCTCCGTGCACCGCACTTTTTCTTTTTGATAGGTAAAGTTTACCGCTTGTTGTAAGTTCTGTATTGTAGTTTTTGCTTTTATATTGTAATTTTTGATATTGCATTGCAGTTTTAAACGCTTTATACTTATGTACAACAAACACCGCCACGCTTCGCGAGCCAACTTATTGTAATAAAAACTTTTACCGGAGGAAAAGTATATGGATTATACCGCCTTTTGCAAAATTTATTTCGCTGTCACGAATATTCCGGTCAGCCTTATGAAAAAAAACGAAGCCGTATATTCCTCAATCGGGGAAGTCTGTTCGATTGAACCGGCCAGATACTGGGAAATGGCGCCCATGGAAGATATTCCCAATTTCTACCGTTACTCCCCTGACATAGAATATGGCGGAGTCCATATCATCGGAACGGATTATACTGTGATACTCGGCCCTGCTTTCAGTGTGCCCATCACAAAAGAAATCATCAGGACATATATGCACGAGAACACGATTGCACTGGAACACCAGGAAACAATCACAGAGTTTCTCTGCGCCATTCCCCGCATCACGCACCAGCAGTTTACCAAGCACCTTGCCCTGATCCATATGAGCCTGAACCAAAAAGAGGTAAAGCTGCAGGAGCTTTACCATCAGGATGATGCCATGATGCGCAGACGGGAAGAACAGAACCTGAATGAAATCATAAATAACTTTGAGAACAACAGCCTGCATGATTCTTATTACTTTGAACAGGAACTATACCAATGCATCAAAGAGGGCAATCTTATAAAGCTGGAAAACTTCCTCGCCGGCAGAAAATTCCAGCCGGAAGAAGGCAGGCTTGCCAGTACGCCGCTACGCCATGCAAAAAACCTGTTTATCGTGACGGCAGCAAAGGCCGGAATGCTCGGGGCAATTCCCGGCGGACTGGATATAGAAAAAACCTATCAGCTCATGGATTTATATATTCAGGAATGCGAGAAGCTGCAGACAATCGGCGATGTCAAATCCCTGCAGTACTCCATGATCCAGGATTTCTGTCGCCATACATCCGATGCCCATATCCCGGAGGGGATCTCTTCCGAAGTGTATACCTGCATGAACTACATCCGCTGCCATACAAACGAATCCCTGGGCATAGAAGACATTGCATGGCAGATCCACCGGAGCGGTTCTTATGTCCGGAAACGCTTCAAGGAAGAGCTGGGAATCAATATAGGGGCATATATAGCACGCTGCAAGCTGGAGGAAGCCAAAGCCCTCCTAACTTACAGCGACAAAAGCCTTACCGAGATTTCCAATTACCTTTGTTTCTCAAGCCAGTCCTATTTTCAGAATGTTTTCAAGAAAAAATATGGTCTGACACCTATGCAGTACAGAAAAAAGATGCAGCATGTATGACAAACAGGATGCCTCCGCAACCCATGCGGATGACATCCTGTTTAGTACAGATTATACCTTTTCATTTCAGCGCTCTTTATTTAACCGATAAAACATACTCATAATCGTTGGAAAATACCTTGCACCAAAATTCAAATGTTTCCTGCATAAATTTCTTAACCATACTGTTTTACCTCCTTTTCTTTTTACAGTTGCATTATAACTTCCGATCTCATATAATACTCGTCAAATCCAATTAAAAACCAGCCAAATTTTGCAAAGGAGATTTTATATGTTGCCACACTACGAGGATTTAAAGAAAAATCTTGAAATTTTCCACGGGGAATCCGGTCATATCCGCCCCCACCTCCACAAATCTCTGGAATGTATCTATGTGACAGAAGGAACTTTGGAACTGGGCATCGGCCAGGAATTATATCACATGGAGAAACACGATTTTGCAATGGTTTTTCCAGAACTAATTCATCACTATCAGGTATTTGACCAGAATCCCTGCCGTGAAATCTGCCTGCTTTCTGCCCCTCCACTGTTTGGACAGTATCATCAGACCTTGCAGAAATCATGTCCACAGATACCGGTCATCCCATCCAGCCAGGTGCATTCCGATATTCCTTATGCGCTGTATCAGCTGCTTGACATCACATCGGAAAATGAACACGCCGCTGCGTTGCGTCAGGCTTACACACAGATTATTCTTGCAAGGGCACTGCCGCATTTCCAGTTTGTAGATAAAAGCACCATGGACAGTGATGATATTATCTACCGCGTAGTTGCATACATTGCCGCACATTTTACAGAGGAATTTTCTCTCACACAAATGGCGGAAAACCTCGGATACAGCCCTTATGCACTTTCCCGTGTATTTTCATGCACCTTTCACTGCAACTTTAACGCCTATCTCAATAACATCCGTCTTGATTATGCCTGCAGCCTCCTGCTAGGCACTGACCAGACCATTACAGAAGCATTTGAAAATGCCGGTTTTGGAAGCCAGAGAACCTTTAACCGGATATTCAGGGAGCGGTATCATATGTCTCCAAGAGACTACCGCAATTCTTATTCAGCAGATACCTGATATATCATGTATCGTCTGATCTTCTTCTACAAGAAAAATTTTATCATTTTATTCCCACACCTATTTCACATTCAGCCTCTCTTTTCCCTTCTCTTCCAATCTACTTTTTCTCAAAATTTTCTTTCCCATGCGGTAGCATACCTTCTCTCAAATCGGCTTTTATTATAGAGGGGCTTTCAATTCTCGAAGAGCAAGTTTCGCCTGCGTAACTCAAAACCCACTCCGTGCGTTTTGAGTTACGCAGGCTTACTTGATGGGGCTTCCGCACCCCATACCCTCGGCTGACATATCCTTCGGATATGCATGATTGGCTCCCGTTACACTCTCGTAGCGTGATGAAGCACGATGCCACTGCCATACCGGCAGTGACATCCAGCTCCATCACGGGAAAGGATACGATATGGCAAGACCGAAAAAGGAAAAAGAACTGAAGCGCAGCCACTGTGCCATGCTCCGCTTCACGGATACGGAATATGAAATCATTACGGAAAATGCAGATAAAGCAGAGCTGCCCCTTGCAGAATATTTGCGCAGACAGGTAATGAAAGGAAAGGTGATTGCAAAATATGAGATCGTGGCAGATGTGCCGGAACTGAAAAAACTGGTTGCAGAGTTTGGGAAGATCGGCAGTAACTTAAACCAGATTGCCCGCCACTTTAACCAGGGCGGGATTCATTCACAGGAAATGCGTCATAGGATAAACAGGTGTATTGCGGAAATTTACGAAATGAAATATGAAGTAGTAAAGATGGCGAGAGAATTTCATGGCGATACTGAAACACATCCTCTGCGGTTTTAAGCCGGATGGACTCCGTACTCTTAAATGCTCTCCGCCAGGAAAACGATTTAATCGGTATGGTCTATTCGACAGGAAACGACAGTTCCCTGCAGATTTTTGTCTTCTCTTCGCTTTCCCACCTACATTACCAGTACATAGAACAGAGGATTTTCTTCGTGTTGATTACCGTATCGGCAACCTTGCTTTTGTTTGCCTTTTCCTATTTCTTTACGAAAAGGCTATTAAAGCCCATTGCTGAAAATCAGGAAAAGCAGCTTCAATTCGTTGCTTCTGCCTCTCACGAGCTCCGCACACCGTTGGCTGTCATCCTGTCCAGTGCCGAATGCTGTGAATATGGGGCTTCTTCCGACCAGCAATCTTTCCTGCGGACCATCGGGGAGGAAGGAAAACGGATGTCACACCTGATTGACGAAATGCTCTACCTTTCCCAATCCCGCGACCAGCAGATGCGGATTCACCTGGAACAGGTAGAACTGGACACTCTGTGTCTGAAGGGCTTTGAATCCTTTGAACCGCTGGCTGCCAGACAGGGACTTACACTTTCGCTGGATCTCCCGGAGCATCCTATTCCTTCTGTAACCGGTGATGAAGAAAAGCTTATGCAGCTATTAAGCATCTTATTAAGCAATGCTCTAAGCTACACCCCAAAGGGTGGAAGCATCACCATCCGGCTGAAAACACAGGGAAGAGCCCATCTGCTTTCTGTAGAAGACACCGGAATTGGAATCACCAAAGAAGATCAGCCTCATATTTTTGACCGTTTTTATCGGACAGAAAAATCCCGAAGCACCAAGGGGCACTTCGGGTTAGGTTTATCGATTGCTTATGAAATTGTGACCGCCCATGGCGGCAAAATCGAAGTAGAAGATAATACTCCAAACGGAAGCATCTTTACCGTTACTTTATAAAAAATTCTTCTGAAGCTCCCGCATAACAAGCAGTTCACGGACTACCCAGGGAGCTTCGGAAGGCTCCTTCACGTTTTCGTTACGGGCAATCATGTCTGCAAGAGGAAGCCAGCAGACCTTCGTTCCCGCCTCTCCCTCATAAAAGTTTTCAATGGCATACCCGGATGCATCCGCTGCTTCCTTAGAATCTCTGATATCTTCCACCTCACAGAAGTAATAATAAGAATCCATAACGAGAACTTCTTCGGACTGCCGGTTTGTCTTCTCATGCACCAGAAAGCCTTCCCGGATGCTGTCAGGCTTTACATGACAGCCTGTTTCTTCTAAGACCTCCCGCGTCAGTGTGCCGAACAGGAACTCTCCCTGCTCCATACCGCCGCCCGGAAATTTACAGTCTCCCTGCTCTCCCAGAATCACCAGATATTTCCCATCCTGACAGATGATGCCCCGGACTGCCGTGCGTTCCACGAAGCTTCCGTCATCGATACCCTCCGGTAAGTTCAATGTCAGTTCCTGCATGCTTCTTTCTCCACAACCACTTCTTTATCATAGCTCCAGGTCACGCCCCGATCATCGGAGTGATACAGGCCATGACAGAAGCCGTCCTGATTATAATAATCTCCATCGGCTCCCTGACCGGCTTCCATATAGAGGATGCCGTCCTCCTCCCATATCTTTTCCGGCATGACGAACGGATTATAATAGGTTCCATCAGAAAGCTTTATTTTTGCTGACGGATAGGAAATCTCCCGGAAGGTTTTTCCTCCGTCTGCGGTACGATAAAAGGCTCCTTTAGCGCCTCCGCTATAGGAAAGGCACGAAAATCCCGTCTTGCCATCGTCGAGGAAATGAATCCACTTCGCTGCGCCGCCCATTCCAAGGTAAGGATCAGAATTCACAACCTCTCCCGTCTTTCCGTCGGCCTGTACGAGAAGAAGCACATAGTATCTGCTTCCTGCTGCCTGATCGACCGGAACCATCCGGTATTCACTTCCGTCTGCCAGCGTATCCACGGCATCTGCGTCATAGGTCAGATACAGCTCCAGATATTCCTGGCTGACCTGCGTATCATTTCCGGAATCATTTCCGGCTGTCTCATTTATCTCCGCTTTTGCGCTTCTTTCGGCTTCCTGCAGGGTCAGCTCTTCTACATAGAGATACAGATCATTATAAAGGGCCGTCATATCACCGCTTTCCATATAGGAAGAAAGGGCAAAGGAATACCGTTCTTCTCCAACAGAAAACCAGATCGTATCCCGGGACAGATCCGGATAATTCTGTGCCAGATCACACATATCCCGGCAGAACTTTTCAATCTCTGCCTCCTCACGATAGACACCGCCTACGATAAGCTGCTTCGTGTCCGGATCTCCGTCCGTGACCTCATAATAAACATAACGGTTATGTTGTGCGGAAAATCCTTTGGTTGCCTCATCTTCCACAACCTCTATCCGGGGCTCTGCATTTTGTGTAACGCCGGTATTCTGTGCAGCTTCGGTATTCTCTGCTTCTTCCTCCTCCGTACCGGTCTCATCCATTTCCTGATCCCGGGAAGGCGCCAGTGTATCATTGATATTTTCCTGTATGCGGTCCCTGGACAGGTAAATACTGCCGCCAATCAGCAGCAGAATTCCTGCCAGCACCACAAATACAATGATCAATGCCCGATTCGATTTTGTTTCTTTATTCTCCTGATTTGACATTTCAGTAACCTTTCAAGACTCTGATGCCATCTACTGTTCCATGCTTTCACAGTTACTCTTGATGCATATTCATCTTACATCATGGTTCCGGTATCTTCACCGTTATCTCTTCACAATGGCTACGCCATATTTTTCAAGAGTAAGCGTATCACCCTTTGCATAAACCTGATCCGTCAGCAGATCGGTTCCGGCTTCTTCCATCACAACTTCCTTCTCCTCCTGTGTATTATTTAACAGGAACAGGAATTCTCCATTGTCATTGTAACGGGCAGTTGCCTCAATTCCCTCCGGTGTCTTTGCAACCGGCCTGATACCAAGGCTTTCGCAGATATCACCAAGATATTTCTTATAAAACTCTTCATTCGAACGTGCGCCTACATAATAAGCTTTGCCCTTACCAAACTCATTCTCGGTGAGCACCGGCATGCCTGCGTAGAAGTTACTTTCATAAGAGGCGATCTCCTTTGCACCGCGAAGATGCATCAGATCGCAGAGAAGACCTGCCGGATACTGCTTTCCTTCATAAACAAAGGAGTTATTCTCTTCCGGAGGAAGTGCATCGGATTCCTCTACCCAGATGCCAAGAATATCCTTCAGTCTGCCCGGATAGCCTCCGAGAGTAACCAGATCGTGATCCTCTACATAACCGCTGAAATAGGTCGTAAGGAAGCTGCCGCCCTGCTGTACATATTCGCGTACCTTCTCATCGAATCCGTCCTTGCACATATAAAGCATCGGTGCCACCACCAGCTTATAGGAAGAAAGATCATCCTCCACACTGACAAAATCCACGGAAATATTCTGCTGGAAGAATGCCCTGTAATAGAAGCTTACTTCCTTCGTATAATTAATCAGCTTACTCGGACCTGCACTTAATTCTGCTGCCCACCAGTTATCCCAGTCAAAGACAATCGCAACATCCGACTTTGCTCTTGCACCAAGCGTTACACCCTGCAGCTTATCAAGCTCTGCGCCAAGTGCGGTAATCTCACGAAATACTCTGGTATCATCCGTTCCCACGTGCTCGATCACGCCGCTGTGATACTTTTCGCAGGCACCCATGCTTCTTCTCATCTGGAAAAACATTACAGTGTCTGCACCATGTGCAACCGCTTCATAGCTCCATAATCTCATTACACCAGGCCGTTTTAACTTGCAGTATATGTGCCAGTTGCTGACTCCCGGTGTCTGTTCCATCAGTGCAAAGGGCTTGCCCTGCTTAAGTCCACGCATCAGATCATGGTTCATGGCTGCATCTCCCGGTACGGCATCATATGCCGGATAGTTATCCCAGGAAACAAAGTCCATATCCTTCGCCCACTTCTGATAATCCAGATGCTTATAAGCACCCATGAGGTTCGTGGTAACCGGAATATCCGGTGTGATTCTCTTTAAAACATCCTTTTCGATATTAAAGCATTCCAGCATGCTGTCGGAATTGAAACGATTGTAATCAAGGGAAATTCCCTGGAAGTTCGTACGGATCTGTCCATCCCACAGGAACTCCTCGGAAAGCATGTTGCACGCTACAACATCGTCCCAGTCATACATCGTGTGGCTCCAGAATGCCGTATTCCATACACGGTTCAGTTCATCAAGGGTACCATACTTCTTCTGCAGCCATACACGGAAGGCTTTTTCACAGTTTTCACAATAGCACCAGCCGCCAAATTCATTGTTAATATGCCAGGCTACAATATTATCGTAATCCTTATAACGCTCTGCGATCTTTTCCACAAGCGCTGCAGAATACTTACGGTAATTCGGGCTGTTCGGACAGGAATTATGACGGGCGCCGAACTTCCTCTTCATTCCATTGTGCTCTACCCGGAGTATATCCGGATATTTTCTTGCCATCCATGCCGGATGCGCTGCAGTAGAGGTTGCCATACAGACCTTTAAACCATTGTCCTTCACAAGCTTCATAATCTTATCCAGCTTGCTGAAATCGTAGGTACTCTCATCCGGCTGCAATGCTGCCCAGCTGAATACATTTAAGGTCACGACATCAATATGCGCCTTATGAAAAAGCCTCATATCCTCTTCCCAGATCTCCTCCGGCCACTGCTCCGGATTGTAATCTCCACCATATAACATTTTCTGTACTTTTTTGCTTTCAATCATGCAATGACCCCCCTGCTGTTGTTCTTTATTTAATAAATTGAAACTCTTTCAATTTTACTTTACCTTCTAACTGGATGATAATGGTCTTTACCGTAGAAAGCTCCGGGATCTTCTCTTCCAGCGCTGCCTCATAAGAACAGAAGCCCTTCTTTTCCGGTAAAGGAAGTACCCGGTCAACCAGTATGGTTTTATGATTCTCGTCCTCTGACAGGACACGGATTCTTGCTTCCTCTAAAACCCAGGCGGTAAATTTGAATTTCGATGCCTGTTTTTCAAAGAAAAAGTCACGGTATACGAGCCCGCCCCTTACCTTTCCATCAGGAAGCTTCTGTATCTCATCCGGTGCTTCTCCCGGCCTGCCCGGAATCAGACACGTTTCTCCATGCTCTGCATGTCCAAATGTTCCCTTATGAATAAAGCAATTGGTATAATCGTCATACCGGATGGCTTCGGTCAGCGCAAACGGATTCCGCACACCGGCCTTCTGTCCGTCTAAAATCAGCTTCTTCATCTGCCGGATATCCACAGATGAGGCTCCAACCTCAAACAGATATCCACCATCCTCAAGAAGCATCTGTCCGGAAATCACATCATAATACCGAAGCTCCTGCTTCTTCGCACAAAGTGTTACCTTCCTTGTCTCGCCCGGTCTGACGTTCTTAAGCCGGACAAAATCCTTCAGGGTACGGATCGGACGTACCACTCTGGAATCCATCTTATGTACATAAAGCTGGATGACCTCATCCCCTTCACAATGACCGGTATTGGTAACGGAAAGCTTCACCTGAATTTCATCCGGCTTATCCTCAACCGTCATCTCATCATATGCAAAGCTGGTATAAGACAGGCCATATCCAAACGGATACAGAACCCTTCTGTCAAAATACTGATAGGTCCGTTTGCCCTTAATAATATCGTAATCGTTAATATCCGCCAGATCCTCATCCTTCCGGTACCAGGTCATGGGAAGGCGTGCCGCCGGATTTACCCGTCCGCTCAGTACTGCCGCAATACCGTTTCCAAGCTCCTGCGAGCCGGATGCCGTGTACACGATGGCCTTTGCCCTGTTTTGAAGCTCCACAATAGAATACGGATAATTGGTGACCAGAACAATGACTGCATCCGGATTAACTTCCAGTACCTCATCTGCCAGCCGTTGCTGTGCAGGCGGAAGAGCAAGTGTCGTACGGTCAATTTCCTCCTTACTGTTAATGACCGGATTGGAACCCAGTACAACGATGGCTTTCCCTGCCTTTTCTACCAGTCGCAGTACCTCTTTTGAACCATCCTCGATAATCTCCATCCGGAAACGCACCGGCTCACCTTCGGATACGGCATGGGAAACAAGTCCAAGCTTCTCATCATCTCCCTCACCAACTGCCACATCACCATTTTTAATTACCGCAAGATAGCCGTCCGTATCTATCGTCACCTGCCGTCCGTTCCAGCTGTTTAACAGGTAAGAGCCATCCGGCTGTTCCTGAAAATCCCACTGTTCCCGGATAAACCAGCGAAAAGCCTCCTTCGAAGAAGCGGTAATGAGATACGATCCCTCTTCCAGAAGCACAAAGCGGTCATTGCTCATCGCCTGTAAGGTCGTATTTCCACATCCCCAGTCGGTATAGAGGAAGGTTTCTGCCTGTTCCTTTTCTCCCAGATACAGGCGGTTATCTGCATCCAACGCCACATATTTTCCATCTACGGATAACTGAAGCTTTGACAGTCCACTGTGACAGGTCACCTCTGCCTCCGGAAATTCCCTGCGGATTCCCTCTACCGGCGTTACCGCATAGGGAGGAACTCCTGAATACCAGTCCTTGTACCAGACATCTGCAAGCGGTCCCACTACGGCAATTGTCTCAGGCATTTTAGTCTGAGGCTTGTCCCTGCCAACGGAATCCTGCAGCTCCGGCTCCTCTGCGTCCTTTTTCCACGGAAGAATCCCTTCATTCTTTAACAGTACCACCGACTCCTCTGCCATTTTACGGCAGATCTCCTGATGTTCGGTGCTGTTTACATATTCTTCTCCCATTTCGCTGTAGGGACAATCCCCGTTTCCATCAAACAATCCAAGATGAATCCTTGTCCGGAATGAATTACGCAGGGCACGATCAATATCCTCCTCTGTAATCAGCCCCTGCTCATAAGCATCCTTCGCTGCCCGGTATACCACCTCCGGATCATCCGTGAACGCATCAATTCCTGCCTTCAGACCATACGCAAGGGATTCGGCATGTGTAGCAAAATAATGATGAAACTGTACCGTCTGCTGGAAATCTCCACCATCACAGACCACATGTCCGGGAAGCTTCCACTCATCCTTTAAAAGATCCTGTACCTCATGGTTAACCACCGCAGGAACACCATTAATCTCATTATAAGAAGTCATCACGGCTTCTGCACCGCCCTCTGTAATTGCCTTGCGGAACGGCTCCAGATAATATTCATGCTTATTTCTTTCATCAATGGAGGAAGATACGGAAACACGATTCTTCTCTACATTATTCGCATAAAAATGCTTCAGGGTTGCCGCACACCGGATATAAAAAGGATCGTCTCCTTTCATTCCCTGAATGTACGCAGATGCCATCTTTCCTGTAAGGCACGGATCCTCTCCATAGGCCTCTTCCGTTCTGCCCCATCGCGGATCACGCTCCATATCAATGGTCGGTGCCCAGCGGCAAAGACTTCCCCCGTTGTTTCTCTTATATAATGCCCTGGCCTCCTCTCCTGTTACACGTCCACATTCATGAATCAACTCCGTATCAAAGCTGCCGCTCATACCGATCGGCTGCGTAAAGGATGTGGTCGGCTCCGGCTCTCCTGCGTCAAACGCCTGATCATGACGCGCCTGAATGCCATGTGCCGCTTCACCTCCCACGAAGGAAGCCTTAATTCCCAGCCGGTCAATATCCGGAATACCGGTTGTCAGGCAATGAAGCTTTTCCTCCAGCGTCAATTCCGAAATAACCGCATCCAGCCGCTCTTCTACGGACAGTGCATTGTTCCATAAAGCAAAATCCTTACCTGTACCCATTGCAATACCCTCCTTATGTCATTCTCTTCCGTTATTTATTCATTTACAATGTTTCTGCTCTCTCCCTTTATAAACGCCTCAATATTCCTGCAGGTTTCACTCACACAGCGGTTTCTGGCCTCCACACTCGCCCATGCAAGGTGCGGTGTGATAAACAGCTTCCTGCTGTCCATAATCTTGCTTAACGGATTACTTACCTTCATCGGCTCCGTACCTGTGACATCCAGGCCCGCTGCCTGAATTTCTCCGTTTACCAGTGCATCATGCAGATCCTGATCATTCACAACCGGTCCTCTCGCCACATTAATCAGAATTGCCGATTTCTTCATCTTCGCAAGTGCATCCTTATTAATCAGATTTCTGGTAAGGTCACTTAACGGACAGTGCAGTGATAAAACATCGGATTCCCTTAATAAGGTATCGAAATCCACCTGCTCATAATCCGTACAGGTACTCTTGCCGGTCACCGAATGAAAGATCACACGGCATCCAAACGCACTTGCAATCTGTGCAACCTTGCGTCCGATATTTCCCATGCCGATGATACCCCAGGTCTTTCCCGCCAGCTCAAAAAACGACTCATCAAAGTTTGAAAAACGGCTCTGGGAAGCATATGCACCGGACTTCACATATTCATCATAATGACGAAGCTTTTCCAGCACATAAAGGCAAAGCGCAAAGGTATGCTGCGCTACCGCATCCGTCGAATAATTACGGACGTTCGCTACCTTAATACCGTGCTTACTGCAATACGCAAGATCCACGTTGTCATAGCCTGTCGCAAACTCGCAGATCAGCTTTACATTCTTTGCCCCCTGCAGGGTCTTTTCGGTTAACGGAGCCTTGTTTCCAACCACAACATCTGCATCCTCAATCCTCTCGATCACTTCCTCCTCGGTCACTGTATTCGGATAGGTAATCACTTCACCAAACCGGCTGAAGCTCTCCACCGATATATCAAGCCCTACACTATTCCGTTCCAATATCACAATCTTCATATACATTCTCCATCCCATATCCATAATATCGGAATCCTCCTCCTGTTATACCCCTCCCAAAAGGAAAATCAGCATATAAAAGCATATATATAAATAAGAGAGGACGAAATCCTCTCTTAATTATAAAGAAATTCTATTCTTTTGTCATCTCTTTCGTGGGATGTTCTTTTATAATAATTCCATATTTCGGATACTTATCCTTCCATTGATCTGATCCTAAAAATGGAAGTGATGAATACCGCCTTTTTCACAGATTGCATGACAAATGGGACCCACCTCAAATCCCTGTACTTCAAGAGATTCCCTGGCGGTCTCCATGGCAGCTTTAAATCCGGATACCATTGCATCAAAGTGCTGCATGGCAAATTTTTTACCTAATCCTACATGAACTGCCTCTTTTTCGAAGTCTTCTCTCGAAATATCTGTTATCCTGTAAATACCATTGATCCCTAATGCCATATTTTCTGTACTACTATCATAAATCATTGTACTGACAATATCATAGGCAGGTGCAAGACGTATCCTTTTTAAATCTTCACTATATAACAGGGATTGATTTTTGATATGGTTATCCGTATTTCCAATTAAATAGTTAAAAACACAGATCTTCCATAGCTTTAGCTGGTCTTCCATCGGTGAAGCTGAATAATTCTGCAGAATTGCAAACATTCGTTTTAAATAATTCCCTCCACTTTGCTCGTATTTTTGAGAGGAAGGGATTCCAAGTGCCTGGGAAAAATCCTCCTGATGCAGGCGATACGGAACGGAAAGACCATTCAGCTTCCCGGGATGACTGGTAAACTTTCGGTCGTATCTGCCTGTTGCAAAAAGAACATCCTCGCTGTTTCTGCCATCTGTTTTTACAATAAAGCTCTCTGGAATTTCGATACCAAGCTCTTTTGCCATAAGCAGACATAACTGCTCATTAGCAACAATATTCTTCAGTCTCACATGGCTCTGCTTTACAATATGTGTACTTGGTGCATTTCCCAGTGGAAGATACCATTCATCATTTTTAACATCATAATAGAGACCAACCTTACCGGAAGCCCCTGTCAATGACAAATGTGCTTTGGTAACAAGCTCCGCGGATTCTGTTGCTCCCTCCTGTGCCAGTTTTTTCACTTCGTCAGGCGTCATTCTGCGATAGTCAGAACGTATTTCTTCATCCTGAGTCCCCATAATTCTTATAGCACCCAGACATTCTCTTCCTAATCCATGCAAAATAGATATGTAATCCGATTCTTCCTTATGCATCCAATGTGCAACGCAGGTTCTTGTAAACCCTTCCGGTAATAAGCCATCAAAAAAATTTTTCGTTCTCTTTGAATCAAATGATTTCTCTTCCAATGGCAGACTAATGGAAATCGGTCTGCTGTCCGGATTACTGATATATTCATCTGTATAGGTAAAAACTGCATTTCCGGACAAAATTCCCGAAATATTACCTACAAGTTGATTTACTCCATTGATTTCAATAAACACATTCAGCTTTTCTAATTCCATGCCATTATCCCCGCTTTTCAACCATCAGATCCATTCCAAGGATATGAATAAGCTGTATGGTTTTCTCTATTTCTGCTGTCGGCTTTCCCCGCTCCAACTGTGAAATGAAAGTAATACTTAAGCCTGTATAATCGGAAAGATATTTCTGTGTATAACCCAATTCTTTTCTTCGCGCTCTGATCGATTGTCCCAATGATTTTGAATCCGTAATCTTCATAACTTTCCCTTTTAATTTAGTCATACGACTTATTTTCTTAATTCGTCTTAAAATAAAGCCGTACGACTTATTTTTTTAAATGTTATATAAAAATATGTCGTACGACTTTATTTATTAATTATATTCTACATTCTGTTTTCGTGTCAAATCAAATTTATAATATTTAACAAAAATGATCCTATTCCTTTGAAGGATACACCTTCTGATTCAGCATTTTTAACAGCTTATACAACGGCTTTCCGAGAATCAGCATCAGTACAAAATTCCCGATACAATGCACCACATCCCAGGGCAGTCCGCTGATCCAATAGGCAAGCGCATACTTCGGATCCACAAACAGGTAAAACAACGCAAACAGTGATCCGAAGATCAGTCCAAAGCTTCCGGACACGATTGCCCAGATCAGAAATTCTTCTTTGATCAGCTTTTTAAGCAGCATCGTAATCACACATAACAGCGGCCAGACATAAAGATAAGAAAACCACCAGGTACCAAAGCCCCACTGGATCAGCTCAAACAGATTAAAAACCGTCACAATCAGCATCGCTTCCCAGCCGAATACCAGCGAATACAGGATAACCAGTAAGGATACCAGCTCAATGTTCGGTAGGAACTCCAAGACCACCTTAGACACATAAAGGATAGCACTTAAAAGCGCTATCCTTGTCATTCTCTGTATGCTCATCCTACCATCCCTGCTTTAAGGTAAAGTTGTAAGTATCACCATCCTGAAGAGGAATTTCATCCGCACCGGTCACTGCTGCTTCCCCATTCACGGAAATACACCACCAGTACTGGTTATCGAGATCTTCCTTCATACCATCAAAACCAGTAACATAAATGCCATAATCCGACTCCTGATATTCACAGCCTTCAAAGGTTCTTAAGAATTCTCCAAGAAATTCCGCATCTGACTTACAATCCGTAGTCTGATCATAGCCATCTCTCTCTGATACAATCTGTACCTTGAAATTCTTCACTCCGGCTGTGGTACTTTTCTGATTCAGTACAACGGCAACAATCGCAGCCACTGCCACTACCGCTACAAATACTGAGATCAGAGTAATCTTTTTCTTCTTACTCATTTTCGTTCTCCTTCGATCGATTCATTCGTCTACCGGATTCTCATTCTATCAGTAACGCAAAAGATTATCAAGTATTTTCCAATGATCAGCCGAATATTTACAGCATCTCCGTAAGCTTCTCTTTGCCGACATAGCCAATCGAGGTTCCGGATACCTGTCCATTCTTAAATACCAGTACGGTAGGCACACTCATCACGCGGTACTGCTGTGCAAGCTCCATTTCCTCATCCACATTTACCCTGCAGATCTTAGCCTTTCCCTCATATTCCTTCGCAATCTCATCAATTACAGGTGAAAGCATCTTACATGGACCGCACCATTCTGCATAAAAATCTACTAAAACAGGAATTTCGGACTGTAATACTTCCTTCTCAAAATTCTCTGCTGTCAAATGAATCTCTGTCATAGTCTCAAACTCCTTTCTTCTTAAGTTTTTCCGTTACACCATTATTTATACACATTTTTCCTGTATTGTCCATAGGAATAAACTCAATGAGAAAATTCCTTAATTAACCTACAGCATCACAAAAAAGAGTATGGAAAATCCGGCAAAAAGAAAGCAAAGTCCTTTTAATCCCTTCTGCAAAAGCAATTGCTCCTGTGCAAAATGTCCCTCCGGCTCTTCATCCAGAAAGCAGCACAGCACAAGCACCTTACAGACCGTCAGCATCATATAATACCGGAAATCCATGGAACAGCCATACGGCAGTTTCCAATAGGAGATTGCTGCATATCCACCAAATAAAAGTCCCCAGATCAGAGGTCGTTTCTCTCCCGGAATGGACTTCCATCTGCAGATTTTATAAATCCCGATTCCTGCAACACAGAGTGTCAGTAATGTACTGAATAAAAGCAGCACCGTCGGAATGAAGACCGGCATGTCATAAGTAAACTCTCCAAAAAGCTCCGATTTCAAAAGATAAACCGGAAAATTATAGTCCTGAAACGGATTCGCATAAGGCGTTCTTAACCAGTTCCTGATATCCAGGCTCAAAAAGCGTGCCACATAAGAGCGGTCTCCACGATAAAGAATCTCTCCCATAGAAGGAACATATCCCAACGGCTGCCCGAACAGGACAAAGTTCCGTACCGAATACCACAGTCCAAGCGGCAGCGCAAATACTGCAAATACTGCCATTTTCGGAATAAACCGGCTGCTTTTACGATTCTTCCAGAAAATATATGCTGTATAAAATGCCGGAAATGCCAGAGAAATCTTCGTCATCATGCCACACCCGTAAAGAACGGCAAGCAAAATGGTATGTTTCCAGTCCGGCTGCTTTTCCCATTCCACTGTTCCAAGAATCACCGCTGTCATAAAGAAAAAGGTCAGGGCATCCTCTCCCAGTCTTCCACCTGTCAGCCAGAAAACCGGTGTAAAGCTAAGAACCGCCATTCCATATCCTCTTGCCCTGACCGAACAGAATTCCCGAAGCAGTCGTTCCGATAAATAAAGGGAAAAACAGGATGCAATGCAGGATACCACTTTTCCGGCATTCACAAGAAAGGCTGCGTCCTCTATCCCGGTCAGGCCACGCATCACCGCTGCTGCCAGTGCACTTAACAGATAATAAAACGGCTGTTGGTAAAACTGCAGCTCATAGGAATCCGGAAGCTTTCCCCATTCTATGAGACGAAGCAGATAAGCGGCTTTTCCTTTCGCATTTACAGATAACTCCCAGATATCATGCCCCCGCATGGTCACCGGGGTCACCACCGCATACCAGATTCTTAAAATGCAGCCGCAGACAAACAATAACCTTACCACATTTTCAGGAGTGAAACACCTCTTTACATCAAAACGATACTCTCTCATGCTCCTCCTCCCATAATCACAAACTGCCAGGTCTCAAACCATTGAAGATACGAGGTAATATGACCTACCTTAACTGTCATGCCGGAAATTACCGGAAAGAACATCAGAAACAGGAAAAATGCTGCCTCAAGAAAAACAGAAATCGCCTGCCGCTTCTTTTTTCCTATAAGCCATAAGGTATATCCCAGCATTCCACATAAGAAGATACTGCTTGCATAGTATTGATAAATGAATACCGTTCTTTGTATAAAAAACCATGGAGCCAGCATCATCAGATAAGAGAAGCACAGAATTCCTGCCAGCCTATCTCTCTTCCGGACTACTCTGCAGATCAGATAAAAAAATGCTGCAATTCCGGCCCACCAGATCAAAGGATTCCCAAAGGTTGCAATAAGGCTTACCTTATCCTCTCCGATAAAATCCCCTGCGTCCATCAGCGGAACCAGATCCAGAGGCCAGGTATACCACGGACTTTCGTAAGGATGCTCAAACACAATCTCACTATGAAAATTCAGCATATACAGGGAAGCATTCCACATAACCTCCCACAGATTCCTTGCACCTTCCGCTTTCATCTGCGGTATAAAGGAAAGCAGATATACCCCCAATGGCAAAAGGCTGTAGATTCCCAGTCCTTCGATACATAAAGTAACGACATACCGGACCGGCTTCCTGTTTTTCTTCTGTTTCCGAAACCAAGTTCCGATAAAGAACAGAAAACATACTGCCATGGCCAGCATTGCATAAAACCCTGTCCATTTCGTGGATACTCCCATTCCAACAGCAAGAACATCCAGTATCATCCAGGCCACCAGCTTCATCGATGGAGCTTTTCTACCCTCTGCCAATTCCCGGTCTGCCAGCTTTAATCCATAGATCAGAAGGGTAATCATCAGCAAAATAAAGAATGCTGCCAGGCTGTCCAGTGTGGCAATTCTTGATAATGTAAAATGCATAAAGTCCATAGACAGCAATACTGTTCCGATCAAGGCAACCGTTCCATTCGTAGTGACAAGATACAGAAACCAGAAAAAGAGCGGAACAAGCAATACACCTGCCAAAGCACTGACAAACCTCCAGCCAAACGGTGTTACTCCAAACAACCCTTCCCCAATGGCGATCAGTAGCTTTCCCATGGGTGGATGCGTGATCTCATACATCTGCATTCCCTGTAAAAATTCGTAGGCACTTCCTGCATAGTACACCTCATCAAACATCGTGGTATCATAATAGGTCATTTCCTCCGGAAACAGTTCCTGCTCATCAAAAAGCTCCGGATAATCCTCGGCGTTTACCGGAAGCAGATGTTCCCTATCCTCACCTGTAATGACCATCTCCAGATAACTGGCACTTACATTCCGCGACACCAGACCCAGATAACGCAGCTTATGATGAATCTCCAATGTATTCCAACAATAATTGGATTCCATCGTTACTTCCTCTTCCAACGGAACCCACTGTTTCTGCTCTGTATCATAATAGGAAACCGCAACCAGCCGGTCCACCATATGCCCCAGATAAATCTGAACGCTTCCTACATCCTTCTCTTCTCCGAGATCAAGTACAATCTCATCCCTGATTCCGTCTGTAGAAAGCTCCAAAGAGGTCTGCGGAGTCTCCCGGCTTCCCAGACGATAAAAGATCAGAATACCATAAACAAATGTCAAAACCACTAAACACAGGATCTGCTTCCTGGTAACCGGCTCTTTCACAGAATCCGCCTGAAAGATCTCCTCCCGGATGGATACCTTTCCTTCTTCTTCCCATAAAAGACGATTGCGGAATCTCTCTCTCAACAGAAAGAGCAGCCATACAACCGCTATCACCAGAAGCGTGAGAGAACAAGTAAGAAAACCTGTTTCCCACTCCTTTTCCTGTAAATCTCCCGTTACACAGGTAAGTACTCCCGGCATGGAACAGCCAAACATTACTACTGCCAGTACAACCTTCTTCTTATGGAATTGATCCTGCCCCTTATATGCCATCAGCGACATATAATATATGCCGCTGATGCTAAGAAATATCATCTCTGAAATAATGATAAGACTAATCATAGTAATTACTTTGTTCCCTCTTCATAACCACCGAAAATACTGTCCAGATAACGGAATCCATAATATCCATTTGAATCCTTAAGCTGACTGTAATCGGTTCCTGCAGGAATTACCACCACATAACGCTTCCCCTGATAACGGTAATGGATTTCATAATTTACATTCGGATTGGCTGCAAGCTGTTTCAACATCCCCTGTGTAAAGCAGGTGAAATAATCCGTCTTAATGACTGCGGTAGGTGTCCCGGCAGCTTCTCCGTTTACCTCATCTGTCTTTGCAGAAGCCTGAATTGCCTGTTCCGTCATCTTCGCAATCTCTTTCGCAAAGTCTTCCGTCTTCTGCTCTGCTTCCTTCTGTACCTTTACTGCTGCCTCTTCCCGTGCCTTTTCGATTGCCTCCTGTCGTGCCCTCTCCCGTGCTGCTTCCGCTTCCGGATCTACCGTCGGCACAACCTTCACGCTCACATCACTTGACTGTGGATCATCCGGTACTTCAGTCTGGATTTCGGTTTCGGTTATTCTTTCATAGCGTTTATAATAAGGAGTATCATTTTCATCATAATATTCATCAATAAACTTATCGTCCACTGAATAAAACGATATTGAGATATCTCTTATCCATTTACCTTTCGTCTCTGTTTTTATCACTGTCTTCACCGTTTTCGCCAGCACCTCTCCGATTCCTGTCGCTTCCCCTATATACAGAAATCCGGCAAGTGCCACCGGTGCCGCATAAAATAACACCTTCTTTACTTTCATATTCCGCTCTCCTTTTCACAATTTAACAGCTATTCACAACGATACAAAACAAATAGCATTCCAATGAGTTATATGATACTTATTGTATCATTTTTATCCTATTACCTCAACTGTCCAAAGGTGCCAGATACCGTAGATTGATTCCAATAGAAAATGAGTACCACTACAGAATTCCTCCATAGTGATACTCATCTATACCCAACCTGTTTATTAACTTAAGAGTTAAATATTCAGCAGCTCACTGTAAACCTTCAGTGCTCCGTCGGTATCATGTGCAAGCACTCTCTTTGCGAGCACCTTACCCAGCTGCACACCTTCCTGATCGAAGCTGTTAATATTCCATACAAAGCCCTGGAACATTACCTTGTTCTCGAAGTGTGCAAGCAGCGCACCTAAAGCAGCCGGTGTCAATTCCTCACCGATAATAATGCTGGACGGACGGCCGCCTTCGAAATTCTTGTTGCGGTTCTCATCTTCCTTACCACATGCAAATGCAACGATCTGGGCTGCTACGTTTGCACAGAGCTTCTGCTGGCTGGTGCTGTCCTGAATAACAACATCCGTGCCAATCTGGCTGTTCTTAAATCCGATGAACTGTAACGGTACAATATCAGTTCCCTGATGTAATAACTGATAGAAAGAATGCTGTCCATTGGTTCCCGGTTCACCAAAGATGATCGGTCCTGTTACATAGTTGATCGGCTCGCCGAAACGGTTTACGGACTTGCCGTTGGATTCCATATCAAGCTGCTGTAAATGAGCAGGGAAACGGCTGAGTGCCTGGGAATAGGGAAGAACTGCGGTTGCAGGATATCCCAGTACGTTACGCTCATAAACACCGATTAATGCATCGAGCATTTCCGGATTCTTCATAAGCTCCCTGTTTGCAGAAAGCTGATCCACCTCTGCTGCACCATCCAAGAACTGTGCAAATACTTCCGGTCCAAATGCCAGAGACAGAACTGCGCCGCCTACTGCGGAGGAAGAGGAATAACGGCCTCCGATGTAATCATCCATGAAGAAGGCTGCCAGATAATCTGCGCTCTTTGCAAGAGGAGAGGTTTCACTTGTAACTGCGATCATGTGTCTGGAAGCATCTAATCCGGCCTTTGCAAGAGCATCCTTAACAAAGGATTCGTTTGTTAAGGTCTCTAAGGTTGTACCGGACTTGGAAACCAGTACGAACAGGGAATGTGCAACATCAATCGAATTTAATACGGCTGCCGCATCATCCGGATCCACATTACTGATGAACTTAGCTTCCATCTTGAAGGTATTGTTCTTCTTAGCCCAGTTCTCTAATGCAAGATACATCGCACGGGGACCTAAGTCGCTTCCGCCGATACCGATCTGTACAACTGTGGTGAACTTCTCGCCTGCTGCGTTGGTGATCTCTCCGGCATGTACCTTATTTGCAAATTCTGCGATTCTCTTCTGCTGTGTCACATAGAATTCACGCTTATCCACACCATCAGCCTCTACCTTATTTCCCAGCTGTCCACGGGTAAGCTGATGCAGAACCAGACGCTTCTCGCCCGTGTTAATTACCGCACCATTGTAAAGGGATTCAAATTTCTCTACAAGCTGTGCTTCTTCCGCAAGCTTTGCAAGTACTTCAAGTACCTGATTGTCCACTGCCTTTGCAGCGTAATTATAAGTAAGACCTTCTACCATCGGGATGCTGTAATTCTTTACACGGTCTGCACCGTTTTCACCAGACATCACTTCTACCAGATTGACACGATCTGTCTTCTCAAGTTCCTGATAAGAAGCAAGGGTGTCCAGATTTTTCCAGTTAAGCATAACTGATTCCTCCTTGTGTGCTTTTTATAGTTATGTTCATATAAATCCGCATAAATTATACTATCATCTGACCGGAATTTCAATAAAGTTCTCAATTCGAATGCTATTACGGTCAAAAACATACGATTCAATGATTCATTACAGGTCAGTATATGATCCTGTCACGTCCCTTTTCTTTTCCGATGTACAGACGCTCATCTGCTATATTAATATTTTCATCCAGTCTAAGCTTCGTATTATATTCAACAAGTCCGAACGTCATTGTCACCTTAAGCTGCAGACCTTCGTAATTGATTACAGTATCACGGATCGCACGTTGTAAATGATCCAATAACACCATTGCTTCATCTCCGTTCACACCCTCAAACACAAAGATGAATTCCTCTCCGCCCCATCTTGCCACTACACCGTGGCCTTCCATTTCCTTTTTAAAGACAGCTGCCAGTGTCCTTAATACCTCATCGCCACACTCATGTCCATAGGTGTCATTGACCTTCTTAAAGAAATCGATGTCGCCAATCGCAATTGACAGAAAAATATCCGGCGATGCAACCTTTTTCTCCATATACTGCATCAAAAAAAGCCTGTTCCATAGCTTTGTTAACATGTCCGTGTTAGCAGCCCTCTGAAGCTCTTTATTATACTTCATCAGCTTTCTTTCAATTATCTGCGAATCCCTGGCAAGCATCATTCCATTTAAATAGAGCATGAAAAATACAGCAACCGTTGTAAATACCTGTAAAAAAATATCATAAAAAATCTGCAGCTGTATGGTCGTAGCATACATCCGGCAATAAAAATACAAAGCAAGCCTTATCACACACAAAAACAGCACTACTGCACATTGATTCCATCTATTCCTACACGTAAAAATCAGATCCATCAAAACAAGTACAAACAGAAAATGCTGTATGCCGATGTTCCAGCCGATCAGACCCACATTAAAACAAACAGCCGCAACTGTAACCACATTGTACAATATAAGTGCTATTCTTGTATGATTGCGATAGGTCATTCCTATCAGATATCCATATATTAACACAAATAACAGATTCCCGACCATCCATAAGACACGATGCCCCATAACCAGCATAACGGATATCACCGCCAGATATATCATCATAACAATGGCGCTGATGCGCAAAGCAATGGGACCATCTGCTTTTTCATTTGGATTATCCACATCCATGAACAATATGTTTTTCAGCTTACCCATTTTATAACTCCCTTATCCCCATACTTTTTATGCTTCCATCAGATAGGAAAAGATAAGAAATGCCGTCTTTAATGCATTGTGTCTGATCTTCTCATCTTCAATGCAGAAAATATCATCCTCTATAATCTGAACCCCCATCTTTTCCAATGTAATATGATCCACCTGGACGATTCGCTTATTCTCTGCACTTAAATACCGTTCCCGCACATTCTCATCCACTGTTCCGTTATTTGCAACCACCAGATCGATCTTACGGGAACCCAGATACTCATTCAATATCTCCACATGCCGGCTGACGGTCTGGATATCCGTCTCACCGGGCTGTGTTACCAGATTGGATATGTATAAAAGCGGAGCCTTCGTTTCCTCCAGAGCGCTCCTCACTTCAGGAGCAAGCAGATGCGGAACAATACTGGTATACAGGCTTCCCGCACTGAAAATAATCAGATCTGCCTCTTCGATCTTCTCCCGGATTTCCTGTTCAATTTTAATATCATGATCATAACTCAGACGGCTGATGTTCCTTATATTCCTACTGACAGCCTCTTCTCCAAAATATTCTCTTTCCGTGCTTTCACCAACCAGATCGATCTTTTCACCCGTTAGTGGAAGTACTGTCCCTTTAATATCCAGAAGCTTACACATATATTTGGTTGCTTCCGTCAGATTTCCCTTCAGATCAATCAGGGCTGCAAGCACGATGTTTCTCACAGGATGATTATTCAGGGATCCCTTTTCAAAGCGATAGCTTAAAAGATCAATAAAATCTTCATCCACGTTAGCCATGGAAAGCAATACCTTGCCGACATCCCCTACTGCCGGTATATTCAGCTCTTCCTTCAGCTTCCCCGTGCTGCTTCCATTATCACTGACAGCAATTACCGTTGTCACATCGATCGGAAAAAGCTTTAGTCCGGACAAAATACAGGATAACCCTGTACCTCCTCCGAAAATAACAACCTTTTTCATAGCAGCTTTATTTCCCCTTTCCGGTTATTTTTGTATATTAATATCATAGCAAATTCCTCTTTAATTTTCAATTATACTGCACTCAATCCATACAATCCCATACAATCGGGCAGCTTATGAACAGACACGTCTGAACTGTTCCCAATGATAATGCTGAACTGCCACGGCAATAAGTAGTTGTTTGGTACTTATGTATTACTTTTTGGGGTTTTTAATGAATTAATTGTCTATTTCACCAACTATTATTTTTTCCCGGATAACGATATACTATGGGTGTCAGAAGAAGCGGTAAGTTACAGGATCCGCCTGCAGCTTTAAACCGTTTTACGAATGAGGTTCTGAATAGTTACAATAATAAATAAGGTGACAAAAAGGAGACATTTTACAATGAAAAAGCAGAAAACAGACAAAGGCTTCAGCTTAATCGAACTCATCATTGTTATTGCAATCATGGCCGTACTGGTTGTCGTATGTGCCCCTATGTATATCAAATATATCCACAAGGCAGGCGTTGCCAGAGACTGGGCCAATCTGAGGCTTTATTATGATGAAATCCAGGCCAATTATATATCTACCGGAGAATATAATCCAAAGGTAAAGGCTCTTTCTGCAGAAACCTCTGGAGAAACAGGTTATATTGGACTAAAGCAGATCGATTCTCTAAACGGCGATACTATAAAAATGAAGGCTGGTATCTTCGTCGTCAAAAAAACGAAATCCGGTTATCATATTTACTATCAATGCAACAAATGTAGTGATCCACATCATAGTGCTACCTGTGATCTGGTCTTAGGAAACTAATCCGGACATCATTTCACAGAAATACTGATCTTAATGCCATTAGTCCATCCCCTGTCTCTTCATCCGGACAGAGGATGGACTAATTTTTTCCACAAATTATTTTCTCAAATATTCACCAAATCTTAACAGAAATTTTAAATCGTTGATTGTATAATACAACTATAGCTGTTGATTCAGAACGTCATGATCACATGACTTTGAATCATTACCAGATAACAGGCAAAGGAGTAACCAATATCTTGAAACCGATCAGAATAACCCAATTTGTTTTTCTCCTTACCGGCATCCTGATGATCGTCTACGGTGCATTCCGTGGCGAAGCTGCCGTTGTTCTCGGTAAGGCAATAAAATTATGTCTGGAGTGTGTGGGAATTGGATAAGAAAACAAACATGATATCAAAAAGATTAGAACACCTGAGAGGATGGATACAGGCTGCTGCCACGCTGCTTACCAACATCCATCTTCCCAATTTTTTCAAAGGAAAAATCTATCAGGGCAATGCGAAAACCGTATGTGTTCCGGGACTGAACTGCTACTCCTGTCCTGCTGCCACAGGTGCCTGCCCCATCGGCGCGTTTCAGGCGGTAGTCGGATCGTCCCGGTTTAAATTTTCCTACTATATAACCGGATTTTTTATATTATTCGGGGTAATCCTCGGACGATTCATATGTGGCTTTCTGTGCCCGTTCGGATGGTTTCAGGATCTGCTTCATAAGATTCCCTGCAAAAAATTTTCTACCGGAAAGCTTAAACCGTTGAGATATCTGAAATATATCATCCTTCTCGTCTTCGTTATTCTGCTTCCCATGCTTGTAACGAATTCAGTTGGAATGGGCGATCCGTTTTTCTGCAAATATCTATGTCCGCAGGGAGTTTTGGAGGGCGCCATCCCTCTTTCCCTGAGCAATGCTTCAATCCGCATGGCATTGGGGAAGCTGTTTACCTACAAAAGCCTTATTCTGATTGCTGTTGTGATTTTAAGCATCCTGTTTTACAGACCCTTTTGCAAGTGGATCTGTCCGCTTGGAGCCATCTATTCCTTATTTAATAAAGTATCCTTCCTCCGCATTAAGGTGGAGAACGATCGTTGTGTCGGATGTATGCAGTGCACGAAGGCATGCAAAATGGATGTTAACGTCCTCGAAACACCTGACCACCCGGAATGCATACGATGTGGCGCCTGCATGAAAGCATGTCCGCACAATGCCATCCACTATCAGTTCATGGGAAAGGATCACCCGGCCGAATAACAGATCAGAACATGGACTGGTCATGCTGTAAAATGATCAGTCTGAATAATTACAAAATCATCTCACTCCCCGGCATTTTTTAAATGCTTATCCGCATTTCTGCAGATTTTTCCGAATATCCTGATACACATATCCCTTTCTTCTTCCGTCACCAAGTAAAAACAAAAACTTCTTTCCAGATCGTAGGACATCTGTAAAGAAGTTTTTTAGTTTTTCACTATATAAATATTTATGATATTAAACAAACTGTTCAATAAACTCAGTTTTACTGCATGGCTTTCCAAAAAAATAACCCTGCAGATAATCAGCCTTCAGCCTCTTCATAGCCAGCTGCCATTCTCCTCTTTCTATGCCCTCTATGCAGATTTTGATCCCTATACTGTGTACCATTTCGATGATTTTCTCAAACAGCTCATAATCTCTCTTATTACTCATTGCTTTTGATGTAAAATCCTTGTCCATTTTAACACAGCCAGGATTCATATCCCTGATGCAATGCAGATTGGAATAACCTGTTCCGAAATCATCAATCACAAACGGAATCCCATTCTCCTCAAGCTTTTCACGGAATTCGCAAAAAGCAGGCGTCATATCCATAAACCCGCTTTCGGTCATTTCCACGCAGATGCATTCCGGCTTCAATTCATTCTCCTGTATTGCAGAAATAATCTTATCCGCAATCTTTCCCTGCAGAATCTGGACATAGGAAATGTTTATGTTCATCTTAAAGCCCGGAATATATTGCTGCATCTTACGGCACATTTTCGCTGCTTCACTCAGAATATATCTTCCTGCAGGAATAATTAATGAAGTCTCCTCCAGCAGAGGAATAAACTCAAACGGGGAAATCCTTTCCACCTCTCCTTCGGAGATCATGGAAAAGCGCATCAGTGCCTCTGCTCCTATTATACGCCTTGATGCACAATCCACAATCGGCTGATAATATACCTCAAAGCCTTCAAATTCATTTGCGATTGCATTACGCAGAGCAGCGACGATTTTTTCTTTCTGCAGAAAAGACTCATAATCCTCCTGATTGAAAAAATAAAAGCCCTTCTTTCCTCTGGTCTTTGCCTGCTTCAGGGAAAACTCAAATTTCTTACGGCACTCCTCATAGCCCTCCGAAATAGTCTCTGCATCAATAACTCCGACAGAAACGGTAAATACCGTTTCATATTTTTCCGCAACAATAAAATCCTCTATTCTATCGCAGATCCTTTTCCTTAACTGTACGGCATCCTCTTTCGTATGACTTTCCAGATCCGCTATCACATAGTGATCCGCTACCAGATGATACAGCCTCTGGCCTCCGGAAAGACATTCTGTCATGCAGTCTGCTACACTTTTTAGGATATAATCTCCATAAAGAGAGCCCGATGCTCCGTTAATCGCCCCGAAATTATCAATTCCTATATGCATAAGAAAGCCATGTGTAATCGGTTTTGCCTGCGAGTGGAGATAAGAACAGAATTCTAATCCTCCCAAAAGTCCACTGACATTATCTGCTCTTTGCGGCTTTCCGGTTTCATTCAGACAGCCGATCAGATAACCCGGCCTGCCGTTTTCATCATCAATTACTACTCCACGACTGTTAATCCATACCGGTATTCCCATTTTATCAAGCCAGCGATAGTGCAGATTGTGATTCTTTTCCTTGCCTTCTGTGATACTGCGCATATGTTTTGCAAGCATCGCACGGTCTTCCTCATAGATCGCATGGAGCATTTCATCCGAAGCATTGTTAAGGAGTCTGTCCGGTATCAGGAAACGTCCTACCGCCGATTGCGAAATCTTCATCGTATTCTTCTGTAAATCAAAGATATAAAGGAAATCATCCATACAAGGATCAATGATTTCAATAACATTCTGGGTGTCAATCTCTTTAATTACCTTGTAAACATCCATACTTAATACCGTGTACCTTCCCTCCCGATATTTCATGCCTTACTACACATATGGTATTAATTGTGTCTGGTATGATACTAAGCCTCGAATTTTGCAACCTTAAACTTACGGATCATTTCTCTCAGACCATTTGCCTCGTTGTTCATCTGCTCACTGGCAGCTGCACATTCCTGCGATGTTGCGGAATTTGTCTGTACCACATCGTTAATCTGTTCAATTCCGATATTAATCTGTTTCATTTCAGCGGTCTGCGTCTCCAGCGTCTCTGCAATACCGGTTACCTCTCGTGTAATAATTTTGGAAGTATCCGCTACCTCTTCAAGCTGTGCTGCAGTTTCCTTTGCAACCACCATGCCCTTTTCCACAGCACTTACAGAGCTTTCAATCAATGCTGCAGATTCCTTTGCAGCCTGTGCACTCTGATCTGCCAGAACATTCACCTGATTTGCTACTACAGCAAATCCTCTTCCGGCTTCTCCGGCTCTGGCTGCTTCAATGGATGCATTCAATGCAAGTAAATTGGTCTGAGTAGCAATTTCATTAATCGTTGCAATAATCTTGTCAATCTCCTGTGATGCCTGATTGATTTCATTCATGGAATCCACCATCTCACGCATTTTTCCATTGCTTTCCAGAATGGCACCACCCAGATCCTCGACTCTTCCGCTGATTTCCTTTGCTGCATTCGAATTATGCTCGATCTGCTCCGAAACACCTGTAACGGTTGCTGTCAGCTCTTCTACAACAGAAGCCTGATTGGTTGCTCCCTCCGCAAGATCATTGGAGCTTGCAGCTACCTGCTCTGCACCGCTTGAAACCTGTTCGGATACATGCTGGATTCCCTTCACGGTATCAGCCATGCTTTTCTCAAATGCCATAAAGGAATTCAGAATACCGATGAAGTCACCTCTCCACTCTACCTCAGGCTGGACATCAAAGTTTCCTTCGGAGAAGAGCTTCATGGCACGGTCTATATCATCGATATAGGTTCCCAGAATACGTGTGGACTTACGTATGTTGTGTGCCAGTCTTCCGATTTCATCATCGGAATGATATTCCAGGTTACTATGCAGGTTTCCTTCTGTTAATTCCTTTGCAACATCTTCAATCGCACGTAACGGCTCAAGAATGGTTTCAAGTACTCTTTTACTTGTTTCCTTTGTCAATATCCAGGCAAAAACCAGACAGATAACAATACCGGCCAGCCCGACTATCGCACAGATGATGGTACTCGCAACACCACGTCTGTCCAGTTCATCCGTTAATTCATCCAGTTTTTTTACAGTTTCAACACTCTTATTTAATGCAGGAGTACATTCATTCAGAATATCCTCAATTGCCTCGTCCCGGTTTCCTGCTTTAATTTCCTTCATAATGGAATTTCCAATGTTTCCCCAATCGTTAAGAGCAGAAGAATATTCCGTATACAGTTCATCCGGAACAACTCCGGTCTGTTTCATAATCTCCAGCTGGGAGCCAACCTCTGCAAGCAGGTTTTCTACTGTCTGTTCATAGCTCTCATAGGTAGAGACATCCTCGTTCAATGCCATTTCCCGAATGTTTCTTGCTGCTGCATTGACATCCATTCTGCAGATTTTTACTGCCTGGTCTGCTGCATTAACACGATACACATAATTCATCATATTAGCAAACAATACCCCTATAACTACGATGGAAAGAAGTCCGGAAACCAGCATCATAATGATCACTTTTCTATATCCGTAGCTTATTCTTTCCTTCAGGTGCATATTTTCCAATTTTGTCTTCATCGTATTCTTTTTGGATTCCATAATTAGTACTTCCTTCCTATTAAATTGTTTTCATCAAATTTGTTATAGCAGAGTTCTTATTTTAAGTCAACTCCTTCTATCGCTTTCTCTCGGCTTTTCTGTAAATTCTACCTTTTGTACGATAAACTCTTCAAATTCAAAAAAAAAATTGAGCATCTTTTATCCTAACAGAAGCTCCTTGGCTGTGTACCTTTTACCCAAAAAGAAGACTCCTTTGTTGTGCACCTTTTACCTAAAAAGAAGACTCCTTTGTTGTGCAAATTGTGGCATTCAAAGGGAACTCTTTAGATAAGTTGACTTTATATGGAAAATTTGGTATATAACTCTATATCGAACTGAGTAATAAGTACTATATTATTATATAAGAACAATAACGTCAGCCGTTATGGATTGGAGGCAAATGAACAATATAGAGAATATCTGGCAGTTTCTTGAGAATTTAAATGAATATGTATATGCAACCGATATTGAAACCAATGAGCTTGTATACATGAACCGTAAGGCTCTGGATGCTTATGAACTAAAATCACTGGAGGAGATCAAGGGCAGGAAATGCTATGAGGTCCTGCAGAAATCCTCCACCCCCTGTGGCATATGCAATAACGACCGGCTTTGTGTCGGAGCCTTTGAGGAATGGCGCTACTATAATCCGGTAATTGATAAATATCTGCTTTTAAAGGATACTCTGATAGCCGATTCTGCAAGGAAGAAAAAGTACCGGATCGAAATCGCCATCGATATCAGCGAGGAGCGTTCCCAGAATAAGGTCATCCAGAAATACCGGGATATGGGAGCTTTGGTAAATGAAGGGCTTAAGGTTGCACTTTCTGCAGATACTCCGGATGAAACCATCCAGATTATTCTTGAGTATCTCGGTAAATCATTAAGCGGTGAAAGAACTTATATTTTCGAAAAGAATGAAAACGGCTGTGATGACAATACTTACGAATGGACTGCTGCCGGAATAAAGCCCGAAAAGGCCAATCTGCAGAATCTGCCGCCGGAGATCTGTGCAAACTGGTATCACTGTTTTGATGAGGGAAAATGTATCGTCATTCAGGATCTGGAAGAAATGAGGGAATCGGATCCCTTACAGTATGAAAATTTAAAGCGGCAGGGGATTCATTCCATTGTCGTTGTTCCTATCTATGATAAGGGAAAAGTCATTGCGTTTTACGGAGTGGATAATCCGCCACCCATGCTTTTGGAATATACATTCAGCATGCTTCAGATTATGGGCTCCTTTCTTGTCTCCTGTATCAGGCGGAGAAATCTGATGAGAAAACTCGAAGCTTTAAGCTATAAGGATGCCCTTACCCAGCTTGGCAATCGCTTTGCCATGAATAACTATATACAGCAGATTAATAAACAACACAGCATTGGCATCGTGTATTGCGACATCACAGGTCTGAAGCAGGAGAATGATACTGTGGGACATCAAATGGGTGACCAGCTGATTCTCAGGGCATCTGCCTGTTTAACCAAAGTATTTGGTGATCACGGAGTATTCCGTATCGGAGGAGATGAGTTATTAGTGATCTGCTCCCCCATCGACCAGGATACGTTAGCGGAACGGGTAAGCCGGTTACGGGAGCTGATGAAGGAAAATTCCGTCAATATGGCCATCGGCACCGTCTGGGCGGATAAGGTATCCACAGATCTGGATGTTTTACTACGGGAATCCGAAAAGCAGATGTATCAGGACAAGGCAGAATATTACAGAAAAAGCGGAATAGAACGAAGGCGGCATTAATATGCCGCCTCAGACTGTAGACAAAGTTGCTCTGGAATTTACATCCCAGAGCAATTTTTCTTTT
>ENA-UOJJ01000702-UOJJ01000702.1-human-gut-metagenome-genome-assembly--contig:-CS66-NODE-702-length-54797-cov-10.638449_pt1 | contig 54797 bp, 64 predicted proteins | sample MGYA00242343_ERZ723890 | MGnify/ENA metagenome assembly ERZ723890
AAAAAAAAATATTAATAAAAGTTTCTATTTTTATCTTTTTTATTTTTATAAATAGATATAACAAATAATAAATAAAATATTCAATAATCAAAATTATCAAATTAAAATCAAGATAATAATGATAATAGTTAATAATAAGAATTGACAAAACGATAATCGAAAAATGTCTTTCTTTATAATAAGCAATAAGTAGAGGAACATTAAATAATAAAATAGGTAACTTTGTTGTTTGATCTATTCCAAATTTAACAATTAAATACATTGAACTAAATAATGCGAAATCCAAAAATATATTACTTTTTTCTTTATTCATTGTTTTTGAATATGCTTGATATAATAACCAAAGTGTTAGTGGAAAAGCAATAAAAACTAAATAAAAAATAATTGTTTCAAATACATTCATATTATCACCCCTCGACATAATTATACAAATTTCAAATGTCGAATTTTGTCGAAAAAAATAGAACCATTAAATAAATGGTTCTATCTCATTAATTCATTAATTTGTTTTTTTAGTTGTTTAGCTTCATCACCTAAAATTATTTTCAATTGGTTATCAATTTCAACAATTCCTTGTGCTCCCATCCTTTGTATAGCTTCTTTATTAGCTAATGAGACATCGGCTAATGTTACTATAAATCTTGATTTATTAAATTCATATGTAATTATATTATCTTTTCCACCAAGATAAGTAACTAGTTTATTAATTTCAATTTTAAAATCTTTACGTTTTGACTTTGTAATTGCAAGTGCAATAATAATTAGTAAAACTGTTATAATTAAATATTGTAAGTATTGCATATCTATCACCTATTAATTATTATACTATAAAATCAAAAAAATTACAAAATATTTGTCAAAATATAATAGTTTAATTGTTTAAATAGTTAATTTGGTGTAATATATTTATAGGTGATGTTATGAAGAAAATATCTAAATATAAAGTTGATAAATCATTATTAATAACACTATTATTATTTGTTGCTATTAGTATTGTTACAATATATAGTGCTCAAAATATGCTTCATTCAGGATCTGATTTAGCGCTTAGACAAGGAATTTGGTACTTTATTGGTTTTATACTAGTATATTTGATAATGTTTATAGGAAATGATGTAATTATTAAAAATGCTTGGATTTTATATATAATTGGGAATATTACGCTTGTTTTACTTCTTATTTTTGCTGATCCTATAAGTAATGCTAAGTGTTGGTTTTCAATTCCTGGTATTGGTACTATTCAACCAAGTGAGTTCATGAAAATTATTTTAATTATTATTCTTGGTAAAGTTATTAAAGAGTTCAATGAAAATTTTGCTAATCCAACAGTAAAAGAGGAATTTTTCTTTTTAATAAAAGTAGGATTAATTGTAGCTGTACCAAGTATTTTAACTTTTCTTCAACCTGATACTGGTGTTGTTCTTATTTATTTACTTATAACTATTATTATGTTATTTATTGCTGGAATTAAATATAGATGGTTTATTATTTTATTTTTAGTTTTATTTTTATCCGTTGGTAGTGTTTTATTAATATATTTTGCAAGCAATAATTTATTTATTAAAATTTTTGGTTCTAGTTTTTTCTTAAGAGTTGATCGTCTTCTTGATTGGTCAAACAAGTCTGGTTATCAATTAGAAAATGGTATAACAGCTATTGGATCTGGTGGTTTATTTGGTCATGGATTTAATAATACGCCTATTTATTTTCCTGAAGCTCAAACCGATTTTATTTTCGCTGTTTTCGCTAGTAATTTTGGATTAATTGGTTCTTTGTTACTTCTTCTTTTAATTGCTTTCTTTGATATTAAATTAATATTAACAGCTATGAAAAGTAATTCTAATATAAATAAATATATTATATCCGGTATTGTTGGAATGCTTATTTACCAACAATTACAAAATATTGGTATGACCTTTGGATTAATGCCTATTACTGGTATTACGTTACCATTTATTAGTTATGGTGGTTCTAGTTTACTTAGTTATATGATTATGATTGGTATTATTTTTAATATTTCAAATCAAGCTTTAAGAAATATAAATTAAAAACTACAGCATTAAATACTGTAGTTTTCTTTATATAAATAATTATTTATGATAATTTAAATTTTGAAATTGTTATAACTGGGCGGATGCCGTGAAAAGCATCAGCCACACCGTTGCTGCGCAAGAAGCCATTTCTATCGACGCGCCAAGCCTCAGTTGAACTATCTTCAGATGGTGTACTTGTCCAATATCCATAATTACTTGAATCTGCTTTATCACATCCATAACTTGTGCAGTCATAGGTATAATCAAATAACCATGCATATTCACTTGTTCCTTGAGCTTTGGAACACCAATTTGTAGTATCAGGTTTATTTGTATCTAAACAAAACCATGATTGTCCTGATTGAGTTGCATCAAACGTTGGATGTTTTGTTATCTTAGCAACTTCATTTGCTGTTATTAATCTGGCTGCATTTTCCCATGTCCTTGTATCTGTTTTTAAGGCTTCTTTTGCTTCTTTCATCTCACTATTACTTCCGGTTAAATTCCAAGCTACTCTAGTCGTTGTATTATGATCTAAAATGACATTTACAGTTGCATTTCCTTCCCTATCATTAAATGCATACCATTTCATACATCCAATCTTTGTTCCGGTTGTATTTACCGCTTCACTTGACGCACATTTTTTTCCTGTTTCTGGATTAAAATATACAATTTCCCCATTCTTGTATTGTTTATATGTTATTCTATCACAACCATCAATTCCAACTATACAGGCATTCCCCGATGCATCTATACTAATTTCTTTAGTTAAAGATATTTCTTTTCCAGTTTTTTGATCTATTATTGGTTGTTCCAATTTTCCAGCTTCAACTAAATCATTTATAGTAATTGTTTGATAAGTATTACCGGTTTCATTTGCATAAAGCTCTGCTGCACTTAAAATTATCTGCTGACTGACTTTACTAATTTCTTCCTTTTTATCAGCTAATTGTCCCATAATATTTGGCAAAATTATCAAAGATAAAATAGAAATAACAACAATAACAGCTAACATCTCCAATAAAGTAAATCCTTTTTTCATTTTAACACCTATCCTCTTTTATAATTATAACTTTTAATAAAAAAAAAAGCAACTAATTAGTTGTTTCTTCTTTTGTTATAACTTCTTTTCCTTTATATGTTCCACATTCTGAACATACTCTATGTGGTCTTATACTAGCTCCACATTTCGGACATTTGATTGTACTATTTTCGCTAATTTTGTAATGAGTACGTCTTTTTCTTCCTCTTGTTTTACTAACTTTTCTAAAAGGTACTGCGAAAATTTGAATATTTAATTTAATCATGATAACACCTCACTTTTCATTTTAACAAATCTTTCAATTTTTGAAGTTCTGGATTTAATTTCTTCTCCTCTTCTGTTATAAGTTTCCAACCATCACCTTCCATTTGAAGATTTTGGTTTTTATCGCCTACAACACGAATAGGAATTTCCATTAATATATTTTCCCATATTATTGGTAAAATATCAATAGTATTTTGATTTTTTTTCAAAGTTTCGTTAATTTCTTTTAATAATTCATCAATATTTCCTTCTATTTTTATTGAAAATTTATAATCAGTAGGTTCTAGTGTTAAACTAGAAGGTAAAACCATTATACCATCAACATTTACATCAAGATCATAATCATCAATACTATTACTAGTAATATATCCTTTAACACTAATATTATCTAAAGATATAATGTCTGTCTTTTTTAGCATCTCTTTATCAAAAGAATACAACATGTCAATTTCTACTTGACTATCGATTCCACTTTTTAATCTAGTAATATCTATATTCATATAATCACCTGTATAAGTATATCATAAACGTATATATTTTTCAAATAAAATATGTTATTATATAGTTAGGTGATAGTATGAATAGTGTTGGTATAATTTGCGAATATAATCCCTTCCATAATGGGCATTTACACCATTTAAATGAAATAAAAAAAATGTTTCCTAAAGCAACTATTGTTTTAGTTATGAGTGGGAATTTTACTGAACGTGGTGATACTAGTATCATTAATAAATGGGATAAAACTGAAATTGCTCTTAAGATGGGAGTTGACCTTGTAATCGAATTACCATTCGTCTTTGCAACCCAAAGTGCGGATACTTTTGCGAAAGCTAGTATTCAAATCTTAAAAGAAATGAAAGTTAATTATCTTGTTTTTGGAAGTGAAACAAATAAGGTTGATAAATTAGAAGAACTAGCTGAAGTTCAATTAAATAATAAAAAATATAATAAGTTAGTCAAAGAATATCTTGACCAAGGGCTTAATTATCCAACCGCACTATCTAAATCTTTATATGAAATTACTGGTTTAAAAATGAATAAACCTAATGATATTTTAGGAATTACATATATTCGAGAAATTAAAAAACAAAAGGCAAATATTATCCCTATCACTATTAAACGTAACAATGATTACAATGGTTTTGATTTAGAAGACAATATTAGTAGTGCGACAAGTATTAGATATGCTTTAAAAAACAAATCAAATGTTGATAAATATGTCCCTGAGTTTGTCAGACCTTATTTAGAAAAAAATAATCACTTTATTGATGACTACTATAGTATTTTGAAATACAAAATTCTAACCGAAAAAGATTTTATAAATCATTATAAAACAGTTGATGAAGGTATTGAAAATAGAATCAATAAATACATTATCAAATGTAGAAATCTAGACGAACTTATCTTAAAAATTAAAACTAAAAGATATACTTATAATAAATTACATAGAATGTTTACACATATTTTGTGCAATTTCACAAAAGAAGAAGCCGAAGAATTTAATGATATTGAATATATAAGAGTTCTTGGTTTTTCCTCACAAGGAAGACTATACTTAAAAGAAGCAAAAGATAGTACTGAGATACCAGTTATTACTAACTATTCTAAAATTAATAGTAAAATTCTTGAAATTGAATTTAGAAGTACTTGCGTCTATGCCAGTATTTTAGATGAAGAAGAAAAAATAAAATTAATTGAAAGTGAATATAAAAACTATCCAATTATGATTGGATAGTTTTATTATTACATTTTTTCAATTTTCATAAAGTTTGTTACTTTAACACCAGTATTAGGGAATCCACCAGTAATAACAATTTTATCACCAGTTTCTAAATCCATAAATTTTTGAGCTTGTGCTTTTCCATCTGATACTAATTCATCAGTTGAATCATATTCTCCAACAACTGTTGAATAAACTCCATAGTTAAGTGCTAATGCCTTAGCTACTTTTTCATTTGGAACAGTAGCTAAAATCATTGCATTTGGTCTTAAGTTACTAATTGAAGCAGCTGTATGTCCTGACATAGTTGCGGCTACGATTACTTTTGAATCTAATTTATTACTTGCTGTAACAACACTTTGTGCAATAATAGAATTTACATCTTTAGCTTCATATCCGTATTTATTATCATATTTATAATAGCTTTCTACTTTTTTACAAATTTCAGCCATATTTTGGATTGTTTCAACTGGATATTTACCCATGGTTGTTTCATCACTAGTCATAACAGCATCGCATCCTGCTAAAACAGCGTTTGCAACATCTGTAACTTCTGCATTTGTAGGTCTGATATTATTTTTCATACTTGACATCATTTGAGTTGCCATAATAACTCTTTTACCTTTAGCGCGACATTTATCTATCATCATTTGTTGATATAAAGGTAGATTTTCAACACCTGTTTCAATTCCTAAATCTCCACGTGCAATCATAACAATATCTGTTTCATCGATAATTTCATCTAAATTATCCATTGCATATTGTGTTTCAATTTTTGAAATAATTGGCATATTAGGTTTACCAAATTCAGCACATAAATTTCTAACTTCTCTAATATTATCTGCTGTATTAACAAAAGATATAGCTAAATAATCACCATCATGATCACAAGCATATTTAATATCTTCTTTATCTTGTTCACTAACATATGGAACATTTAATTTAACACCTGGAATACATACTCCACGTCTACTTTTAATTGAACCACTATTTTCAATACGACAAGTGATTCCATCTTCTTCTACACTGATAACAGTTAATTTATAAAAACCGTCATCAAGTAAAATAGACATTCCTTCTTTTATATCTTTTAAAATTCCTTTGTAATTAAAAGATATAGCTTCTTTAGTACCAAGAATATCTTCTTCAACAATACGAATTGTATTTCCTGCTACTAATTCAATATAATCGTTTTCAAAAGTACAAGTTCTAAGATCTGGTCCTTTTGTATCATATAAAACCGCAATGTTTGTTCCAAGTTCTTTATTTGCTCTTGCAACTAGATCTTCATCAATTTTTCTTTCTTCAAGTGTAGCATGCGAGAAATTAATACGTGCTACATTCATACCAGCATCAACAATTCCTTTAAAGCTTTCCCAATTTTGCGTTGATGGTCCAATACTACAAATTATCTTTGTTTTTTTCATTAATACTACCTCTTTCCTTTTTTAGAAAACCTAGTTTATTGTAACATATTAAGTTCATTTATGCAATATTTAATAATATTAAATCATATATTTTAACATGAATAATAATAGTACTAAAGAAGATGAAATCAAATTATTAGATATTCAAATTATTGCTACTGTAATATATATTTTAAGTTTATTTATATCTTACATTATAACTTATAATGACAAATATGAAATTTTAAATAATAAACCTTTTTTAGATAAAAAAATATCTCAAAACATTTCTGTTTTTAATCGTGTTGTCGTTGTTGTTTTAACGCTTACTTTTTTATATATAAATTATAAAAACATTGAGATTGCTAAAATTAAAAATAAAAAGGATTTAACTCCTTTTAAATTACAAATTACAGCTTCTGAATTATCAACTGTTGCTGCTATTATTGTTTTATATACTGTTTTAACTAGTGGTGAGTATAGCGTTATTGCTGGTGCTGAAAATCCTTCTTTATAACTGCTCAATAAAATTTTTTACTATTAATTTCTTATTATTGAATTCTTCAAAAATATAAGTTATTACAAATGTTAAACTTCCAAGTGATGCAAGTATCATATCCATCATTGTATCATTTACGCCTGTCGTTAAAACATTTTGAGCATCTTTTCCAAATATATTATCACTAATGAATTCGAAAAATTCCCAAAAGCTTGCACACATTGTATTAAAAGCTATAATAAATAAACAAGTAAAAAATATTTTTTTAGAATCATATCTATCTAGTTTATAAAGCAGTTCTAAAGCAAAAAAAGCTATTACAATTCCTGATAGATAATGTGTGAAATTATCATACCAATATATTTTTCCATAAAGATTAATAACTGATCCTAAAAAGTGAGCTATAAAAACAAATATAATATATATTATTTCACTTGCATCACTTATTTTAGTTTTAAAGGTTACATTAATTATTTTTGGTAAAAAGATAACTGGTATAACGGATAATCTAATAAGAATACGGTATAAATTTTGATCTAATATTGCATCTACTGTATAGCACAAGCTACAAAAGATAACAACAAAAATAATGATGTTTTTAAAGATATTAATTTTCTTCATATCCTATTTGCTCCATTTCTACCTGATTTATAGAAGTAAATCTTTTAGTTATTTTCTCAGTTGTTGTATGGATTTCTTTTACGTCTCGTCCTACTGTTTCTATACTTCGAGACAATTTATCCCAACGATCTTTATATCGTTTAAATTCTTCTGAAAGAAGGTTTAATTCTCTATGAATAACTGAAGTATATTTATCTCTTTCCATATTTTTTATTATTACTTGAATTGTTGTTAATGTACTAATAAGAGTTGTAGGGCTTGTTATCCATACACGTTTTTTATAAGCATACTCAATTATATCACTATGATATGCATTAATATAAGCAAATATTGCTTCTGCAGGTAAAAATAGAATTGCTTGATCTGTTGTTACATCTGGAATGATGTATTTAGTTGCTATAGCATCTATATGTTTTTTCATATCTATTTTAAATTGTTTTTCATATTTTTCTCTTAATTCCTTTGAATTATTTTTATCCACCATATTACGATAGTTTTCTAAAGGAAATTTTGAGTCAATTCCTATTAATCCAAGTGGTTCTGGTGCGAATAAGGCACAATCAACTATTGTTCCATTTTCTAAACTATATTGCATTTGATATATTTTTTTGTTGTTTTCTCCAAAAACACTAGCCATAATATTTTGCAAGTTAACTTCACCAAAGATTCCTCTTGTTTTTTTATCGGTTAAAATTCCTTGTAATGAAACGATATCGTTAGATAATGTATCTATCTTTTTTTGAGCTTCATCTATTTTAGATAGTCTTTCTAAAACTGATGTAAAGGTTTTATTTGTTTTTTCAAAGTTTTGATCTAGTCTTTCATTAACATGATCATTTATCATACGAAGTCTGTTTTCTATTTTTTCATCTAAATTAAGAAAATCGTTATTGAATTCTTTAGCTAAATCTGCTTTAAATGTTCCAAGTTCTTTAACTACTGAAAGTTCTAGTTTTGACATTTTATCATATACATCATTGTTATTATTTTTTCTAATGATTAAGATTACAACAAATATTAAGATTACTACTAATATGGTTAAAATTACATACTCCATAAATAATACCTCCTAGTTAATATTGAATTTTTTTGTCACTATCTTAGATAATATAAAGGCTATTAAAATTATTACTGCTATTTTAAGTAAAACACCTATATCGGTAATGCTTTCTACTAAAGTTGTTCCTATAAATCCCCAAAAATATACAATTGATATTTTTGATATTAAAAGTGCAAGCAAATATTTTTTATAGGAAATATTTGAAAGTCCTGCTCCAATATTAATAGAAAAAGCTGGTGTGAAAGGAAATGCTAGTATGATTACTAAACTACTGAAGGAAATTTTATCTATTTTTTTCATTAAATCAACTAGTTTTTCTTTTTTACTTATATATTTCCATGCTTTATTTTTTAATGTTCTAAAAATATAAAAACTAAGTGTACACCCTATAATTGTAGATATCCAAGAAAGTATAAATCCAATAATGTTTCCAAAAACAAGCATATTTATGGCTATAAATACTGCTAAAGGTAGCATTGGAATAATTGATTCTAGAATAATCAATGACATTCCTATTATTAAAGCTATAAATATATTACTGTTTTGAACAAAATCTTTAAGTACATCTATATTTGTCTCTATAAAATTTGCTATCATATTATCTCCATTCTTATACTATTATAATACATTTAATTTCAAAATAAAAGAAAGTTATTAACTTTCTTTTAAATTAGTCTTTTTGCATTATCCATTCTTCATATCCACCAATTATATCAACTACTTTATATCCATAATTACTTAATATTTGACAAGCTTTTTTACTTGTTAATCCTTTTTGACAATAAATAAAGTATTTTACATTGGGGTTTAAATATTTACTAGGATATGTTATTAGTTTTTCGAATGGAACGTTAATTGCATTTGGAATATGGTTATTATTATAGTTTTGAATATTTCTAATATCTATGATATTACTAGGATTTATTTTTAACATTTCTTTAACAGAAATACTTGATATCATTTTAACCACCCTAGTACATTATATGCAGTTAAAAAAAAATAAATAGAGGCATAAGTCTCTATTTATATAATTTAAAATTTATAATCATATGTTTTACACTTTTTCTCACTATTTATAAAGCAATTAAAACATGATGATATACTTTTTTGATTATTTCCTCCTACAACTTTAACTAATAATTGAACTGATGTCATAACAAAATATATTAATACTGCGACACCTATTCGTCTCATAAAGTTTTTAGGATTTGTATCCATTTGTTTTTCATCGCTAGCTACTACAGCTTTTAAAAAGTCTACCATTCCCATTACTACCAATATTATTGGTACAATTACTTTTACTAATTTATATATTACGTTTGTAAATTTGGGTAACCCTTTTGGTATTCTTTCTAATTTTCCGCATTTATAATATTTTGTACTTACATCATAGAAGTTTTTATATTTTGTATCTGTTGCTGATTTTACTTTTCCAGTTGTTACTTTATTATATTGTTGATCACTTTCAACATCACTTTTATTAAAAGAAATTTTGTACCTATTTTCATCATGAAAATATGTTCCATAGACTTTCTTACATAATGATTCACAATTTTTTGAAACATCATTATATGCCGTTTTGAAATTATTTTTAAAGGTATTTTCATCTGGCATAACTTCTAATGTACCTGTATTACCTTGTGGTAAAGAAGCCGAAAAAGTAGAAAATGATTCGTTAAAATTAAAAGTTATTTCTTTTTTTTGATTAGTCAAAATACACTTACATTTTTTTGTAGTATCTGCACTAGATTTTTTATAAGTCGAATTTTTTTGATCTAATTTTAATTGTTCTTTTCCTTGCATTAAATTAATTGTTTGATTAGAGCTATCAACACTAGCTTTTAATTCATTAGATTGTGAACATATATAGTTACCGTTTGAACCTTTAAATAATGTTTTGAATTGCTTTTTTAATTCATCACTATGTGTTAGATTCCAAGTTGATTCATCTCCTGATTTAGCATCACTTATAGTGTCTGACAAATAAGGGCTTCCATATTTTAATTCACCTGTACTCTGATCAAAAGAAACCGTTAAATATTTACTATAAATTTTATAATAACAATTTGCTATATCGCCTGCCTTTACGTTGTTTATTCCACAAAAAAGCATAAAAGTAATTACTAAACTCGTGATTATTTTTTTATTTTTCATCATATATCATCCTCTTTACTTACCCTAATAAAATTATATATTAAATGCAAGAAAAAAGCAATCTTATAAAATAACAAGATTACTTTTATTTATTATTTGTGGGATAGATTACCATGAGCCTCCACCTCCACCGCCAGAGCCTCCACCTGAGACTCCATTGTCTTTTATTTTTTCAAATTCATAATCATATGTTTGACATTTGTTTTCATTATTTATAAAGCAATTAAAACATGATGATATACTTTTTTGATTATTTCCTCCTACAACTTTAACTAATAATTGAACTGATGTCATAACAAAATATATTAATACTGCGACACCTATTCGTCTCATAAAGTTTTTAGGATTTGTATCCATTTGTTTTTCATCGCTAGCTACTACAGCTTTTAAAAAGTCTACCATTCCCATTACTACCAATATTATTGGTACAATTACTTTTACTAATTTATATATTACATTTGTAAATTTAGGTAACCCTTTTGGTATTCTTTCTAATTTTCCACATTTATAATATTTTGTATCTGCATCATAGAAGTTTTCATATGTTGCAGCTACTAATAATTTATCTGTTACAACATTCACATATTTTAATGAATCATCTGAAGAAACGGGTGTTAAATTTACATATTTTGCCTTTACTGGGACAATATAACTAACTAATATTATAATTAAAAAACATATTTTTTTCATAAAATTACTCACCGTCATAGAAAAAATCGTCAAAGAACTGATCATCTGTTATTTTATTTTTTGATTGTTCATCTTTTTTAATTTCTACTTTGTTGGTTTCTTCTTTTTTCTCTTGTTTTTTCTTCTCTTCTTCTTTCTTCTGTTGTTTTTCTTTTTCTAGTCTTTCTTCTTCCTCTAGTTCAGCTATTTTAGCATCGATTCTTTTTACTAAATCATCAACATTAAATCCATTATTACCATTTTTAGGTGTACTTGGCATTGCACCAAACATATTAGTTGGATTAAACATTGGATTTTGATTTTTCTTATTATCCATATCTAAATTTGAACCATTAAGCATTTCATTTATCTTTTTTTGTCTTTTTTCTTCAACAAACTTTTTTAAATCAAAAACTTGAATTTTTCCTCTATCACGTTCTGGATATTTTGCTTTACCATATTTTTTACCCCAATCGATTTTATAATCAAATTTTAGTTGTGTTTTATATGGTCGCATTCTTGAACGAAGAATTATTGCTTGTTCTTCTTTCATATTTTGTAAATCTGTTACAGTTACAAGTGGTCTTGATGCTGTTTTATCATCTTTTTTTGATTTAACTTCCCCACACATTTTACTTATTTCTTCTAGGGCTGCAAGTTCTGTACTAAGAAGATAAATTGTATTACCACAGTTACCACGAATTGTTTCAGCTTTTTCTTTTCCATAAACATCATTAAGTTGTGAGAAGTTTTGAATAATAAATGATAATTTTATATTTCTTGAACGAGCAGCCGATACCATTGCATCTACATCACTAAGAGGCGGCATATTAGCAAATTCATCCATTAAGAAATTAGTTCTATATTTTAGTTTTCCACCTGTTTCTTGTGCGACTCTTACTAATGTTTCATAACATTGCTTTAGAAAAATAGTTACTAATGGATGATATGTTTTTTTCTCATCTTGAATAACTATAAATACGGCTGTTTTTTTTCTACCAATATCTTCAATATCAAAATCACTACAAGATAGCATTTCTGATAAATTTTTTCTTGATGAAAATAATTTTATTTTTTGTTTAAACACCGATAAAATACTTCCTTTTGTATCAGTTGGCGCCATTAAAGTACTTGAGGCATTTACATATGCTCCAGAAGTTTGATCTTTATCACTAAAATACTCTTTTATATATGTTGTTGCGCCTATTTTTCCCTCACCAACAGTACTCATCAAGTTAATACTATTAATATTAATTTCTTCTTCTTTAGCATCATCAAATAGTGCTAACGTAAGTCCTGTAAAATAATCGGCTGAAGTATTTTCCCAAAAGGGATCTTGTCCTTTTGATGATTCATCATAAAGAATGTTTTTGGCTAAATCTTCCAAAAGTTCTGTTGCTTTATCTATATTACCTTCTTTATAAAGTTTATATGGTAAATAGAAAGGATTCCAACAATTACCTTTTTGTGGATCACGAAAGTTTAAAAGAATTATATTATATCCACGTTCTTCAAGTTCTTTTGCTGTTCCCTCATATAATTCACCTTTTGGATCGGTTACAATCATTGATTCACCAGCTTTAGCCATAACTCTTATAAATGGAAATGACAAAGCTTGTGATTTACCACTACCAGTTGAACCTATAATCATATTATGATATCCACTGTTATCAACCCATAGTTCTTTACCGGTATTTATTAATGGTATTCCTCCATATTCAGTTTTTTCATCAGTTGGATATAACATTTTTAATTGACTTTTAAATTCCTTATCTTTTGCCCATCTTGAATATCCCTTTTCATCTTTTGGTGATGATTTTATTCCTATTCCTTTTTCTCTTTCAAAAAAGGTAGAAGAAACACTACTAATTATAGCTATCATTAAAGCTATATAAATAATCATTGCTAAAGCAAAATAATCATGTGTAAAGATTGGAAAAGGATTAAGCCCTGAAAATGTTCCACTATCAATAAATGAAATAGCATTTAATACTCCTATTGAAACTATATAAAACAAAACAAGTGAAAATATACCAAAAATAGTCCAATCCTTTTTTTCTGCTCTAAATTTTAATTTCATACTCAAAACCTCCTAAATTTTATTATTATGCTTGTTTCTTAAGAAAATAAACAACATAGTTAAAATAATTGCTATTCCAAATATTAAGAAAATCCATATAACATTAAGTTGTTTCTCTTGATTTTTTATTTCAACTATATCCATTTCTAAATCTATAAAGTGATTTTCATAGTTTTCATTATTAAAGTACCATATATACTTATTACCAGTCACCTTATCAGCATTATTTTTAATATTTTTATAATTCTTAGGAACTTCTATAGATACTGTTACTTCATCCACTAATTGTTGATATTCATCTTTCAAACAACTTATATTTTCTGTTTTAACTATAAATTTTTTATTTGCTTTTATAATATCTTTTTTATAAAAACAAGCATTTATGGCTTCAGAATTTATAATATTATTAGTATCATAATCATAACTATATGTCAACAAAAGTTTTTTCTTGTCAGATTTATCGATATTGACATTATAATAATAATCATTTGATGTTGAAGATGAATGATAAGCTATTTGTTTTACTTTCATCATATCATCTATCTTTTTTTGATTCTTTTTTGTATTATTATAAGGAATAACAATTTTTTCTTGAATTTTGTTATCATTCGTCACAACTAAGCTATATTCAACTTTAGAACATCCAGTTAAAATAAACAAACAAAATAGTAGTATTAATTTTTTTTTCATTTTACACCTAGCCTTCTAATTCTAAAAAGTAAATATATCCTGAAAACTTCTTACCAGTTGCTGCTCCTTGAGCTCCTTCAGTTTGAACCCAAGATTCAAATTGTGATCTGCTCATCGTCTGAGTCCTAAATTTAATACATGACCATGTACCAGGGCAACTACTACCACCATTAGCCCAACCATCAGTTATAATAACTTCCTTATCAGTTGCGCTTTCAACAACGGCAACGTGCCCACATTTTGGACTACACATGTTAGATCCTCCACTCCAAGAAATAATTGATCCTGACTTAACGTCTTTATAATTAGAACTTCCTTTAAATAATCCTTTTGATTTTCGATACCATCCTTCAGCATTAGCATGAATACTTCCAAGTCTTTTAATAGCTTCATTTCCTGTGTTAGAATCCATTTTTCCCTTTTTCATTAATTCCTGAATAATTTCAACTGCCCTTCCTTGTGCATACCATACGCATTGTCCAACATTATTTTTCTTTAAATAATCAAATGCTGTATCAGATTTTGTTGGAGCTACTGTTCTAATACTCCAATCTTTAGCATCGTTTTGAGTACATACACTAGAATTTACCGAACTAGATTTAACATCCCATTTAGTTAAATTGTGTGATTCGATTAAATTTGATACCCTAGAGATATAAGATAAATCCCCTCCGCAACAATATCCTCCTTTTTGAACAAGTTCTATTTGATCTCTATAATTAGTTTTAGTAGTTAATCCTTTATAACTACTTCCATCAGCTAATAAAACTGCATAATCAATAATTGAATCGTTAACAGAAGCATATTTTCTAAATACTCCTACTTTGCTAGTTCCATCCCAACCACCACGTGAAAATTTATATCCTGCCTTCATTCCAAACAAGTTGTTGGATTTTTCAGCTAAATTTGAGCACTTATATTCTCCATCATGCTTCTGACCACATCCGCTTTCTTCTAGCATTTGTCCCAAAGTAGTTGAAGCTAATACCCCTGTTTCCATGTATGCTGATTGAGCTAAAGGACCTAAGGCCTCAACGACTTGATCCTGATTTAAACCTCTTAAATCAGTAGCAACAATCGTTGTTCCTTTACAAAAAGTATTGTTTTCCGTATTTGTTGTTGCGGCATCTGAATCAGATCCTTCTTCAAGAGTATAATACGCGGCAAAGATGGAAAAACAGATAAGAAGAATAAAAAGAATTGGAGCAACTGTTATAAATAAAGAATATTTGAGCATTTTTCCTACTGGTTTTGCTACTGCATTAGCAATAGCATCAGCAGCAGGTCCTGAAACAGCACCTCCTGTAGCAGCTGTTAGTGCTTTACCACCAAAATTTCTAACTGCTTCTTCCCCAACTTTATCTACTTTTTGTCCAATAGTCTTTTTTTCTTGTTCTTGTGTATTTTCTTGTTTATTTTCTAATTCTCTTTTTTTACTCAAAGCCTGATTTAATCTTTGAATATCTTCGTTTCTTTTATTTAAAATATTAGCATTTTGTGGATTTGGTAAAGATTTTTTTAAATTAGGTAATGGGGCTACTTTTTGATTATTTGGTATTTTATTATTAGTAGTGCTATTACTTACACCTTTAATATTATTTATATTTTTTACATCCATAATAGCACCACCAAACTATTTTAAATTATAATCCTCCACCACTACCAAACGAATCTAATTCTTGTTCAGTGGCAATAACATTGATACGCATTCTTTTATTTCCACAAACAAATAATGCTTCTCCTTGTCCATATCTTTTTATACTTTCTTTTTCATTATCATTTAAATCTATTAACTTAGATAAATCTTCTGTTGCTTGTTTCTTTAATCCCATAACTAAGTAATAGGAAGCATTATCAAAAATTGCTTTTCCTTGTGTTATTACTCCAGGATCACAGAAATCACTTGGTTGTTGTGTAATAATCATTGTTCCTGTATTATATTTTCTTGCACGTCTTTGAATTTGAGCTAAGAAATCTGCTCCCAATGTATTATTTCCAGAAAGTAATACATGGGCTTCATCTACTGTTAATACGGTATTAACTCTCTTATCTAGTGTTAATCCCCAAGCATATTTTAATATGTTGAAGAACAATGCATTTCTAATATTTGAGTCTGCATTCATTAATTCTCTTATATTGAAAACAATGAAACTACTTTTAGGCGAAATTGTTGTATGCCCATCAAAATAATATTTCAATTCCTTAACAATTGGTCTAACTTTAAGTTCAAGTCTTTCTAAAACATCTTTTTCTTGACTTTGTTCTACCATCGAATTTAATCTTCCTTTAATTGTTGCATATACATCTTTAAAGGTTGGATAATCATTTGAATTAAATTTAGTAAAATCAGTATCAAAATCCATTCCAAATCGACGATATGTTTCTTGGATTACTTCACTAAACATATTTAAAACGTCTTCAGTAATTGATGGATCATAATATTTCATGAATGCTTTAACTGTTTGAAGGGTTCTTGTTAATACAGTATAACCAAGTCCACCTTTCATTTCTTCTTCGTCTGCATCAATTACAACTTCAAGTGGATTTATCATACCATATTCTCCACCTTTTCCTAAATCAATAAAATCTCCATTATATCTTCTTGTCATTTCTTCTAGTTCGCCTTCTGGATCGATTATAACTAGTTGACAATTATTTCTTATATGGGTTCTAAGAAGAACTTTTGCTGCTGTTGATTTACCTGAACCAGATGTACCTAAAATAATCATATTGGCATTATTTCTATTATGTTCTTTTCTTATTTGATATAAAAATTGATTAAATAAAATAACACCACCTGAGAAATCAACACCTAATAATGTAGATAATCCTGGATCTTTTATACTATCAAAGATAAAGGGATACATTGCTGCAATCGTTGGAGATGGCATTGGTGTTCCTATTCTTTGTTCTATATCTTGACTTGGGAAAATTGGCAAAATTGATTTTAAAACTTTTTCTTGTTCAAATCGAAGTGGGAAAGCTCTAAGTTCCATTGCTTCTAGATAATTTCTAACTTGGAATTTTTTAGTTAGTAATTCTTCTTGACTATTTGCTGTTATCATAACATGCATTTGAAAATCATATATTTTAGATTGACTAGCTGCTAGCATTGTAATGAATTGTTCTAATGATTCATAATCTTGTCTAATTCTTTCTTGGATTGTATGATCTTTTTCTTCTTGATATCTAGTTTTTAAGTCAGCTATTTCTTTATTTAACATTTTTTGTATAACACTAAATGGCATTGGTATATGTTTAATAACAACTTTTATTCCTGACATACTTGTAAGTGATGATAAAAATCCTGGATTAATATATCTTGGATATGATATAACGGTTAATATTGTTGCATATTTATCACTTATTATAAATTCATTTGCTTTAAATTCTAACCCCTTTGGAGCTACTTGACTTTTAATATCCATTATGCCATCACCGTCCCAAATGTTGTAGTTTGTCCACCATTTAGGAAGTTATCCAAAATGATTCTTAAATCATCATTAGTTACTTGATGACTATTAAGTCCTGCATTCGCGAATGAATTTATTAATTGTCGTATTCTTTTCATTATAATATCATTATTTTTTTCCTTAAATAGTAAGAAATATTCTGTATCAACAACGTTATTATTCATAAACATATTTGCTTTATTAATGTCTTCCATAATTAGTTTTCTTTTTACTTGATCATGGGTTGAGTTAAATAAAAGTTCTAGTTGTGACAAATAAACATTTATATCAACTGGTCTATCAGCCGCTACAATCCAAAATTCATAGTCAATCATATTGTAAACATTTTTTAAATTATCAATTATTGCATTTTGTGTACCATAGTCTAGAATAAAAATGTTTCTTGGAACAATTTTAATTCCTGTAACACGTTCATTATTATCTAAAATGATCATTCCATTTGTTATACTTTTTATTGGTACAAAATTATCATTTGTATATTTACTTCTGTTTTTGTTTTTCGATTTCACTTGTAACACACCAACCTTTCCATACGAATTTTTGTCTTTGTGTTAAAAATTCGATTGCTTCTTTTATTACTGTTAAAACATTATGATAATATGGTACTGGAAAAACTAATAATCCAGCTATACATCCCGGTAAAATAGAAAGAATTGCTATTCTAAAATCCGAAATGTTCAAAAGCATCATAAGTATTAACGATATACCAACTCCAGTTATAAATAAAATCAAATCAAAGGGATAAAAAATCCCTAAAATTTTCAATGATTTTTTTGAATTGGCCGGTATTAAATAATTACCATTCATTTCATATCACCCCTTTTATTTTGAAGAATCATTACCTAATTGATTGTTTTCAATTTTTCCGATTTGCGATTTAAGATCTTTTTGAATAGCAGAAGATTCAGCTATAGCAGAACTTAAATTTTGAACCTCAGTAAATTCATTTTGTGAAATAAATTTGTCTGTATTCTTATAATCTTTTTCCAATCTTTTTCCTAATTCTTTGTCAACAGCTAATTTTCTTTCTGCTTCATTTCTAAATACGCCTTGTAAATTCTTACTAATTTCTTTCTCCATGTCTTTTATTTTTTGGCCATCGCCTGTTATCTTAGCCATATATTCTTGATAACTGCTATACTCCATTTTACCAACAAATTTACCGTTTTCGTCTTTAGTTACCTTATATTTTCCTGCTTCTACATATCCTGGTGTTCTTGCAGGATTTTTTGCTGTATAGTTACCAAAAGCTGTATTATATTGATTTTCTCTACCTTGTTCTTGATCTAATTGTTCTTGTAATTCTTTTATTCTTCCTTTTATAACACCGGTTCCACCCATAGCTTGTTGTTCACCGATTAAATCAGTAAATTTATCCCATGCTTGATTTCGAACAGCCTTAAATGGTCCTTTTATTTCTCCTTGTGCTGCTAACATATCTTCATAATTTCTATGTTTACTACTTTGTTGAATAGATTTACCTGTTTCCGACATAACATTATACTTTCCGCTTTTTCCTGCTGCAAATCCATTCTTAGCTCCATAGAAAGCTCCTGTTCCTAAACCTCTTCCGGCACTTTTAAATGAATCTTTCCAATTCTTTCCATGTCTTATAGAATGGATAGCATTAGCTCCTGCACCTCCTAAAGCAGATGCTGTCATTGCTCCTGCTCCCATTATTCCACCTGTTAGAAATTTTCCACCGATTGAATCTTCGTTAATTCTTTTAAGTGGATTCAACTTGAATGATCCAGATCCTTTCATTCCTGGAATTAATTGTTCTAATAATTTTGGTAATTCTTTACAGAACATTAACACACCTAGAAGCATAAATAATTGGATCCAGAAATTTGAAGATAGATATTTATGATTACCAATTCTATATAATTGACCTAATTGTTTTATTAAGTAAACTCCAAAGAATAAAGCTAATAGTCGTATAAATAAGCTTGCCCACGTTTTAAATACCTCAGTATACCAACGTTTAAACATTCCATCCTTACCTGATTTTGGATCAACATATGAAATTATAGGAATTGGTGAAATCAATTGTAAAAAAGTAAGTTTTACTGATCTAATAGCAACATCAAAAGCCATTGAGACCAAAATAAATATTACAAATATTCCAACTATAGTTGATATAAAATAATTATAGTCTATATAATACGATGATGGACCAAGTCCTAGTTTTGTAACAATCCAGTTTCCAATAGATTTCCCAATATACGCACCCGGTTGTATAAAATCTACTATATCCGAAATTCCACTTAAAATTTTTTCAAGGGTAGTATCTTCAATCTTTTCAATAGGTCCGTTATAAATTTGAGACTGTAATAAATATGAAACCGATATTTTTGGTTCCTTAAAACCACAATAAACTGGCAAAAATTTATTATTAAAATAGTCTGAATCTTCTGGTTCTGCACTTCCATCACCTAATTGATAAAAATTTCGAAAAACCATCAATGCAATATAATTGCCATTGTCTTTTGCTGAGGTAGCATATTTTTCATCTTTTTGTTTATCCTCAAAATCACCTTCTATTTCTTGACAAGCTGGTGCAACATAAATTTCGTTATCAATTGTATTAGCATCACTATTTGTACCTAACAAAAGTTTTGGAATAATATTTTCAGATAAAATTGCTGATTGTGCTTCATATAAAAGTGTAAAACAAGTTGGAACTATTAGAATTAACACAAGTGTTATTAACACATTCTTAATTATTCCTCCCATTCCTGTTGAATTATCACTTATTTTATCTGGTGAAACTATATAACTAATAATAGAAAAGGAAACTTTAAATAGCATAAAAATACCCAATAAAGCATATATACGGGAAGCAAATTCATTCATATCAGTCATTGATAAAATACTTGTATTAGCTAAATCTTCTATCAAATTATAGACTATTGCAATAAAACCATAAACAGCACTGTCTATCGTTGCAAAAAAGCCTCTAATTAACTGACTAAACATTGTTATATCTACATCTAATATAAACATACCTTATCACCTAGCTAATAAAAATCTTCACCGATTCTTATTCCTTTCTATTTTACATACATTATTTAGTATAAATACACAAATATTATATCATTATTACAAAAAGATGTAAATCAAGATATAATGTTTTTTTATTAAAGTAATTTATTTTAAACACTATTTGTCATTTTATAACTAACAAAAGAAAGCAATTTTTTAAATTGCCTTCTCTACTAATGCTCTAAAATTCTAAAACGCAATAAATTTCTCCTCTTTCAATTCCATATTGACTAGCTACTCCGCTTATGTCAATAATGAAAAATAATACATAAGGAAGAAGTTCTAATACTACTAACGCCAAAAGTCTTTTAATAAATTTTTTGCCTGATTCTTTATATTCTTTTTCTTCTCCAGATAGCAAAATTTTCAAAAAGTCTGTAATACCTAAAGCAACAACCAAAAGAGGAGCTGCTATTTGTATTAAATGAATAGCCCATTTTAATAATCCACTCGTTTTTGGACCAAATACATTACATCCTTTAAGGGAACCATTGTTTTTACTTGTAGTATCAGCTATTTTGGCTGTATTTTTTTGATTACTACATTTTATTCCATTCCAATAACATTGTTTTTTATTTTTATCAGTATTTTTACTGCATGTATCACTATCGGTTAAATTTGTACAAGTTTTAACACGGCATACGCTATCTACCCATTTACATGATACATTATTATTACAACTTGTTTTCTTTTTATAATTCATACATGTTTTAGCACTACTATTTGAAGTGTTATATGGTGTTGCTCCTACATTAGATATTCCTATACAAAATGTAACTAGTATTAATAAACATGTAATTATTTTTTTATTTTTCATGATATCACCCTTAATAATTAATTATATATGGATTCTTAACTGTTCCACGTCCTGAGCTAAATGTCGTATTTTTAGAAATATTTACAACAATTCTTACTCTTTTTTTATTAGAAGTTATAGCATTATAAATTCCATCTGATAAAACATATGTGTTATAAGTTTTCTCTGTAGAAGGCGTCATTAACCAATAGTCAAAATCATAAAACACTAAATAATTATAATTAGAACAAACACCATCTTCAATTTTTTGGCAAGAAGTATCTAAAGATACTCTTAAAAATTCATTTGCTTGCAACAATCTAAAAGGATACTTATTAACGGTTTTAGTTGCACATTCTACACTTCCATCATTATTTACTTCTTCCAAGCTTCTAGCGCCTATACATAAATTATCAGAAATAATCAATTTTTTTTGTTCAGCATCTAAAACACTTGCCCCTTTGTACAATTTCAACATAAAATCCCTCAAGCGACTTTTTTCATAACTGTTAAAACCTGAACTACGTCTTGCTTCATTGTTATAACGATCATCATAAACATAATATTTATTTTTATCAGGATTGTTTTGAACAATTGTCATTGTTCCATCCTCTTTTATATTTAAAACACGCCATAAATTTTTTCCTATTTTAACATAGTTATTAACATATTCACCACGATAATAGTATTCACCAACACCTGCATACAAACCGTTTCCTGAGTCAACTATTTTTTTTGTCAATTCTTCTGATAACATCTTTGTTTTGTATTTTTTACCACAATCTAAAACTGGTGTATATAAATAATTTTTATATGTTTTAGTAACAATTACTTTTCCATCACAAGTTATTTCATCATTTCTAACATATTTTTCTAAAGGTTTCATCATTTCATTATCTATCAAAGTTTGGGCCTTAATTGAAACCTCTGCTCCCTCTGTTTTAGGAAGCTTTTCCTCATATTTTTCATAATAAGAAATAGCAGCATTTTTCATTTTATCTTCTATTTCTGTATAAGATTTTTTAAGTCCTTTAATTATTCCTACAACAATAAAAAAGATTATTAATAAGGCAATAAAACCACCACATATTATCAATGGTTTTTTATAGTCATTTATCATTTCTTTTAGTGTATTTTTTATATCCATATTTTATTCCCCACATTCTAAAAAAAATTATAACAAAAAAACCAAAATTAATCAATAACTTTGGTTTTCTATAGTTTAAAATTCTAATAAAAATACAAGATATCTTTTATTATAACAAAGTAAATTCATTACAAAAATAACAATAACTAAAAAAGTCCCAATATATGGGACAAACAACAAAATTCTTATTTTTTCTTTGTACAATTATTATTGATAAAACAATCTATACATCCTGAAATTGAAGATGAAGGATCATCACCATTAGTTCCACCTGAACTACTTGGCGCCAAAGCTGAAAATACAAATCTAACTATAGCTACAATAAATAAAACTAATACAGCATAAATAACTCTTTTTATTAAAGTTTTTTGAGCTTCTTTCATTTGTTTTTCATCGTTACTTGTAACAGCCTTTCCTAAATCCATCATTCCTAAAACAATCAAAATTACAGGAATAACCCATTGAATTATAGTAACAACAGTACTAGTAAGTGTTGGAATAACAGCAAGATCTCCTTTCATCTCTGCGTTTCCAAGTGTACACTCTAAAATGTTTAACATATTTTTACCCTCCTTAAGTCTGTGTATATACACATCTACAAGTTTATAATACATTATTTATAAGGCTTTGTCAACGAAATTTTTAGTAATAAACGTTAACTTGTCACTTTATAAAAAAAAGGAAAAAGATTAAAAACCAAATAATCCAAGTATTTTGTTTTTCTTTTCTTCTTCCTCTGTATCGCTTTGTTTTGCAAAGCCTAACATAACTAAAAACTTATTTAACGCATGAATACTTTTTTCTCTTTCATCTAATGGAGGCATGTTATAAAAAATCTTCAAACCTGATTCATATTCAAAATCTAATACATCCTTTTGATTTAATAAACTTTGATTTAAAATAACTTTTTTATTTCTTAAAGCCTTCAAAGAATTACCAGCACGATCAATAAACATAAGTTTATTTAATTTTATCATAGATGGTTCTATTAAATATAACATATCTGTACACAATCCTTCTGCTTGAGAACTGTCATTAACATCAATCACGATAACATCTTTATCACTATGTTTTGCAACTGTATTTCCAATTTCAGTTGCGCTGGTTGAGATTAAGGTTTTATCATTAAAGTATTTAAAATCTGATTTATTTACTTCTATTGCTACAACAGAATAGTGTTGTTTCAATTGATTTTTAAGCATATATGCTAAAGTTGTTGCTCCTGATTGTTTTGTTACATTTTTTATTCCAATTATACGTGTTGTATGAACTGTACTATTATAATTTTCAACAATAACGTTATTAGGAGTTTCTTGAGCTTGAGGTTGTGTTCCTACAACATCAAGTTGTTGAATATGTGCGACATCTCTATATGAGTTTGGATTATTATATAGATACATTACACCTTCTATATTTTTAGTAAAGTTATATATTCCCATTGAAATTAATTTAGATAAATATAAATTACTATTACTTTCATCTGTATCATCTAAAAATAATATAACTTTATCCATATCTAACGAAATGGATAATTTTTGTAATGTTTGGATATTTTTATAATCTTTTATTGCTGTAATATCTAAAATCATTCTTTGAAAAAAGAAATTTTTAAATTGATTTATAATATCATCGACATCATATTGTCCTTCTAATTTTTTTATAACGTCTATATCTAGTTCATTTAACAATGATGTATATTTATTAGAAATAATTACATTCATTAATTACCCATCTCCTTAATATTCTCCCATAACTTTTGTTTCACCATATACTGGAAACTGCATATGCACACCTATTACAGGTATTTCATAATACATAAAAGCAGCAGCTTTATAATATGAACCTTTACTAGTATCAAATTTATAAACACAATAATTAAATGTATTTGTCGTAGTAGTTAAAAGTTTAGCACCTTCAGCACCTTGTATTGTTTTACAATTTGGTCTTGAATTTGTTACACGATACCCTGCTTCCTTTAAAATGTCATCAATTTGTCCTTTTGATTCACAAGTAGCATCTTCAGAATAGCATTCGTTTTCTTCAATAATATCAACAATCCTGTTTTTGATTTTAAATGCTTTTGTATAACTCATTCCAGCCACAAAAAAGAAGATGAAAAGAATAACAAAAATAATAACAAAATTAACAACATAGGCTGTTCCAAATGCTTCTTTCATTAACTTCCACCACCTTCTTAATTTGAAAAAACATATATTTTTTCAGTTTGTGACTTAATTGGTATTTCGAAATGTTGACCTAAAATTGGTCCAAATTCAATAAATGTAGTAATTTTATATCTTATATAACTACCAGTACTAGCATTGCCTATTTGTTCAACACAGGCATGAAATCCAGGTATATTTTTACTATTTTCTCCACAACTAAAATCACCAGTTCTATAACCTATAGTACTAAGTTTTTTTGTAATTTCTGTTTCTGAAAACTCATTATAGCCTTCAAACTTTTCAATTGAATTAGATATTGCACTGTTAACTTTAAATGCTTTCATGTAACTTAATGTTGCAATAAGAAAACCAAATGTTATTACAATAAACACTATTACATAATTAATTATTTGCGTTGCTCCTATTGCTTGCTTCATAAATTACACTCCTCTATTATTTTTGTCCTGAACCGGTTTTGTTTTCAGTATCCTTACATTCATCACTTGCGCCTTGACACGCACCTTTTTCCCAAGTACCACCATTATTCATACAACAAGCTTTTTTATTTGTACTATTCATCATGCTGTTAATAATCGGTGTTGCAATAGCAACAATAATAGCAATCAAAATAATAGTTACAATTGTCATATTTGCTTCTCCAGTTGCTTCCTTCATTAACTCTCACCACCTTACTTATACTTATATTTTTATTATAACCATTTTTTTATTTTTTTTCAAGTATATTATAAATTCATCATTTGCATCATTGATGCTAAAAGAAGTAATAGAATTCCACCACCAGTTGTCATTAACATACTCATGGTTTTCTTTTCCATTCTATCCAAACGCTCTTGATATTTTTGCTCACGAGCTTTATTTTGTAATGTTGAAACGTTTTTAGCAAACATAATAAGTTGTTCTTGTTTATTTTCTTGTGATCCTAAACCTAAACGATATAATAATCTCATCATACGCATAGAATCTCTAACTGGATATTCTCTTGCAAAATCCATATATGGTTCTACTGAAGAATCACCAGCTTCAATTTTTTCACATAACCTTTTCAAACCAGGTTTAAATACATCTGGTGCTGTATCTACTGATTTTCTAAGTGCTACTGGAACTGTATAATGTTGAATTAAAATTTCTAAACCTTTTAAATAATAAGGTAACATTTGATTTATTTTTTCAAGATTAGCTTTATAATAATTATTTAATTTTATATATGGCATTTTAAATACTAAAAAGCCTAATATAAATGATATTAAAACATTTATAAAACTAAAATTTGATAATAAGAATACAAACACTAAACAAACAATTGTAAGTATTCCTTGAGTTACACGCTTATTGAATAGATAATTTACATCTAAATCTTCATCCCCACCATATCTGATAGATAAAAGAAATTTATAATCATCTTCCATTAAGAAAGAAAAATATGGTTGAATATCTGAAATAAATTTTTTTGAATCAATTCGTTTTGTATATTCTAGAACGAATAATACGATAACTGCTATTAATAAAAATTCCATTATTCAGCCCCCACATTCTCATTATAGTATTTCTCACCACTAAGCAAGAATAAAGTATTGATGATAATAACTGCGTGTAATAAAATTTGAATGTACCAAATATCAAGCATTGAAATGTAGGACTCAACTCCTAATAACATTTGTACTAACATAACCATTAAATATAAAACTATACCAAATTGTAAAAATTTCTTATGAAATTTTGCTCTATCCATTCTATCACGATATACATTTTCAACAAGCATATCAATGTCAAGAGACATGTTTTCCAATGCATCACCTGCATTTTTAGAACCTTCGTTTGTTATTTGTAAAAATAATTGATGCATATTTCTTACAATAAAATAATCATATCTGTCATTCATATATTTAATTGAATCCTCAATCGTACCATTTTCATAAGCTAAATCTATCATCGTTTTGACATCACTTTTTACTGGGTCTTCCAAAACATCAGATTCATACACACCTTCTAATGCTTTAACAAATGATTGAGTTGTTGCAAATTCCATTATTGTATTTGTAGTATATACTTGAATTTGTTCAAATATAAATTCGCTATATATTCTTTTACATCTTAAATAAGTCAAATATGGAATTGTTGCTACTGCAATTAAGACATATATAATTGATACAATTAAGTTATAAAAATACAAATATGTGATAATTGCTGTTGCAATAGAAAAGACAGCTATTTGGATTGTATATTGTCTTTTTGTATACTCTTGTCCTAAATCTTTTACTTTTTGTCTTACTTCTTTAAAAGAATATGGTGCATATTTATCATATAAATTTCCTGCTGTTTTTGAAACATATAAATATATATTTTGTCCTGCACTATTTCTATAAGCAATGACAAAAACGATTACAAATGCAGCAAGGAGAAAAATAATAAATTCCATTTTATACCTCCTTTATTCAAACATGCTTTCAAGATTTTCAATTTTATTTTGATTTATACTTGAAGCATTTATATTTGGTTGATTAGTAACTACTTGATTTCGAGATTGAACAACACCAGGTTGTGCTTTAATAACACTAGTTGGTGTTATCCTTGGTTGAGCTTGTCTAACTTGATTAGTTGGAACAACTCTAACATTTTGACTAGCAACTCTTTGATTGTTTGATTTAGCCTGATTTACATTAGGCATTTGATTATTATTTATAATACCTGGTCTAGCTTGATTTATAGTAGGATTTTGATTTACCATTTGTTGTTGCATTTTTTCTTTATCTTCCTGTTCAAATACACTAAAATCCCTACTAACAACTGTTTCAGAATCTTGTATTTCATTTTGATTTAAAGTAACACCTTGCGCATCTAGATAATCAATAAGATATTTTGTTGGGTGTTTTCTTGTTACTTTTCCAGAAGTTGATTTACGATAAATCGTATTATATTTTGCTTCATTATCTTCTGTTACATAAAACTCTGTTACTTCTGCTATTTCACGTACAAAGTGTTTAGTTGCTTTATCTTGAAATCCACGAATGTATACACCTAATTGAATATATCTATAAATTGATTTCAAGAATTGATTTATGTCTTGATTAGTTTCAAGCAAACTATACATACGGTTAGGTATTGATGAAGCTTTATCAGCATGAATTGTTGATAAAATATAATGACCAGAAGAAATTGAGTTTCTAACAGCCATTACAGCTTCAGCACTACGTACCTCCGATAGTAAAATCCATTTAGGATTCTGTCTCATACAAGTGACTAAAACATCGGAATATGAAGCTATATTATTTGTTTTCATTGCAACAATATCTCTATGTGGGAAAATTCTATCAAGATGAAGTTCTAATGTATCTTCAATCGTAATTATTTTTTCATCTTCTTTTGTATGTGCAGCCAAGTATTTAACAAATTCTGTTTTACCTGATCCAGTTTCTCCTGAGACAATTATATTACAATGGCCATGAACACATTTTATTAAAAAATCATGTATATCTAAATCAATATATTTTTCTCTTAATAATTTATCTTTTTCAAGACGAATTTTAGCTGGTGTCTTACGGATAACCACTGCAATTCCATTTTTAGCTATAGAATCATGAACGAAGTTAAGACGTAGTTCAGCCCCTTCTGCATCTAGAAAAGGATGTGCCATATTAAAACTCTTACCCATAACATTAGAGCATTGAAAAGCTAACTTTTCAATAAATGCATTATTAATATTTGGATTTTCAACTCTGAATAATCCTTTTGATAAAGTTTTTATCCAGAGTTGTCCATTATTACTATAAGAAATATCTGTAACGTCATCGTTTTCAAGATATTCTTTTAGTGCTCCAAAATCGATTTGTGAAAATAAATTATCATTCACTATAATTAACTCGATTTCTTAGTAGTTTTTGTTGTTTTTGTTGTTTTAGTTGTTTTATCTGTTGTTGTTTTATCTGTTGTTTTTTTTGTTTCTTCTTTTGTTGCATCTTCGATTTCATCATTTGGAACAGTATTAGCATTTATAAAGTCTTTTAATGTTTGAGATGTAACCATTGTTTCTCCTTCTTTTGCCTTTACTTCTACTCCATGTGGTACTGGGAATAATACTACTGAGTAATTTCCCATATAGCTTGCTTTTCTAAGTAAAATATTAATTTCAGACTTAACACCAAATATTAAATATGCTGGTTGTCTATCTTCTTCTGTATTTTCGAAAACATGTTTACCTGAAGAATCTTTAACAGCTAAAACTTTAACGTTTTCAATTAATTTTCCAACCATTAATTTTCCTTCTTCATTATTAGCTTTCATGTAAATATCAATATAATTTTCTGGGAATATTGAATTTCCATATGTAGAGTCCATATCTACTGGGAAGTTATAAGGAATTTCTCCTTTTTTCAAATTTACAAAAGCTGAATCTGGAAGTTTTGCTTCATCAATTACTGTATCTTTGTAAAAGAAACTTCCTTTTGGAATTACAGTATTATAGTTACTGTATTTTCCTATAATTGCACTTGATGATTGAATTATATCACCTTTTTGTAATACTACTGGTGCAATATCTACATATTCAATCATATCTTTTGTTATTTCTGTTCTTGGTTGAATTGTCTTAGTAGAAATAGGAATATCCTTAACAGGACTTACCATTTTATTTATTTGGTAACGATACCCAAAAAATAAAATTAATATTACAGCTAAAACTCCTAAAATTGTAACTGTATTTTTGTTTTTAAAAAATCTTTTTAGCGAAATCATAAAATTATTCATTATTTTCTCTCCCTTTCTAATTAATAAGTTGTTTCTAATATCGCATCTAATTTATTCTCAATATCAAAATCTATAACTTGACTCTTACTAAAACTAACAGCAGTTACATTAGATCTTAATTTTGTTGAGACTTTTAAACTAACTTTAGGCGGTGTTTCATTAACATCATATATATCAATAAAATATGTATTACCTAAAGTTACACTTTCAGAAAATCTTCTAACGAAGCTTTCTACAAATTTTTCTCTACTTATAGATACAGTTCCATAAGCTTTATATGCTCTTACATCAACTGCATCATACATAGCAGCTTCTGTAACTTCTTTTAAAAGCATATAGTTTTGTTCATCAGTATTTGTATAAGTTTGAAAGAAGTTAATAAATGCAATGCATATAACACCTAATATAAGAATTAAAATTAACCAATATGTTTCTTTCATTTTTATTAACTCCTTTCATTAATTACAATTAGTATAAAAATTTTCTTTACCAAGCCTAGAACATCTTCCACTAACGCTAATTTTTTCCCTTAAAAATTTACTAATGCAAGCTGTCCCATTTTCATTGCAATCTAAATTATTAAAATTTCCATAATCATATTTTATTTGTTTGTTATCACTTCTAATATTTTTCAACGTTGAATAATCCAAAACAATTTTATACATTGGTTCATTATTATAAACATCTTGTCTATTTGTGATAATTTTTTCAATTAAACTATCAGAATTCCAATTGGATCCAGGAGTTCGTCCCTTTCCATTTTTACCTGGAAAAGATGTTTTTTTATCTCCTAATGATATAGTTCTATAAACAAACGTTTTTGAATTTTTATCTCCATTATAGCAAGAATCATTACAATAAGGATTTTCTTTTTCAATTGATTTTAGTATTGTATTCATTTGTGTTTTATTGTCAAAATTAGTAATACCTTTTTCTTTTGCTTTCAAATAGACAAAATAACTAACATCAGTTCTTATACCTTGTCCATCTGTACATTTATAGGTTTTACCAGCATTTTCTTGACATTGCTTTAATGGTACTCCAGCCATCAAACAATCATCTAAAACAGCACTGCCATCTTCATTTATTATCTGTTCATATCCGCCATCAAATTTTTCTAATTTTTTATTATTACAAAACATATCAATTGCCTCTGTACTGTTTACTCCGATTAACGCTTTTTCCCTCAAAGAATCATCAGTTATCAAACTATTTGCCAACCAATAATATGCATTTGTTCCAGCATGATATGTATTAGCAGGACATTCAGCAACTATATTAGGTGAATATTCTATCGTTTTACCATCACCCTCTGCACAAACCATATTGTTATGGCCTACTATTGAAATATTAGCTGTATTTTCTTTTTGACCATTATCTTTTAGCTTTTGTTTTATTTTACAAACACTATTATCATTAATATCATCATCAGCAACGTCTCCATATTCCTTATCATTGGCAGTTGAATCATTTTGTGTTAAATCTAAACCATATTTAGAAGTTGATTTTAGCGAATAAATATTTGAGCTTGTATAATATGTGTAACCTTGATTGATTATATCATTAACTAATTTTACTACATTTCCTATATATTGACCAAATGTAGCATTATCACCATCCCACGAAATATTCCATGGATCAATACTATTACTATTTCTATTTGCACTAGTAAAGTTTTCTTCGTTTGATATATTTTTTAACTTTTTTTTCTCATTACCTATCATAATAAATAGATTATCATCTGTTTCAAATTCATTCTTTAATAATTCAAAATAGGCACAATGATATAATTCAATCAAAACTTGTCTTGCTTCACTGTTAAATGTTTCTAAATCCATTTCGGTAGGCTCAAGTTTTCTATCATAATCATTCTTTAATTCTCTTATTTTATAATAAGCTTGGGCATAATTGTTATCAGCAATCGTTGGAAACCAACCATCGGTTGGTGTATCAGTTCCATAATGTTTTGTCACGTCTGCATGGCATGTATATTTTATTTCTTTTTCTATCTTAAATTTTTCTGTATAAGTTGTTGAACTATTAGCTATGTTAGGAAGTGGTGAAATTTCTTTTGCACCAACTATCTTCCCAATATCAGTAGAAAATTTTATATCTTTTGTACAATAAATAGCACAATATTTACCAACTGAGATACCACCTGCAGTTATATTTGTCTTTTTACCATAAATAGATTGACTCTGATGACTACCATCTGAATTTAAAGTGTAATCAGTGCAAGACTGTGCATTTGGTGTAGATTCACCAACTGTAACTTCTTCTATTTCCGTCTGATAATTATCTGCTGATTCATCACAGGCAGCGTCAAATTTGTTTTCAAAATATGAATAACATGTTCCACCATGCTGTTCTCCTGGTGGATTATCATTAATAGGATAAGAACGTAGTTTTATAGCTCCTATTCCGTATCCTTTTTTTCCTGTCAAATCAACCATTTCAGTTTTATATCTTTTGGCTTTTGGATTGCCAGCAAGCAAAGAGAAATTTCCAACTGTTACTTTATTTTCTAGCCTTAAACTGTTTGCAATTCTAGACACATGTCCTTTTTCTTTACGACTTTCAAAAATTTCTTTGCAATTTTGGACAGAAGTTTCGTTTTTACATTTATTAAATGAATCTATAGCTACTTTTTTTGCAACGCCATTTGCTGTCCCGAAATAATTTTTAAAATTTCCAACCTTTGTACTCAAAGCCTTATGTGCATCATTCCATCCTTGAATTTTAACCTGATAAATAGGTTCAATAAAGAAATAAGCATCTAGGTTATTTCGAACGAAATCATCTATTCCAGTTGAAGTTGTATTAGTCAAGTCTTGAAAAATATCTTTAACTATTTTACTATCCTTTTTTTTCATTTGATCCCACAATTTTTTATACATTCCTTGTGCTTCTATAGAAGTAAATTTTTTAGGAACACTTCCAAGTTTAAAGTCTTTGAAATTTATGTTCTCAAATTTGTCAGCTTTACTAAACCTCCCTTCCAATTGGTTTTGACCTTTTTTGATGAATGGATTTGAGTTATACTTATCAGTATAATAAATTTTAGATTTTGGGGTTCCCTCTGCAGGATAATAAGTAACCTTAAAAGCTGCGTAATTGTAAATACAAACATATGACCATGGATCACAGGGATCTTTTCCACCACTACCAGGGGTTCCGTTTGAATCAATTTCTATTTCATCATCTGCCTTAACAATGTCATTATTAAATAAAAAGCAACTGATAGCAGCTAAAAAACAAATAAATAATCTTAAAATCTTTTTTTTCATTTTCTACCTCCTAAAACAATTTTTCCTTTTTATTCAATCTATAAATACCAAACAAACAAATTACAATTATAATTGGTAAAACAACATAATATGAATTAACAAAAATATTGGCTAAATAATCAAATATTCCTTTATACTCTTTTTGTGTTTCTTCTTCACTATTATCTTCTTTTGTACTACTATTTATTTTTTGAACTTGTTTTTCAAACTCACTTCTATTACTAATATACTTTCCCCATTTTTGACAAATATCATAATCATGTAATCCTTGACATAAAGGATCATTATAATTTGCATTATAAATAGGTAAATTAACATATATAGTTTTAATTGTTTCATCATAACAAGAACTATCATTTGTCTTAACCACAAAGTTATAACTATTACCAGGTATAAAACCAGTAAGAGTCGTCTCCTGATCAGGATAAACTACTTCATTAAGAGAAAGACTAGTTTGAAGATTAGTAAAAATAATATTAAACGTTTTAGTATTTTCATCAAAAGCATAAGTATAATCAATATTTTCAGCTAATTTTTGAAACTTAATTTTATCCTTGCTATAACAAAAAGCTTTAATACTAAAAGGAAATACTAATAAACATATAAATGACATCATTATAAATGCTCTTTTCTTCATATATTCCCTCCTATAATAGTACTAGTATCATTATAACATCATCTAATAAAATTCACAAACAAAAATTTTATAAATTTGACATTATTTAACAGCATATTTATATTCTTTATCACGTATTACAAAACTAAGATAAATTTTACTTGCATCTTTAACTTCCTTATTTACCTCTATGTAATAAGTATTATCATCACTTACCTTATTAGGTTTTACTTGTTTTAAATTAATATTCACATCTTTTTCTTCTCCATTTAAAACATAAGAAACTTTACCATAAATTTCAATAAATTTATATAAATCATCTATATCATTTATTTTTTTATTTTCATCCCAATTAAGATTTCCTGTAACTTTAATTAAAGCTTTATCTTCATTTCCAGTATAAGATGGAACTAAATATTCATATGAATCAATACAATCATCATCTATACATAATTTATAATTACTTTTAAAATAATCATTTACTTCTAATGAATCAATTTTTAAAGTTGTATTTCCTAAAATACTATCATTAAGTTTAATAGTATCACCTAAATTGTAATTATATAATTTTGAGTCTTTAAAACTATTTGGTTTTATATTAATAGTTACTTCTTTATCATTGTAATCAAAATATTTTAATTTCATTTTCTTGTTTTGATAAGTACTTGGTATTTCAAAAACAACTATATAATTATTATCATCTTTTGTAATATTTTGATTAGTATAAAGTGTCCCTAAATCACTAAATTCCGTTTTATAATCTTTTTGTGGATAAAATAAATGTTTATTTATTTCAAGAGCTATTCGTGCCGTCTCAAATTTTGTCTTATCTAAATAATTGCTTTTTAATTTTAAACTTACAACAATAAAAGAAGCTTTATTCTCTATTGAGTTTCCATTATAATCAGTTTTAACTTGATATGAATCATTAACACTAATCTGATAGTTTGTAACATTAAATCTTTGATTTTCATGATATGCTCGATTATAAACACCTATATTTAAATAAACTATTATACCTATAATAACTAAAGAAATTGTAAATATAACATTAATTATAGTTTTATTCTCAAAGTACACATACTTAAAATGACGAATTTGTTTTCTTATATTTCTTTTAAATTTATCAAAATCAAATTCTAAGTTAACTTCTATTTCTTCATTGTCCTCAGAAGTGATTTCTAGTTCTTCTAAATCCCTTTCAAAATCGAATTTTTTAATGTCAAACCCTAAAGCTCTTATTACTAGTGATATTGTACTTGGTACTTGAAGAATCATAGCAATAACAAGAAAATCTTGAACCATTTTTAAAGTTCTAATATCAACTAGTCCTATTTCTAAACTTTTAATAGTACCATGTGCGAATATATATATTAAAATCAACACAATATAAACTATAATATTAATTTTATAAAAGCGAATTGGCTTTTTCTTAAATTTCATAAGAAATGCGATTAAAATGCTACCTAAAATAATAACAATAGTACTAATCCATAACATACTATTAAACAAATCAGTTGAAACTGAAGTACCAGGTGAAATTGACATTATATCCATGTATTCTAAATAAAAACTAAGAATTGCATTAGTTTTTGTAATTAAATAAACAGCACATATAGCAAGAATTAGATGAATAAATCTAAAATGTTTAATAAAAAATGCAAATGGTTTTCTTAATATCACAATGCCACCCCTATCTTTACATATATAGTATAAACTAAAAAGTTAAAAAAAAAAAGTTAATCAAGAAACTTTTTTAATTATTTTTTTAAATATAATTAAGCTTTATATTATTTTTTTTAATTCTTTTATTATTTTTTCTAATACTTGTTCTTTATTTTCAATTCTATTTTTTTTATCAACATATAATTCATAAGAATAGATTTTATCATTGTTTTTATCATAAATACTAAAATAAACCTTATTATCTTCTCCACTTATATTGTTAACATCTACTCTATTTAGTTTTCCAGTTACACCTATAGAATAATCTGAATTTGTAAAGGCACTTATTTTTTTACTCATTTCATTTGCTACTTCTTTACTATAAACACTATATTTATCTATTATTTTTTTATCAACACCCATTTTCTCTTTAAATTCATTTGAGTAAGTTATCGCACTATATTTTAAAACTTCACTAGCGCCTTCTATATTAGTTATAGCATTGACAACAAAACCTCCTGTACAAGACTCCATTGTAGAAATAGTCATATGTTTTTCAATTAATTTATTTACAATTTCTTTCAAAATTTCCATCTTCTTTCTTATTTTATTAATTAATACTATTGTACTATAAAGTTTACTTTTTTTCTACTAATGTTTTTTATTGTACTAAATCAAAACATATTGAAAATAATGATTAAAAAGCAATCTATCAACTTGTCAAAAAAAATTTCTTATGTTATCGTGTATTTGTCAACAAAATTTGTATACAATAAAAAGGAAACATTCAATTTTGCGAGTTGAATGTCTACCTAAACAATTTAGATGCGACACTCATTGAATGAGTGTCATTTTTTTATAACCGCTACCAATAAAGATAGGAGTAAATACCCAAACAATTGAAGTTTCCTAAATTGATTATACTATTAATATATCAAACAAATTAAGTTTTAATAATTACTTTTTTATAATTACATTTAAATTATTTTAAAAAAACTATTGCCATTTATTAAATTTGTAATTTACTACCTATTTTTTTTAAATATTGTTTTCTTTTTTCTATTTTTTCAGGGTGATGAGCTAGTGCATCACATTTTTGAATTTTATAAAGAAATATTGCATCATTATAATTATTTTCAATTAATTTATTAGATATGGGGTTATCATGATTTTTAATATAATAACAAATTTTTTGGATATAATCTTCTTCAAAACCTATTCTTTTTAATATATCATAGGACATAATAGCTGAAACCTTTGGATGTCCATTAAAATGTCTTATTCCATCTTTCTCTTGAAATGAAAAAGGTTTTCCTATATCGTGTAATAAAAGAGTTAATCTTATATCAAAATCATTTTCAGAAAAACTAAGCGCTAATAAAGTATGCTGCCATACATCTAAATGATGATGTGGATGTTTATGTTCAAAACCCATCATATATTTAATTTCAGGAATACATTTTACTAAGTAATCTAAATTATTGTTAATACTTTCTACAACATTTTCATCACTTAAAATTTCATACAAACTCATATTAAATTTCTTTTCTTAACTTCCTTAATCATAAAAATTCTCCTTATTTTTTATAATAATTATATTTCATTTATTAATTCCGACACACTATCATATTCTTTTTTTGCCACTTTTTTTAATTCATCAACTGATTCTTTCATAGCATAACCATTAAAATTTTTAACCATTTCAATATCACTATAACCATCACCAATTGTATATACGTTTTCTCTTGATAATTTTAATTTATTTATTAACAAATCTATTGCTTTTGATTTGTTAGTTTTATTAGATATTATTTCTAATGAATTTATTGTAACGTAATAAGAATTGACAAATTCAAAATATTTAGCATTAATATTATCACTTATTTTCATTGCTTCTTCTTTTGAGTTATATCTTGCATTTATTTTAGTTAAGTTTTTATGATTAAAATCAACTCTACTTTCTAATCCACTACAACAATAACCTTCGATAGATTTTTCAAGTTGCAAATCATTCTTTATATGTGGTATTATTTCATTTTTTATTGGAAAATTAATTAATATATTATTATTTTTATCTAGTATTGTTGCTCCATGATTTATGATTACATAATCATAATTGAGATTATATTCATCAACTTTATTTTGAAAATCAAAATAGCTTCTGCCTGTTGCAATAACAAAAATATTTCCTTTTTTTCGAAATTCATTTATAGCTATTTTATTTTTTTCTATATCCTCATCATTCAAATAAAAAGTTTGATCATAATCACTAACAAAAATTTTTTTATTTACATCCATAGTTATTTCCTTTCTTTTTTACACTTAAATCATATAATAACCTAATACCAATTATAAATAATTGTTTTGTGTAACTAACTACTACATAATAAATTTTGCTCCAGAATATATTTATAAATTATTTCGGATAATCTTCCAACATTTTCTCGATCTCCATTTTTCTCTGGAGTATCGTATACTGAAATTCCAATAAAATATATTTGTTTATTTAATTCAAAAATGCCAACATCACTATTCAAATACTCAAGGGATCCTGTTTTATGTGCAAATTTAATATTTCTAATATATTTATTAATTTGATTATTTATCTTTTGTTTATATAGTATACTTAGTGCTAAATCGCAAAATTCATTTGTCAAAATTTCTTTATTTATTATATATTTAAAACATTTATACATATCGTTTAGTGAAGTATAATTATTTTTACCTTTATTTATAGCTTCCTCATCAAGCATATATCTCTCTAATTTAGTATCTTTTAATCCTATTTCTTTAAAATATTTGTTAATCTTTTCAAAACCTAAATATTTAATTAATACATTTGTAGATGAATTATCAGACACTGTAATCATCCATGTTATTAATTCTTCTATACTATATTGATATATTTCCTTTTTAAAACATTTATTATCACTCAATATATCATCTTTATCTATATTAATGTAACTATCTAATTTAATATCACTATTCAACACATAATTTAATATAGCTAACATAATAGGAACTTTTATAATACTAGCAGAAACAAAAACATTATTTTCTTGATAATTATATAAAATAGTATCACTTGTAATATTTTTGACCATAACATTTATACTTTCATGTTTTTGTATCACTTTTACAAATTTGTTTATTTGTTCAATATAATTCATTATTTTTTCTCCTTTTAAAATATCAACCTTTTTTATTTTCTGATGTAATATTCTCCAAATATTGATTAATACATAATAAATTAATTATATCATATTCCTTATTAATTTTAATAATTCATTTATAAATACTTCTTCATGATTTATTATTACATTTATCACTAAAGAAATATTTTCTCATAATTATTTTATCAGCAACAATAGTATGAATTACTGTTGAAAGTATAGCTACACATTGTTTTGTAGATACATATTGAAATATTTTTCCATTTTCCTCTTTTTGAACTAGTGCATAATTTGCACTAGTTGAATTCTCATTTAATTCAAGTTCAGAATATATATTTTTAATATGCTTAGTAACTACTGTTTTGTCTACATTAAAAACTTTATTTTTCAATCTTTTTTTGATGTAATACCATCACACACTCAACATGTATTATAATTTGTCTTACTAAACAGTATATTTTTTATTTCCCCACCAGTTTGGTAATACTTCGGATAATTTAACAGTTTCTCTTTTTGCATAATCAGTCAATATCTCCATATCTTTATTTTCTCTGTTTAATTGCATTAAAAACTCCCTGCATGCGCCACAAGGCATTCCACCATTGTGTGGAGGATTATCTCTAAATACAATTAATCTTTTAATTTTTGTTTTTCCTGTATTTATATACATATTCAATGCCGCTACCCTTTCTGCACATAAATTCATAACTCCACTAGCACTTTCAATACAAAAACCTGTAAAAATTTCACCATCTTCGCTTTCAACAGCTGCCACAACATGATGTGCTACTATAAATGGTGATACTTCCTCTTTATGATATTCAACCTTTGCCTTACTATACATTTTTCCCCATATATCCATATAATTACTTATCCTCCTTTACAACCCACTATTTATTACTTTCTTCTAATAATAATCAAAGTCCGATTTATATAATTTATCTTGCTTTATTCTATATTTTTCAAATTCAGTTAACGCTTTATCACAAGCTATTTCATGTGATATTTTTCCTGCATCTTTTAATATATACGTTGTCCATCTTATAAATTGTATAGCCCTTATTGAATTTACTCTATATCAATGGAAATAATTGCATCTAGATTATAATATTTTGTTTGATACTTCTTACACCAGTAGCAGTATGTTCCATTTTGGAACATACTGAATTTTGTTTAATTCCTTATCTTCAAATATATTTAATAAATGCTCTGTGAAAGAAGACCTTTGAACACCAAATAATTCAGCAATTACTTTTTGTGTCATCCATAAAGTTTCATTTTAATATTTTACCTGTATGCCTTTATCTTTTTCTTGAAGTTTAAATGTTATAAACTCTTCTGTGCAACTTTTTATAATTAAGTCTTTTGACATTTTTATCATCTCATATCTCTATAAATGAATATATTATTTATTGCAAAGCCAATTACAGTACCTATTGCAACACCGAACCTCATTCCCAATGACATATAATTTTCTTGTTCTTTTTTTGTTCTTCTCTTTTCCAATAATATTTTCTTCTACAAATTACTATTTTTTGCTCTCTTCTAAATATCTCTTATACATATTATCCATACTTGATATATATTCTCTATCTTGTTTTATTCTAAATTTTTCATATTCTAAATCAGCTTTTTCTATAGCTTTTTTATGTGATATTTTCCCAGAATCTTTTAATATTTTCTTATCTCTAAATCTTAATAATTTATCAGTTATATTTATCCAATCATTCATTGTCATAATTTGATGTTCTTCTGCCATATCTTCTGCGTAATCTAAAAAACTAATTGTTAATCTTTCTAATTTTTTTAATTCATTTTCACTCAAATAATTTTTAGCGACGCTAATATCATATTTCATTATTTTACCATCAGGACTATTTTTCCAATTAGTTAACCCCATATGTTTTTTTTCAGAATCAACACGTTCATAAATTAATTCTGCTGCTGTTTTTCCAGTAATTGCATAGTGTAATTTATTTTGAACAATTTTAAAGAAAGTATATGCTTCATTCGAATCCTTATTATAATCTATACTAGTTGCTTCAAATACATCAGTAATTTTTTGATATTGTCTTCTTTCACTTAATCTAATTTCTTTTATAGTTTGTAATAATTCATTATAATAATCCTTACCGAATTTAGGACCATTTTTCATTTTTTCTACATCTATAACAAAGCCTTTGATCATATATTCTTTTAATATTTTAGTTGCCCATATTCTAAATTTAGTCGCTTTTTTAGAATTTACTCTATAACCAACCGCGATTATTGCATCTAAATTATAAAAATCAAGTTTTCTTTTTACGTTACGATTACCTTCTTTTCGAACTACCGAGAATTTCTCGGTAGTTGAATCTATATCTAATTCTTGATCATTATAGATATTTTTTAAATGTAATCCTACATTGTCTGTACTACATTCAAATAATTCTGACATACTCTTTTGAGTAAGCCAAATGGTTTCATCTTTTAATATTACATCTACATTTATTTTTCCTTCATCTGTTTCATACAATAAAATATTACTTTCATTCATAATTATCACATCCTTTCATCCATTTAAAAAATATACAAACCATACAGCCTTCATATTTATTCTATATTTTTTGATTAAAATATAGAATTATTTAACTAATTGATAAATTTTTCTGAGTCTTTATTAATATATATCACACCATCTAAACTTGATTTTTAATTCTAATAAAAGCTTTTATTTTTCAATCTTTTTTCGATGTAATATCGTCACACACTCAACATGATAAGTATTACAAAACATATCAACTGGTGTTATCTCTAAAGTATCATATTTGCTTTTTAATTTTTCCAAATCGCGTGCTAGAGTTATCGGATCACAAGAAACATAAACAACTCTATCAGCCTTAGTTTTAATTATGTTATTTATACATTCATCATTAAGACCTGAACGTGGAGGATCAACAATTAAAACATCTATTTTATCTTTTACTTGATCAATTAAAACAGATGCATCCCCACACATAAATTCAATATTATCAACGTTATTTAACCTTTTATTTTTAATAGCGTCTTTATTAGCATCCTTATTAATTTCAATACTTATAACCTTTGAAACTTTACTACTTAAATAAATTCCAATTGTCCCCGTACCTGAATATAAATCTAAAACCGTATCCGTCTTTTTCAAATCAGCATACTCTAAAACTTGATCATATAAATTTTCAACCTGTCTTGTATTAACTTGAAAAAAAGAATCAGGCGAAATTATAAATTCATACTTACCAATTTTATCACTTATATAAGGTTTTCCATATTCAACCTCATATTTTTTACCATCATAAAAAACAATTGAACTAACAATACTTTTTAAAGCATCAACATTAATTTTTTTAGTTGTGTGAAAGATAACCATATCATCATCATTCTTTAAACTAGACCTAATAGTTATCTCTTTGACAAAATCAAGATTTATATTATTTCTTATTAAGTTTAAAATATCATTTATATTACTATCAGCAATTAGACATCTCTTAACCTCAACTATATCATAACTTTTCTTTTGATAAAAACCAACTTTTTTTCTAACTTTAAAATTAACCTTATTACGATAAAAATACTTAGAATCACAAGGTATTATCTTCTTTACAATCTTTTTATCCAAACTTGTATACCTTGAAATAATATTTTTAACCTTTTCTTCCTTATAACGTAATTGATCTTTATATGACATATGAAGTAAATCACAGCCACCGCAAATATCAAAATAAGGACAAACAGCCTTTATTCTTTTTGGACCTTTTTCTAATAGTTCAACTAATTCCGCTTCAAAATAATTTTTTTTCGTTTTTGTAATTTTAACAATACATCTATCACCTATCAAAGTCTTAGGAACAAAAACAATTTTATTATCAATTCTAGAAATTCCTCTTCCACTATGATCAATTGAACTAATTAAAACTTCATATTTCATACTTCATCACCACTCTAATTATAAAAGAAAAAAACAGAAAATTCAAACACATTTTTTATAATAAAATTCCTTTTTTTGGTAATAATAATATAGAAATAGAGGGATATTTATGAATTTAGATAAAAATATAGATAAAATACTTGAAACAATTCAAAACAAATATGGAAACAGTAGTGATCTTGTTTCAAGAAAAATAAAAATAAATAAAAAAGAAATATTATATATCTATTTAGAAAGTGTAAGTAGTGATGATAAAATAAGTGATTTTTTAATGAAAGATTTAGGAGAATATGTAAAAAGAGATGGCCATTCTTTCTTTGAAAACCTATTTAAATCATTAAAAAACACTATTTCTAATAGTCATTTAAAAATAGTTACAACATATGATGATGTCTGTTTTCACCTATCTAGCGGATACACTGTTATTTTTGTAGAAAAAGAAAATAAAGCCATTGTCGTTGAAACCAAAAATACCCTAGATCGTGGTGTAACCGAATCAACGAGTGAATCAGTTGTAAGAGGACCAAAAGATAGCTTTACTGAAAACAATTCCACTAACCTGGGTTTAATAAGAAAAAGAATCAAAGATTATAACTTATGGTTTGATGAAACTACTGTAGGTCGAAGAACAAAAACAAAAGTAACAATTGCCTTTATAAACGATATAGTAGATAAAAAAAACGTCGATGAAATAAAAAAGAAATTACAAACAATAGATATTGATGGCATTTTAGATAGTGGAACAATACGAGAGTTTTTAATTAAAAATCAAAAATCTGCTTTTCCTAAATTCAAAAGTACCGAACGGCCTGATCTAGCTTGTAATTCTCTGTTAGATGGAAAAATAATTATTTTAGTTGAAAATTCCCCATTTGTTTTAATTACACCAGGTTTATTTGTTGACTTCTTACACACACCAGAAGATGATTTTCAAAAATCTATAAATACTAATTTTACTCGTATTTTAAGAACAGTTGCCTTCTTTCTAACTATAGCAACTCCTAGTTTTTATATTGCTATAACTACCTTTAATCAACAAATGATTCCAAATGAACTATTAATATCTCTTGCTATTCAAAGAGAAGGAGTGCCTTTTCCTACTGCTTTTGAACTTATTATTTTAATAACAACTTTTGAAATATTACGAGAAAGTGACATTCGAATTCCTAGTGCGATGGGATCAGCAATTGGAATTGTTGGAGCATTAGTACTTGGTGACGCTGCTGTTAGTGCTGGCATTATATCACCAATTGTTGTAATAATTGTTGCTGTTACCGCGATATGTGGGCTATTATATACTGATATAGATTTTATTAATGCAATTAGATTATGGCGTTTTATTTTCATTTTCTTTTCAATCATCTGTGGACTTATTGGTTTCGTTGTAGCAGGAATCTTATTTATAACAAAATTGTGCAGTTTAGAAAATCAAGGAGTACCATATCTCGCACCAATATCACCATTTTATACTAAAAGTCAAAATTATGCTATTATTAGAAAATCTAAAGACAAAATTAAATATCGCCCACTATTTTTAAATATTAAAAATAAAAAAAGAACAGGGGGTAAATAATGAAAAAATTATTAGTTTTTATTCCTATTTTATTTTTTATGACTGGTTGTTGGAACTATAGAGAATTAAATACATTAGCTATTACAACAACTATGGCAATCGATAAAGATGGAGATGATTACGAAATTAGTATTTTAATCGCTAATGGAAAAAACAATCAAACAAGTCCTAAAGAAGGACAAAGCCAAACTGTAGTTTATTCTGGAAAAGGAAAAACTATCTCACGTGCCTTAAAAAGAATTAGTTTAAAAATTCCTAAAGATACTTACCTAGGACATTTAGGAGTAGTTGTCGTATCAGAAAATGTTGCTAAAGAAGGAATGTATAATATTTTAGACTTTTTAATTCGTAATCCAGAATCAGTAAAACGTTTTTATCTAACAATAGCTAAAGATTATAAAGCTAAAGATATTATTCAAATTTTGTCTCCACTTGAATCATTTCCAGGTCAAAGTATTGTAAGTAATATAGGTTCATCAAAAAGCTTACAAGCTATATCTTCATCCATAACTTATAGTCGTTTCACGGAAAATTTATTAAAAAAAGGAAAAGAACCAATTCTACCAACTATAACTATAAATGGAAATGAAAAAAAAGGAAGTAATAATAAAATTCTTGAGCAATCTGATCCAGATACCAAAGTAAAACTAGATACTATTGGAATATTTAAAGGGGATAAATTATTAGGTTATACAACTGAAGATGAAAGCCGAGGTATCAATATCATTTTAAACGAAGTTGATGAAATGATTACTGAATATAAATGCGGAAAAGGAAACGTTGTTATTAACTTAACTAATATGAAGACAAAAGTAAAAGTAAAACTTAAAAATAATAAACCAACAGTTAAATTAAAAATAAATAGTAAAGGGGCTATTCAAGAAATTAACTGTAACAAAAATCTGGAAAAAAACACAACTATTAAAGAAATAGAAAAAAGTGCTGAAAAATCATTAAAAAAACAAATAGAAAAAGGTATTAAATTAGCACAAAAAAAATATAAAACAGATATATTTGGTTTTGGAAATTTATTTTATAAAAAATATCCACAGTATTATAAAAAAGTTAATGAGAATTGGAATGAAAAAACATTCCCTGAAATCGATATAAAAATTGATACAAATATCAATCTAATGACAAAAGGATCAATTGAAAAATCACTATTAGGAGGTATCCATGAATAATAATTTGAAAAAACAACTAAAACTATATCAAATAATTATAATCTTATATTTTATTTGTCATGGTTCTTTATGTGGAATAGGTTCGAAAACTATATTTTCACTAGCCTATGAAGATGCTTGGATTATACCTATTGTAATTGCTATTATTGGTTTAATTCCTTTTTCAATCACCCTTTATATAGTTGAAAAATATCCAAATAAAAACATTTTTGAAATTATTGAATACCAATTTGGAAAGATAATAGGAAAAATAATAAATTCTATTTTAATATTATTTGTATGTAGTTATGTAATTATTTTTTACTGGAATTTTACTAATTTTATAAGTTCACAATATTTATATAACACTCCACAAACATTTATAACTATCTTATTTATAATACCTATTGTTTATTTATTATCAAAAGGTATTAAAATTGTATTAAGAAGTAGTATTGTTATTTTTATTATGACTTTTACTTTTTACATTATTGCTGCTACTGGTCTCATACCTCAAATTCATGTTGAAAACATATATCCAATATTAGCTGAAGGAATTGGACAACCTTTAAAAGCTGTTTTTACTGGCGTTGGTTACTTAGTATTACCAACATTACTAATTACATGCATTTCTAAGGACAGTTATGTTGACACAAATAATTTTAAAAAAAGATTAATCATTGCTTATTTTATTGTTTTTTTAACAATTGAAATAATGATTTTTACAACACTAGCTATTTTTGGGGTTGAATTAGTTACGTTGTACCAATACCCAGAATTTCAAATTTTAAGGCGTGTTACAATTGGAGGGTTTATTGAAAGAGTTGAGAGCACTTTATCAATCCATTGGATATTAGATTTGTTTATGATGATTGTTTTCGGATGCTATTTTATTAAAACTGGTTTAATTAAAGTTTTTAACATAAAAAAACAAAAGATTGATAAATTTATTTTAAATCCAATTATAGTTTTTCTAATTCTTACTAGTTTAAAAATATTTTCAAACAATGTAATTGCTAGTGAATTTTTAATCGAAAAATACCCTATATTTTGTTATATTTTCTTTTTGGGTATATCAATATTAATTTTTATAACATCAAAGATAAAGAAAAAGCATTCAACTTAAAGAATTCTTTTATTTTATAAAACTGTAAACTAAAAAAATTATTCCGGCCGTTACTGCAATTAGTACAACTAATACTAATAATTTTAAAAGAACATTATTTTTCTTTAGATTGCTAGTTAAACTAGCAATTTTTTCAAAGTCATCTTCGCCAAAATTTAGACTTGAAGTAAAAAATGATTTATCCAATTCAGATGTAGTAGTATCTTCTTTTTTGCGCATTTCTTCTTTTTTGGCTTCTTCTAAAATATTTTTTATAGCAGAGTTATCTTTTATTACTGTATCATCATTATTTGATTTTAAATCATCTAATAAATCCAGACTTAGTTCTTTATCATTTAATTGATTTATAGCTGTATTACCCGTAATAGTATCAATTAATTCACGTAATTCATCTTCATCAGGTTCATCTTTAAATAATTCTTTTTTTTCTTTTAATTTCTTTAAAATATCATAACTAGTATTATCTATACTATGATATTTATCATCGCTTTTTTTATTAACCTTGGCTTTATCTAATATATCTCTAATATCATAGTTTTTATCATTATCTAAAGATAGGGTTTGAACCGGTTTTACTTTAACTTCTGGTTCTTTTTTTATTAAACGACTTACTTCCTTTTGTCTTTTATACTCTTCCCTATTTTTAAGCATTTTTTTTACTTTGGTGATATCGATTTCATTACTTTTTTCAATAGTTGCAATTCCCTCTATATTGCTATATGAGGCAGAATCATAAATGTCACGATATAATTCTTGATTACGTTCACTTCTTTTTAAACGTGTATTACCTTGCTTGTAATATCGTTCCATTCTACTTGCCATGTTATCACCTCGCTATTATAATGATAACATATTTTTTTTGTTTTTAAAACTATTTACTTGCATTTAGTTTCTTTTTTTCTTATAATGTTTTAAGGAGGAAATATATGGAAAAAGTTAGAGTTAATGATGAAGCTTGTATTGGATGTGGTGCTTGTATGGCCATCGCAAGTGATGTTTTTGAAATAAATGACGAAGGTTTAGCTGAGGCTAAAGAAGATAACAATATTATTGATAATATGGATAGCAAGTTAAAAGAGGATGTTATGGATGCTGTTGAAGGATGTCCTACATCAGCTATTCAAATCGAAAAGAACGACTAATAAAGCCGTTCTATTTTTTTACCTCACTATATAATTTTTTTACCTCTTTAATGCTTAATTTACGATATTCTCCCGATTTTAAATTAGAAACATCTAAAAAAGAAATTCTTTCACGTTTTAATTTTAATACTTCAAAACCCACAGCTTCAAACATTTTTTTTACTTGATGATTTCGTCCTTCATGAATAGTTAACTCTACAACAGATGTTTGACTTTTTTTATCATATTTTTTTACTTTAACATGAGCTTTAGATGTTTTCTTTCCATCGACAAAAACGCCATTAGAAAGTTTCATAGCTATTTCTTTATTAACTAAACCCTTTACTTTAGCAATATAAACTTTATCAATTTTGTTTTTAGGATGCATTATTAAGTTAGCCAGTTCTCCATCATTTGTTAGAATTAAAATCCCCGTTGTATCATAATCAAGTCTACCAACTGGATAAATTCTTTTATCTGTATTTATTAAATCAACAACTGTCTTTCTTTTTTTATCATCACTAACTGATGTAATAATAGAGCGTGGTTTATTAAGCAAGTAATAAACTTTATTTTCTTCACTTATTAAGTGATTATCGACCATTATTTGATCACTATAATTTGCTTTTGTACCTAATTCTCTAATTACTTCTCCATTTAATTTTACTTTACCAGCTTTAATCAACTCTTCGGCTTTCCTTCTTGAGCAATATCCACTATTTGCAATTATTTTTTGAATTCTTTCCACACTATCACCTTTCAAAAGTATACATTAATATAATAAAAAAAACAAGAAGCTTACGCTTCTTTACAAGAATATCCCTGTTCTTCTAGTGTCTTTTTTACATCACTCATTGTTTGTCCAGAGTCAACAATATCAAACTCTTTTTTTGCTTTTTCACTCATTTTATCTAGATTAGCATAAAATCTTAAAGTTACCTTTTTTTTAGTTTTAGTTGTTTTAACTTCTAAACCTTCTTTTTTATCATATTTTTCATATTCTTTTTTTAAATTTTTTTCAAGCTCATCTGCATAACTAGCATAATTATCACTTAAATCAACTGAAGTTTTCATATCAAACTTAACCATTTGATCCTTCTTAAAATCAACAATTACATCTTGGTTAATTTTAAGTTCTGCATTTGCATCATTAACCATTGAACAATTTAATGTTTTTGTTCCACATCCAGTTAAACAAAATATACTTAATAAAAATATAGCAAAACCAAATTTTTTCATATCCGATTCCTCCTATTAATAGGATATCAAATTTTGAAAAAATTATCAATGTTAAAACATAATATTAACTAAAAAAATAGCACTCAAAATTCCTAATAAGTCAGCAAATAAACCTGCCCATAAAGCATATCTTATTTTTTTTATTCCAATACTTCCAAAATATAAAGTTAAAATATAAAAAGTTGTATCCGTTGATCCCTGAATAACACTTGCAAGTCTTCCAGCAAAACTATCGGGCCCAAAATTTTCAAAAATATTGTTTAAAATTGCCAAAGATGAACTTCCTGATATTGGGCGCATTATTATCATTGGAAATATTTCTATCGGTACTTTTAAATAGGTAAAAAAAGGTTCTATTGCTTTAAAAATAAAATCTAAAATACCACTTTTTAAAAATATATTTATTCCAAATATCATACCAAGTAGGCATGGAAACATTGTCAAAACTAAATCAAATGATTCACCTGCCCCATCAACAAAAACATCATATATATTAGTTTTTTTTATTAAACCATAAATTATAACAAATAGCACTAATACTGGTATAATTAAACTCGATATTGTATTAATCATTTTAACCTCTTTCTAGCTAAAAAACGATCCATAATAAGACCTCCTATGGTAGAAATAAAGGTGGCCAAAATACACATAGTTACAACCTCTGTTGGATTTTTACTCCCATACATCATTCTAAGCGATATAATAGTTGTTGGAACTAAAGTAACTCCACTAGTATTTAATACCAAAAAAGTAATCATACTACGAGATGCTGTATCTTTCTTATCATTTAATTCTTGAAGAGATTTCATAGCTTTTAAACCAAATGGAGTTGCGGCATTACCAAGTCCAAACATATTAGCAATAATATTTGAAGCAATTAAACTTAAAGACTCATGTTCTTTTGGTATTTCGGGAAAAAGTTTTTTTAATATAGGATATAGTAATTTTGAAAATTTGCCTAATAAACCTGACACTTTTGCTATATTCATTATTCCAAGCCATAAGGCCATAACAGGAAAGATTTTTATAATCATATCTAAACTACTTTTAGTACACTCTAATATTTCATTATTTAATACATCTACTTTGTTTGTTAAAAGGCAAAAAACACTTCCTATTATGATGAAAAAACCCCATATTTTGTTTATCATCTAAAACCAACCTTTACTTTTTTTACTAGAATATTTTAAATATATATTCTCCTCATGAACTAATTTATCTCCAAAATATATTTTGGCTGTTCCAACTTTTGAATTATTTTTTAATTTTCTAATCTTTTTTAATTGATATTTTATTCTAATACTATCTTTTTCATCAATACTTAATGGATAACTATAATCATTTTTAATATATAACTTATGTTTTTTGTAATAATTTTCTTTTTTTATTTTTATAAAACCTTTTGATAAAATTTTATAATTTGTATAATTATTAAAAGCATATTCAAATAAATTTTCATGATCTGTAAAATCATTTCCATCATTTAAAGTTACAACAACTAAATTAAGATTATTTTTACTCGCAGTTGTGACTAAAGTTCTTCGAGCAATTTTTGTAAAACCTGTTTTACCTCCTGTTGTATATTTATAGCGATATAAAAGTTTATTTTTGTTATGCCAAACATAAGTATTTTTATTTGTTTTTAATGTATATTTTTCCGTTGCAACAATTTTCTTAAAATTTTTGTTTTTCATAGCATAACTAGTAAGTTTTGCCATATCATATGCCGTTGAAATATTTCCACCATCTTCTTGATCTAAACCATGTGGATTCCTAAATAAAGAATTTTTCATATCTAATTCTTGCGCTTTTTCATTCATTTTTTTGACAAATGATTCCGTATTTTTACTAACATTATTGGCTATAGCTAAAGCTGCATCATTTCCACTTCTTAACATTAATCCGTAAAGTAAATCCTGTAAAGTTAGTTTTTCACCTTCTTTTATATATATACCAGAACCATAAGCTTTTTTTATTTCATTACCGACAGTTACTTTATTTTTTAAATTACTATTATCTATTGCAACTATAGCTGTAAGTATTTTTGAAATAGATGCTACACTTTGCTGACTATTAATATTTTTTGCATAAAAAATTCTACCACTATCCATATCCATAAGAATAGCAGATCTAGCACTTGTTGATATAGCACTAATTTTTAAAGGTATTAATAAACAAAGCAATACTAATATTTTTTTCATGTTCTCACCTATTTAAGTTTATGAAAAAAAGGACAAATTATGTCCTTTAAGTTTGTTTCTTTAAATTATCGATTTCTTTACTCATCGCATCTATCATTTTTTGAATCATTTGTATAGTTTGTTCTGTATTAAGTTGATTAGTACTAGTACTTCGTTCTTGTTGAACCTGTTTATAAAAAGCATTAGTACACAATACTTGGGCAATTAGCATTAGCCAGTTTCCTAAAGCATTCTGTTCATTAGCAGTTGTATCATCTATAAGTAAATAACCAATAATAACAGCGCTTAAAGTAAATGTTTTAGGGGAAATATCTGGTATAATACGCATATTAATCCCCCTTTATTTAAATCTATGAAATTTATTATTCATTTATTATTTTGGTTTTATTTATTTCTAAAAATAAACCATTATAAAAAGGAATTTAAAACTATAAAAATATATAATAAATTAAGAGATAGATTTTTAGAAGGGATATAAGATATGAATGTAACAACACAAATAGTGGTAAACGAACAAGAAATTAATATTTTAGTAATCAATAATATTGAGTATATTTCTTTAACAGATTTAGCAAGATATGCCAATGAAAAAGATCCATCTGGCGTCATTAGAAATTGGATGTCTAATAAAAATTCATTTGAATTCTATTCTTTATGGGAAGAAATTAATAACTCTAATTTTAATTCCGTGGAATCACACAGAATTAAAACTAATGAAGTCCCATACAACAGATTTACTATGACACCGAAAAGATGGAAAGATAAATTTAATGCTACTGGAATAATCCCAAGTAGTGGAAAATATAGTAAAGGTACATTTGCTCACTCTGATATAGCATTTGAATTTGCAAGTTGGTTAAGTCCTGAATTTAAATTATATTTAATAACCGAATTTCAAAAATTGAAGAAAAATGAATCATATTTAAATAAAGTAGATTGGCATGCTAATAGGATTTTAGCAAAAATTAATTATATGATTCATACTGATGCAATAAAAAACATTATTGTCCCAACAATTACGCAAAAGCAAAAAAAATTTATATATTCAGAAGAAGCAGACGTTTTAAATGTCGCATTATTTGGTATGACCGCTAAAGATTGGAAATTAAAAAATCCTAAACTTGCCCATAAAGGAAACATTAGAGATTATACTGATTTACTCCACCTAGTAATATTAAATAATTTAGAAAACTTAAATGCAGAATTAATTAAAATGGGAATACCTCAAAATAAAAGACTTATAAAATTAAATAATGTAGCTAAAAAACAAATGGAACTATTAAAAAATAATACCACATTTAAAAATTTAGAATACATAGAAAATGAAATAAATAATAATTCTAGTTTATTAACTGAAAAAAATAAAAAACAGACAAATTAATTTATCCGTTTCTAATATTCATACATTCCATGTATTTTTTTCTCATCAATATCACTAAGATCATCTAATTGCCACTCATCATCTACTTTAGTAAGTGTCATATCTAAAGTGTATTTAACAGTATCTTTTGCTTCTTTTAATTTATCTAGACGATATTTTGTAAATAAAGTTTTATCATATTTTCCTTCTTCATCATTAAAGGTATCTTTATTTTCTTCTAGATACTTATCAGCATCAGACATAACTTTAGTATAATCTGTTACTTCTATTTCAACTGTAACAGTTGCTTTGTCACCATCAATTACTTCATCTTTAACATCGTATTTTAAATTCTTATAATGTTTTTTCATAAGTTCACGATATTCATCTTTTTGTTCATCAGTTAAAGTGTCATCTTTATCAATGGTTTCATCTAACTGCGCTAAAACATTATCATCTAAAGTTTGATAATTAGCAAAGAAAGCTTCAACTTTCTTGGTTGGGGTATTTAAAACTGTTTTTTCACCACAACCACTCATTAAGATAATCATCAACATCGAAAAAGCCAATGCTATTTTTTTCATAAAATTCCTCCTCAATTATATTGTGGATTTAATTTTATAAAGTTATACATTTTATTTATTAAATTGTAATAATTTAAAAAATTTATAAAGTTTATTCATTAAAAAATCAAAATCTTTTTCAAGATAATAATCAAAATTTTCAATTATTTTATCTTTGTTCGTTTCTTTTGTATTAAAACACTCATAATATAAATAACTAAGTTTATTAATATTATTTTCTTTTTTCAAATTTCTTATTTCTTTTTTTACATATGTTTCTATTTCTATTTCTTTTCTAGTCTTATACTTTAGATTATCTTTTTCTTTTATAATTTAACATGTAATGTTTTCTTCTTTAAGTCGCTCAGAAAATTCAACCACTTCTTCTTCCTCATCAATAAGTAATTTACTTTTTAACATTTTACCATTTAATATATATATACCAACTACCTCCATATCATCACAAAAAAGGCATGCATAATTTAAGGTTTTAATACTTTTCATCGTAAATATTTCTGTTTTATTATAAATTTTATTTAAAAAATCCTTGTTTAAAATAATATCATTCTTTTTCAAATTATAAAGAAATTCACTATCTGTTTTAAAAACAGGAATTTTTCTAATATGATCTATTTGATCATTTAAATTCCAATCATAAAAATCATACAAATTTTCATTAAAATTAATGAGTATATCATATATGTAATTCATATCTTTTCCCTCCTGGCCAAAAAATTGAGATAATAATAATTATAATTCCAATAATCGAATATAAACATTCTATTCTCCTAATTATAAAATTGACATAATCAAAAAAATTATACCCAATAGTTAATAAATTAAGATAACTAATGATATAAACATTTCCAACTACCGTAAATCCAAATCCAATTAAAAAAAAGAAAATTCGAGCAAGCATAATATCACCTTATTAAATTTTATTTAATTTAATCATTTTTATTTATTAAATCGATTTTATAGTATATAATTAATTAAGGTGATATTATGTTAAAACTTATTAAATTTATTTTTTTAGGGATAATTCAAGGAATTACAGAACCAATTCCTGTATCTTCCAGCGGACATTTATTAATTTTCCAAAAACTATTAAATAGTTCTAGTCATATTGATTACAATATTTTAGCAATCTTAACTAACTTTGGTAGCTTCTTAGCTATTGTAATTATTTATAGAAAAAAAATATGTGAATTGATTGTTTCCTTCTTTAGTTACTTAAAAACTAAAGAAAATAAATATTATTCTAATTATAAATATTGTTGGTTGATTATTATCGGAACAATTCCTGCTGGTATAATGGGACTTGTTGTAACTAAATTTGGCCTTTTTGATTTTCTTGAAAAAAATATAAAATTTGTAGGTCTTACTTTATTAATAACAGCTTTATTTTTATTTTTAATTAAAGATTTTAAAGGTAAAAAGAATGGAAAAGAAATAACTTTTAAAGATGCTCTAGTAATTGGCCTATTTCAAGTAGTCGCACTTCTTCCTGGAATTAGTAGAAGTGGATCAACTATTGTTGGTGGAATGTTTAGAAATCTAAAAAGAGAAACCGCTTTTGATTTCTCATTTATGTTATATATTCCCATTACTTTAGCTACAATGATTATTGGTATAAAAGATTTATTAAAAGCAAATCTTGATAGCATTCAACTTTTATTTTACTTCATTAGTGTTGTTGTTGCCTTTATATTTACATATATTGCTACTAAATGGTTTAGAAGTTTAGTTAAAGAAGGAAAACTTATTTATTTTGTGTACTACTGTTTAATTGTTGGTACTTTAGTTATTCTATTTTTATAAATCACTATTTGTGATTTTTTTTATTTCTAGTGTATAACCGAGTGGTTCTAATATTTTCAATACTGTTTTAAGTGATGGTGAATTATTTTGATTTTCGATTCTAACTAAAGCTGGTTGTTTCATTCCTATTTGTGCACATAATTCTCTTTGTGATATATGTTTATCATTTCTGATTGCGATTATTTTTTTTACTAATTCATATTCTTTTTCTATTAATTTTGTTTCAGTTTCAAAAAAATTAGTAGCATTTTTTAATTCTTTTTTTGTCATAAAAATCTCCTTTTTATTTAATTATATTATTATATATTTGTTTATATT
>ENA-UOJJ01000714-UOJJ01000714.1-human-gut-metagenome-genome-assembly--contig:-CS66-NODE-714-length-54194-cov-6.238663_pt1 | contig 54194 bp, 38 predicted proteins | sample MGYA00242343_ERZ723890 | MGnify/ENA metagenome assembly ERZ723890
CCGTGAGTTGAAACAGTCCACCGATCCAAATTGGACAGCGAAAATAGCGTCGGCTCCCGCAAGGGAGCCGTGAGTTGAAACGACTGCATCTCGTTCGGCAAAACAGCTGAGTTTGTCGGCTCCCGCAAGGGAGCCGTGAGTTGAAACGTACAGAATTGCATACCTGGCCAGGCATCCATGGTCGGCTCCCGCAAGGGAGCCGTGAGTTGAAACGCCGCCTCGTAGGATGATGACTTGGAGACTGCGGTCGGCTCCCGCAAGGGAGCCGTGAGTTGAAACGAAAATCCATCCAAAAGTTCTGCTCGCCGGTACGTGTCGGCTCCCCCTACGGGAGCCGTGAGTTGAAACGTGGCAGTTCCACTTGTATATCAAAGAGGACAACCTAAATGATTGTTTTCCCTTACAGAAGCTGCAAACCCAAGCAAAAGCAATACATATAAGACTTCTTCCACGCATAGTTTGTAAAAATAATATGCGCGGGAGAGTAATGTGAAGGATTACATCGAGGAACGTGCAGTGTCAATCGCAGACTATATCATAGAGACCAACGCAACCGTGCGGCAGGCTGCAAAAAAATTTTCGGTGTCTAAATCGACTGTTCATAAGGATGTAGCGGATCGCCTGCCGCACATTAATCCGTCGTTGGCCTCGCAGGTGCGGCATGTACTGGATGTCAATAAGTCGGAGCGGCATATTCGTGGAGGAATGGCTACAAGAGAAAAATATCAGCATCTGATGCAGGAATGTAACAAGGTGCCGAACATGTAATTATGGATAGACAAGCAGAAACATATGACTGAAATTACCAGTAAAATTAAAATTGCAAGCAAAACCCGGCAGTGCAGCAGATACCGCCGGGTTTTTGACAGAGGATTGACAGTAAAACAGGAAATTATTATAATTGATAGACACATCGTCATATGAATTGTATAACGATGAATCGTAATAATAAAAGCTACGAAAGGATGATGATATGTATTCTTACACCTGGCTGCAATGGCTCTTGTTCTTCTATCTGTATTGTTTCTTGGGGTGGGTTTGGGAGAGCTGTTATGTCTCCGCAAAGAAGCGTCATTGGGTAAACAGGGGCTTCCTTCACCTTCCTTTGCTGCCGATCTATGGCAGCGGTGCAATCGTAGTACTGTTTGTATCCCTTCCCATTCGAGACAATCCCGTCCTGGTTTATTTCGCAGGTGCGGCAGCGGCAACAGTCCTGGAACTGGTAGTTGGCCTGGCGATGGAGCAGCTGTTCAAGGTTAAATATTGGGATTACAGCAATCAAAAGTTTAATTATAAAGGCGTAATTTGCTTATCCTCTACGTTGTTCTGGGGTGTGCTTTCCGTATTCCTTATGGAGGTAGCGCAAAAGCCAATCGAGCGGGCAGTTCTTTCCCTGTCAACGCCTTTGCTGGCAGCTATCGTATCCGTAATTAGCGCAGCATTTATCTACGATACGGTTATTTCCACGAAGGCGGCTCTGGATCTGGCCAAGGTACTGACCAGTATCGAGCAGGCGAAGAAAGCGATGGCTGAGGAACTTCGGAATATGGAGGAGAAGGCTGCCGCGTATATGGATGAGGCCAAAGAAAATCTGGAAGTCCGCATGGATGAAGCCAGAGAAAACTTTGCAGTTCGCATGGATGAAGCCAAGGAAAACCTTGCAGTCCGTATGGATGAAGCCAGGGAGAATATCGGAGCCCGTGTAGATGATGCCAGGGAAAATCGGGCGATCCGCAGAGAACAATCCCTGGAAGAGCGGGAAGTTCGCAGAGCGAATATAGCGGCACGTATGGATGAGGCGAAAGAAAATATTGCAACCCGTGTAGATGAAGCCAGAGAGAATCTTGCAACCCGTATGGATGGTGCCAGGGAAAATATGGCAGTACGCAAGGGACTTTCCAGAGAAGAACGTGAAGCCCGCAGGGAAGCGGCTCGTCAGTACATGGAGGAGTACCAACAGAAGAAGGTGGCATTCCTTTCCGCTCAGCAGGAGCGTCTGGATGCTCTTATGGAGAAGGCGTACAAGGTATCAAAGGGTGCGGCAAAGCGAAATCCCGGCATGAGCAGCCGATGGTTTGGCGATAGCATCCAGCGATTGCGTGACTGCAGTGTCCGTAAAAAATAGGCAATCCAATAAAAAAGCAGTAAAAGGAAAGTGCAGGCAGAAAATTTGATGAATTCGATGTTGCAAGAAACCTTAAAAAAATATGAAGTCACAAAAACCCATTGAAAAAACGTGGATTTTGTATATAATAACATAAGTAAAGCTATGTCAATAGACCAATAGACCAATTAGATAAATCAGTAACATCTGATTTTTACAGAGAATGGCAGCGGATGCTGCTGTATAGGAGGAACTACATTTATGCTTTCCTACGATATCGGTATCGATCTGGGAACTGCCAGCATTCTGGTATATATTAAAGGCAAGGGAATTGTCCTGAAGGAGCCCTCGGTAGTAGCATTCGACAGAGATACGAATGAGATCAAGGAGATCGGTGAGGAGGCCCGCAAGATGATCGGCCGTACTCCCGGTAATATTGTTGCAATCCGCCCGCTGCGTCAGGGCGTAATCTCGGATTATGACATCACAGAGAAGATGCTGAAGTACTTCATCAAGAAGGCCATGGGTAAGAAGACGCTTCGCAAGCCCAGAATCAGTGTCTGCATTCCCAGCGGTGCGACCGAGGTTGAGAAGAAGGCCGTTGAGGACGCGACCTATCAGGCAGGCGCGCGCGAAGTAAGCATCATCGAGGAGCCGGTAGCGGCAGCGATCGGCGCGGGCATCGACATCTCCAAGGCCTGCGGCAACATGATCGTTGATATCGGCGGCGGTACATCGGACGTTGCCGTTATTTCCCTGGGCGGTACGGTAGTCAGCACTTCGGTTAAGATTGCCGGTGATGACTTTGATGAGGCGATTGTTCGCTATATGAGAAAGAAGCACAACCTGCTGATCGGTGAGCGTACTGCAGAGGAGATCAAGATCGCGATCGGAAGCGCATATCCGCGTCCCGAGATGACGACGATGGATGTTCGCGGCCGTAACCTGGTAACAGGTCTGCCGAAGACGATGACCGTTACTTCGGATGAGATGATGGACGCACTGAAGGAACCTGCGATGCACATCGTAGAGGCGGTTCACAATGTACTGGAGCGTACTCCCCCGGAACTGGCGGCGGATGTCTATGAGCGCGGTATCGTGATGACCGGCGGCGGCAGCCTGCTTCGCGGTCTGGACGAGCTGATCGAGGAGAAGACCGGCATCAATACCATGGTGGCGGAGGATGCCATGACGGTAGTAGCGACCGGTACCGGTAAGTTTATCGAATTCATCCACGACAAGAAGAAGGACGAGTACAAGTAAAACAGAGACTATAGCAATAGTTATAACAATAATTATAACAATGATTATAACAGATATCCTTTCATCCTGTGGATCCGATTCGCAGGATGAAAGGATATCTGATCATGAAATCCAGAGAGGAACGGAGAGAAGGGGCGGTAGAACGCCCCTTTCTTTATAGGTAGGATATGGCAGTACTAACCGGATATGTAGAGCATATTATTTACCGGAATGAGGAGAATGGTTATACCGTGCTGGAGCTGGCGGCGGACAGCGGTTCCTTTACGTTGGTCGGTACGATGCCGATGGTGAGCGAGGGCGAGCCGTTGGAGGCCGAGGGCGAATTTACGACGCACGCGGTATACGGCGAGCAGCTGATTGTGAGCCGCTACGAGGTGACAGCTCCGCAGGATGTGGTCTCCATCGAGCGCTACCTCGGTTCCGGTGCGGTGAAGGGGATCGGACCTTCGCTGGCTGCCAGGATCGTGAAGAAGTTCAAGCGGGATACCATGCGGATCATTGATGAGGAACCGGAGCGGCTGGCAGAGGTTCGCGGAATCAGTGAGAATGGCGCCAGGCAGATTGCGGCGCAGGTGGCGGAGAAGCGGGATCTGCGTCAGGCCATGCTTTTTCTGCAACAGTACGGCATTTCCCTGAATCTGGCTGTGAAAATCTATGAGGCATACGGGCCGCAGATCTATACAATTCTTCAGAGCAACCCTTACAAGATGGCGGATGATATTCCAGGAGTGGGCTTTCGTGTGGCGGACGAGATCGCGAAGAAAGCCGGGATTCATTCGGATTCGGATTTCCGGATACGCAGCGGGATTTACTATACGCTGATGCGCGGCGTTCAGGCCGGGCATGTCTATCTGCCGCAGGAGGTGCTGCTGCGGAATGCGTCGAAGTTACTGGGTGTACCGCAGGAAGCGATGGAGAAGCACATCATGGATCTGGTGCTGGATAAGCGACTGGTCGTGAAGGAGCGGGACGGGGAGCCGATCGTTTATGCGGCGACGTATTACTATATGGAGCTGAACACGGCGAAGATGCTGACGGATCTGGATGTGGCTTATCCGATGGACACGAAGCAGATGGAGGACTGGCTGCGCCGGATCGAGGCGGAGGAGAAGCTGGAGTTGGATGTCCGACAGCGAGAAGCGGTTGCGGAGGCGATCGGCCGGGGAGTTACGGTGATCACGGGAGGTCCGGGCACTGGTAAGACAACCACGATCAACACGATTCTCCGCTATTTTGAGATGGAGGGGCTGCAGATCGAGCTGGCGGCTCCGACCGGCCGGGCTGCGAAGCGCATGACGGAGGCGACCGGCTATGAAGCCCGCACCATCCATCGGATGCTGGAATTTATGGGGACTCCGGGCGAGGAGGAGCATGGTGACGGTGTTCATTTCGAGCGGAACGAGAATCACCCGCTGGATGCGGACGTCGTGGTAATCGATGAGATGTCCATGGTGGATATTTACCTGATGTACGCGCTATTGAAGGCAGTTCCGGTGGGTGCACGCCTGATTCTGGTGGGCGACGCGAATCAGCTGCCCAGCGTCGGGCCAGGAAATGTTCTGCGCGATATCATTTCCTCCGGGCAGTTCCATGTTGTGAAGCTGACGCACATTTTCCGCCAGTCGGAGGCCAGCGATATCGTGATGAACGCGCACCGGATTCACTCGGGAGAGTCCATCGACTACGGGAAGAGGAGTAAGGATTTCCTCTTTGTGCGGCGGCAGGACGCGAACAGCATCATCAATGCGACGATTACACTGGTGAAGGAGAAGCTTCCGCCCTATGTCCACGCGAAGATATTCGATGTACAAGTGATGACACCGATGCGCAAAGGGGTTCTTGGTGTGGAGAACCTGAACAAGATCCTGCAAGAGTATTTGAATCCACCGTCGGACAAGAAGAAGGAGCATACCTCCCCACATGGAATCCTGCGTGAGGGTGATAAAGTTATGCAGATCAGGAATAATTATCAGGCGGAATGGGAGATTGTGAACCGCTACGGCATCCCGAAGGAGAAGGGAACGGGGGTGTTCAACGGCGATATGGGTTTCGTGAAGGAACTGAACCTTTTCTCGGAGGAGATTCTGGTGGAGTTCGATGAAGGAAAGCAGGTGCGCTATCCGTTCCGGCAAGCGGATGAGCTGGAGCTGGCCTATGCGATTACGGTACATAAGTCGCAAGGCAGCGAGTATCCGGCGGTTGTGATTCCGGTGCTGACGGGTCCGCGCATGCTGATGAACCGGAACCTGATCTATACGGCAGTGACCCGCGCCAGAAAGTGCGTATGCATCGTCGGCGTTCCGGAAGCCTTTCAGTCGATGGTGGACAACGCGGAGGAGCAGAAGCGGTATTCAGGGCTGAATGCCTGTCTGGAGGAGATGGCGCAATGGAAAGAAAATATGGAGAATCTCTGATTAGTCTGTTGTATCCGCGCCGCTGCCCGGCCTGTCACGATATTGTAAGTAAAAGGGGGGAGTGGATCTGCCCGGAGTGCCGGGACGATTTTTCTTTTACGCGCTCTCCGGTGTGCATGAAATGCGGGCAGGAATTGGATGCGGAGGAACAGGAACTTTGCTATGACTGCAGCCGGGGGCATCGGGATTTCGAGCAGTCCACGGCGCTGATCAATTACGACAGCACAGCGGCGGCTTCCATGGCGAAGTTCAAGTACGGCGGCCGCAGAGAGTACGCGGATTACTATATATCGGAGCTTGTGAAGCGAAAAGGGGCTCTGATTGCCGGATGGCGGCCGCAGCTGATTATTCCAGTGCCGGTACATAAGAGCAGGCGGCGGGAGCGCGGCTATAATCAGGCAGAAGAGCTGGCCGTGCGCCTGGGGAAGGCGCTGCATCTCCCGGTGAGGTCGGATCTCCTGGTGAGGGAGAAGAAGACGATTGCGCAGAAAGAGCTGGGCCCGGCGGCGCGCCAGCATAACCTGGAACAGGCACTTCGCGTGAAGCAGCCGCTGACCGGGCTGAAGAGGGTTCTGGTAGTGGACGATATCTATACGACGGGAAGTACACTACAGGCGTGTACCCGCGCTCTGCAGGCAGCCGGAGCGGAGAAAGTGTACGGCTGTGTGATCTGTATCGGGCGCGGCCCGTCATAAGACTTCAGAAAATAGAATGGTTAATCAGAAGAGAAAAACGAAAAGCTGCATATAGAAAACAGAAATACAGAAGATAAAAAAGAAGCGATAAATAAGAAGCAGCAAGAAAAAAATAGTGAGAAAGAAATAGAAGGGAGAATAACTATGACTTATCTCGCAGATGAGAAGCGTTATGAGAAGATGGAATATCCGCGCTGCGGCCGGAGCGGCCTGTGCCTGCCGAAGGTTTCTCTTGGCTTCTGGCACAATTTCGGAGATAACTGCAGCCGCGACAATATGAAGAAGCTGATGTTCACGGCGTTCGACCTTGGCATTACGCATTTTGACCTGGCGAATAACTATGGCCCGGCTTACGGCGCGGCGGAAGCGAATGCCGGACGGATTTTGAAGGAGGATTTCGCGGCTTACCGGGATGAGTTGATTATCAGCACGAAGGCTGGTTACGATATGTGGCCCGGCCCTTACGGGGATCATGGCAGCCGCAAGTACCTGCTGGCCAGCCTGGATCAGAGTCTGAAGCGTCTGGGACTGGACTATGTAGATATTTTCTATCATCATCGCATGGACCCGGATACGCCTCTGGAGGAGACGATGGGCGCTCTGGCGCAGGCGGTTATCAGTGGAAAGGCTCTCTATGTTGGACTCTCGAATTACGATGGCCCAACGATGGAGCGCGCAGCGAAGATTCTGGAGGAGCTGCACTGCCCCTTCGTGATCAACCAGAACAAGTACAGCATCCTGGTGCGCAATATTGAGCAGAATGGTCTGAAGGAGGCCAGCGTGAAGAACGGAAAGGGAATCATTGCCTTCAGTCCGCTGGCACAGGGCATGTTGACGGATCATTACCTGAACGGAATCCCGGCAGACAGCCGCGCAGCGAAGGATGCCCGCTATCTGAAGCCGGAGTTTATTACGCCGGAGAAGGTGCAGGCGCTGCGTGCGCTGAATGCGATTGCGGAGGAACGCGGAGAGACACTGGCCCGTATGGCACTGAAGTGGGTGATGCGCGACGGTGCGGTGACGTCCGTGCTGGTGGGCGCTTCCCGTCCGGAGCAACTGATTGAGAACTGCCGCGCGTTCGAAGGCTCGCCTCTCGGCGAGGAGGAGCTTGTGCGCATTGATGCGGCGACTGCAGGCTTATAGGAGGAATTTTTATGGAGTTGCCGGTTCTGTTTGAAGAGCGTATGCGCCGGATGTTGCCGCCGGAGGAATACGAACAGTTTTTGAAAAGTTATGAGAGAGAGCAGTACCATGCGCTCCGCGTGAATACGCTGAAGATCCGCCGGAAGGAGTTCCTGGAACGTGGTCTCTTCGATCTGGAGCCGGTTCCGTGGTGTGAGAATGGCTTCTACTATGGCGAGAACGAACGGCCGGGAAAGCATCCGTTCCATGAGGCTGGACTCTACTATATCCAGGAACCGAGCGCGATGTCAGCAGCGGCGCTGGCGGATGTGCAGCCGGGAGAATATGTGCTGGACCTCTGCGCGGCTCCGGGCGGCAAGTCCACGCAGCTGGCGTCTGCCCTGCAAGGGCAGGGACTTCTGGTTGCGAATGAGATTCATCCGGCGCGGGCGAAGATCCTTTCTCAGAATATCGAACGAATGGGGGTGCGCAACGCACTGGTGACGAACGAGACGCCGCAGAGCCTGGCGCTGCGCTTTCCTGCGTTTTTCGATCGGATTATAGTGGACGCTCCGTGCTCTGGCGAGGGCATGTTCTTCAAGGAGGAGCAGGCGCTGATCCATTGGAGTCCGGAGAATGTGCAGATGTGTGCTTCCCGTCAGGATGAGATCCTGGAAGAAGCGGCGAAGATGCTGGCACCGGGCGGAACGCTGGTGTATTCGACCTGCACATTCGCACCGGAGGAGGACGAGGGCAGCATGGTACGCTTTCTGACCGCGCACCCGGAATTCTCGGTGAAGAAGGTTCCTTCGCCGGAGGGCTTCCGTCCCGGTCACCCGGAGTGGGTGGATGGCCCCGAAGAGCTGAAAGCGACCTTTCGTCTGTGGCCGCATGTCTTAAAGGGGGAAGGGCATTACGCAGCTGTCCTGCAGAAGGCGGGCGAGCTTCCGGAGCATGCTTCATTCGGAAAAGTACCGAAGGCGGATCGGGCGGTCTGCCGCGCGTGGGAGGAGTTTGCGGCGGTGAATTTGCGTGAAACACCGGAAGGGATTCCGGTGCTGTTCGGAGAGCAGCTCTACCTGCTTCCGGTGGCGATCCCGCTGAAGGGACTGAAGGTACTGCGGCCGGGGCTGCATGTGGGTACCTGGAAGAAGAATCGTCTGGAGCCTGCGCATGCGCTCGCGATGGTGCTGCGTGCACAGGAGGCGGCGCGCAGCCTGGAGCTGCACCCGAACCCGGATGAGAGCTGGGATATGGTATCGGCCTGGCTGCGCGGTGAGTCGGTTCCTGCGGACGGAGAGAACGGCTGGACGCTGGCACTCGCGGAGGGCTATCCCATCGGTTGGGGAAAGGTCAGTGGCGGTCAGCTGAAGAATCATTACCCGAAAGGGCTGAGAAGATAAAATTTTCCTCCTGTATCGTTGTAATCTGTACTCGTCAGATAAGGTAAAATATGATACAATGTAGGCGAATATGAGGAGGGGAGCCATGAAAGAAAAACTTTTAGCAGAATTTTCGAAGATTTTTGGAGGCGATGGGCAGGCGGAGCTGTTCTTTTCACCGGGACGTGTGAATTTGATCGGCGAGCATACGGACTATAACGGAGGACATGTATTTCCGTGCGCACTGACGATCGGTACCTATGGTGCGGTGAGAAAGAGAGCAGATCGGAAGCTTCGTCTTTACTCGATGAATTTCTCCGGAACCGGAATCTGGGAGACCTCGCTGGATGAGCTGACGCCCTGCCCGGAGGATCGCTGGACGAATTATCCGAAGGGCGTGCTGTGGGCATTGCAGGAGAAGGGCTATGAGGTTCCGTTCGGATTCGATCTTCTGGTGTACGGCAATATCCCGAATGGTTCCGGACTGTCTTCCTCCGCATCGCTGGAAGTGCTGATCGGTACGATCGCGAAGAAGTTCTACGGCCTGGATATGCTTACGATGGAGGAGATCGCGAAGATCGGCCAGTATTCGGAGAATCACTACAATGGTGTGAACTGCGGTATCATGGATCAGTTCGCAGTTGCCATGGGGAAGAAGAATCATGCGATCTATCTGTACACGGCGACGCTGGAGTACGAGTACGCGCCACTGGAGCTGGGCGATGCGCGCATCGTGATCGCGTGCAGCAACAAGAAGCGCGGTCTGGCGGATTCGGCTTATAATACGCGCCGCAGCGAGTGCGAGACGGCGCTGCAGGAACTTCAGCAGGTGGTGAAGGTGGATACACTGGGCGATCTGAGCGAAGAGGAGTTCGAGCAGTACAAGGACGCGATCAAGGATCCGGTGCGTGTGCGCAGAGCCCGTCATGCGGTCTATGAGAACCAGAGAACCCGCAAGGCAGCGGAAGCTCTGAAGAAGGGCGATCTGGCGGAGTTCGGACGCCTGATGAATGAGTCGCACGTATCGCTGCGCGATGACTATGAGGTAACCGGCATCGAGCTGGATACGCTGGCGGAGACCGCCTGGGAACAGCCTGGTGTGATCGGTTCCCGGATGACGGGCGCCGGTTTCGGTGGATGCACAGTGAGCATTGTGAAGAATGACGCGATCGATGCCTTTATCGAGAACGTTGGGAGGAAGTACGAGTCTGTGATCGGATACGCGGCGGATTTCTATGTTGTGGAGGCCGGCGACGGCGCCCGCAGACTTTCTAAGTAACCGGAGGGGAAGTGCTATGCTGAATCGAGAAATTGCGCGCCTGGTCTCTTACGGTATCGCAACCGGTCTGATTCCGGAGGAGGAGCGGATCTACAGCAGGAATCTGCTGCTGGATCTGTACCATGAGGATTCTTATGAGGAGCCGGAAGCGGAAGGTGTGACGGCAGATGATCTGGAGGATATCCTGAAGGAGCTTCTGGATGAGGCTGTGCGTCGCGGCCTTTTTCCGGAAGACAGCGTGACCTACCGGGATCTCTGGGATACCCGGCTGATGAATTGTCTGGTTCCCCGGCCGAAGGAAGTCATCCGTACCTTCCTGGAGTATGAGAAGAAGAGCCCGAAGAAGGCGACCGATTATTTCTATAAGCTGAGCCAGGACAGTGATTATATCCGCCGTTACCGCGTGAAGAAGGACCTGCGCTGGAAGGTGGACAGCCCCTACGGGCCGCTGGATATCTCCATCAATCTGTCCAAGCCGGAGAAGGATCCAAAGGCGATTGCGGCGGCGGGGCGCGCGGTGGATACTTCCTATCCGAAGTGCCAGCTGTGCAAGGAAGCCGTGGGATACGCCGGAAGAGTGAATTATCCGGCCAGAGAGAATCATCGGGTGATTCCGGTGACGATCGACGGGAAGCAGTGGTGGTTCCAGTATTCGCCGTATGTGTACTATAACGAGCATTGCATCGTTTTCTGCGGAGAGCATACGCCGATGCGGATTGACGCCGGAACTTTCCGGAAGATGTTTGATTTTATCGACCGTTTCCCGCACTACATGGTGGGATCGAACGCGGATCTTCCCATTGTGGGAGGTTCCATCCTGAGCCACGACCATTTCCAGGGCGGCAACTACGAGTTCCCGATGGCAAAAGCGGGGCTGGAGGAAGAGTTCTCCGTGCCTGGTTTTGAGGATGTCAGCGCGGGAATCGTGCGCTGGCCGATGTCTGTGATTCGCTTAAGCAGCGCCAACCGCGCGCAGGTGCAGGCACTGGCTGAGAAGATCCTGAACGCGTGGAGAGGCTACACGGATGAAGCAGCCTTCGTCTTCGCAGAGACGGAGGGAGAGAAACACAATACGATCACGCCGATCGCGCGGATGCGTGACGGCCGCTATGAGCTGGATCTTGTGCTGCGCAACAATATCACGACGAAAGAGCACCCTCTGGGCGTGTATCACCCGCATGAGGAGCTGCATCATATCAAGAAAGAGAATATCGGCCTGATCGAGGTGATGGGTCTGGCGATTCTTCCGGCGCGTCTTCAGAAGGAGCTTACGGCTCTCGGCGAAGCGCTGGTGGATGGCCGGGACATTCGCGGCGATGAGGTTCTGGGAAAGCATGCGGACTGGGCGGAGGAGCTTACCGCTTCCTACGGCAGCTTCCGCAGCGATAATGTGGAACAGATCCTCCGGAAAGAGACCGGAAAAGTATTCTGCCGGGTACTGGAGGATGCCGGAGTGTACAAGTGCAATGAGGAAGGCCGTAAGGCGTTCCGTCGTTTCGTGCGGACACTTTCCCGATAAGACAGAAGCCGTCTGCAGTTTACTGCGGACGGCTTCTCTTGTAAACGAAAGAGAAGCTGAGAGGAGATATGTGTATGAAACCTACATTGGAATGGCTGAGTGATCCGGAAATCTATCAGGTGGGGCGTGAACCAGCACATTCGGATCACCGTTTCTATACTTCTTATGAGGAGATGCGGCAGCATCCGGAGGGAAGTCTGCGTCAGAGTCTGGACGGGGAGTGGATGTTCGAATACAGCCCGAGTCCTGCGCTTCGCCCGCTGGCGTTCTATCGTGCAGGCGTCAATCTTGACAGTTTCGGAACGATTCAGGTTCCTGGTCACTGGCAGACACAGGGGTACGGATGCCCGCAGTATACGAATTCTCTGTACCCGTGGGATGGAAAGGAATTTCTGCGCCCGCCGCATGTCCCGAAGGAAGAAAATGAAGTCGGAAGCTATGCGCGCGACTTTGATCTGGACCCGTCCTGGGAAGGGCGTCGGGTATTTGTGAACTTTCAGGGTGTGGAAACCGCCTTCTATGTGTGGATAAACGGCAGCTTTGTCGGCTACAGTGAGGATAGCTTCACGCCGTCGGAGTTCGAAGTGACCTCGTATTTAAAAGCGGGAAGAAACCGGCTCTGTGTGGAGGTGTACGCGAGAAGCAGCGCGAGCTGGCTGGAGGATCAGGATTTCTGGCGCTTCTCCGGCATTTTCCGCAGTGTATATCTCTATGCCGCGCCGGAAGTGCATGTAAGAGATCTGTTCGTGCAGTCTCCGTTGGTTCGCGATTATCAGGATGGAGAACTTTCGCTTTCCTTCTCGCTGCTGGAGGAGCCTGCGGCGGCATCGTATGATCTGATTCTGAAGGACCCGGACGGGCGTCCTGTGTACGGGACTGGAAAGCTGGCTTTGAAGAAGGAGAATTACTTTACGGCGCAGATCCCGGCGGTGCAGGCATGGAGCGCGGAGCACCCGGCTCTGTATGAGCTTCTGATCGAGCTGTCTGACGCGGACGGAAACCTGACGGAGCTGGTATCACAGCCGGTGGGCTTCCGCACCTTTGAGATGAAGGACGGTCTGATGCTCTTGAACGGAAAGCGTATCATCTTCCGCGGCGTGAACCGCCATGAATTTCATCCGGAAAAGGGACGCGCGATCGGTGAGGAGGAGATGCTTGCCGACATCCGTATCCTGAAGTCCTACAATATCAATGCAGTGCGCACTTCGCATTATCCGAATCAGAGCCTCTGGTATGAGCTCTGCGACCGGTATGGGCTGTACCTGATCGATGAGGCGAACCTGGAATCGCACGGCAGCTGGTCGCTGATGGATGGTGTGGACTCGTCCTGGCATGTTCCCGGCTCCCTGCCGGAGTGGAAGGATTGTGTGGTGGATCGTGCGGCGTCTATGCTGCAGCGGGACAAGAATCATCCGTCGGTACTGATCTGGTCGTGCGGCAACGAGTCTTTCGGAGGGAAGGATATCCTGGCCATGAGTGATTATTTCCATGCGAACGATCCGACGAGACTGGTGCATTACGAGGGAACGAGCCATGTGCGGGAGTTTGACCGGACGACCGATATGGAGAGCCGCATGTATCTGAAGCCGCAGGGAATCCGTGAATATCTGGAGAGTAAGCCGGACAAGCCTTATATCAGCTGCGAATATATGCACGCGATGGGGAATTCCTGCGGAGGCATGCAGTTCTACACCGAGCTGGAGGATCTGAGTGATCAGTACCAGGGTGGCTTTATCTGGGATTACATTGATCAGGCAATGTACAAGATTGATGAAAGCGGAGAGAAACACCTGGTGTACGGCGGAGATTTTGATGACCGTTCGACGGATTATATCTTCTGTACAGATGGTATTGTGTATGCGGATCGCACGCCATCGCCGAAGATGCAGGAAGTGAAGCAGCTGTATGCGCCGGTGCGCCTTACCGTGGATGAGACCGGTGTGACGGTGGAGAACCGCAATCTCTTCCTGCCGCTTTCTGAGTATTGCTTCCGTGCAGTGCTGACGAAGGAGGATCAGGTTCTTGGGGAAGAAACCTTTACGCTGGAGGGAGCACCAGGCGATTCCGTATTTCGACCGCATTCGATATTGCCTCCGGAGAACACCGGGGAATATGTTGTCACGATTCAGGCGCTGACACGAAAGGAGACCTTCTGGGCGAAAGCCGGTGAGGAGGTTTCCTTCGGCCAGTATATCTTCCAAAAGAAACACACACTTGAAAAAAGTGCAGAAACGGAAATGGAAAATAAAATGCACACAGAAAACATACATGAGGAACATGCACAGAAGAAATCTCCGAAATTCCGGGTAATTCCCGGCGACGGCAATATCGGTATCTGCGGAGACGGATGGCAGGCGATGTTCTCGCTGACAGAAGGCGGGATCATTTCTCTTGTGGTTGACGGCACGGAATATATTACCCGTGCACCTCTGCTGTCCTATTGGAGGGCTCTGACGGATAATGACCGCGGTACGCAGGCGGGATTTACGCATGCACAGTGGCTGATTGCAGGCATGGGTCAGCGTCACCGCTATGATCTCTTCCGGAAAGAGATCGGTGACGATGAAGTATCTCTGACCTTTACCTGGGAGTCAGCGTCTAAGCCCTCGTTCCTCTCGACGGTGACTTACCGCGTGGATGCTTCCGGTACGCTGCATGTGTGCTGTACGTATCCTGGCATCAGCGGGCTTCCGGATCTGCCGGTATTCGCCTCCGACTGGAAATTGAAGAAAAGGTGGAATCATTTCCGTTATTATGGCATGGGGCCGGAGGAGAATTACTCCGACCGGGAATGCGGCGCAAGGCTTGGCGTTTTTGAAGGAAATGCCGGGGAGAATGTGGCCGGGTATCTGCTTCCGCAGGAGACGGGCAGCCGCATGGATGTGCGTTGGCTGGAGGTTCTGGATGACGATGGACAGGGACTTCGGTTCGAAGCGGAGGAGAAGCCCTTCGCCTGCAGCGTTCTTCCGTACAGTGAGTATGAACTGGAGAATGCACTGCACCGGGAAGAACTGCCTCAGGTGAATTACACCTGGGTGCGCCTGATGGCGGCACAGAAGGGTGTCGGCGGCGATGACAGTTGGGGGGCTCCGGTTCATGAGCCGTATATTCTGGATTCGGAGGAGGCGCGCAGTGTTGCGTTTACTGTTTGTCCGGTCAGCAGAAAATGAAACGATTCGGAACGATTTGGTTTAAGAGAAATGGAAGAAAAGGAAAAGAAAGAGGATACAGAAAATGGCAGTAAGAAAAGAATACTGGGGCACTCTTCCGGAGGTTGGAGTGGTCTATCGCTATTATATCAGCGGTGAAGGCAGCACGGAGGCTGTGGTTACAAATCTGGGAGCAATCCTGCTGTCCCTGAAGACGCCAGACCGCGAAGGAAAGTTGCGGGATGTTGTGCTGGGATACGATGACCTGAACGCTTGCCTGCAGAATCCGCCGCATCTGGGAGCCGTCATCGGAAGAAACGCCAACCGCATCGGAGGAGCTTCTTTTACTCTGAATGGGAAGGAATATCCGCTGACGAAGAACGACGGAGAGAATAACCTTCACAGTGGCAATGATTTTTATCGTGTCCGCCTGTGGAACGCGGAGCCGGGCGAGAACAGCGTGACTTTTCGCCTGGAGAGTCCAGACGGCGATCAGGGATTCCCCGGAAACGCCGTGATTTCGACAGAGTACACTTTGACAGAGCACGGTATCCGCATTCATTACCATGTAACCTGCGATCAGGACACGGTAGTTAACCTGACGAATCACAGCTATTTTCAGCTGGATGGTCATGCCGCCGGTGATTTTTCAGAGCAGAGGGTCTGGATTGACGCGGATTCCTATACGCCTTCGGACGCAGCGCTGATTCCGACCGGAGAGATCGTGCCGGTGGCGGGCACTCCGCTGGATTTCCGCAGATTCCGCCGGATCGGTCTTTCAATTGACGAGGATTTCCTTCCACTGGTACAGGCAGGAGGTTATGATCATAACTTTGTGCTGAATCATCAGCCCAGTGTTTTTTCTCTGGCTGCCCGCGCGGAGAGTGATGCCAGCGGAATCGGGATGAGCGTGTATACTGACCAGCCGGGGCTGCAGTTTTATACCGGCAATTTCCTGGCGGGAGAGTTCCCTGGCAAGGAAGGCGCGGCCTACGGCAGAAGAACCGGTTACTGCTTCGAGTCCCAGGCTTTCCCGGATGCTGTTCATAAGGAGAATTTCCCGACGGAGGTTCTGAAGAAGGGTGAAGTCTATGATACGGTGACGGAGTACCGCTTCTATTGTTTCTAGGTTCGGGAGTATATCGGAATCGATACTTGTATATAAGATAAGACCGGCAGGTGTTCATCCGAAGCTGTTTCGGGAAGGCTATGCCGGTCTTTCTATTTTGATGTTTTTCATGTGGTTTTTTATCTGGATTCTCGAGATTGCACCGGTGGTTACTCTTCGGAGTCTTCCGGATCCTCCGGGGACATGGATAGTTTGCGGGAGATCATTTCCAGTGTTTCTAGATCATCGTCATTCAGATGCGATGCACAGGTCAGAATATTTTGAAGTGTCAGCGGATATTTTATACCCGGATCGAAGAAATCTCTTGGACTGACTTCGAAATACTCACAGAGTTGAAAAAGCATGGTAATGGATGGCATCGACTTCCCGGAGGTCAGTGCCTGAATGTATCCGGCGGAGCGTCCGAGTTCCCGGCTGATTTGTTTCTCTGATTTGCCGGATTCGGCGGCAAGCTGACTGATTCGTTCCCTGATGAAGGTTTCATCCATAGTAAAATCTCCCCGCAAATGAGTATACTGAATTGCAAAAAAACGAGCGGTAGCCGTAAATATTTAAATACTGAAAAAAGACTGCTTAAAATATTCGATTGGAAAGATGTGGAAATATTTATCCCAGGGAGACGGTTTGACATGACAGGGAACATCCGTTATAATAACGCATAAAGGAGCAGCAGGCAGAATGAAGTTAACTGGGCATACAATTCTTTGCTATGGATTGAATACGGAAAAGGGAAAGAAAATAAAGACAGCAGCTCTTTTGCTGGGGATTCGCGTGAAGAGTGTAGATCCTTCCCGTTACGGGGAGGCGATCGGGAGTCTTCTGGGGAAGCCTGTGGAGGTGCAGGAGGAGACGGAAGAAGAACAGGGCGTGCAGATCAGCGAAGAGATGATGGTCATGGCCGGATTCAATAGCCGCACACTGGATCATTTTCTTGAGCAGCTGAAGCGAAGAGGAATTCCGGGAGTGGTGCTGAAGGCAGTGGTAACTCCCCATAATGTCAGCTGGAGCTCACGCCGGCTCTACCGTGAACTGTGCGGAGAGCGGGAAGCATATCGCCAGGGAAATGCAGTCCCTGAAGCAACAGGAGGAAAAGATGAATCAGATTCCAACGATTAAGGCGGCGCTGCTAGGCGCGGGAACCGTGGGCGGCGGTGTATATAAGCTGGTACAGCGCCAGAAGGATGAGCTCCCATACAAGGCGGGAGCGAATGTGGAGATCAGCCGGATTCTTGTGCGGAATACCTCGAAGCACAGAGAAGGCATCCCGGATGAGCTCCTTACGGATGACTGGAAGTCCATCGTGAACGATCCGGAGATTAAGATTGTGATCGAGCTGATGGGAGGCATCGAGCCTGCGAGAACCTATCTGCTGGAAGCCATGCGAGCTGGCAAGCAGGTGATCACTGCGAATAAGGATCTGCTGGCGGAGTACGGGGACGAGCTGATGGAGGCGGTCACCGAGAATCACTGCGATATGCTGTATGAGGCTTCCGTCGGCGGCGGTATCCCGATTATCCATCCGCTGAAGCAGTGCCTGGAGGGCAATGATCTCACAGAGGTTATGGGAATCGTGAACGGTACGACGAATTATATCCTGAGCAAGATGACCGGCGAGGGGATGGATTATGCCGAGGCGCTGGCGCAGGCGACGGAGCTTGGCTATGCCGAAGCAGACCCTACGGCGGATGTAGAAGGCTATGACGCCGGGCGCAAGATCGCAATCATGGCTTCCATTGCGTTCCATACCCGCGTGAAGTTTGAAGATGTATATACCGAAGGCATTACGAAGATTACGGCGGCGGATATCCGCTATGCCAGTGAGTTTGGCTATGTGATCAAGCTGCTGGGAGTGGCCAGAGAGCAGGAGGACGGTGTGGAAGTGCGGGTGCATCCTATGCTGATCCCGGCGACGCATCCGCTGGCAACGGTCAATGATGCGTTTAATGCCGTTTTCGTACACGGCGACGCAGTGGACGACGCGATGTTTATGGGGCGGGGAGCCGGAGAGTTCCCGACTGCCAGTGCAGTGATGGGTGATCTGATTGATGCGGTGCGCAACCTGATTCAGGGCTGCAGCGGACGGATCGGCTGCAGCTGTTATAAGAAGAAGCATATCAAGCCGATGGAGCAGACATCGAGCCGCTATTTCCTTCGCCTGCAGGTGGAGGACCGTTCCGGCGCGCTGGCCGGAATCGCCAGTGTATTCGGCAATAATGGCGTGAGCATCTATCAGGTGGTTCAGAAGGCGCGCCATGACGGAAAGGCGGAGCTTGTGATTATCACGGAGAATGTGGAGGAGAGACGCATCCGCGATGCTCTGACGATTCTGCAGGGCATGTCCATGGTGCGCGAGATTTCCGGTATGATCCGGGTATATGGCTGAGAATCGGTTCGAAAGTCAGAAACGCTGGGGGGAATCATTCGAAAAAGGGGATTCCCTTTTTGAAGATAGCGCGGTATAATAAACGCAGAAAAGCAACGATTCAGAATATAGGTATTCTAGGAGGGATCATTTTATGGTAATTTCTGCCAAGGAGATGCTGCAGGAGGCAAGAGCCGGCAAGTATGCAGTAGCACAGATTAATATTAACAACCTGGAGTGGACCAAGTCCGTACTTACTGTAGCGGAGGAACTTCGTTCTCCGATTATTCTGGGCTGCACCCAGGGCGCGGGCAAGTATATGACCGGTTACAAGACTGTAGTGGGGATGGTGAATGGTATGCTGGAGAGCATGAATATCACGGTTCCGGTTGCCCTGCATCTGGACCACGGCAGTTATGAGCACTGCTATCAGTGCATCGATGCCGGATTTATGTCCATCATGTTCGATGGTTCTTCCTATCCAATTGAGGAGAATGTAGCAAAGACGAAAGAACTCGTAGAGGTATGCCACAAGAAGGGCATTTCTCTGGAGGCGGAAGTTGGTGCCATCGGCGGCGATGAGGATGGCGTAGCTGCACAGGGCGAGTGCGCAGATCCGGACGAGTGCAAGCGCATCGCAGATCTTGGCATCGATTTCCTGGCTGCCGGCATCGGCAATATTCACGGTCAGTATCCGGCAAACTGGAAGGGACTCAGCTTCGAGACGCTGGAGGCGATCAAGGAGAAGGTTGGTGATCTTCCTCTGGTTCTTCACGGCGGTACCGGTATTCCGGAGGATATGATTAAGAAGGCGATCTCTCTCGGAGTTGCCAAGATCAACGTAAATACTGAGTGCCAGCTGAGCTTCGCGGCGGCGACCCGCAAGTACATCGAGGAAGGCAGAGATCTTCAGGGCAAGGGCTTTGATCCTCGCAAGCTTCTTCTCCCCGGCGCGGAAGCCATCAAGGAGACCGTACGCCAGAAGCTGACGCTGTTCGGTTCTGTCGGCAAGGCATAAAGAAAGAAACATACATGTAAGAACGAAACGCAATGGGGCGGTGTCACAGGGACACTGCCCTCTTCTTTTATATACGGGTGGCGGAGAGATCTGCGCTTGCAGGGATGAAAAATCTGGAAACAGAATTTTCTATGGTGAAGTGCGCCTTGAACATAATTAAATAAGGCAAAAAGCAATAATAAGATAATAAAATAAATCAAAAGAGCTAATTTAACTAATTTTATTAAAGAAAACTCTTGCAAAAGAAAGCGAAATGGTGTATGGTATCACCATATTATTTCGTTGGGAAATGAAAAATAAAGGAGGAGATACATATGAGCGAAGCTATGAATGTTGCTGAGATCTTCGGTACCCGCGTCTTCAATGATTCCGTTATGAAGGAACGCCTTCCGAAGAAGATCTACGCTGACCTGAAGAATACCATAGAAGAGGGCGCAGAGCTGAAGCCGGCGACGGCGGAAGTGGTTGCCAACGCCATGAAGGACTGGGCGGTTGAGCACGGCGCGACTCATTATACGCACTGGTTCCAGCCTCTGAACGGTATCACGGCAGAGAAGCATGATTCCTTTATCTGTCCGCCGAAGAATGGCAAGGTAATCATGGAGTTTTCTGGCAAGGAGCTGATCAAGGGCGAGCCGGATGCTTCCTCGTTCCCTTCCGGCGGACTTCGTGCCACCTTTGAGGCAAGAGGCTATACTGCATGGGATTGTACTTCTCCGGCATTTTTAAAGGAAGATGCTTCCGGTGTGGTTCTGTGCATTCCTACCGCTTTCTGTTCCTATACCGGCGTGGCTCTGGACAAGAAGACTCCTCTTCTTCGTTCCATGGAAGCCATCAACCGTGAAGGTCTTCGCCTGCTCCGCCTGCTGGGCAATACGACTTCGAAGCGTATCACTCCTTCTGTAGGAGCAGAGCAGGAATATTTCATTATTGACCGTGAGAAGTTCTTAAAGAGAAAGGATCTGGTATATACCGGAAGAACTCTGTTCGGCACGATGCCCGCCAAGGGCCAGGAGCTGGAGGATCACTACTTCGGAAGCATCCGTGAGAGAATTGGTGCATACATGAAGGATGTGGACGAAGAGCTGTGGAAGCTGGGCGTTCCGGCTAAAACCCGTCACAATGAGGTTGCTCCCGCACAGCATGAGATTGCTCCGATCTACGGCACGGTGAATGTTGCCACCGACCAGAACCAGATGGTTATGGAGACTCTGAAGAAGGTGGCAAGCCGTCATGGCCTGGCCTGCCTGCTGCATGAGAAGCCCTTCAATGGCGTCAATGGTTCTGGTAAGCATGACAACTGGTCCATCACGACTGATGACGGAATCAATCTTCTGGATCCCGGCAAGGCTCCTCACGAGAATATTCAGTTCCTTCTGGTATTGACCTGTATCCTGAAGGCAGTTGACGAGCATGCAGACCTGCTTCGTCTGTCTGCTGCCAGCACCGGCAACGACCACAGACTGGGCAAGCAGGAGGCACCGCCCGCAATTATTTCCGTATTCCTGGGCGAACAGCTGCAGGATGTTCTGACACAGCTGATTGAGACCGGTTTCGCTACGCACAGTCTGGCTGGTGAAGCTCTGAAGACCGGCGTAAATTATCTGCCGGCATTCGAGAAAGATGCCACCGACCGCAACCGTACATCGCCGTTCGCTTTCACCGGCAACAAGTTCGAGTTCCGTATGGTTGGTTCCAATGATTCCATTGCCTGCGCGAACACGATTCTGAACTCGATCGTTGCCGAGTCCTTTGCTGAGGCTTCCGATTATATCGAGAAGGCTGAGGATAAGGATCTGGCGGTTCATGATCTGATCAAGCGCTATGCCGCAGAGCATCAGAGAGTTGTATTCAACGGCAACGGTTACTCCGCAGAGTGGGTAGAAGAAGCAACTCGCCGCGGTCTGCCGAACCTGCCTACGATGGTGGATGCGATTCCTTCGATGGTCAGCGACAAGGCAGTTGCCATGTTCGAGAAGCTTGGCGTATTCACGAAGGAAGAGCTGGAGGCCCGTGCGGAGATCCGCTATGAGTCCTATGTAAAGCAGCTCAACATCGAAGCAAGAGCTATGCTGAACATTGCGAACAAGCAGATCATTCCGGCAGCGATCAGCTACACCACGAAGCTGGCTGAGTCCCTGACAGCGGTTCAGAGCGCATGCCCGGAGGCAGATGTCAGCGTACAGAAGAAGCTTCTGATGGAGTCCTCTTCCCTGCTTGCGGATATCAAGGCAGCGGATATTGCGTTGGAGGATGTTCTCGCAGGTGCTTCCGGCATCGAGGATATCGTAGCGGAGGCTCATTACTTCAAAGATACCATACTTCCGGCGATGGACGCTCTGCGCGCACCGGTTGATACCCTGGAGATGACGATGGATAAGAAGATGTGGCCGTATCCGAGCTATGGCGATATGCTGTTCGAGGTCTAAAACGATAAAAAAACTGGACGGAGTCACGAATGAGCCATGCTTGCATGAGCGAATTCGTGACTGCCGTCCAGTTTTTTACCGTAAAATTGTAAAATACAAAAGAACCCGCCTTGGGGAGGCGGGCTCTTTTTGTGAGAAAGGAGAGGGGTGATAAGGTTCCGGGGATGAAGCCGGCCCTTATCAGAAAAACTATGAATAACAACAACTTGCTTTGTTGTTGAATACAGTATACAAAACAATCGTGTCCAAATTATGACCACGACCGAAAGGTTACATAAAAATTATAAATAAAGTATAAATAATGTCTTACGAAGATAAGTCAGGAAAAGAAACAAAAAAAGTGAACGCGGAAAAACAGACAAAATGAAAGACCCGCCGGGAATGCAGGTCTTTCATTATAGAAAAAGGGAGGGAGTCGTTGTACGACTCAAATTATGAAAAAAATGATTGATGCTATGGTTATATAGTAGGAGAGAATCATGAAAGAATCATGCATGACATGTAAATGATTCTTGAAATAAATATGAATAGATTGTGAATGGACAGCGAGAAGGAAATCTGTTAAAATAGTTACGAATAACAGTTCTGAAATAAAGGCGCTATTCGACAGCATTTTGGAATTGTTGCAGTAAGCAGAATAATCAAAGGAGACATGAATATGGCACAGAATCCAATCGTAACCATCACCATGGAGGATGGCAGTGTAATGAAGGCGGAACTTTATCCGGAGATCGCTCCCAACACGGTAAATAATTTCCTGAGCCTGGTTAACAAGGGCTTTTATGACGGATTGATCTTCCACCGCGTTATCCGCGGTTTCATGATCCAGGGCGGATGCCCGGACGGAACCGGAATGGGCGGCCCCGGCTATGATATCAAGGGTGAGTTCGATATGAACGGCTTCAAGAATCCGCTGAAGCACACACCCGGCGTTCTTTCCATGGCAAGAGCCATGCATCCGGATTCCGCAGGCTCCCAGTTCTTCATTATGCATGAGACTTCTCCGCATCTGGATGGCCAGTATGCAGCATTTGGTAAAGTCATCGAAGGTCTGGATGTAGTGGACGCAATCGCGAATGTACCCACGAACTTCCAGGATCGTCCGCTGGCTCCTCAGAAGATTCAGAGCATGACGGCGGAGACCTTCGGCGTGGAGTATCCCGAACCGGAGAAGTGCTAAGCCGGCAAGGAGAACCGGGCGGCTCCGAATCGTTACAGAACTGACATACTGAAAATAAGAAAGCTCCGGCGGAGAAATCAAAAGATTCCAACCCCGGAGCTTTCTGTTATGCAGTGTGAGCAGCGGACGCGTGAGTTACGCGTGAAAGATCTCCGAGAGCCATTCGAGAAGAAAGAAGGAGATTTTCCGTCTTCCATCCAGAACTTCGGAATCCTCCTCCGTCAGGACAGAGCGGAGTTCTTCCTCACTTTCCGGTGAGACGGCGGCCGTGACGGCATCCCGGTAGCACAGTTGTGGGTAGAGGCAGCACCACCAGTTCCTGCCAGAGGCCTGCCCGATACGGATGAGCAGAGCATGATACGTACCCTGTGGGAAGAAGAGCGAGCCGTAGGTCTTCTCCGGGAACCAGCAATCCGTGAGAGACAGTGAAAAGCTGCGTTCATTGCCGGAAAGAGCGCTTTTTACCGTATTTTCCAGTGCTCCGGAGTGCGTGAGAATATAGTCTTCCACCTGGCTGCGATCTGCATCCGGCGGAAGCGCGGCGGCAAGTTGCGCGAGAACCGCATCCCGAACCCGGAGCTTCTCTTCCTGGGCTTCGGAGGAATTGTCCTCTGGCAGAATCCGGAGGCGAAGCAGGTGGTCCGCTGCCGGGCGGACGAAGCGATCCTGGCGGAGACCGGCGAGGGAGCCGGCGAAGATCAGCCAGGACGCAAGCATGGCAAGCAGCGTAAGAAAAAGATGCCTTCCTGCGTGTGAATGCTGCATTGCGAAGAAATTTCTTTTCGGAAACATAATAGAAACAAAGTAACGAGGATTGAGCTTCATAAGCACCAGCCTTTCCGGATCCATCTCACAGTATTTCCCAATAATGGTTGAATTATTCAGGCGTTTAGAGTAAAATGTAAAATTGCACAGTTCTATGAAATATACGATAGCGCTGATGCCTGCGGGTGACCTTTTTTGGGTTGTCCAGAATTAAAATAGATGAGGTAGATTATGGATAAGAAAACGATTGCTGTCGTGTTTGGCGGTCAGTCTTCCGAACACGAGATTTCCTGTATTTCTGTGGCGACAGTTCTTCGCCAGATTGACGAGAGTAAATATAACATTCTTATCATCGGTATTACAAAGGAGGGCCGCTGGCTGAAAGTGGATTCCATCGAAGCAGTGGAGGATGGTTCCTGGAGAGAGGGTACCGTAGGCGCGATCCTTTCTCCGGACGCATCCATGAAGGGTGTCCTCTTCCTGGAGAATGGTCATGCTACACTGGAGAAGGTCGATGTCGTATTCCCTGTGCTTCATGGCCTCTGGGGCGAGGATGGTACGATCCAGGGAGTTCTGGAACTGGCAGGTATCCCCTATGTGGGCTGCGGAGTTCTGGCTTCTGCTGTCTCCATGGATAAGCTGTATACGAAGATTATTGTGGATTCCATCGGTGTGGCGCAGGCGGCATACGTTCCGGTGTTGCGCAGAGAGCTGAAGGATATGAATACGGTTGTTGCCCGTGTGGAGAGCCGTTTCTCTTACCCGGTATTTGTAAAGCCCAGCTGCGCCGGCTCATCCAAGGGCGTATCCAAGGCGACGGATAGAGAGAGCCTGATTCACGCGCTTGAGGTGGCAGCGGCGGAGGATGTGAAGATCCTGGTCGAGGAGATGATCGTCGGCCGTGAGCTGGAGTGCGCGATTTTCAACAGCGGCGAGACGGAAGCATCCGGCATCGGTGAGATTCTGGCAGCCGCAGATTTCTATGATTACGATGCGAAGTATAACAACGCGGAGTCCCGCACGGTGATTGATCCGGAGCTTCCGGAGGGCAAGATGGATGAGATCCGCGAGGCAGCGAAGGCGATCTTTCAGGCAGTGGATGGCTGTGGTCTGGCGCGTGTGGACTTCTTCCTGGAGAAGGATACGAACCGCGTAATCTTCAACGAGATCAACACGTTGCCCGGCTTTACGGCGATCAGCATGTATCCGATGCTCTGGGAGGCCAGAGGCCGGAAGAAGCCGGAGTTGGTGGAGGCTCTGATTCAATCGGCCTACACTCGGAGGGCGTAAGTGATGAATGTAAATGCACCTGTCGGTGTCTTTGATTCCGGCGTCGGCGGACTTACGGTGGCACGTGAGATCATGCGTCAGGCTCCGGAGGAGTCGTTGGTTTATTTCGGCGATACGGCCAGAGTTCCCTACGGCTCCAAGTCCAGGGATACGATCCTGCGCTATGTCCGTCAGATTGTACGCTTCCTGGAGACGAAAGAGGTAAAGGCGATTGTGATTGCCTGCAATACTGCCAGCGCATATACGCTGGAGACGATCGAGAAGGAAGTTGACGTTCCTGTGATCGGAGTGATCAAGCCCGGCGCGAAGACGGCGGCGGAAAGCACGGTGAACGGAAGGATTGGTGTGATTGCCACGGAGGCGACCATCAGCAGCGGTCTTTACCCCAAATTTATCCGCAGCCTGAACCCGAAGCTGAAAGTGTTTAGCAAAGCCTGCCCCCTGTTCTGTCCGTTGGTGGAAGAGGGACTTACGCACGATTTTGTGACGGAGGAGATCGCGAGACGCTATCTGGCGGATTTGCAGCAGAAGGATATCGACACGCTGATCCTTGGCTGTACGCATTATCCGCTGCTTCGCTCCATGCTGAGCCGCATTATGGGTGTGGAAGTACAGCTGGTGAATCCGGCTTATGAGACGGCCATCGGGCTGAAGCACCTGCTGGCGGAGAATCACCTGAACGCGCAGAAGCTGGATGTCGATCCGGTTCATGAGTTCTATGTGAGCGACGGCGCGGAGAAATTCAAAATTTTCGCGAACTCGATTCTTCCGTATGATATTAAGACCACGCACGTGATCAATATTGAAGAATACTAAGGAAAGTATAACATGGATAAGAATGTAATTGTCAGTGTGAGCGGGATGCTGTTCGCTCAGGGAAAGGGCGGAGAATCCGAGGATGTTGAGGTGATTTCTCCGGGAGAGTATCATTGGAAGAATGGAAAGCACTACGTCCGTTACGTGGAGATTAACGAAGAATTTGAAGAGCCGATTATGAATACGCTGAAGATTAGTCCTGATGAAGTCAGTATTATGAAGCGGGGACTGATTGAGAGCACGATGGTATTCAACCGGGGAAATTTCACGGCTTCCCACTATACTACGCCGTTTGGAACGCTGGTGATGGGAATCCGCACGAAGGACATGAAGGTTTCGGAGGAAGAACAGAAGATTCGGGTTCATGTGGATTATGAGCTTGAGATTAACTATGAACACGCCAGTGACTGCTCGATTTCGATTGATATTCAGTCCGGCGGGGAACAGTTCTGCATATCGTAAAAGCGGAGGTTGGATGTGAGAAAAAACAGAAGAAAGCACGCGGGGATCTGGATGGCATGGCTGCTGGTTATGGCAATCGTTCTCTCTCCGGGATCGGCATACGCAGTCGGCGGTGCCGGTGTCAGCGAGAATGATATCCGCGCGGAAGAGGAAAACTGGCCGGACGGACCGGAGATCGTCGGTCAGAGTGCATTCCTTCTGGAAGCCAATTCCGGAATGGTGCTGTATACGAAGAACGAGAATGAGACGCGGTATCCGGCCAGCATTACGAAGATTGTGACCAGTCTGGTGGTACTGGAGCACTGCGATAATCTGCAGGAGGATGTGACGTTCTCCCATGCGGCGGTTACGGATATCGAGGATGGCGGCCATCACTGGGATTACAAGGAAGGAGAGATCCTGACGGTCGAGCAGTGCCTGTACGCATTTTTGCTTGAATCGGTAAATGAATGCGGCTATGCGCTGGCTGAGCATGTGGCGGGTTCTGTCTCCGCATTTGCGGATATGATGAATGAAAAGGCAGCAGAAGTCGGATGTACGAATACGCATTTTAACAATCCGCACGGTCTGAATGATGAGAGTCATACGACGACGGCGCATGATATGGGGCTGCTGTTCTGGGCGGCTCTGCAGAACGAGGATTTCTACCGGATTGATTCCGCAACGTCATATACGATTCCGGCAGCGGAGGGGAGAACCGCCGGTCATCAGCTGACGATGCACCACAAGATGATGCTCTCTGGCAGTGAATATTACTATGACGGAGTAAAGGCAGGCAAAACCGGTTATACTTCGGTTGCGAAGAACACGCTCTTAACCTATGCGGAGCGAGACGGTATGCAACTGGTATGCGTGGTGATGAAGTCGGATGGCGGCGGAGTGATCTACAACGATACGAAAAAACTGTTAGATTATGGCTTTGATAACTTCCGGATGAAAGATCTGACGGCGGTGAGTCAGAATTTCTGTAATGGTCTGAATGCCGGTTATCCCATGCCGCTGATCGTGGATGGCAGCAGCGCGATTGTCCTTCCGAAGGATATCAGTGAAGTGACCATGAAGTTTGTAGCGGCGGACAGCTCTGATGCAGAAGGAACCGTGGGGCGTGTGCAGTTCTGCAGCGGCGGAACTGTTTTGACTTCACAGCCGGTGCGCCTGATGCGCGCGGAGGAAGCTTCGCTCACAGCGCCGGTTGTCTCAGAAAGTGAGCTGGCAGCGTCGGAAGCGGCATCTGCTTCTGACTCCGACAGTGCAGTCACGTCAGAATCAGAGACTGCGGCTGTATCCGATTCCGAAAGCCAGCCGGAGACGACAGCTGGCCGCATGACGGTAACAACGGATGCGAAAAACTCTGGCCATGGAATCCTATTCTGGATTCTGATCGTGCTGGTGGTATTGCTTGTGCTGGTGGCAACCTACTGGTTCATCATTCAGGTAGTGAAACGTCATCGCAGAAAGATGCGCAGACGCCGCAGACAGCAGAGAGCAAGAGAACGCTCCGGCAGGGATTACAGATAAGAAAATGCAGGACGGAAGAGACTGCAGTCCAGAAGAAGTTTTAGATAAAAAAACAGCAGGCGTTTTGCCTGCTGCTTTTTTATGAAGTCATGCAATGGTTACTTGTTCTTGCGAAAACGTGCGAAAAAGCCCTGCTTCTTCGGAGCGGAAGGAATCTTTCCTCCGCGAACGCTCTTGATGGCGGTGATGTAGATGCCGCTCAGCTCTACTTTGACTTCCTGCTTAACGGGAAGAATATCCCATACCGGCTTGTCGGCAACCAGAGTCATGATACGGGGACCAACCTTCGCCTTTACGATGGGGTACTTGGTCAGGCGCATATACTTGGGAGTCTGGTCGATCACGACCTGAGGAAGACCGGATTCTTTGATTTTTAGTTTTTTCTTATCGATGATTAGCATGGAAACCGTCTGCTTCATCGCTTCCATCTGCGTCTGAGTCTCAGCCTGACGGCGCTGCATCTTACGTCCAAAGAAATAGAGGGCGACAAGAGCGGCTGCAACAATCAGGAGAATAATAAGAAGAACCGTCCCGAAATTCATGAAAAATCCTCCGCTTTTTTCATTAGATTTTGCTTTGCGGTGAAAATAAGCACACCACAAATGAAATTATAACATAAGGCACTACGAATTTGCAAGCAGAAGTCACCGGGAAAATCAAGAAAAATGGCAAAAAAAATGAAAAAGCAGGAAAAAAGCATTGACAGGTTGCAATTCTTTTGCTAATATGAAATTTGCACTATTGTGGTGTGATATGCCTACCGCTACAATGGCAGTGTAATATAGAAATTTAGGGGTGAAGCGTCTATGGAGAATTACAGAATGCGCCCGGTCAAATCCGGTAAAGGCGTGCGAATGAGTTACTCGAGACAAAAAGAAGTGCTGGGAATGCCGAACCTGATCGAAATCCAGAAGGATTCCTATCAATGGTTCCTGGATGAAGGGTTGAAAGAGGTTTTTGATGACATTTCCCCCATCGCAGACTTTAGCGGACATATGAGCCTGGAGTTTGTGGACTTCACATTATGCAGAAACGATGTGAAGTATTCAATCGAAGAGTGTAAAGAGAGAGATGCGACTTTTGCTGCTCCCCTGAAAGTAAAAGTGCGTTTGATCAATGAGGATACCAGTGAGATTAAGGAACATGAGATTTTCATGGGCGACCTGCCCCTGATGACCGACACCGGTTCTTTCGTTATTAATGGTGCGGAGCGTGTTATCGTAAGCCAGCTGGTTCGTTCCCCTGGTATCTACTATGGAATCGGCCACGACAAGATTGGCAAGAGCCTCTATTCCTGCACCGTAATCCCGAATCGCGGCGCATGGCTGGAGTACGAGACAGATTCCAACGATGTATTTTATGTTCGTGTTGACCGTACCCGTAAGGTGCCGGTTACGGTTCTGATCCGTGCCCTGGGCGTGGGTTCCAATCAGGAGATCCTGGATCTCTTCGGCGAGGAGCCGATGATCCTGGCAAGCCTTGGCAAGGATACCGCTACGAATGCAGACGAAGGTCTGCTGGATCTGTATAAGAAGATCCGCCCGGGCGAGCCGCTGTATGTGGACAATGCCCGCAGCCTGCTGGAGAGCATGTTCTTCGATGCCAGACGTTACGATCTGGCGAAGGTAGGCCGCTATAAGTTTAATAAGAAGCTTCACCTTAAGAACCGTATCGTAGGCCATGTTCTGGCAGAAGATGTAATCAACGAGGAGACCGGCGAGATCCTCGGTGAGGCTGGAGCGATCGTTACCAAGGAGATGGCAACGGATATTCAGGATGCAGGTATTCCTTTCCTGTGGATCCAGGGGGAAGAGGATCACAAGATCAAGGTGCTGTCCAACCGCATGGTGGATATGTCACGCTATGTAAGCTTTGATCCGATGAGCGTCGGTATTCATGAGAGCGTATTCTATCCGGCGTTAGCTGCCCTGATGGAAGAGTTCCCGAACGAGGAGGAACTGGCTGTCGCTGTTCCGAAGCGTCTGGCGGATCTGGTTCCGAAGCATATTACGAAGGAAGACATCTTTGCTTCCATTAACTATTGCATTCATCTGAGCTACGGTCTTGGCAGCAAGGATGACATAGACCATCTGGGCAATCGTCGTATCCGTGCAGTCGGCGAGCTGCTGCAGAATCAGTACCGTATCGGTCTGTCCCGTATGGAGCGTGTGGTACGCGAGCGTATGACCACACAGGATCAGGAAGATGTCAGCCCGCAGTCTCTGATCAATATCAAGCCTGTGACGGCAGCTGTAAAGGAATTCTTCGGAAGCTCCCAGCTGTCCCAGTTTATGGATCAGAACAATCCTCTGGCAGAGCTGACGCATAAGCGCCGTCTGTCCGCATTGGGCCCGGGCGGTCTGTCCCGTGACCGTGCCGGATTCGAGGTTCGAGATGTACACTACACCCATTACGGACGTATGTGCCCCATCGAGACACCAGAAGGTCCCAACATTGGCCTGATTAACTCTCTGGCAACTTATGCGAGAGTGAATGAATACGGCTTTATCGAAGCTCCCTACCGCCGCGTAGACAAGAGTGATCCGAAGAATCCGAAGGTTACGGATGAAGTTGTATACCTGACCGCAGATGAAGAAGATAATTACGTTGTTGCACAGGCAAACTCCCCTCTGGATGAGGAAGGCTATTTCGTGAACAACAACGTTGCCGGTCGTTACCGCGAAGAGACTTCCCAGTGGCAGAAGACGAAGATCGACCTGATGGACGTATCTCCTAAGATGGTATTCTCGGTAGCTACCTCCATGATTCCTTTCCTGGAGAACGATGACGCGAACCGCGCACTGATGGGATCGAACATGCAGCGTCAGGCCGTACCGCTGATGATCACGGACAGCGCGATCGTAGGCACTGGTATGGAAGCCAAGGCGGCCGTTGACTCCGGCGTATGCGTACTTGCGAAGCATGCGGGTGTGGTTGAGAAGGTTTCATCCAACTCCATTACTGTTCGCTGCGAGGACGGTAACCGTGACGAGTACCACCTGACCAAGTTCAAGAGAAGCAACCAGAGTAACTGCTACAACCAGAAGCCCATCGTGGACAAGGGACAGCAGGTAGAGAAGGGCGAAGTCCTGGCTGACGGTCCTTCCACTCATAACGGCGAGATCGGCCTGGGTAAGAATCCTCTGATCGGATTCATGACCTGGGAAGGATACAACTACGAGGATGCAGTTCTGCTCAGCGAGCGTCTGGTGCAGGACGATGTATACACATCCATTCATATTGAAGAGTACGAGGCGGAAGCTCGTGATACCAAGCTGGGACCGGAAGAGATTACCCGTGACGTTCCCGGTGTCGGAGATGATTCTCTGAAAGATCTGGACGAGCGCGGTATCATCCGCATCGGCGCGGAGGTTCGTGCCGGTGATATCCTGGTAGGTAAGGTAACTCCCAAGGGAGAGACCGAGCTGACCGCAGAGGAGCGTCTGCTGCGCGCGATCTTTGGTGAGAAGGCCCGCGAGGTTCGCGATACCTCTCTGAAGGTACCGCACGGCGCGTACGGCATTATTCTGGAGGCCCGCGTATTCACCCGTGAGAACGGCGATGAGCTGCCTCCGGGCGTAAATGAGTCGGTTCGCATCTACATCGCGCAGAAGAGAAAGATTTCCGTCGGCGATAAGATGGCAGGCCGTCACGGCAACAAAGGTGTTGTCTCCCGCGTACTTCCTGTAGAGGATATGCCTTATCTTCCGAACGGACGTCCGCTGGATATCGTACTGAACCCTCTGGGTGTACCTTCCCGTATGAATATCGGACAGGTACTGGAGACTCACCTGAGTCTTGCTTCTGAAGCTCTTGGCTTCAAGATTATCACACCGGTATTTGACGGCGCGAATGAGGTAGATATTATGGCTACTCTGGAGCTCGCGAACGATTATGTAAATACCGAATGGGAAGAATTCGAAGAAAAATATAAAGACAGTGTTCGCGCAGATGTTATGGAATATCTGCATGATCATCTGGATCATCGTGCTCTGTGGAAGGGCGTACCGCTTTCCAGCGACGGAAAGGTTCAGCTGCGCGATGGCCGTACCGGCGAGATGTTCGACGGCAGAGTTACGATCGGTCACATGCACTATCTGAAGCTGCATCATCTGGTAGACGATAAGATCCATGCGCGTTCTACCGGCCCTTACTCCCTGGTAACGCAGCAGCCTCTGGGCGGCAAGGCTCAGTTCGGCGGTCAGCGTTTCGGTGAGATGGAGGTTTGGGCACTGGAGGCTTATGGCGCGGCGTACACGCTGCAGGAGATTCTGACTGTGAAGTCGGATGATGTTGTTGGACGTGTGAAGACGTATGAAGCTATTATCAAGGGTAGCAATATCCCGACTCCCGGTGTGCCGGAATCCTTCAAGGTACTTCTGAAGGAGCTGCAATCCCTGGGACTGGATGTAAAGCTTCTGCGTGAGGACGGTACCGAGGTTGAGGTTAAGGAAAGCGTGGATACGGATGTGAACCGCGATCTGCGTTCTGTAATCGAAGGTGACCGTCACTATCGTGACGACGATGAGTCCTATGGTAGCATGGGTTATCAGCAGAAAGAGTTCTCAGACGAGGGCGAACTGGTTGATATTGAGAATGATCTGCTGGCCAGCATGGACTTTGACAACGCGAACGATAATGTAGATATTGACGAGGAATAGAAAGGAGATACACATGCCTGCAGCAGTGAATGAAGAAACTTACCAGCCGTTGGTGTTTGACGCGATTAAGATTGGCTTAGCATCTCCGGAAAAGATCATGAGCTGGTCTCACGGTGAGGTAAAGAAGCCGGAGACGATCAACTACAGAACCTTAAAGCCGGAAAAGGACGGTCTCTTCTGCGAGCGCATTTTCGGTCCGAACAAGGACTGGGAGTGCCATTGCGGAAAGTACAAGAAGATTCGCTATAAGGGTGTGATCTGTGACCGCTGCGGCGTGGAAGTTACCAAGGCTTCCGTACGCCGTGAGCGCATGGGTCATATTGCACTGGCAGCGCCGGTATCCCACATCTGGTATTTCAAGGGAATCCCCAGCCGTATGGGTCTGATCCTGGATCTTTCTCCCCGTACCCTGGAGAAAGTCCTGTACTTTGCCTCCTATATCGTTCTGGACAAGGGAAATACCGATCTGCAGTACAAGCAGGTGCTTTCCGAGAAGGAGTACCGCGAAGCTGTGGATAAGTGGGGCAGAGCTTCCTTCCGTGTCGGAATGGGCGCGGAGGCGATTCAGGAGCTTCTCAAGGCGATTGACCTGGATAAGGATTCCGAGGAGCTCAAGAGCAAGCTGGAGGACGCTTCCGGCCAGAAGCGTGCCCGTATCATCAAGCGTCTGGAGGTCGTAGAGGCCTTCAAGGCTTCCGGCAACAAGCCGGAGTGGATGATCATGGATGTTGTCCCTGTCATTCCCCCGGATCTGCGTCCTATGGTACAGCTCGACGGCGGACGTTTCGCGACTTCTGATCTGAATGATCTGTATCGCCGTATCATTAACCGCAATAACCGTCTGGCCCGCCTGCTGGAACTGGGCGCTCCGGACATTATCGTACGTAACGAGAAGCGTATGCTGCAGGAAGCAGTCGATGCGCTGATCGATAACGGCCGCAGAGGCCGTCCCGTTACCGGCCCCGGCAACCGCCCGCTGAAGTCCCTTTCCGATATGTTAAAGGGTAAGCAGGGACGTTTCCGTCAGAACCTGCTGGGTAAGCGTGTTGACTATTCCGGACGTTCCGTTATCGTTGTAGGCCCCGAACTGAAGATCTTCCAGTGTGGTCTGCCGAAGGAAATGGCGATCGAGCTGTTTAAGCCCTTCGTGATGAAGGAGCTGGTAAGCCGCGGCATCGCTCACAATATCAAGAGCGCGAAGAAGATGGTAGAACGTTCCCAGTCGGAAGTATTCGATGTACTGGAAGAGGTTATCAAGGAACATCCGGTTATGCTGAACCGTGCTCCTACACTGCATCGTCTGGGTATTCAGGCATTTGAGCCGATTCTGGTAGAAGGTAAGGCGATTAAGCTGCATCCGCTGGTTTGTACTGCATTCAATGCGGACTTCGATGGCGACCAGATGGCAGTACATCTGCCTCTGAGCGTAGAGGCACAGGCAGAGTGCCGTTTCCTGCTGCTTTCCCCGAACAACCTCCTGAAGCCTTCGGACGGCGGTCCCGTAGCGGTTCCTTCGCAGGATATGGTACTTGGTATCTATTACCTGACTCAGGAACGCCCTGGTACTCCGGGTGAAGGCGGTCACTTCAAAGACGTCAACGAGGCGATGCTGGCATACGAGAACCAGCAGTTGGATCTGCACGCGCGCATCTTCGTCCGCATGACGAAGACCATGCCTGACGGTACGGAATTGACCGGCAATGTAGAGTCTACGCTGGGACGTTTCATCTTTAACGAGATCATCGAACAGGATCTGGGCTTTGTAGATCGTTCCATCCCCGGCAACGAGCTGAAGCTGGAAGTTGATTTCCACGTAGGCAAGAAAGGCCTGAAGCAGATCCTGGAGAAGGTTATCAATACTCACGGCACGACCGAGACTGCTGAAGTACTTGACCGCATCAAAGCGATCGGCTACAAGTACTCCACCCGCGCGGCGATGACCGTATCCATTTCGGATATGACTGTGCCTGCGCAGAAGAAAGATCTGATCAGCGCCGCTGAGGCACAGGTAGACCTGATCAGCAAGAACTTCCGTCGTGGCCTGATCACGGAGGAAGAGCGTTACAAGGAAGTTATCGAGACCTGGAAAGAGACCGATGATGTTCTGACAAAGGCTCTGCTGGGTGGTCTGGATAAATACAATAACATTTACATGATGGCGGATTCCGGTGCCCGTGGTTCGGATAAGCAGATCAAGCAGCTGGCCGGCATGCGCGGACTGATGGCGGATACGACAGGACGTACCATCGAGCTGCCCATCAAGTCCAACTTCCGTGAAGGTCTGGACGTACTGGAATACTTCATCTCCGCGCACGGCGCACGTAAGGGCTTGTCCGATACCGCGCTTCGTACCGCGGACTCTGGTTACCTGACCAGACGTCTGGTAGACGTATCTCAGGATCTGATCATCCGTGAGACTGACTGTGCCGAGAACGGCAAGATCCCTTACCTGGAGATCGGTGCCTTCATGGATGGCCAAGAAGTCATCGAGAGCCTGCAGGAACGTATCACCGGACGTACTCTGGCGGAGGATATCATTGATCCGGTTACCGGAGAGATCGTCGGCCATGCGAATGAGCTGATGACTCCCCGTAAGGCGGCTGCTGTTATGAAGACCGGCATTAAGACTGCAAAGATCCGTAATGTACTGACCTGCCGCTCCCATGTGGGCGTGTGCGCGAAGTGCTACGGCGCGAACCTGGCAACCGGCGAGAGTGTTCAGGTCGGTGAGGCTGTCGGCATCATCGCCGCACAGTCCATCGGTGAGCCCGGTACGCAGCTGACCATGCGTACCTTCCATACCGGCGGTGTAGCAGGTAACGATATCACACAGGGTCTTCCCCGTGTCGAGGAGCTGTTCGAGGCACGTAAGCCGAAGGGTCTTGCGATCATTGCAGAGATCGGCGGCGAGGCATTCCTGAAGGATACGAAGAAGAAGAGAGAAGTTATCATCACGAATTCGGAGACTGGTGAGAGCAAGACCTACCTGATCCCTTACGGTTCCCGTATCAAGATTCAGGATGGTCAGGTTCTGGAGCCCGGTGATGAACTGACCGAAGGTAGCATTAACCCTCACGATCTGCTGAAGATCAAGGGAGTTCGTGCGGTCCAGGATTACATGCTGCGTGAAGTACAGCGAGTATATCGTCTGCAGGGTGTAGAAATCAACGATAAGCATATCGAGGTTATCGTTCGCCAGATGCTGAAGAAGATCCGTATCGAAGAGGCCGGAGACAGCGGTGTTCTGCCTGGCACGTCCATGGATGTTCTGGACTTCTATGATATGAATGAGAAGCTGGAAGCAGAAGGCAGGACTCCGGCGGAAGGCAAGCAGGTTATGCTTGGTATCACCAAGGCATCCCTGGCGACCAACTCCTTCCTGTCAGCAGCATCCTTCCAGGAGACTACGAAGGTTCTGACCGAAGCTGCAATTAACGGTAAGGTAGATCCTCTGATCGGTCTGAAAGAGAACGTTATCATTGGTAAGCTGATTCCTGCCGGAACCGGTATGAAGAAGTATCGTTCGGTTGTTCTGAATACGGATGGCAGCGATCTGATCGATGAAGTTTCGGAGGATGAGGATTACGATTCCGAAGAGGACGAGGACATCACGACAGCAGATACTGAGGCGGCAGACACCACAGCAGAAGATACTGCTGAGGAGGATGCAGAAGCTGCTGAGGATGCAGATGCAGAGGCGGATGATCTAGAAGACTCTGACGAGGAGTAAGCAGGAATAATCCGTGGATGATTTCGTATTACAACTAAAAATGGACAGGAAAGCGCAGTTTTTCTGATAAGAAGAGGAGGAATCCGGTTTACGGCTTCCTCCTTTTTTTGTACATACGATTGACATTCTGTCAGTTCCTGTTTAAACTGGAGAGAAAGGAGTAAGGAAATCATACGGAGGAAAAACAATGAAGGCAAATCAGGGAATGATGGATCTGACCAAAGGTTCCATTGCAAAAGGATTGGTTCAGTTTACCATCCCAGTCATATTCGGTCAGATTCTGCAGCAGCTCTACAGCATTGCGGATGCCTGGGTACTGGGAAACTATGCAGATAATACCGCGTTCGCAGCCGTCAGCTCGACGAACAGTCTGATCTTTCTTATGATTGGTTTGTTCAATGGAACGGCGATCGGAGGCGGCGTTGTGATCTCACGTTACTTTGGCGCGAAGGATGAGAAGGGCGTGGAGATGGCGATCCATACGAACGTACTCTTCGGCCTGATCGCCTCAGTTCTGGTGACACTGGCCGGTCTCTTTTTGATTCCGCAGATGATAAAGCTGATGAAGGTGCCGGAAGATGTTCTGCCGCAGTCTCTGCTGTATTTTCGGATTTATTTCGCGGGAAGTGCGACAGTTATTCTCTACAATGTATTTACATCAATCATGCGTGCGCTGGGCGACAGTATTCATCCACTGTATTATCTGGCATTCTCATCGGTTGTAAATGTTGTACTGGATCTGCTGCTGGTTGCGAAGTTTCATCAGGGTGTCGCGGGCGCTGCTTTTGCGACGGTTCTTTCCCAGGGACTCAGTATGCTGCTCTGCCTGATGCGGATGCGGAAGAGTAAGGACTACACCAGGATCAGCTGGAAGAAGATTAAGTGGTATCCGAAGATGATGAAGAAGGTAATTCAACAGGGGCTTCCGGCCGGCATTCAGAACTCTGTTATCAGCATCGGCAACGTTGTCATCCAGACGAATATTAATGCGTTCGGTGAATTCGCCATGACAGGGGCCGGCGCTCATTCCAAGATCGAAGGCTTTGTCTTTATCCCGATTACCTCGATGGTGCTGACGCTTCCTACTTTTATCAGTCAGAACCTGGGAGCGAAAGAGTATGATCGCGCGAAGAAGGGAGCGCTCTTCGGAATTCTGACGAGTGTGATTCTGGCGGAAGGTATCGGCCTGATCGTATATGTCTTCTCTCCGCAGCTGATACATATTTTCGCGAAATCCGAAGAGGCGGTTCGCTACGGAGTTATTCAGGAACGGATTATGACGCTCTTTTATGGGCTGATGGCCTTCTCACACAGCGCAACGGGCGTGCTGAGAGGCAGCGGCAGGTCGATCGTTCCCATGGTGACGATGCTGGGAATCTGGTGCGGCGTCCGTGTCCTCTATGTGACGATTGCGATCCAGATCGTTCCGGTCTTCCAGACGATCTGCTGGGCGTACCCTCTTACCTGGGGACTGAGCAGCATTGTCTTCCTGATCTATCTGTTAAAATCGAACTGGCTGCATACGTATGACACCATGATGTAGCAGAATACTGAAAGAACCCCCAGTGATCCAGGCTGGGGGCTCTTTCGGTATAGAAGAATAATGTAGAAGAGTAGGTTTCAATCACACAAAAAATGCTATCCCGATGGGACAGCATACTAAGAATTTCCAGATTCACATTGGAATCCGTCATCTATCTGCCATCTTGAGTGGGTCATAGATAAATCTTATTACAGGCAGGTCTCCTGACTTACGATCTCTCACAGCTTCGCCTTCCCAATCGCTCAGTGGCATATGAAACTGCATCTCGAATACAGTTGCGAGACAGCTCCGGATTCACACCGGATTCCCTTTTCATCCGTCGTTGACGGACACCTGTAACGTGCAATATGAAACTATATTTAGTATAGCGCAGAGCAGGTCAGAAGGCAAGTACTTTTACAAAAAAGATCAGAAAAAAGAACTTAATAAAGTTAAGAAAACAATAATGTGAACTTAATTAAATTAAGCAAAGCTATTGACAACCGGGAGAAGGGACGGTATAATGCAACCATACTTAGCAAAGGCGCTATGAGATCCCCTCTCGTAGTGCCTTTTGAGTATAAGTATAAAGAACGCAAAGCAAAGGCGCTTGCACCCCTCGGCAAGCCCTGTGCTTTGCGTTTCTTTTGTTACACGCGGTTTATTTTTGTGAGGAGGTAGGGAGTATGGACATGTATGAACTTTTCAGAGGAGAACTATTTGGGGTATGGTTCCTGATCGGAGCAGCACTGGTATTCTGGATGCAGGCAGGCTTCGCCATGGTGGAGACTGGATTCACCAGAGCGAAGAACGCCGGCAACATTATCATGAAGAACCTGATGGACTTCTGTATCGGCACGCTAGTATTTATTCTGATCGGTTTCAGTCTTCTTCTTGGTGAAGATTTCATGGGGCTGATCGGTAAGCCAGGATTTAATATTTTCACATCCTATGCGGATTTCGACTGGTCCAACTTTGTATTTAACCTGGTATTCTGTGCCACGACAGCGACGATCGTATCCGGTGCTATGGCAGAGAGAACCAAATTCTTATCTTACTGTATTTACTCCGCAGTGATCTCCGCTCTGATCTATCCGATTGAAGCGCATTGGATCTGGGGCGGCGGCTGGCTGTCTCAGCTGGGCTTTCATGATTTTGCTGGTTCTTGCGCGATTCATATGGTTGGCGGTATTTCCGCTCTGATCGGCGCGAAGATCCTTGGTCCCCGAATCGGAAAATTTTCGAAGGATAAGGACGGAAAGATTGTAAAAGTAAATGCCTTCCCCGGTCATAACCTTCCGATCGGCTCCCTTGGCGTATTTATTCTGTGGCTTGGCTGGTACGGCTTCAACGGCGCTGCCGCAACGAGTCTGGATCAGCTGGCAAGTATCTTTGTAACCACTACGATCGCTCCGGCGCTGGCAACCGTAAGCTGCATGATCTTTACCTGGATCAAGTACGGCAAGCCCGATGTTTCTATGTGTCTGAATGCATCCCTGGCCGGGTTGGTTGCCATCACTGCTTCCTGTGACGTGACGGATGCGTTCGGCGCGATCGTAATTGGTATTGTGGCTGGTATTCTGGTTGTTTTTGGAGTATGGCTGCTGGATTATGTTCTTCGTATTGATGACCCTGTCGGCGCGGTTGCGGTTCACTGCCTGAACGGTATCTGGGGCACGATTGCTGTTGGTCTGTTCGCGACCACGTCCGCACCGGAGAATGATACTCTGGTTGGTCTGTTCTACGGCGGCGGTTTCGATCTGCTGGGCAAGCAGCTGCTGGGTATCCTGAGTGTCGGCGCCTGGACAGCAGTTACGATCACAATTGCGTTTCTGATCATTAAAGCTACCGTTGGTATCCGGGTCAGCGAGGAAGAGGAAATCGTCGGTCTGGATCCGACGGAGCATGGTCTTCCTTCCGCATATGGCGGCTTTACCATTATGGATGCCAGCGATATGACCATGGATGTCAACGAGAACACAGATCTTGGTGTTTCGGATTATGAGAAGGCAAGCACAGCTGCGAAGAAAGCTTCCGTATCGGTAACAAGAGAGCCGGCAGAGCTTTCCACCGGTATGCACAAGGTTGTTATCATTGCGAAGCTGACCCGCTATGACGCTCTCCGGAGAGCAATGAACGCGCTGGGTGTTACCGGCATGACCGTTACACAGGTTATGGGCTGTGGAATTCAGAAAGGTGCCGGCGATATGTATCGAGGTGTTGAGATGGATGCAACCCTTCTGCCGAAATTTAAGGTAGAGATCGTTGTCAGCAAGATCCCGGTAGAGACGATCATTGAAGGTGCAAGAAAGGCACTGTTTACCGGTCATATCGGTGATGGTAAGATTTTCGTATACAATGTTGCGAAGGTATATAAGATCCGTACAGGTGAAGAAGACTTTGATGCACTGCAGGATGTAGAATAATTGAAAAAATCCAATAGGTAATATGGGAACTCCCGGTTGAAAATAAGAAATGCTTTCAGCCTGGAGTTTCTGTATTTTTTAAGACTATTTAAAACAGTGTCCGGAAGGAACTTGGTGTCATCCCGCACGAGCGCAGAAAGGCGCGGTTGAATCCGGAGGCATCATCGAAGCCGATATGATTCGCAATCTCAAGAATGCTGGTGTTCGTCTCTATCAGCATGAATTTGGCCTGAGCAATCATCAGGTCATTGATGTACTGCTGCGGGGAACAGCCAAGCACTGCGTGAAACGTACGGCGAAAATAGCCGCTGCTCATCAGGCAGATCTGAGACATATCACTGACCTGAATCTTCTCACCCCGACGGATTCGTTGCTGGGCAAGATGTACGGCTGGTTCGATCCGGGAGTAATACTGACGGGAGCCGGAACGTGGATAAGGCGGACGTCCCAGGGAGAGCAGCGACAGCTCAAGCATCAGCTGTGCTAGCAGCAAAATCTCCCGGCGCATGGCTAGCTCACTAGGTTCCGTGATGGTCTGGATGAGCTGACGGACAAGGCGAACGACGTTCGGATGTTCTTCCGGGCGGAAGATTCCGTAGACGCCGATTTCACGCTGTGTCAGGATGGAAAGATCCGAGTACAGAATCGGGGAAAGCGATGTCTGCATTACTTTCTGAAAGTCCAGATTGATGAGATACCATTGAGAACTGTCATTCTCATGTGTATGGGCGAAATGCTTCTGGTAGGGGAAGACAACATCGACATCACCTTCCTGATAGTTCTGAATCTGATCTTCAACCATGAAGGTTCCCTGTCCTTTCAGGCACCAGCCGATCTCGATCAGGTTGTGATAATGCATCTCTGTGCTGAGAGCCGGATGCAGAGAATACGTGTTCAGTGGACCGTTGCTGTCATGGCAGACTTCATGAAACTGAATTGGAGCGTGTGAAGACATTTCTCAATCCCCCTTCCTTTATAGGCAGACAAAAAAACGTTGAACATCCTTATATTAGCATATTGAGTGAAAATATCAATAAAAACAGAAAAAACAGGAGCGTTTCTGCAAGAATTTTGAGCGCTTGCGCATAGACAAAAAGACGGAATATTTGATAGTATTTCTATTATATACAGGCAAAGAAGCAGAAAATGAAAACAATTGCGACTAAGCGAGGACGGCCTGTAAAAAAGAATGAGGAGGAAAATGAATGAAGAAGAAAGAAGTGTTACTGTTGTTGGCTGTATTTTGTATGGGACTGTCTCTGACAGGCTGTGGATCGGATTCATCCAAAGAATCCTCCCAGGCTTCCACGGAAGCTCCGACGGAAGCGGAGACGTCAACGGTGGCTGCAGAGGCTTCGATTCCGACGGAGTATGTGCATCTGATTACGGATAAGGAGATCGAGATTGGAACTCCGGAAGCTGTGGATCAGGCAACTGCGGAAGCGGAAATCAAAGTTCAGGTAGACGGCGCGGACGCGGCGTATGAATACCTGTCCTGGTTCGACGGTATGTTGAACTTGCGCCTGACGGAAGCGGTTGCCGACCCGGCGACGGCGAAGATCACCGTATCGATTGGCGGGAAGGAAGAGACAGCAGAATATGTTCCTTTCTATACGGAAGAAAAAGTGCTTCGCAATGTATTTATTCCGGTGCGGGGGAATGAGAACTCCGGGCTGAATGATACCTATGATTATAATTATGTGTTGGATTACTGCCAGGGTGGTATGTATCAGATTCTTGGCCAGTCAGATTATACCGGACTGGAAGCTCATAATAACGGGATGGAAATTGTTGTAGTTGGCGCAGATCAATCCGTCTATATGGCTCCGGAATACCGCGAACTGTATAATGCGGATGATGCGGCAACAAGACGGACAATACCAGGCACAAAGGAAAAACCGATTATTGTTACCACAGCAGATGATGTGATGCGGCAGGATTCTTCTGGAGATATGAAGCGTAAGAAGAGTGACCGTTTCGAGATGATCCACGATTTTGCGCAGCTGTTCTGGGAGATCGGCGTAACGCCCGGCTGGGAGAAATACCCGCTCAGCATCAACGATGATCCGGATGCCTATAACTATGTAAAGCATCTGGAGGACGCCTATGCAGCGGCAAAGGCAGCAAACCTCTGGCCCGGCACGGCGATGATGGAGAGTGTAGAGAATTACTTTACCTATGGTACGATGGTATGGTTCGAGACAATCCCTGAATCGGAGGACGGTAGTTGGCAGAAAGAGACTTTCCCGGTGAATACCCGTGCCGAGATGCAGGCGTATGACCCGGATCTGTATTATGTAATGGTAGAGGTTTATACCGAATACAAGTATTTCTGTGGAACAGCGGATCAGTGCAATACTGCTGTGGATTCTGAGATCCGTGTGAATCAGCCCTGGTACAAGCACAATCAGGTGGATAATTACGATATCAATGGGGAAGCATATGCTCCGCTTGCAATTGTAGAGACGAACCTGATTTCGGCGAATCAGGTAGAGCTGGTGTTCAATCGTGAGGTTCGCGACCTGGATGAGTTGCGTACAGCGACGAACTGGCAGGTAGAATGGACGAAGGATGGCAACACCGTTACCTTCACCGGGGACGGTACCGGGGACACGGCATTGATCTGCCAGAGATATCAGTGGAAGACGCTTACCCTTCAGCTTGGCGATTATGAGGCAGAAGTCAATGTTAGCAACGGTTCCATTGGTTCCAGTATCATGGGCTTTACTGAGAAGGACCTGAAGAATGCCGGTGAATGGGTGAAGAACGATCCGGAGGTGAAGGTCAGTGAGACAGCTCTGGAGAAGGGCGAGTATATTGACGTAGAGAAGCTGATGTCCGAGCGCGGAGCCGGTATTGACGGAACGCTTACGGTAAAGCTGGTAAATGGCGGCGATAAGATCTGTGACTGGGCAGATAACGCATTGGGTGACGTGAACAATGAAGCTGTCTTCAAACCTTATCTGGGTCAGGCATACCGCAGTGAGAAGGCCGGTGTTTATGTTTACGCGGATAATGATGTGAAACGCTCCTCTCTGGAACTGGCCGGCGCATATATTGATATCATTCTCTCGAATGAGACAGACAATATCGGTCAGAAGATCGCAGATGGCATGGTAAAGACGAATCGCGGCGCACAGATTATCGCTTACGGCCATCACGCGTACCAGCAGCCGGATCTTCGATTCGCATATGATAACGACCTGTACATGTATTACCTGTACGTAGAGGGATTCGGCGGCGGTATCTGCCAGACAACGGAAGCAAACCTTTGCCGTGATCTGGCTTTCACCAGATATAAGGGTGAATTCATTCTGGGACACGAGTTCGCGCATACGATTGAGAGCTCAACAGAAGTATATCTGCCGGAACTCTATGATGAAATCGGTGCTGTATATGAAGGAAGAGCCTATGACCGTACCGATGGATCCACCCGCTGGCCGGAAGAAACTTATGCCGGAAGCAACCGCGCGGAATATTTCGCAACTCTGAGCAATATCTGGCATGGAACGATGCGTGAATCCGCAAGCGGAACCTGGGACGGCACGCTTTCTCCGATCAACACCCGCGAAGAGCTTTACCGCTACGATCCGGTTGGCTATGAGCTGATGAAGAAGATCTATTTCAATGGAGATACGAATCTGTGGTATACCGACGGAACAGCAGTGGAAGCGGATGCCTCCAACGATGATATTCTGAAGTGGGGAGCAACCTTCCCGGAGAGTCTGACCGACACATATCCGGATGCACACTGGGTTCTGTGGGCTGCTTCCAATAGCTATGACTTCGATCCGGCAAATCCGGAGGGCGATGGTATTGCTCTTCCTGCCGACAAGGTGAATTACCATCCTTATTACGGAGAACCTGGTATGGAGAATCCGGCCAGATAGTTTTCGTAAAACTGACAAAACCGATAAAACCTATATGAACTTCAATGGCGAGGGTACGGAGAGCAGAGGCTTTCTGTACCCTCTCTTCTATTAAAATATTTTTGCAATTTAGAAAAAAAGAAAAAATATGGGGAAAGCAATAGAATAAAATGAAAATTTCAAAATATTTACATTTTAGTGATTGATAAAATTTTTATAAAGTGCTATAGTAAAAACAATGAATTTGAAAAGCAAAAGGTGAATCTCAGATTCACAGGAGACAGATATATGAAGCTTTCAATAAAAAGACTCTGGAAAATGGACGAAGTACGGGTGACGACGATTGCAATCGTTTTTGCGATTGTTCTGCTGGGACTGAGGCATCGCTCAGGAGTGCTCAATAATTTTTCCGATTTCTTTTTCTCGCTGGGTACGGTGCTGATCGTAGTTGGCGGAACCCGTTACATACGAAATGTTGGTCTGTTTAAGACTTTTTCCTATATGGCATATAAAAAGCGCTGGAGGCACGGTAAGTGCGGAGACGGAGAGATGCGTCCCATGAGCATGGCAGAATATACGCAGAATGTTGTCATGGATGAGATGCGGCAGAAGCCGGTGATATATTCTCTGGCCGTTGGTGCGGTCGGTTATATTCTGGCATTTCTTCTGGCTTCTGTCCGTTAGAGGGAGCGTTGCTTTTGTCGGTTATAGGGAGATAGGTCGATACAGAGCTGACATTATAGTCACTTTAATTTCATAAAAGGGGGAAAATCTATGAAGAGAAAACGACTTGGAACGCTGGCGCTTCTGCTGGCAGCAACGATGGGACTGACGGCCTGCGGTGGTGGCGGTAGCACACCTTCCACCACAGCGTCTGACAATGGCGGAGCAACTGCAGAGACAACGGCGGCTGCGGCAGCAGACAACGGCGGCAGCGGGGATACCGGAACCAGCGAGGGCGGAAAAGTATTGAAGCTGGATATCAGCGATACGCCGGAGACCCTGAACCCGCATACGGCGGCTACGAACTATGAACTCCTTCTGGATATGACGGCGACTCTTTACCGCAAGGTTTATGATCCGGAGACTGCGAGCATGCAGTTTATCCCGAGCGTAGCGGACGGCGAGCCGGTTCCTGCAGATGATACGCTGATGAAATGGACGATCAAGGTTCAGGACGGATATACCTTTGCGGACGGGACTCCGATCGATGCGAATACCTTTGATTACAGCATGAAGATGCTGAACGATCCGAAGCTGGCGAACCGCAACGTAGATGCCAGCGACCTGCTGAATGGTGAATCATATCTGGCCGGTGAATGTGAGTGGTCGGAGGTGGGATTTAAGGCAGTGGATGCGAATACAATCGAAGTAGAGTTTATGGAAGGCCGCGAGCCCGCCAGCATCCGTGATATGATGGAGCTGTTCGCATTTGTAGGTACCGGCGCCGTTCATGAAGCAACCTATGAGGCGTGTATGAGCGCAGATCGCACTTCTTGTACGTATGGTTCCAATCTGGACAGCTTTGTGGCATCCGGTCTGTATCAGCCGACGGAGCTGATTCAGGGTCAGTATCTTGCACTGGACAGAAGAACCGACGGCAAGGAGCTTCTGGGCGATGTATACACACCGGACCGCGTCGAGTACTACGCAGTTACCGACGCCAATACCAAGGTTCAGATGTTTGAGAAAGGCGAGCTCTCCGCAGTTATCGCGAACCAGCCTGCTTATGACGGATACTCCGGCGCCCGCTACGTATACACGGCGGACAATATGGGTCTGTATCTGAACTCTGTATCTCCGGAAGCAGAAGTGCTGAAGGATGTCAACTTCCGTTACGCGCTGTTCTGGGGCCTGGATCGTGAAAATGTTGTAAAGGCAGTATTCCCGACCTCCATGCCGAGCGCATACATGTACCTGCCGATCTCTACGATTGCTGATCCAGCAGATCCGGTAAGTTCCGTACTGCAGTATCACGATACTCCTGAAGCGAAGGCAATCCGCATGGACGGACATGAAGTAGATCAGATTTCCTATGATCCGGATCTGGCGAAGGAGTACTTCGACAAGGCTTACGAGGCAAATGGCAGCCAGAAGATTACGATCACTGTGAAGTATGCGGACAGCAACGATACAAATCGTAACTGGGCGGAAGCTCTGCAGAGCCATTATCAGACTCTGTTCGGCGAGGATCGTCTGGAGCTGACGCTGCAGGCAGTACCTGCAGCCATCATGTATGAAGAGATCAGCCGCGAGAAGATGAACTACGATATCTGCGTATCCTGCGGCTGGTACAACGTGGTAGATAAGCCCTGGAACAACACCAACTGGGTTTACAGTGGCCCTTACACCTACAATACTCAGTACTGCACCATCGCCGATGAGAGCGCACGGCAGGAGTGGGATGAGATCTTCTACTCTCTGGCAACCGGCGATAAGAAGCACGACGATCAGGCAAAGCTGGAAGGTACGGCCCGCCTGGAAGAAATCCTCTACAACGATTGCAGTTTCGTTCCTGCTTACTCCAGAGGATACCGCTGGTTCTTCAGCCAGGAGATTACTCCTCTGATGGAGACCGGTGACTGGGATCTGCAGTTCTGCCTGATGCAGGCAACGTTTAACTAATGGGCAGCCGGCGTTTTACTACGGATTTTGCCGGAGATAAACCGTCGGACGCTTCCCAGATATGACCAGACGGTGCAGCTCCGTCCCGGAGATGCACCGTTCTTTATAGGTTGAAAACGAGGTTGTCTGTTGTTTTTTACAGGATAAAAGGAAGAGGTGGAGCATGTGTTAAAATACATATTACAGAGAATTGTCGCTGCGTTTTTTACGTTTCTTGTCATTGTAGTCGTTGTGTTTTTTGTACTTCATTCCATGCCGGGAGATATCATTGATTTCTCTCCCAAGCTGGACCCGAACGTTCGCCAGATGATTATTAATAAGTATCATCTGGATGACCCGCTGATTGTTCAGTTCGGTTATACGATGTCGGATTATCTGCATTTTGATTTTGGTTACTCCCTGAAGATAAGACCCGGTGTGCCTGTCTTTCAGGTAGTTCTGGAGCGTCTGCCGGTTACGATTCAGCTGAATTACCTGGCCGCTCTCGTTATATTGCCATTCGGTCTGTTCTTCGGTATTACCATGGCGATAAAAAAGAATACGGTATATGATCATGTGGCCAGCAGTATCGTAATTCTGCTGATATCGGTGCCCTCATTTGTATTGGCGGCGCTGATGCAGTACTTCCTGGCCTATAAGCTGGAATGGTTCCCGTTGATTCTGTCGGCGGAGGATCACCTGACATGGACGAAGTTCTACTCCATGATCCTTCCCATTCTGGCATTGAGTTTCGGCGGTATCGCCAGTATTGCCCGTACTCTGCGTGCGGAGCTGGCAGAGGTGCTGACGATGGACTTCATGCTTCTGGCAAAAGCCAAGGGATTTACCTACCGTCAGGCGATTACCCGTCATGCCCTTCGAAATTCCTGTGTGCCGTTAGCGAGCACCTTCTTATATTTGTTCCTCGGTGTATTGTCCAGTTCCCTGGTTATCGAGCAGATCTTCGGCGTACCTGGTCTCAGTAAGACGCTGCTGGCATCGATTAATGGTAAGGATCACTGGCTTACGATGGGAATTATTATCTTCTACGTATTCATTGGCCTGTTTATGGCGATTCTGGCGGATCTGTCCTACGGCATCGTGGATCCCCGTATCCGGATGGGAGGTAAAAAGAATGACTGATAATCGTACCATCTGTTTGGAAAATGGAGATCCTCTGGGCGAGGATCTGCTGAGTATGACCCCGGAACAGCTGAAGCTGGTAGAACGGGAAGAGAAGATTACGGATGTTGAGTTCAAGACGGAAGCCGTCTCCTACGGCAAGGATGTATGGCGGCGTTTCGTTCGCAGCAAGGTAACGATCGTGTCTCTGGTGATCATTCTCCTGATTATCCTGATGGGAATCATCGGCCCTTATCTTAGCCCGCATGACTATCTGGAGCAGAACCTGGCACTGAAGAATATGCCTCCCCGTGTGCAGGGACTGGAAAAACTGGGAATCCTGGATGGTTCTCAGGTCATCGAGATCCAGGAAGGCGAGCTGGAGAACTACGCAGACTGCATCATCGAGAATCTCGGTACCTTCGAAGTAAAATCCGCGTTCGGTACCGGTACCATGGTTCGCCTGAAAATTAATCTTTATGAGTACAACGGTATCGGTGATGAGTATTTCTGGTTTGGAACGGATGCTCTGGGACGCGACCTTTTCTCCCGTCTCTGGCAGGGAACAAGAGTTTCGCTGCTGCTGGCATTCTCCGTAGTAATGATTAACCTGACCATCGGCCTGATCGTCGGCGCGATCTGCGGCTACTACGGCGGCTGGGTGGATATGCTGATTCAGCGACTGATGGATGTTGTGTGGAATATTCCGTCGCTGCCGCTGACGATTCTGCTGATTATGCTGTTCGGCTCCGGTATCCTGCCGCTGGTTCTGGTATTCTGTCTGACCGGCTGGATGGGAACCGCGAATGGTGTGCGTATGCAGTTCTATCGTTACAAGAACCGGGAATATGTCCTGGCTTCCCGCACCATGGGTTCCAGCGACGCACGTACGATGGCGCGCCATATCCTTCCGAATGCGGTTGGCACGATTATCACGCAGTGCGCACTGTCAGTTCCCAACGTAGTATTCCAGGAAGCCGGTCTGTCCTATCTGGGACTCGGTGTACAGGCGCCGAACCCGTCCATCGGTATGCTGCTGTCGGATGGCCAGAAGGCACTGCTGGATTATCCCTTTATGATCGTTGCGCCCGGCGTCGTTATCGTACTGCTGATGCTGGCCTTTAACCTGATGGGCAACGGACTGCGCGACGCGTTTAACCCCACGCTTCGTGAGTAAGAACTACCGAGAAAGGATAGCGTAGACGATGAATGTTGAAAATAAATCAAAGGAAAAAGAAAAAATCCTGGAAGTCAGGGATCTGACCGTAACTTTCCATACCTATGCCGGTAACGTTCAGGCAGTTCGCGGTGTAAGCTTCGACCTTTATAAGGGTGAGACGCTTGCAATCGTGGGCGAGTCCGGTTCCGGCAAGTCGGTATCGGTAAAGTCTCTGATGGGACTTCTGGGAAAGACCGCACATATTGAAAAAGGAACGGCTATGTATCAGGGCCGGAATCTGCTGGAGCTGAACGAGAAGGAGTGGGAGAAGGTGCGTGCCCGTGAGATCGCTATGATCTTCCAGGATCCGCTGTCCTCTTTGAATCCAATTAAAAAAATCGGCAAGCAGATCTCCGAGATTTTTACCGTGCTCTATAAGGAGCCGAAGAAGGAAGCCGAGAAGAAGGCGTTGGAGCTGATGCGGGCCGTAGGTATTCCGGAACCGGAGAAGCGCTATAACCAGTATCCTTTCCATTTCTCCGGCGGTATGCGTCAGCGTATCGTAATTGCGATCGCGCTGGCCTCGAATCCGCAGATCCTGATCTGTGACGAGCCGACGACGGCTCTGGATGTAACGATCCAGGCACAGGTGCTGGATCTGATCGGCAAGATGCAGAAGGAGAGAAACGTATCGACGATCTTTATCACGCACGACCTGGGCGTTGTAGCCCATGTGGCGGATCGTGTAGCTGTTATGTATGCCGGCAAGATCGTGGAGTACGGCACGGCGGAGGATATTTTCTATGACCCCAGACATCCGTATACATGGAGCCTGATGGCCTCCATGCCGGATATGGATCTGTCGCAGGATGAAGAGCTGGTGGCTCTTCAGGGCACACCGCCCAATATGCTGGTGCCGCCGCCCGGTGACGCGTTTGCAGAACGAAATCCCTGGCCGCTGCAGGTGGACTTCGAAAAGGAACCTCCGATGTTCAAGATCAGTGATACGCATTACGCGGCAACCTGGCTGCTGCACCCCGGAGCACCGAAGGTAGAGCGTCCGCATGTTCTGGAGCGCCGCATTCAGAGAAGCCTGAAGAGGAAGGAGGAGATGGCCAATGGCTGAGAAGGAAATTGTGCTTGACGTCCGGAACCTGAAGCAGTACTTTCATAATGGCGTTGGAAAAAATAAAGTAGTAGTAAAAGCGGTGGATGATGTCAGCTTCAAGATTGCCAAGGGACAGACCTTCGGACTTGTAGGAGAGTCTGGTTGCGGCAAGACGACCACCGGTCGTACCGTTATCCGCCTGTACAAGCCGACGAGCGGCGAGGTTTACTTCAACGGGAAGCTGATCTCCGGCAAATTAAATAAGGAAGACAGCCGGATGGTGCATCAGGGTATTCAGATGATTTTCCAGGACCCGATTTCATCGCTGGATCCCCGTATGACCATCAAGGAAATTATCGGAGAAGGCCTGATTATTAACAAGGCTGTGAAAAATGAGAAAGAACTGTACGAGCGTGTATTGAAGATGATCAAACTGGTTGGACTGAGCGAGGATCACCTGAGCCGTTATCCTCATGAGTTCTCCGGCGGACAGCGTCAGCGTATCGGTATCGCACGTGTGCTGGCAACGAATCCCAGCCTTATTATCGCAGACGAGCCGATCTCCGCGCTGGATGTTTCTATTCAGGCACAGGTGTTGAATTTGCTGAATGAGCTGAAGAGAGAGCTTGGGCTGACAATCCTCTTTATCGCGCATAACCTATCGGTCGTGAAGTATTTTTGTGATTACATCGGAGTCATGAACAAGGGGCGTCTGGTAGAGCAGGGTACGCCAGAGGAGATTTACGCGAATCCGGTTCATCCATATACGAAGGCACTTCTCTTGGCGATTCCGGTTCCGGACCCTGGCTACGAGAAGTGGAGAGGCTGCGAGACTTACGATCCCGGCATCCATGATTACAGCGTACAGCAGCCGTCCATGCATCTGGTAAGCGGAACGCATTATGTGCTTCTCGCGGATGACGAGATGGAGCACTACGTCGGAAAGTAAGGAGCAATAAGTGTAAGAAGTAATAAGTAAGAAACTATCGCTTCAGAAGCTGTTGTTACAGAAAAGAACATAGGCAGGGCAGCTGCGGTGATAGAGAAGATCTATTCGGGCAGCTGCCCTGTAATGACTGATAGCAAAATTAAATACAAAAAGGAGACGCAACATGAGAGATGAGAAACTGAATCAGATCTACCGAGAAATGGACCGGAAACTGGCGGAACTTCATGCCCGGATTCATGAATCGGGTGAGAAGGACAAGGCTCCTTATCTGGCAACCGACGAAGCAAATGCGGAAGTAGAGAAAGAATGGGAATCTCTGAAAAAGCAGGTTGAGGAACTTCTGACTCCGGACGGTGTCTATGCGCTGCTAAAGCATCATTTTCAGGATTTCCTGGATTCCTTGCATTTTGCGATTCTGGATGCAAAGAATTATCCGGAAGGGCCGTTCCTGTCGGCACATTATGGTCTTGCTTCTGTTGGCAGAGGCAATAATGGTCCGGCAGAGGAGCGACTGGCAGCTGCTGCGAACGGACTGCGTTGGATGCAGCAGCGAGAGGCAGAATATCTGAATCTGATTAAGTCGCGCCATCCACAGAGTGAATGGGGAGGCCTCTCACAGTCATTTGCCAGAGAAAAGGTAATGCTGGAATCCGAGGGAAAGCATATTGACGAGTATTATTCGGATTTCTCGGAGGAGCAGAAGAAGGAGCTGGCCGATACGGTTCAGGCTCAGCTGGAGCTGTTGGATCGCATGGCGAAGGCTCTGGAGCAGGAAACGCCGAAAGCCGATCCCATGGCGGATGATCTGAGCCGCACGGTAAAGATGGATGTGGAAGAGTACCGTGCGTTGCTGCGCGATCAGCTGGGAGTATCACTGGATGAGCTGCTGGCATGGCATAAGGAAGAGATCGAGAAGACCCGCTCGGAGTGCCTGAAGATTGCGAATGAGCTGGGGCTTGAGGAGCCGGTGAAGGATATGCTCGATGTGCGTGATATCCTGTTTCGTCTGGAGCCTCCCTGCGAGAGCGCGGAGGAGATGTTCGAGCGCGCCAATCAGTATCTGAAACGTACAAGAGCGCTGGCGCATGAGTATGTGAAGCTGCCGGATCATGAGCAGTGCCGCTGCGTACCACTGCCAGACTGCTATAAGGATTCTTATCCGTGGGGCGGCTATGAAGGCGGCGACTTCCGCAAAGTCCCCTATCACGGTCAGATGTTCCTGAATCAGTATAATTACCAGAATATCACGGATGGCTGGATCAAGCTGAACTCGCTTCACGAAGCGTATCCGGGACACCATGTACAGTATGTGCGTGCGGCGATGGATCCGACACCGGAGACTGTAAAGATCGGCACGAAGCTGATCCCGATCCTGGAGGGAACATGCCTGCGTACGGAGCGCGCGTTTCAGTTTATCTTTGCGGAAGATCCGGTATTCGCCCTGTTCGTGGCGTACCGCCGTCACCATGCTTCCGTGCGTATTCTGGTGGACCTGATGATGTTCTACTATGGCGCGGCGCTGGAAGACGTGGTAGAGGTCTATGAGAAAGAGCTTGGTTTCGACCGCGTGACTGCCCGTGCTCAGGTACAGGCGCATCAGAATACACCGGGTTACTTTACCTGCTACTATTACGGCATGAAGAAGATTACTCAGTGGGAGCAGGAACTGGGCTTCAACAAGTGGGATTATACGGAGATGCTCTTCTCCGCCGGATATATCAGCATTGAATCCCTGCAGATGCTGGTGAACCTGTCTGCAGAGGATCGCGAGCGCTATTTCCACGATTTTCCCAGTCTTCTGCGGGAAGAAAAGGCATAAAACGTAATAATTCCGAGTTCCGGCCTGAAAAAAATAAAGCAAAACACCTTGACTTCTATTCACGGTATGTTATAATAAACAAGTGTGCGCAATTGGATGCGTTTTCTTTTTGCGTCACACTTGCGGAACCGGAAGCATCCGGTATCCCACAAAATAATCACAGGAGGTGAAACTCATGCCCACATTTAATCAGTTAGTGAGAAAAGGCAGAACAACGACGGAGAAGAAGTCTACAGCACCTGCTCTGCAGAAGGGTTACAACTCTCTGCACAAGAAGGCAACGGATGAATCCGCTCCTCAGAAGAGAGGCGTATGCACCGCTGTTAAGACAACTACCCCTAAGAAGCCGAACTCCGCTCTGCGTAAGATCGCCAGAGTTCGTCTTTCTAACGGTATTGAAGTAACAAGCTACATTCCCGGTGAAGGTCACAACCTTCAGGAGCATAGCGTGGTTCTCGTTAGAGGCGGAAGAGTAAAGGACCTGCCCGGTACCCGTTACCACATCGTTCGTGGTACTCTGGATACTGCAGGAGTTGCTAACCGTAAGCAGGCTCGTTCCAAGTACGGTGCAAAGAAGCCTAAGAAGTAATAGACAATTAGGTTTCACAACTCGAGTAAACACAGTCTGACTGTTTATGAAAGTGCTGGAATGTAGGCATATGATTTCACTTTTAGATATCGTAAACCCTATGTCCCAGGCCCCACACATTATTCATTTTGACATGTGAGTACCGATGAATTAAAATATCCCGTTTTCGGGAAAAATGTTTAAGGAGGGAAGTAACGTGCCGCGTAAAGGACATACCCAAAAAAGAGACGTATTAGCCGATCCGGTTTACAACAATAAGGTTGTAACCAAGCTGATCAACAACATCATGCTGGACGGCAAGAAAGGCGTAGCTCAGAAGATCGTATACGGCGCATTTGCTCAGGTCGAAGAGAAGGCAGGCAAGCCTGCAATCGAAGTCTTCGAAGAGGCTATGAACAACATCATGCCCGTCCTGGAAGTAAAGGCAAAGCGTATCGGCGGAGCTACCTACCAGGTGCCCATCGAAGTTAAGCCCGAGAGACGTCAGGCTCTGGCTCTTCGCTGGATGACCATGTTCTCCCGCAAGAGAGGCGAGAAGACCATGGAAGATCGCCTGGCGAACGAGATTCTGGACGCATCTAATAACACTGGTGCATCCGTGAAGAGAAAAGAAGACATGCACAAGATGGCAGAGGCCAACAAGGCATTTGCTCATTATCGCTTTTAATTAGGAGGAAACACCTGTGGCTGGAAGAGAATATCGGTTATAGAGAACCAGAAACATTGGTATCTTGGCGCAC
>ENA-UOJJ01000715-UOJJ01000715.1-human-gut-metagenome-genome-assembly--contig:-CS66-NODE-715-length-54172-cov-14.630504_pt1 | contig 54172 bp, 47 predicted proteins | sample MGYA00242343_ERZ723890 | MGnify/ENA metagenome assembly ERZ723890
GCGACAAGTTTGCGCCGAGCGCAACCACGACCCGTGCAATGCTGATGACGGTTCTGGCTCGCTACGCAGGCGAGGATACCACCGGCGGCGCGACCTGGTACGAGAAGAGTATGGAGTGGGCAAAGGCTAAGGGCGTGTCCGACGGCACCAACCCGAATGCCAACATCACCCGTGAGCAGCTCGTTACCATGATGTACCGCTACGCTGGTTCTCCGAAGGCAGACGGCAAGCTCGACAGCTTCTCTGATGCAGCTTCCGTCAGCACCTATGCAGCAGATGCAATGCAGTGGGCAGTTGCCAACGGCATTGTCAACGGCTCGAACGGCAAGCTGAACCCGCAGAATAACGCAACCCGCGCAGAGGTTGCCGCAATCCTCATGCGCTTCTGCGAGATGAGCAAGTAACACCTCATACAGACAAAAAGCACAGCTTCGGCTGTGCTTTTTCTGTTTGTCGGTATAACCGTCAAACCTCCCGCATCTCCCGCTGCATGAGATAATAGAAGCGGCGGGAAGTTTCGGAACGAGCCGAAATATCTCAGCACCTTCCGCTACATTCCGTATCGGTGAAGCCAATCTGGACATCTATGTCGGATGCGAAATAAATCAGTTGAAACTGCTGGTTGAAATGCTGAAATCATGCTGAACAATTTTACGGGAGCAGATCGGATTTACATCGCCTGCGGCTATACAGATCTGCGCCGCGGAATTGACGAGCTGGCCGCAATTGTTCAGCAGCAGTTCGAACTTGATCTATTCACCAACCCCCTGTTTTTGTTCTGCGGCAGACGCCGCGACAGGATAAAAGCCCTGTACTGGGAGGGCAACGGTTTTGTGCTGCTGTACAAACGTCTGGAGTCCGGCAGCTTTTAATGGCCTCGCAGCGCAAGCGAAGCCAGGGCTGTTACCCCGCAGCAGTACCGCTGGCTGATGGAGGGCCTGAGCGTCGATCAGCCCAAGGCGCACAAGCCTGTTTCAGGTCTGGAAATTCTCTGATTTTGTACATTTATCTGTACTTTTGAGCGACTCAGCTTTTAGTTTGACGAAGCGGAGGCATATCAGTCCGCGGCTGATCCTGTCGTTGTTTCCGAACATGAGCGTCGCAAAAGCATGAATACACGTTGGATAAAACGTTCCGGTAGAACGTACAGAACACCGTCTGCCGGGCGAACAGCTGCTGAAGCACGAAGTCCTGCATGCAGACGAAACAAAAGCAGGTTCTTCATGAATCGGGAAAGAGGCCGCAGAGTGAAAGCTATGAAACTGTCGAAAAACTATCGTTTTCCGACAATCTGTGTTCTGACTTCGCAAATATTAATTCATGCGCGATGCCGCGCAGCAGCGTCAACATCGCGAGTACGGACTTTATCGACAGACTGAAGCCGACAGAAGTGTCCGCTTCTTCCTTTTTATCGGATATGCGAGTTCGCAATCTTTATTGATATTGCTATACTTTTCAGCGTATTATCTAAAATCACAAGGATGCGGATTGTTAACTCCTACAAAACATACACTTATCACAAAATTGCAGTTGACGAACGGTTCTGTGCTGTCTATAATGGAGACATAAGAGAAATGTAATCGTTCTCATTGAAAGGAGGTACACCATGGCAGCAACGATAATTGACGTTGCAAAACTGAGCGGATACTCGAAAGCGACCGTATCCCGTGCTTATGCTTCGCCAGACTGTGTGAAGCCGGAAACGCGAGAAAAAATTTATGCCGCTGCAAAAGCGCTTAACTACGCGCCGAATGCGATCGCGCGTGCTATGGTGACCAAACAGACCGAAAACATTGCATTTATCATCCATGAGAAACAATATCCGGTCGTTTTGAACCCGTTTTATTCCCCAATCCTCGAGGCAGTTCTCCAGGAATGCAACCGCCACGGCTACAGCGCATTTATCTCAACCGACCACGATGTACGGCTCCCGAACGGCGAGCTTTACATCAAAAAGCATATGGACGGCGTTATTCTCGCCGGTCAGACCGATTACCAGAGCATTCTCAGCTTCCGCAAGCACAACATCCCGATGGTGCTGCTGAACAACCGCATGGAGCTCGATGATCTGCTGTGCGTCACCGCAGACAACTACAACGGTGCCGTGCAGGCCATGGAGCACCTGTATGAACGCGGCCATCGCAGAATCGGCCTGCTTGCCGGCGCATTTTCCCCCGAAATCTACAACGCACGCTACAACGGCTACGTCAGCGTACTGAAAAAGTACGATTTGCCGCTGGATATGCGTTTTGTGCAGGATACCGAGCCTACCATGGAGGCCGCAGAGCAGTACATCTCCTCCATTCTCGGCATGCCGGATCGTCCGACCGCATTCTTCTGCACGAACGATACGATTGCGATCGGTGCTATCAAGGCTGCGCTCCGCGCAGGGCTCCGCGTACCGCAGGATCTTGCAATTGTCGGTTTTGACGACAGTGATAACAGTCGTATCATTGAACCGGAATTGACTACGGTTCATATCGACAAGCAACAGATGGGACATCTTGCAGCACAAAAGCTGTTTGATATGATAGACGGAAATCCGATTGAGGAATACTGGATCAACACACCGACACGGCTCATTATCCGCTCCTCGACCTGATTTCCCAAGAAACAGCCCCTAAAACTGTTTCCAGATGTGAGGAGTGATGCCATGAAAGCAACTTTCGTCAACGTGGGATATGGCGATTGTATTTTACTGCAAAATGAAAACGGTTACACTGCGCTCATTGATGGCGGCAGTGATCTGGAAAGCGAGTTCGCAGGCGACCCCTACCGCATCCGTGCGTCGGATTATCTAAAAGAACAGCATATTTTGCATCTGGATGCCGTTTTCATCTCCCATATTCACGAAGATCATGTCTGCGGACTGGAAAAAGTTCTGAATTCCATGACAGCAGATGTGATCTACACCCCCTATCCGCTGGATGTTTTCACCGGAGCGCGTCCTCTCACACCGCTGCCCGATGCAGCGCGGAGCGTTCCCCTTTACACGGCGGCTCTCAATGCTTTTGTCCGCATCCTGCGGCACGCCGAAGCACAAGGCACGCCGGTAAGGACGCTGAAAGCAGGCAGCAGGCTCCAGTTGACCGACCAGATCAGCGCACAGGTTTTAACACCTCGAAATCGCGAATTGCAGCAGTATACCGACCGTTTGCGGCGTATTTACGCACCGGACAGTACGGATACCGAGATAACCGAGCTGCTCACGCTGCTTGACGCAACATCCAACCAGACCAGCATGCTGCTGAAGATCACCGACGGCAGAAATGTTCTTCTGGATGCAGCGGACAGCTGTCCGAACATCTGGGATGAAGTGCCGGTTTCTTTACTTCAAAATGTGAACGTTCTCAAACTGCCGCATCACGGTCAGCGCGACTGCATCGATGAGGCTCTCATGAAGCGGATGCCGCTCGAGTATGTGATCACGACCTCGGCCTCTGACCGCCGCTACAACAGCGCGAACGCCGAGGTATACGAAAAGCTGACCGCATGGCTTTCCGACCGGCCGCTGCGTTTCCTGTTCACGGACGAGCGTGAGTATCCCCCTTATTTTTCCCAGCCCGACGGTTTTCGGGCAACGACCTTGCTTATGAATTCCGATGGTATTCAAGTGGAATTTGTAAAATAATCACAGAGTAGAGTACAGAAAAGAAAAAAGAATGGAGGAACAATTATGAAGGGTAAGAGATTATTGGCGGCATTGATGGCAGGTGCAATGGCACTCGGCATGACTGCATGCAGCGGTTCGGGCGGCGGCTCGTCAAGCGGCGGAGGCGGCAGCAGCGCAAGTGATTTCCCGAGCAAGTCGGTTACAATCATTATGCCGTGGAGTCTCGGCGGCGGCCCCGACACCATCGCCCGTCAGGTCGCATCCTATGGCGACAAGTATCTGGGCGTTCCGGTCATCGTCGAGAACAAGACCGGCGGCGCAGGTACCATCGCGATGAACGCAGCACTCCAGGCGGCGGACGACGGCTACACGATGGTCGTTGCAAACGGCCCGCTGTTCTCGCTCACTCCGAGCTTCCAGAATGTTAACTACACCCTCGATGATATCACCCCGCTCATCGGCATGCGTACCACCGAGTTCGTTGTACTGACCAACTCCAAGAGCGGTCTGACTTCGATCGACGATCTCAAGGCATACGCTGCGAAGGGCAACACCATCAAGTACGCGACCACCGGCGGCCCGGGCAACGACAGCTACACGATGATCTCCGTGCTGTTCAAGAAGCTCGGCATCCCGGCAGAGGCTATCCCGTATGACGGCGGCCAGGACGCCATCAACGCACTCAGCGGCGGCCACGTTGACGTTGCCATCGGTTCTCCCCCGGTTTACCGCGACTACGTCATCAACGGCGAGTTCAACTGCCTCGGCACCTTTATCCCGGACGGCATTGACGTTGACGGCATCGGCCACATCCCGTCCTTCAAGGATCAGGGCATCGACGTTGAATTCACCGGAATGGACTACTTCGCAGTCCGCTCCAGCGTATCTGACGACGCAAAGGCTAAGCTGACCGAGTTCATCCAGAAGGTTTACGCAGACGAGGACTTCCAGAAGTTCATGGCAGACCTCGGCATGGAAGCATGGCCCGCTACGGAAGACGAGATCAAGAGCATGATCTCCGATCAGACCGAAGCAATGAAGGCTTACATTCCGCTGCTCAAGTAACAGACAACGCATGGTGCTGCATCCGAAAAGGTGCAGCACCGCTTATTCGAGGTAATCTGTATGAAAATCAAGTACAATTCTGAAATGATTGCCGGAGCAGTATTTGTGATCGTGGCCGCTGTTCTGTGGCTGCTGATTCCTTCGCAAATTCAAACGATGGAAACTTCTTCGATCAATGCGCAGACCATCCCACGCATCGCGATCGGCGGACTGTTCATCTTCTCGGCGTGCCTGCTGATACAGGGTATCTTCTCGGACGAGAAGAAGGAGGTCATCGTCAACAAGGACACCTTCCACTCGGAATCGTTCAGGAACGAGATGCGTTCGATCGTCTTTGCTCTGTTCCTGATCGTTTACTGCTTCATCATCGGCATTCTGGGCTTTATCGCCTCTACCATTATCCTCGCCGTTGCCATTCTCATTTTCTACGGCGCGCGGAAATGGTACTATTGCGCCATCCCGATCGCGATGGTCGGCATTGTCTACTATGTTTTCGGTGTGCTGCTGCACATCTCGCTGCCGTAAGAGAGGAGGACATTCATGGATCTATTTTTACAGGGACTGCATCTTCTTTTGAACTGGCAGCACTTTCTCATCATCCCGGTCGGCCTCGCGCTCGGCATCGTCGTCGGCGCTATCCCGGGCCTGACCTCAGACCTCGGCATCATCCTTTGCATTCCGCTGACCTACGGCATGGAGCCGACCACGGCGATCCTCATGCTGCTGGCGATCTACTGCGGCGGTACCTACGGCGGCTCGATCACCGCGATCCTGATCAACACGCCGGGCACTTCGGCGAACGCCGCGACGCTGTTCGACGGCTATCCGATGGCGCGCAAAGGTCAGGCATATAAAGCCTTGTCGATGGCGTTGTTTGCGTCAACCATAGGCGGCCTGCTCAGTGCCTTTGCACTGTTGTTCCTCGCGCCGCAGATTGCAAAGATTACGCTGCTGTTTGGTCCTGCGGAATATCTGGCACTTGCCGTATTCGGTCTGTCGGTCATTTCCGGTGTATCGAACAAGAACATTTTCAAGGGTCTGATCGGCGCCTGTATCGGTATTTTCATGTCTACCATCGGTATGGATAATATCAGCGGTACGACCCGTTTCACCTTCGGCAATCTCAATCTGATGAGCGGTATCGACCTCATCATCGCACTGATCGGTCTGTTTGCGATCTCCGAGATTATGATGAAATCGCAGTACAACCCGAAGCGCGACCACAAGCAGGTCAGTGCTGCTTCCATTACCAAAGACAAGATCACCAAGGAAGAGTACAAGCGCTGCCGCAAGCCGATCCTCCTCGGCTCGCTGATCGGTATTATCATCGGTGCTACGCCCGGCACGGGCGGCGGTCTGGCAGCCTTCATCTCCTACAACCAGACCAAGCAGGCCTCCAAGCACCCGGAGACCTTTGGTGAAGGCGAAATCGAAGGCGTAGCTGCTTCCGAATCTGCCAATAACGGCGCCTGCGGCGCAACTATGATCCCGATGCTGACGCTCGGTGTACCGGGCGACGGCGCAACCGCTATCCTGATGGGCGCATTTATGATTCACGGCATGGTGCCCGGTCCGATGCTCTTCAAAGAGCAGGGCAACATTCTGTATGCAATCATGCTCGGCCTGATCGTTGTCAACGTGTTCATGTACATCATCGGCAGCGTATTCACCAAATTTTACGCGCACATCACCCGTGTACCGTATGAAATTCTGGCATGCATCGTTCTGACGTTCTGTATCGCCGGTTCGTACTCGACCAACAACCGACTGTATGATATTTATATCATCCTGATTTTCGGTATTATTTCGTACTTCCTGCGCCGCATGGATTTCCAGCTTGTTCCGATTCTGCTCGGCATCGTGCTTGGCCCTCTGGCTGAGAACAATTTCCGCCGCGCACTGCTGCTCTCCGATGGCAGCCTGAGCATCTTTGTGACCCGCCCGATCAGCCTGCTGTTCCTCGTGATCGCAGTCGCATCGGTTTCGGTATTCGCATGGAAGAACCATAAGGCAAAAGTCGCTGAAAAGCTCGCAAAGCAGAAAAACGCATAATTTTTCCTCTCTCCTATACTTTCTCTTAAGGCAGCATCATGTATCCCCGATTGGTGCTGCCTTAAAATGTCTGCCCCCTATCTTTCCTGTCCCACGATAAAAAGCACAGCTTCGGCTGTGCTTTTTCTGTTTCTCCTCCATTTCGATCTATATATTATATCAGTAGAAGCTCCTGAGACATTCTCAGGAGCTTACTTTTTGCCCAAAAGGAGGAGGCAAATATGTTCAACAATCAAAAATTCCTGACGCGCGGCGTGATGGCTGAGATTCCATCGTGGCTGACAAACCTCATGTGGCACATGGTTCTGACAATGGAAGTCAAGGAAAAGGATTACCTGCAAGTGTTCACACTGACAAAAACACCGGCCGGTCAGCACATCGTCCACGAGCAGGAACAGCCGCTGTACCGTTACGAACTCGATGTACCGTGTGATGATGCAGTAAACGCGAAGGTGTTCGTCATCGACGATTTGACGCATTCTACTATGCTGCTCGCTGAAGAATATTAAGATTTACTATACGAAATGGAGGAACAGACAATGAAGGAAACAAGAATTTGTGCAAACTGCGGTGCAGAGCATGCAATCGAAGATATGTTTGAGGTAGAAGGCGACTGGCTCTGCGAGGACTGCGCCGACCGATTGACTGTCATCTGCGACCACTGCAACGAACGGATTTATGAGGAAAACGCCGTCGAGGATGACACGCACACGCTTTGCGACCACTGCTTCGATGAGTATTACGTGCGCTGCGATGACTGCGGCCGGATTATTCACCGCGACCGCGCATACTGGGACGGTGACGACAACGCTTACTGTGCGTCCTGCTGGGACGAGCACTGCGAGGTTATTCACGAATACAACTACGCGCCGGACCTTGTGTTCCACGGCAAAGGCCTGCGTCATTTCGGCGTTGAGCTTGAAATCGATGACGGCGGTACAGTCAACAGCAATGCGCAGAAGCTGCTCGACATTGCGAATAAGGATGCCGAAAACCTGTACATCAAAACGGACGGCAGTCTGGATGAAGGCTTGGAGCTCGTTACACATCCGATGACGCTCGAATACCACTTGAACGAAATGCCGTGGGCGGAGGTTCTTCGCAAGGCGCAGAGCATGGGATACCTCAGCCACGCCGCCGGAACCTGCGGGCTTCACGTTCACATCTCCCGGTTAGCATTCGGCTGTACTTACGAACAGCAGGAAGCTGCAATTGCGCGTCTGCTGTACTTCGTCGAGAAGTTCTGGGCGGAACTGCTGCGATTCAGCCGCCGCACGCAGAGCCAGATGAACCGCTGGGCGGCACGGTATGGTATCCGCCTCACCCCGTCCGAGCAGATGAACCATGCGAAGAATTCCTGCGCCGGACGTTATACTGCGGTCAATCTCACGAATGCAGATACGGTTGAAATCCGTATGTTCCGCGGCACGCTCAAGCTGAATACCCTCAAAGCCACCCTGCAGATGGTCAACCATCTTGTTGAGGTGGCTGTTTCTCTGTCCGACAGTCAGGTGCAGGACATGAGCTGGTTTGATTTTCTGGACAACATCACCGAACCGGAGCTTATCCAGTATTTGAAAGAGCGTCGCTTGTATGTCAACGAACCCGTAAACACTTCGGAGGAGGAGTAATATGTGCAGTTTATTCGGCTTAATCGACTTTAAGGAGTGCCTGAGCACCCACACGAAGAACAAAATTCTGTATACGCTGGCGCGCGAATGTCAAGTGCGTGGCACGGACGCGACCGGCATTGCCTACAATTTTAACAACCGTCTGCGCATTTACAAGCGCCCGATTCCCGCTCGGAAGATGAAAGTTCACGTTCCGCACGGTGTAAACGTGGTCATGGGACACACACGTATGACTACACAGGGTAATGCGCAGTTTAACCAGAACAATCATCCGTTTCTCGGCAAAGTTGACGGAAACAGCTTCGCCCTCGCACATAACGGCGTGCTCTGGAATGACAAGGAACTCCGTATGGAAGAGAATCTGCCGATGACGAGTGTTGAAACGGATAGTTACGTTGCGGTACAGCTTCTTGAACAGCAGAAAACCCTCGACTTCGACAGCCTACAAGCTATGGCTGAAAAGGTCGAGGGTTCTTTTGTGTTTACCGTTCTGGATAAGGACAATTCCATCTGGTTCGTTGTTGGAGATAATCCGTTGTGCGTAATGTTCTATGATGGCTTTCTGATTTATGCCTCCACGCAGGAAATTCTCTGCAAGACGCTGAAAAAGCTGCGGTTAAAAGCGCCCACTGACATTCTTGAACCGCAGGAGGGCGAGATTATGAAAATTAACCGCAACGGCCGTATCACTACCGGCACATTCACGCCGCATACGACATTCGAGCACTGGTGGCGCAAGTACCCGTTCTACCGCAGCTACTACGAGGACACGCCGACCAGTTATGACGATCTGTTCAGCGTGGCGAAGGCATTCGGTGTAACCGCAGACGAGGTGCAAGCACTCTTGGACTACGGCTGTTCCGAGGAAGAAATCGAGGAGATGCTGTACGATCCGGAACTCTTTCATGAGATGACCGGCGAGCTGCTATATGCATATTGATTGAAGGGAGGCGATGCGCATGATTGCACTCGGCCCGATCTTTCAGGCCGTCGGCGCGGTGGTTGACCTCATCATCGAGGCCGTCGAGAACCTTTCAGATGACTGAAACGAGGTGAAAGTTTGAACCCAGGCAAAATCATTCTCAGCGTGCTGACCGTTATCGGCCTGCTCGCCGACATCATCGACGATGATTGAACGCAAAAATACCGACTCATCAAGAGCCGGTATTTTTTGAGCATGTCAATAGGGTATGCCCATCTGAAACAACGAAAAACTATGTCAATAGGGTCGCTTTCGGACTTTTGCAATATGTCAAAATGTGCGATGACCCTATTGCAATTAACCACGTTTCAACTGCTCGATAAGCTTGTCAAACAGCGATACAAACTCGCTCTCAATCTGCGAGTAAATTTCCTGTGCGGTTGCATCATCATAAAGGTGCGAGGTTTGGTTGCGAGCATTCAGCAATACAATCCACGCCTGTTCATCATCAATCAGGCCATACGAGAACGCCTTGCGCATCGTTGCTTTCGGGCTGTTTAGTTCAGTAAAACCTTGATCGAGCAAAAACTCGTGTGTGGTTCTCCACGCCAGTTCGCAAGTGAACTCAAAGCGCTGGATTACACCATCGCGAATGATTTTGGCAGGATTCTCTTGATACGCCTGCACGCCTTCACGTAAGCGTTCAACAGCGTTGGTGAGATTTTCGAAATTCGTATTGTAACGGTCCAGCAAGCAAATCCCGTCCTTCTCTATATTTTGAAGCAATGCTGCATCGGTGTGTTCGCTGACAAACACCAGATCAACCGAATACAGCGAGTCCAAATCGTTTTCGACAGCATCGCTGAATTGCGCACGCTGCTGCGCTGTGCAGCCCCAGACCGCAAAATCGTAGTCGCTACGGGCGCGATAATCGCCGCGGGCACGCGAACCGAATAATACCAATTTCGGCACTCCATAACGGTGCGCTAACTGTTTTACCTGTTCGATTGTCTTATCCATCAGCGTCACCGTCCTTATTATTTTCATTATACCATACTTAAAGGAGAGATACACCATGAAAATTGGCTACATCCGCGTCAGCACCGAGGAGCAGAACACCGCCCGACAAGAGGTCCTGCTGCGCGAACTCGGTGTTGACGAGGTTTTCATCGACAAGGCGAGCGGCAAGAACGCCGACCGCCCGGAGCTTACCCATATGATGAATTACGTCCGGCGAGGCGACACGGTTATCGTTGAGTCAATCAGCCGCTTTGCGAGAAACACGCGCGACCTGCTTGACCTTGTGGAACGGTTGACCGAGAAACAAGTAGAATTTGTCAGCCGCAAGGAGGCAATCGACACGACTACGCCTACCGGCAAGTTTATGCTGACCGTGTTCGCGGCAGTCGCAGAACTTGAACGCGAGTATATTTTGCAGCGCCAGCGCGAGGGAATTGCTATCGCTAAAGAGCAGGGCAAGTACACCGGCCGCAAGCCGATGCCTCTGCCGGAGAACTTCGAACGGGTGGTTGCTCGCTGGCGGGCAGGGGAAATCACCGCCGTGGAAGCTATGCGGCAGACCGGACTCAAGCCAAATTCTTTTTACCGCAGGTGCGCCCAGACTTCTCTTGCGCTTAAACGCATCAAATCCATATAATGCGAATACGAGTAAGCGCTATAGAACGAGCGCAGACATTTCTGCCTGCGCTCGTCAGATGTAGTATTGGAATTTTACTGAATCAGCCATTGATAATCCTGCCGTCCATCAATCACGTATTCAACAAAAACTCGTTCGCCTTTAATTTGATAAATGAGTAGATACCATTTACCAAACACCATTTTTCGATACTTTTCTGTTACGAAAACACTCGAACGCAAGATTGGGTTTCGATCTGGAAAGCTTTGCAGAGAATCTGCCGCTTTCCAGAAGTCAGCTGCCAATTGGCGTGCCAATCGTTCTTCTAACCGTGCCATAAATACCGCATGCTCAACCAGCTGCTGCGCTGCTCGCTTGGATACGATAACCTGGAATTTGCTTTCAAGCTCCGGCATGGCAGGTCTCCCGAATTGCCTGATCCATCATGGAAGCGACTTCATCCACCGAGTAGTCCGGTGCACCGTGTAAGCGGTCTTCCTCAACAGCAAGCAGTTCCTCGCGGAGCTTTAGCATTTTTTCGCGTTTTGTAAATGAATTGATATCCATTACAACGAGATCACCTTCGCCGTTCTTGGTCAGATAAACCGGCTCTCCGGTGGATCTGCACAGCTCGGCAATATCATTGTAATTCTGACGAATACTTGCACTCGGCTTGATATTCATAAAAGCACCTCCATATAGTAATATCATAATTATATTATACTCTAATAGTGCTATGATGCAATAGCTGTTATCTCGAATCTCAGGATAAAATACCGCCGGGTCTCCCAAATACGGGGAACCCGGCGGCTGCATGTTACTGATTTACTTTTTCAGTTTTTACTTGCTCATCTCGCAGAAGCGCATGAGGATTGCGGCAACCTCTGCGCGGGTTGCGTTATTCTGCGGGTTCAGCTTGCCGTTCGAGCCGTTGACAATGCCGTTGGCAACTGCCCACTGCATTGCATCTGCTGCATAGGTGCTGACGGAAGCTGCATCAGAGAAGCTGTCGAGCTTGCCGTCTGCCTTCGGAGAACCAGCGTAGCGGTACATCATGGTAACGAGCTGCTCACGGGTGATGTTGGCATTCGGGTTGGTGCCGTCGGACACGCCCTTAGCCTTTGCCCACTCCATACTCTTCTCGTACCAGGTAGCGCCGCCGGTAGTGTCCTCGCCTGCGTAGCGTGCGAGAACCGTCATCAGCATACCGCGGGTGGTGGACGCATTCGGGGAGAACTGGTTATCGTCGGTGCCGTTCATCAGGCCCTTGTCGGCAACATACTTAACAGCGTCAGCGAACCAATCGGAGGAAGCAACGTCATCAAAGCCGTTCTTCGAGGGCTTGACGTCCTCAATTTTGCTGAAGGTCGGGGTGATCGTTACCTTGCTGTCCGGCATGGTGAAGGTGTACTTGCCGTTGGACTTCTTGGTGACGTCAACGGTTTTACCCTTTGCGTCGGTGACAGTCAGCTTGTCGAGCTGATAGCCTGCATCCGGGGTGACGGTTACGGTAACCGTATCGCCCTTTTTCACCGTGCTCTTGTCCAGAGAAACCTTGCCGTTCGATGCAGTGGATGCAGAAACGGTGTTGGAGGTGCTGGAAGAATGGTGAGAGCTGCCCTTGTAGGTTACGGAAACGACGCAGGTGTCCGAAGCGTTGTTATACAGATTGGTACCGGTGTAATCGGCCTTAAAGGTGTAATCCTTGGTCTCGTTCGGCAGGGCAGCAGTATACTTGCCGTCCTTTTCGGTTACCTTGATGTCGTTGTCACAGGTGACAGCGAGCTGGCCCTCGGTCGGGACACCGGAAACCGTCAGCTCAACCGAGCCGCCGCCGGTCAGCGTATCCGGAGTTGCCTTGATAGCGATTGCAGGAGTAGTCTTTTCAGTCCACTTAGCGTAGTAAGTGTTGCCTGCTTCGAAGGCAGTTGCCGGGACTGGTGTTCCATTGCTGCTCGTCCAAGTCACTCTATAACCTGCTTTGCTGACAGCGGCGAGACCTGTCTTGCTGGAATCCACCGTACCGCCGTTGACAACTAGGACGATGCCCTTCGTGCCAAGGTTGGTTCTAAGCACCTGAGCCGCCGTTGCATCCTTCGCATAGATTACACAATTTTCGTTGAACTTGTTCGGCGTTCCTGTGATATCTTCATAGCTTTCGCTGGTATCATCGCCAAAGCAGCCCGAACCGACTGTGAGCGTATCAACAGCAGAGAGATCCAGCCAGTTCAGTTTGGTGCAGCCCAAGAACATCTTGTCTTGGAGTTTTACGGTCTTTCCGGTAAATTGTGCTGTCTCTAAATTTGGATTAGAGCGGAAGGCGGCATCTGTAGATGTAGCAAATTCATCTGTGGAAACGATCAGATGCTTGATAGGCGTTTTTCCGGCAAACTGATAGCCGCTAATGTTCCAGTTATCGCCGTTGATGACCAAATTTTCAAATCCGGACGGCAATACGTTTCCATGCCATGTGTTTTTGCCGTTGATTGTCAGGCTCTTCAGAGAAGACAGCGTAGAAAAATTCAGCGTTTTCACTGTGCCGTCGATTTCGATGCTCTCTACCGGAGCCTGCTTATAGTCCTTGCTGCCATATGTAGTATCTGGTCCAAATGCACCGTTATTGAGTTCATTGATCGTAGAAGTTGCCGAAGTGACAACTGTACTCAGCGCACTACAACCTGCGAAGGTATTCTTGTTCTCCAGCGTCAGTTCTGCCGCATTTATCGTTACCTTCGTCAAGGAAGTACATGCCTCAAATGCGCGGCTTTCAACCTTTTTCACGCTTTTCGGCAGTACCAAATCGGTCAATCCAGAACCCCAGAAGGCATAACTATTGATCGTCTGAACATTCTTCAAATCGATCTTTTCGAGCGCTTTAGTGTTGAAGAACGCGTTCATAGCAATCGTGGTAACAGAATCCGCCAGAGCAACCGACGACAGTTGCTCACAGCCGTTGCACAGACCGCTGGGGATCGCTGCAATCCCGTCTGCAACGGTCAGTGACCTTAAGCCGGAGCTGTTAAAAGCATTGGATGCTCCGCCGCGCAGGCCAAGCGTAATCTCATTAGATAGAGTAAAGGAATCCAGATTAGGCATACCGGCAAAGCCATATGCACCAATATAGTTCAAATTACTCCAATTGTCAAAAGCTACAGTGAACTGCGTTCCACGGAATGCGGCGCAGCCTACGCCGTTAAAGCTGGCAGGAAGCCAAGTCGAAAGCTCCTTGCCTTTGCCGAGGCTGGTGCAGCCGTCAAACATACTGGTTGGAACATAGTTTCCTCTATAAATATTGTCTTTAGAATCAGTATCGGTAATCTTGGGTGCCTTAAAATCACTTGCCCACTCAACCGTAGTCAGTGCAGTATCGCCCCGGAAAATGGAATCGCCCAGACTGGTAATGCTGGCAGGAATGTTCACTTTAACTACGTTTGTTAAATAAGAGAAGGCATAATTGCCGAGATAGGTAACGCCTTCATCAATTTTAATCTCTGTAATCGGAACCGAGCTTGTATTTTCATCAGCGAGCAGTGCGGTGTATCACGGGGCGACGTTAGCACCCGTAGCGTCCGGCTTGGTCGGCAAAGTGAAGTCTGCCATAGCGCCAGAACCGGAGATGGTCAGGGTATAGGAACCGTCCCCATCGTCATCAGTCAGCGCCCACTGGACGTTACCCTCACTGCCCTTTGCACCGCAGCTGCCCTCCAGGACAGAGCTGCTTTGAGGTGCGGCTTCATCATCCTCTGCCGCAAATGCGACCGTCGGCGCCATTGTCAACAGCATGCAAAATGACAATATTGCCGATAATAATCGTTTTTTCATAACTTTTCCTCCTTATTTTATCAGCCTTAACGGCATCAATATAAAAAAACGCTTTCAAGACATGGCTACCCATGATTTAAAAGCGTTTTCATATCTTTTTGGAACAGCACAAAAGGGTAGAGTTTTACTTGCTCTGCGCTGTGAGCAGTGTATTGCACCGCGAATCGGTCTGTCAAGTTCTTTTTCACGGTGTACACCTCCTTCTGCCAAATAAAACGCAGAAGAGGTTAACAGCGTCCTCGTTGATGCTTGCAACCGGCTGTCATTGCAGCTTTCGCCGCTTTAGACCCTTCTGGCTTTGCGTCCCCGTCTTTCGACGGGTTTGCCTATTTCTCAGGCATTGTGCCTGAATTCTTAATTATTGTACCATAATATGTGTAGGTGTGCAACGGGACAGCTATACAATTCGTGTCGTAAAAATGATATTATATGCAGCAATATGATGGATATCGCCGTTTTTATTCGTACGTTTCGTGAACACATGTGCTAATTCTGTGCAAATTTATATATTGTACGTTTCAGCTAAAATGACAGGAAAGTCCATATGAAGCTGCGGTGCTCTTGTGAAATAACATAGGTGGACAATCTCTGTCCACCTTATTTGCTATAGTATACCTGTAAATTACTTTTCAATCGCCAGAACATTCCGCACGATCACGTTGATCCGCTCGATGCTCTCGAGCGGGAGGTCGCGTATCTGGTCGCACACCTGTGCGATGACGGCATCTTTTGCATTATCCACAGGTTGTGGATCGGCGAACAGCTCCGCCAGTGAAATGTCGAGCGCCCGCACGATTTTCTCCAGCGTCTTGATGGTCGGACTTTTGAGACCGCGCTCCAGATGCCCGAGAAAAGCCGGGTTGATTTCCGCCTGTAGCGCCAGCGTTTCCTGGCTCCAGCCGCGTAAATTTCGGAAATATCGAATTCGCTCGCCTACATTGACTTCGCAATACATCATCATCACCTGCCCTTTGATACTAGGTTATCTTGACAATTAGTATTGCGCAAAACGCTATAGGTATTGTATAATAATACCTATGGATATCTTCACTTCATGAATATGCACCAGTCAATAAAAGTGGACACGAAAAATATTATTTTTTAAATTTCAAAAGTAGACACCATCTATATTTTTATCCACGGTTTTAATACAGTCATCATAATCTATACTTTTACTAACAGGCAGGGGATTAAAATGAAAACATTTCCGTTGTTTGAAAAGACGCTTTCGTTTACTGAGAAAGAATTAAAATATACCGAAATACTTCAAAAGTATACAAAGCTCTCTGAGCAATATCGAGAAAAATACGAAATAGCCTATCAAAACTTCGGTGATTGGCAAACATTTTGGGAACAAGGCGAATCGGTGGGCAACAAATATATTGCCGAAGCAGCTGAAGAAGTTGTCAAAGCCTATGTAGCCCATGGAACATATGACTATGTAGCCGACGAAGCGTTGTGCGGCTGCAAAGAATACTTTGAATGGAAAAGTCTATGGCTTGATATCGAAGATGTCCTGACGAAAGTTTGTGAACAATATACAGATGTACAGAATTTTCGCAATCTCCGCAAGCAAAACCGCAGTCGTGTGAACACGGTAGGCTTCGGTGTCAAGGGAGCAATCGGTGCCGCCATCGCCAATGAGGCAGCCAACGCAGCTACCGGCTTGATGCACGATTTTATCAACAGCCTCGCCACTTCATCTGATTATTCTAAAATCAAGAAGAAGATGCAGCAGTGTTATCAGAACGATGAGTTTAAAGACCAAATTTTAGACAGCTTCCAGAATGTTATTTTTGCTTTGAGAAAATCAGAGGAAAGCCTGTATGACATTCACCGCGAAGATTATCTTCCGAAAGACCGCAAGCGTGCGGACGCATTGTTAGGGAATCTCCAGTATATTGAATTAGACAAGCAGTTAGATGTTCTTATCGAAATTCTCCAGCTGAATCCCTATTGCAGTGAAGCATACGAACAGCTTTTGACCCAATATGGTGATCCTCAGGCAGAAGTGTATACCTTGCTTCAGGCCTTTCCGGTTTATGATGAACAGGGCTTGATATATCATTTGATTGAAAATGTCGATATTACGCCAGCTGATTTGGCTGCATCGGATTCTACGCACAGGAAGATTTTGGCTGAAGCAACCGAAGAATTAGAGCAAACCTTTGCTCCTTCTATTATGAAAGATCATGCTGACTATCAAGCAAAACTTCAAAACATCAAATCTATATTAACAACGGTTTGCAATCATACTTACCCTTCTTTTGCGGAAGCAGAGAAAGCAAGAGATGCCCGGTCAAAGTTTACACATCAGGTCAGCAATCTGTCCCAGATCACCTACGAACAGCTTGTCACACTTATTGATCAACTGAAGGAATGTGACCTTCAGTTTCCTAAGACAGTTGATGATTACTGCAGCGCAGCCAACAAAGAGGAACTGAAACGCCGGACCGTTCATACTGTCACGTTCGATACCTTTGAGCAGGCAGAAGAAGCCCGTAGAATTCGTAATTCCGCTAAAGATATGTTATCGGCTGTCAAGAACAAATCTATTGCTGAAATGAAAAATATGGTTCCAAAGATGCAAGATCTTTCAAAAGGCTTTTCCAATCTACTGATACAGGATATCGTAGATGAATTAAATGATTTTATTAAAAAATCCGAACTGAAAGCAGCAAACGCAGAAAACATGAAACGCTTCGGCAGTGATATAGATTTCAACGATATGTCGCAGGAGAACCATCGAAAGCTGGTCAATCTTCGGCATTATATCGAGAAAAACTATGACAAAGCAGAATCCAAAGAGATTGTTGATAAATTAAGTGATTCTATTTACCGCTATAATATGATGGCAGAAGAAGAACGAAAAGCCGTAGAAAATCTTCAGCAGAAAGTACAGGAAGTGCCCGCAGGCAGTATAGTCTCCATCGTCTTTATGACGATTATACGAGCAATCGTATGCTTTGGCATTATGGCTGCGGCAGCCATTTTCGCATTCAACTTTATCGGTGCAGTCATTGCCTTCTTCGCACTTTGTTACTTCCTTGCTACTACCTACGAAAAATTCAGCGCCTATTCTGAGAGCCGGAAAGCCGGTGCTGAATTGCGTTCTCGGAAGTCTTCATCTTCCCACTAATAGCATAATAATTTCTATTTATCAATACAGTTAGAGGGGATAAAATGAGCAAGATTTGTTTGAATTGCGGCAACGAAGTTGAGGACACTGCGCATTTCTGTAATATCTGCGGCACAGAGATGAACGAGCAGACTTGCGCATCTAACACACCGCCTGAACCGGAGCCTGCTCCGCCAACAGAGCAGATTTGTCCGTCGTGCGGCAAAACCGTGCCAATCGACTCGAAATTCTGCCGGTATTGCGGTGCAGCACTGCAAAAAGAGTCGCAGAAACCGCCGGAGGCTGAGCAGGCAAACACACACAACGAACAGCAGAATACCCCGGGCGGCAATTCTTCTCAATCGGAGAATGCCACACATACACCGCCCAATACAGGCGAAAATCCTGTGCCGCCAGCAGAGTCCCACGGCATCAACTGGAAAGCAATCGGCAGTGCGCTCAGTACGATCATTACGATCATCATTTTGATCTATATGTTCACCAATCATCCGGTTTCCGATGTAAAAAGCATCGTATTCGATGACTGGGGTGTCATTGAAATCGGTGAAGCTGCCGAACATTCTCTGAGCGATCCGGAATGGACCTCTTCCAAAATCGACAGCAAGCATTATTATGTAACCGTTTCCGGCTACTATATCGAAGGCGGCGGAAGAATGTCGATCACCTTTGAAGCCACTTACAGCGGCAGCCATGTGTACGCACAGGCAATAAGCTGTCGCTGGGACGGCGATACTTATTCCGATAATTTATCTATTTCAGCTGCTATGGCAGCCATCTACAGTTAAAAGAGGGATTTAATATGTTTTGTGATAAATGTGGAAAAGAATTAGCACCGGGCAGTGTATTCTGTCCTGACTGCGGCGCTAAACAACCGGAGGAAGAACCATCGGCAGAGATGTCCGCATCATCATCTGTATCGCCTGTCCGAGAAGCCCCGTCTTCACAGCCGTCAAACCAGCAGTCAGCAGAGCGCACTACATCCCCGAAACATGTCACAGATGAATCCGTATATCGCAAGATTATTTGTAACAATGCAGATTATTATCTAAGTCAGTTCCAAAATATTCTATACGGTGAAAAAAACAAGATGAACTGGGCATCGTTCTTTCTCTCACTGTACCATGCCGCTTACCGTGGTGTCTGGCGCGAATGGCTACGTGCAGTCATGTGGTCGCTCCTAATTGCAATCGGTTCCGGGTTGATTGCGAGCGCTACGATTGGTTACTATCCGGGTGTTGCTATTTTCTTTGTAGTCATCGCAATCTGCGGCGGAATCTGGTGGATCATTGCCAATATTCTATTCGCTAAAAATTTTAATCGCGTATATCTGGAACATGTTGAAAAGAAAATCGCGCAACAGGACTTCACGCCTGATCCATCCGGAGGACGTGTTATTGCATCGATTTTTGCCTATGCAGCAGGCTATACGATGGTCGGCATTATTATCGGTGCACTCAGCGTCGGCAGTTTGATGGCAGGCATAGATGATTCGACGTATGACGATACGGATATCAACGACTCCTCTGCTTACGATGAGGCCGCTGAGGATCACGATAATACAGATGCTACCGCACCGGATACCTCCGGCTCAATCACTGGTACGGATGTATACGATTACCTTGGCTATTGGACGGTAGACCGCTATAACAGCTATCTGGATGGTTATGTAGGCTTCAATCTGGAAAGCAACAATGACATTCTCTGCTTCTCTGCACAGGCTGTATGGAATCAGGGCGACCGTGTGACCACAATCGATACGGTTTCTCTTGATATGAATTATGACGGTACACAGGCCGGTGGTTATTACCAAGATGACCGTGGCAACGACGGCAATATTGTTCTGGATTTCGAGAATGGTGAGCTTTATCTGACTGTTACCTGTCGAAGCGGCGGAGACTGGGCGATGACGATGGAACACGAGCACTGTACGCTCGATCCCAACGGTGTGCAGGAGGAATATGCAGATCCCGACCTGCCGTCTTACTCCGAGTCCGGATATGACTATTATTCAGATGGACAAACCGTTTCGCGGGGGATCAATGATGTCAGCAGCGATTATATTGGCAGCAATCATCTATGGCCGACGGACACACTGACAATCACTAACAGCGATTTGAGCGTATTAACGCGCACTGAAGTTGCAGAAATCCGCAATGAAATCTTTGCGCGACATGGATATGTATTCTCATCTTCTCAATGGAGTGATTACTTCAGTACCGCAGACTGGTATTACCCGGATTCGTCGTTCTCCAATGATATGCTCAGCTCGACCGAAAAGCAGAATGTTGATACAATCACAGCTTATGAGAAAGCGCAGGGATGGAATCAGTGAAACGACTAATTTGTATGCTGCTTGCATTCCTGTGTATAGGCGGATGCCGTAATCGGCAAACGCTGACTGAGCTACAGCCGCAGAAACCGCAGCAATCGACAAAAATTGAAGTCGATAATGCGCCTTCGAATAATGTTCCCTCCGAAACAGAAGAGCCGGAACCTGTTCTGCCGCTTGCGGAGAAAATCATTTGCGTTGATCCCGGACATGAAGTGACCAGTCAGCGTGTGCAGGAGCCGATTTCGCCACACAGCAACGCGACCAAAGAAGCCTTTGTCGGCGGTGCTTCCGGCAGAAATCAAACCGAGGAACAGTTGAACCTTGCAGTCGGGCTGCGGCTGAAAGCCCTGCTCGAAGAACAGGGTGCAAAAGTTATCATGACACGAATGACCCACGAAAGCGATATGACCAGCTATAAACGTGCACAAATGGCGAACGAAAATCACTCTGATCTGTGTATCCGCATCCATGCGGACGGCTCGTCGGACGCTTCGGTGTACGGTATGTCCATGCTTGTTCCTTATGGCGATCAGCTGGCTTCGCAGGACATTGTGCAGCCTAGCCAAGCTGCGGGTGAATGTGTGTTGAACGCAGCGCTCGCCGCGACCGGTGCGAAAAACAATGGTATCGTACAACGTTCCGATTTAACCGGATTTAATTTTGCGGAAGTTCCAACGATTTTGATTGAAATGGGATTTTTAAGCAATCCCGATGAGGATGCGCGTATGGAAACGGAAGAGTACCGTGACAAACTGGCACAAGGCATTTGTAATGGCATTATAGATTACTTTGCAAGCGTTTCGGACAATCAGTGATCACAGATTTTCTTCAAAAAACTCCATAATCCCTGCTTTGAGCACTCTCCACTCCCGGCCGACCTTTACGGCCGGGAGTTCTTCGTTTGCGATCATCTTGCGGACCTGCTGGCGCGTTGTCTTGAGCAGGGCAGCAGTTTCTTTGACGGTCAGAATTTCGTCGTTCCTCATGCCCACGGGTCCTTCCTCGAATCAAACTGCGACGAAGTACGAGGCTGATTATACTGCTCCTTGTAGATGAAATTGTGCAGTTTGCGCACCAGAACCTTGCGGAAACCCCAGTTGCCGTACTGGTCCTCCTGAGGCTGAATGCTGTACTTGTCCGCGTAGTGTTTGAGCTCCTGCTTGCTGATTTCGAACAGTCGGCAGACCTCGTCGATGGTATAAAACTCTTTCATTCCGCGATAATCCAGATACTTCATAAAAATCATCCTTCTATATATAAGATTTGACAGCACAGATCACAGTTCACCGCAATTCATGCCATCTTATATTTATGTTAGTGATTTCATTTCAAAAATAACAATCGAAACCCATGCCAATTCCGTTGAAAAGGCATGGGTTTCGCAATTTACAGAACAAATTTCAATTCTTCGATCTCTGATTTATCCTTTAGTGTCGCAGGCTGAATGCCGAGCTCCTTGAACTGCTTGCGCACAGTACGGAGCTGGTTCTCAGTGAGTTTACTATTTTTCACAGCCTGTGTATAACTTTTGCAGTCGGACAGCTTTTCGACAAGCAGCCGCATATTTTCTCGTGTATCGGCACGTTTTACGGTCTCAATCTTCGCCATACAGTCCGAATACCGTACAAACGGCAGGTCTGCGTGCAGCATTTCCATATAAGAACGGATGGTGTCCTCGGACTCGTCCATGACAGTTTTCAGGATTTTCTTGTTGCTGCCCTTGACTTCATCGGACAGTCCGCGCTTGAACTTCGCGCCCGAGCGGGACACTTCAAATCGCAGCATTGGTGCATCGTAGTTCTCGAGCAAATCCTCCTCCATCAGCTGAAACGTCTTATCATAGACCGTCAATGTGGTCGTTTTGCAGTAAATCCGCCACGAATGTGCATTTTTTTTCTTATGATTGGAGAAAGTTTTATCGAATGTACACAGCTCGTATTTCTTCATATATGGACTGCGGCGAACGACGCGCAGCGCCTCGTCAACCCAGTCCTGCGAGTTGGGGAAGTAGTCCAGACAGCAGTCAATGCGCGAAAGTGTCAGCTGCTCAAACTCGCAGTTCAGACCGATTTTATGCAGCAGCTTGGTCATTTCCTTATCAAGCGATTTCAGCTGATTCTCTTTCGCTTGGAATACCTTCTTGGGCACATACTCTCCGTGCAGCAAAGTATGCGGATTGAGCCGAAAATGAATAAAAGATGCAAGATTTTTCTTTGTGTTGTTCTTGCTGCGCACCTGCTGGTACAGATAAAGCACCACGCCCTGATTGCAGTAAGAGGTGCAGATATACTTCGTCAGACCTTTCTCTGAATGATATGTCGTGTCTGGATAAAGACTGCCGAAATTCATACTTTTCAGATGCTGAAACACCTTGTTGAAGTCCTTCTTAGACACTCTGTGAAATAATTCGATCGTGTGGATACCATAGCGAGAGTCCATGATTATTCACCCTCCTTCGCAAAGCAGCCGATGACTGCATCGTGCAAATCGTCCGACGACTCGCAGATTGCATACAGCTCATTGACAGCTTCAACCGCACGATCATCTGTGTGCGAGATAATGTCGAGGTTCATCTGAAAATCAGCGTCATTCCAGAGCAGCAGCGCCTTTGCGCGTTTGCCGTCACGCCCGGCTCTGCCTGCCATCTGATAGAACGATGCTGCGCTGAACGGCAGCTGAGAGACGATAATTAGACGAATATCCGGGATATTTACGCCCATACCGAACGCAGAAGTTGCAATCATGATGTGTGCCTTGCCGGAACGAAAGCGCTGCTCCTGCTTTGCTCGGTCTGACAGTTTACTGTGGCAGATGGCAATCTCATCAGCCTCGATATCACAATCTTCAATTAAGTAATCGCGCATCTCTTCCACATCACAGACACGGGTGCAGTAGATAACGATTTTGCCCTTATCAGCATATTTTAGAATTGCTTTCTTGACTTTCCCATAACGAATTGCCTCCGTTTTCACGAACACTTTCCCCAGAGAAAGGTTAGATCGCTTGAGTTTGCCGATATGTACCGTCGGATTTTTCATACGCAGACTTTTCGTGATATATGGAATATCCTCCTGCATAACGGTTGCGCTGAACGCAGCAACAACAGGGGATGAGGGTAAATCCTTGATAAATTTACCGATATTGCGGTACATTGGACGAAATTCATTAGCCCATTCCGTCAGACAATGCACCTCATCCACAACGACCGTGTCTACTTTATTTTTCTGAATTGCCCTCCAAAGATGCGGATCATTCAGCCGTTCCGGTGCAACAAAGAGCGCCTGAAGTTTACCATGCTTTAATCTTTCGATAATATTGGCATTCTCCGCATTGCCGCTGTACAGGCAGCCCGCTCGGATTTTGCTGTCCTCGCAGCGCTGCACTAAGTCCCGCATCAATGCAACCGTCGGGAGAATACCAATCAGCAGATCGTTCGGGTACAGGGTGATCATCGAGAGAAAGCAGATTGACTTGCCTTCAGAGGTTCGAGCTAAGCCAAGTACATCTTTACCATTGAGTAAGTCTGTAATTACATCCTTCTGAAACGCTTTCAGCTTCGATATACCAAAGCTATTACATATCATCTTTTCCTGTTTGTTCGTCATCATTTTCACTCCTGAACATAGAATTCTCGTTCAAAACTGAAATTTAGAAATTTCGTCTGAACTGCCTTTATTCCATTGTTGAGAGCGTAATCAAATTATAATTTCACAGGAATAACATGATATATAATAATAGCGAAAGGCTTATCCCGGTACATGAGACAAGCCTTGGCTAATATTAAAATTGCGATTTAGTGAACAACCTGCATTTTGCGGTTCTCAAGCAGCGAGCAGCGGTCTGCGATGCCGTCCGTCACATACACCGTCCCGTTTTCGTCCATCAAAATCGCATCAAACTCGTCCGAATGCGCGCGCCAGTAATCCAGCGCATCGTCCACACCCATGATGAACAGCGAGGTCGAGAGACCGTCCGCGAGTGTGCCGTCATGACTGATGATGGTCGAAGAGATGACGCCGCTGTCGGCCGGATAGCCGGTGCGTGGATCGATGATGTGGTGATAGGTCGCGCCGTCCTCTTCAAAATAACGCTGATAGCCGCCCGAGGTGATGACGGCCTCGTCCTCGATCTCGATGACGGCGAAATTTTCCTCGCTGTTCTCTGGGTCTTGCACCGCGACGCGCCAGCGGCTGCCGTCTGACTTGAGGCCGAGCGCCTGCACGTTGCCGCCGAGCGAGATGATGCCGCTCGTGACGCCGTTTTCGCTGAATATCTGCATCATCCGGTCGGATGTGTAGCCCTTTGCGATACCGCCGAGGTCGACCTGCACATCATCCGGAATGGCCGCAGTGCTGCCGTCGAGCTGCACCTGCGTGTAATCAACGTGCGCGAGCAGGGTGGACAGCTCTGCCGGGGTGGGCACGCGGTAGTCCTGCGTCGTGAAGCCCCACGCTTGCATGACCGGCTCAATGGTGCAATCGAAAATGCCGTCAGTCGAGGCGGAGACCTCGAGCGCATCGGAAAGCAATGCGCGGGTGTCCTCGTGCAGCGCGGCGGTGTGGTCGCGGTTGAGCGCGTAAATGTCGCCGCTCTCGCTGCTGATGGAGAACAGCGCGTCCAGACGCTCGATCTCGCTCTTCGCCGCGTCGAGCGCCTCTCCGGCATGGTCTCCGTAGGCGGTCAGCGTCATGGCCGTGTCCATCGCGAACAGGTCGATCGACTGGGAGTCTGTGCCAGCGGACGAGACCGAGGGGGCGGAAGCCTGTCCGCAGCCGCCCAGAAAAACAAGCCCGAGCAGCAGCAGCGCCTTGATTTTTTTCTTCATAAACAAATATCCTCCGAAAGTTAGCGTTTGCTTACTATAAAATAGCATATCACGGCAAAAAAGACTTGTCAAGCTGCGAAATCTTGATAAACCGCGGTTCATCTCACGAAAAAGTGCGGTTGACAAATAAAAAACGCTGGTGTAGACTAAGGTCAGCTTATAATGTTAGCAAAAGCTAACCATAACATTTTTCCTCGGGTTGCAAAAACGCGCGAGGAAAAATGTTATTTTTCGACGTGATGGTTAGCTTTGTCTAACAAAAAGGAGGAACCGAAAAGTGAAGTGTAAAAACACCATTGCAATGGTGCTGGCAGGCGCGATGCTCCTGCCGAGCAATGCCTTTGCTGCCGACCTGAGCCAGTACAAGGATTTCCCGAACGACTGGTCCGCGAAGTCGCTCGAGCAGGCGATCGACAACGGCCTGCTGAACGGCTCGAACGGTATGATCGACGCGAAGGGTCTGCTGACCCGCGCACAGATGGCGGCGATCGTCTCCCGTTCCTTCGGCGCGGCTAAGACGGCGTCTTTGGACGACTACAGAGACGTACTGCCGAGCGCATGGTATTACAGCGATATGGGCAAGGCAGTCAAGATGGGCGCGTTCCAGGGCGCGAATGGCCTGCTGAACCCGGATGCACCGATCACCCGCGAGGAGGCGTTCACCGTTCTGGCGCGCGCCTTTGCGCTCGAGGGCGGCGGCAGCGCCACGCTGAAGGACTTTGTTGACGGCGGCACGGTATCCTCGTGGGCGTCCGAGAGCGTTGCGGCGCTGGTCGCAGGCGGCTATGTCAACGGCGCGAACGGAATGCTGAACCTGAAGAACAACATCACTCGCGCGGAATTCGCCAAGGTCATCACCGGCATGGCGGCATCCTATGTCGGCGCAGAGGGCGTCTCCGGCAAGACAGTCGAGGGCAACGTGATCGTCCGCGAGAGTGGCGCGTCGCTCTCCGGCATGACCATCAACGGCGACCTCATCATCGCGGACAGCGCGGACAAGGCGTCGCTGGATAACGTCAAAGTTACCGGCCGCATCGTCATCCGCGGCGGTGCGGACGCGGTCAGCATCAAGGATACCACGGCCGGAAAGGGCGTGCTGGTCAGCAGCCCGAACGGCGCGGCGGCAATCTCGGTATCGGGCGGCAGCGTCGGCACTGTGACCGCGAAGTCCGATCTGTCCCTGTCCGGCTCGGTAAGCAATGTTGCTGTTACCGATAAGGCTACCCTGACCGTCGAAAAGAACGCATCCGTCGGCACTGTCACCGTATCTGCGGCAGGCTCCAAGGTAACGGGCGACGGCAAGGTAACGAACGTACAGGCCAACGCGAACAATGTTACCGTCACCAGCAAGGGTGCCAAGGTAACAGCCGGCAGCGGCGTTTCCGGCGTCAAGGCGGGCGATAAGACGGTAGAGGCCGGAAAGACCGAGACCGTCGGTACTGCTTCGACTTCGAGCGGCGGCTCGTCGGGCGGCGGTTCGAGCTCGTCCAGCAGCGATTACAGCTATGTGCTGATGAATATCCCGTATGACGAGTTCTACAAGGCGGAGCTGAACGAAAATGCCGCAGCCGTTGACGCAGTTTCGTCGGCGACCAAGAATAAGATCCGCATCGGTACTCTGGCAGGCGGTTCGTATCATGTCAATCCCGACGGCTCGGATATTACCGGCGTTACCTATCCGGTTCGCGTAAAGACGAGCGACCTTTCCGGCCTCAAGAAGGTAACAGACAGCGACTCCGTAAGCATCACGGTTAAAAAAAGCGGCAAGGATGAAACCTCCACCTATACCGGCAGGGAAGCGCTGTTTGAAAGCGCAAGCTACTCCTACTACGCTCTGAGCTCCACCCCGTCTTACTACAAGGAAGCGACCCTGACCAACGGCAAGTGGTCGTTCGGCAAGGCGACCGGTGCGGCGTCCGAGGATACCGCAACCATTGCCAAATTCAAGACCTCCGGCCATCACGCCGACTACGAAATAAAGGTCGAAAGCGACAAAATCGAGAAGGGCCAGAAGGTTTACGCCGTTGTCCTGACCGACACGGACGGCAACAGCTACGGCCTGCGTCATGTTGTTGAAATCTGGCGCGCGACCGAGCTTGGCTTCGAGGCTGACTCTCCGATTGTCGGCAAGACCATCAAGACCATCACCTATTACACCGATAACGGCGTGATCAAGCTCAATCTGGCGCAGGAGCAGTATATTCCGTACATCGCAAAGGACGCAAAGGCAGAAGTTGCAAAGTCCGATGCAGACGCAAAGAGCACTACTCTGACTCTGACCGGCTTCCCGGAAGATTTTAAACAGGAAGTAAAAGTACCGGACGGCATGACCTATTCCGACGGCAAAATCACTTTCGGTTCCGCGCTGCCGGGTTCTTACACGGTAACAGTTTCGGATACCAAGAATAAGTATGCTCCTGTATCCACAACCTTTGTTCTGTCTACTGACACGGCTGTTGCTGGATACAATGACACCAGCAAATCTCTGGTTAAGGCAACCGATGCATCTGACACTGCATTTGCAAATTATCTGAAAAACATTACTTCTGTTAAGATTGGTGAAACGACCTATAATGTTTCTGGCAAAGATGCTGTAAAAATCATCAAGGATGATGGTTCGATTGATGAAAACGTCAAGGTAAATGGTGAAGCACTGTTCGCTGATGGTCAAAAGCGTACGCTCGTAATCTCCGCAACTGGCTATCCGGCACTTTCCGTAGAATACACCCCGACCTACACCTACACTTACGCCGCAGTTCCGTATAATGAATACTGGAAGGGCGAGAGTGTATATCTGGATGGTGATAACTGGACGGCCTCCTCGGATGAGACGGATTACGTATATCCGTATGTGACGGATAAGGAGACCAAAAAGGTTCTGGTATCCTACGATGAGAAGGACAAGGGCGCGTTTGACGCAACCTCCCGTGCAACGGCTCGTCACGGTATTCACCGCGGCAGCTATCAGCAGGTGCTGACGCTCCACACACAGGAAAATCAGGACTTTGAGGTAGCTTACTGGAATAACGGTACCAGTCTGGTGCTGAAGGATGGCACGGAAGCAACGTTTACTACGACCGCTCCGGCAACGAGCAGTGACTCGGTTGCAACGATTACCGTAAATGATCAGGAGTATCATATGACTGGTTCGACCATGACCGGCATCAAGTACGTACCGGTCAAGGTTAAGACTGCGGACTTTGAAGCATTCAAGACTGCATATGAAGTAACGGAGAACGGCGGTACGCTCACCGGCGGCTACACCGAGCGTATGCTGCTCGGCTACACCGACCTTGTTGCAGCGGTTGACGCAGATACCGAAGGACTGAAGGAAGTTACCAAGTCTGGCGATAACTTCTCGTTCGGCGCACGTCAGGACGGCACTGGCTCCGGCATCAAGGGCACTGCGCTCAAGAAGGTAGACGCAAGCAAGCTTAAGATTGAGGCACAGAACTTCAGCGGCGGCACTTACGGCGCCATGTTCCGCGTACATATCACCAACAAGAATACGGCGGATGCTTCCAGCGACGATAACGTTTATGGTCAGCTCGGCAGCCGCATGCAGTCCGTAACGTGGCAGTACTACGGTAATAGTGATACCGTTCAGGCAACCTACGGCACCAAGTTCGCAGCGGACATCTGGATGCACGGCTCTAACGGCATTCAGCTCGGTCTGACTGACTCTCTGCGCGCGAAGCTTCCGGAAGGCACGGACGGCACCGGCAAGTGGGTCGGCACCATCCATGCTCTGGGCTATGAGGACTTCACCTTCGAGGTAAATCTGGAAGCAAAGAATGTTCGCGACACCGGCAAGGACCCGATGACCGAAGAACAGAAGAACCAGCTGACCGCACTCAAGGATCAGGCTGGAGCGCTGCTGACGAAGTATGACGCAGCTACCGCTACGGATAACGAAAAGCTGCTGAAGGAGCACTACGATGAAGCAGTTGCGCTTCTTGAAAACGAGAACGCAACAACCTCTGCGGCAAAAGAGCTTTTGGACGAGCTGCCGGGCATGATTAAGGCGGTTAAGGAAGAACGCGATAATCAGTCGAATGTTGTAACCAAATCGGCAACTCTTGCAATGCTTCAGGATCAGAATGTTGTAGGCAGCGAGGAGGAGTACGACGGCAAGGATTATGAAATCACTGTAGAAGTAACTCTGTCTGATGGTAAGATTACCAATGTTTCTGCAACTTCTACAGCGTCGAGCACAAAGGATAAGAGTTACTTTGCATCTCTCGCTGAAAAAGCTTTCTACAACAACTTCAAGGACATTCTTGCAACCGACACTTCGGCGATCGATAAAATTGATGCAAGAACTGGCGCAACCTATTCGGCTGCGACGGTAAAGCAGGCCGTCAAGGACGCTCTCTCGAAATAGGAAAGTGAGCAGGCTCCCTCTGCGCCAGCCCTGAAAGCGGCAGACGCTCGGACGCAGCTGCTGTATGCAGCAACATCCCCGGCGGAACTTCATGTTTCGGCCGGGGATGGCTGTATCGTCCGGTATACCACCGATGGCAGCACCCCGAGTGTAGACGGGAACACTGCAAAAACCCTTGAAGGCACAACGCTGACCATCCGGCCGAACAGCAACGCAGACAGCTCCGTTACCGTCAAGGCCATCGCCGTCAAGGACGGCAAGGCTTCCGATGTCACCGAAAAGACCGTGCAGTTTGTCGCGATCCCCAGTCTGACCTCCGGCACGCGCACCTACATCAGCACAGTGACGGACGGCGGTGTGTTCGGCGGCCCGTATCAGGTCAGTGTGCGCGTAACAACTACCAACGGCAAGATCACCCGTGTGCAGGACAACGGCACCGAGGGCAGCATTGACGATGATTCCGACCATGCGTTCTGGTCCGGTTACGGCGTAATGAAATCCGACGGTATGCCCGCCAAGCTGCGCGGCAAGTCGCTGGAAAATGTACTGAACATGCAGACCGTACCGGATGACGATGCCCACAACGTAGACGCCGTTTCCGGCGCTACTGTCTGGTCGGATGCCATCCGTCATGCCACCATCGCGGCACTGCGCTCCGCGCCTGTCAGCGAAAGCGAATCTACCGTGCTCGCACCGACCCTCACGGCGCAGACCTGCGTTCCGAACGCAAGCTATAAGTATATCGATGTTGCCATGTCGGCCGACAAGGACTGTACCATCCGCTACACACTCAACGGTACCGACCCGACTGACGCCAGCACCGAAGCGGCTTCCATCGGCTGGTCTGGTGACATTGGCGTTCGTCTGAAACCCGATTTGACTAAATATCCGAACGGCCAGGTCATCGAAGTACGCGCTGTCGCCTTTGCCAAGGACGGCACTCACTCGGATGTGGTTCGGCAGTTCTATGTATTCGCCAATCCGCTCGGCAACGCGGCCTATACCGCGCAGTACAGCGGCATTTCCGCAACTGTTGGCGGCATTACTGCAACCGCTGTAACACAAAGTCCCAACAACGATGATAATTATTATATCACCTCCCTGACGCTCGATAAGGAACACAGCGAAACGTACGCAGGCTTTCTCCCCGAGCTGTTCAGCCGCATTTATCTCGCGCAGACCACCGAAGGCGTTAAGCCAATCGAGGGGCACGAGCAAGAGAGCCAAGCTGTCCTCTCAGCCGTGCAGGCGGCACTGAATCAGGCGCTGACGGCTTCCAAGCCGACGCTCACCGTCTCGCCGGAGAAAACCACCTATGCGAATGCGGATGAGGTAACGGTAACGCTTGATTGCCCGACCAACGGCGCGGAGATCTACTATACCGTCGACAACAGCACCACCATGACCGGTTCCACGCTCTCTGACCCGACCAGAATCGGCATAAAGTACGAAAATCCGCTCTCGGTGTCCATCAGGGACATTGCAGGCGGAACGCTGTACATCCGTGCGGCGGCGAAAAAGGACGGCAAATGGTCCGGTATCGTTCGCAAGGATCTGACGTTCGCCAAGGGCGTCAAGGAAAACGCCTTTGTGGTGGACGGGAAGAATTATCAGAGCTGGTCTGCGGCGTCTGCCGCCGTCAAGGAAGGCGGCACGATCGTGCTCAATGATGATGTGCAGCTGACCGAGGAGGACAAGCTCCCGGATGTCGCGTGCACCATCCGTTCGGCAGACGGCGAGACCAAATACAGGCTGAGCGGCTCTCCGATGACGATGAACGCCGATCTTACTCTGTCGAACATCACCTATGCGCTCGGAAATCTGTACGCGAACGGGCATGATCTCACGGTCTCGAACGATGTCGAGACTGCGTGGAGCTGGACAGGTTACAACCTGTATGCAGGCAGTACCGTGGACAGCACCGCTGCGGACACGCAGTGCATCAGCGTGCAGGCCGGGGATTTTGCGGTCATCGCCAGCGGCAGAGGCAGCACGACGCATAAGGCTGACGTGGACGTTGCCGTCGGCGGCAGCGCGGAGGTCGAGCTTGCGGGCGCGTACATGGGCGCGAAACTGGACGGCAATGTAACGTTCCATGTTGCAGACGGCGTCAAGCTGAATCAGTTCCTCGGCGAACAAAGCGGCGGCTCCATCACCGGAAACCTGACCCTCCAAATCAATGGCACACCAACGCTGAAAAGCTACAATCCCACATACAAGGCCAGCGTCAACAAGGGTTCGTTCGGCACGCTCGACCTGACCGGCGCAGACGCAGATTTCATCACCACAAACCGTGATAAATTCACCGGTTTTGCCACCACGGTTATGCCAACTGCATAATTTCTCACAAGTCCAAGGGCGCTCCAGCAGGAGCGCCCTTTACTTTTGCGCATTGTTCGCACGATGGTGCACAAATCAGAATATATCGGCTTCGGGTGCGTTGCCCAAAAATTCATCCACAGTATTCGCGATTGCATCCTGAAAGTCCTCATCTGCTAAAATGGGGTGCAGTTCAGAGTCCGGATGGCTTGTCTATTGTCTGTTCACTTTTGAAAACTTGATTATACGCCATCCAATAAATACCTGCGTTGAACCGCTGTCTATAGTTTCAAACTATGGACAATGACGAGTTTCTCGTATTTTACAAATGGGCCATCAGCCTTTATACTAATATCATAAAATAAACGAGCCACTGCTCATTGCATAGATCAGAAAGGACAACCCCCATGAAAAATCCCGCTCCTTATCGTTACGATATTGTCGGCAGCTTCCTGCGCACGAAGGCCATCCACGAAGCACGCAGCAGGTTTGAAGCCGGCGAAATTTCCGCTGAAGAACTGGCCAGGGTCGAAGATGCCGAGATCACCGGTCTGGTAAAGAAGGAAGAGAATGTCGGTCTGCATGCCGTTACCGACGGCGAGTATCGCCGTTCCTTCTGGCACATGGACTTCCTCTGGGGTCTGACCGGTACGCAGAAGGTCAAGTCTGAGCACTTCTCCGTCGCATTCAAGGGCTTCCAGCCGAAGGCTGAGACCGTAAAGATCGTGGACAAGCTGGATTTCCCGGACGATCATCCGTTCCTCAGGCACTTTGCGTTCCTGCAGAGCGTGGCCTCCGACCTCGTACAGCCCAAGCAGTGCATTCCGTCTCCGTCCATGCTGCACCTGATCTGCTGTGTTCGTTCGACCGACTACCAGCCAATCGAGCGCTACAGGGACGAGCAGGTCCTGCTGGACGATCTGGCAGCGGCTTACCAGAAGGCGGTAAAGGCGTTCTACGCTGCCGGCTGCCGTTATTTACAGCTCGATGATACCTCCTGGGGCGAATTCTGTTCGGCTGAGAAGCGCAAAGCATATGCAGAGCGCGGTATCGACGTAGATGAGGTCGGCCGCAAGTATGTTTACGTGCTCAACAAGATCCTCGAAGCAAAGCCGGAGGACATGGTTATCACCATGCACATCTGTCGCGGCAACTTCCGCTCGACCTGGTCGTCCACCGGTGGCTATGAGCCGGTAGCGGAAATCCTGTTCGGCCACTGCAACGTGGACGGCTTCTTCCTCGAGTACGACAGCGACCGTGCCGGCGGTTTCGAGCCGCTGCGCTACATCGGCAAGCAGAAGGTCGTTCTGGGTCTGGTAACCTCCAAGGATGCCAGACTGGAAAAGAAGGAAGACGTTATCGCGCGTATCCGTGAGGCTTCCAAATATGTGCCGCTCGAGCAGCTGGCGCTCAGCCCGCAGTGCGGCTTCGCTTCCACCGAGGAAGGCAATCTTGTCACCGATGAGGACCAGTGGAGCAAGCTGACGCTCGTTAAAGAGATTGCAGAAGAAGTCTGGGCCGATTAAACAGCAGGACAGTCTAAAAAGCAGGGAACACGGAAACCGGCAGGTCTCACCGCCGGTGTTTGGATAAGAAAAACATTTGCGCAGATACAATCCCCCTTGACGCCAGTCCGGCATCAAGGGGGATTGTCTGTTTTCTGTTTCTGTTCGTTCTAACGGGAATACCAGTGTATGGTTATGATAATAGCGGATTTTCTGCAAAACACAGCGCTCAGCGCGCCTGAAAATGTATGGGTCTAAATTCACATCTTCGGGCGCCATCGCAGCCCCCATATTATTGGCGTCCTTGACGCCGAGCTCGATCATCTTTCCGAACAGCACGTGGGTCATGCGGACGGAGGAGCCGCCTTCAGCGCCGAGCACGGCCGCGCCGGCCGCTGTCGCGGTCCATTGCGCAGTAGGGGTGCGCTGACCGCCGTAGGCGAGGGGAAATCGGTACTGCCGCTCTGCCGAGCAGAAATGCGAGGAGGCAGAGACGGCAAGGCGTGCGGCTGCGCCTGCCTCGACGAGCACGCCGCCGAGCGCAAGTCCCTGCGCCATGGTCGAGCACGCGCCGTACTGACCGAGGTAGGGGACATCCGAGTGCATGGAGGCGAGAAATGAGCCGATGCACTGGTTGAGCAGGTCTCCGGCGAGGATCAGGTCGAGGTCGCAGTGCCGCAGACTGCCCTTGCGCAGCGCGAGGTCGATGGCGGTGCGCTGAAGCTCACTTTCCGCAAGCTCCCACGACTTCTGTCCCATGCGGTCGTTCCGCGTGACGAAGTCAAAACGGCTGCCGAGCGGGCCCTCGCCCTCCTTTTTGCCGACTGCGGCGGCGTGCGACAGCAGATACGGGCGGTTTTCGAGCGTGAGCGTGCGTTTTCCGGCGTGTGTGATCATCCGGCGCCGCCTCCCTTCAGCACGAGCAGCACAAGGCCGTAGAGGACGCTCGCGGTGATGCCGTAGACGAGAACCGGCCCGGCGATGACGAACAGCTTTGCGCCGAGACCGAGGATGAGTCCCTCGCTTTTGTACTCGATGGCAGGCGAGACGATGGCGTTCGCGAAGCCGGTGATGGGGACGATCGTGCCGGCGCCGGCGTGTTTTGCGAGCTTGTCGTACAGGTGCAGACAGGTCAGCAGCGCGCCGAGGAACACCATGGTGATGGCGGTCGCGGCGGCGGTGCCGTCGGTATCCAGACCGCGCGACAGCCAGAACATGCGCACGCCCTCGCCGACCGTGCAGATCGCGCCGCCGAACACAAACGCCAGCAGGCAGTCTCGTGCGAGCGGCGACGGCGGACTTTTCCGCGCCAGCAGCGCCGCATATTTTCGTTTATCCGGTTGCATAACGTTCCCTCCCAGAGGTTTTTGAATGTATTTTTTGCAGGGAAAGCTAAATTATGCAATATACATCGCAGACAGCTCGTTTAAGACAGTCGCGCGTCAGCGCGCGTTAAAACATTTGCGGAGCAAATAAAAAAACCGGGGACATGTGCCTCGGTTTTTTTACACTAAGAGGGAGAAAGTTTCCGTATGGGAACTCTCGGACGACTCGTGTTCTGCGAAGTCAGAACACATCTTGTCGGAAAAACGCAGTTTTTCGACAGGAAGAATTAAATGCTGAACACGCCGAAGATCTTGCTTGCGAGCTCGGAAGCAAGGATAGCGACCAGCAGGATCGGCGCGATCCAGCGGATCATGACGCGGTGCAGCTTTTCGCGGTGGAACGAGCCTGCGCCCGACTTGACCTCGTCTGCGACGACCCTGGTGCCGACGACATGGCCGATCAGCACGCAGGTCAGCACGGCAACGATAGGCATGAGCACCGAGTTCGAGATAAAGTCGAAGAAATCAAGGAACTGCATGCCGATGATCGTGACGCTTTCCCACGGACCGTAGCCGAGGCAGGACAGCATGCCGACGACCAGACAGATCGCAATGATGATGAGCGTTGCCGGGATGCGCTTGAGCTTGAACTTGTCCATGATGACCGACGCGAGCGTCTCCATCAGCGCGATGGAGGAGGTCAGCGCCGCGAACAGGACGAGCAGGAAGAACACCGCGCCGATGACCGTGCCGAACTTCATCGAATCGAATACCATCGGCAGCGAGATGAACATCAGGCTCGGGCCGCTGTTGACCTGAGACGGGTCGCCGCCGTTGAATGCGATGACCGCCGGAATGATCATCAGACCGGCGAAGAACGCGAACAGCGTGTCAAAGATCTCGATCTGCGTGACCGAATGCTCGAGCAGGTTTTCCTTCGGCATATACGAGCCGTAGGTGATCGTGATGCCCATCGCGAGCGACATGGAGTAGAACATCTGGCCGCACGCGCCGAGCACGGTAGAGGCCGAGAACTGCGAGAAATCCGGCATCAGATAGTACTTGACGCCTGCCAGAGCGCCCGGGATGGTCAGCGAATAGAGCGCGATGACGACGATCAGAACGGCGAGCACCGGCATCATGAGGCGGCTTGCATTCTCGATGCCCTTCTGCACGCCGAAGATGACGACGAGACCGGTGATGAGTACAAAAAGCACGAACCACGGGGTCGGGCCGCTGAAGTTCAGAATGGTCGCCGGGAGCGAACCGGCGTCGAAGCCGATGAAGCGGCTGAAAAAGCCGCCGTTGTCCGCTGCCTCGAGCGCGCCGCCCGAAATGAACGTCCACAGGTACTTCATGACCCAGCCGCCGATGACGCAGTAATACGGGGTGATGATGAGCGGGACAAAGGCTGCGATCCAGCCGAGAAAGTTAAAGCGCTTGTCGAGCGCGCCGTAGGCGCCGATGCACGACAGCTTGGTCTTGCGGCCAATCGCGAACTCGGTGATCATCAGCGAAAAGCCGAAGGTCACGACCAAAATCAGATACACGAGCAGAAAGATACCGCCGCCGTAACGCGCCGCCAGATACGGGAAGCGCCAGAGATTGCCCAGACCGACAGCCGATCCCGACGCCGCCAGAACAAAGCCGACGCGGCTGGAGAAACTGCTTCTCTCTTGTTTTTCCATAGTTTGTTATCCTCTCCTGATATACTTCTCTATTTTTGGCCGGATTTCCGGCCTGTGCACGGCAGGGGATGCTCCCGCCGCGGAAATCGCACCGGCTGCGCGGTGCAACAGAAAAGCGGCGCATGTCCGAATCTCGTGCGTCGCCGTAAAAATTATTTTTATTATATCACATTATTCCGCAAAAACCAACACCTGAAATAAAAAAGACAGGAAAAATCCGAAAACCCATAGAAAAATAAAGCGCGCGTTGCGGACAGGGATGCTTTGTGCTATAATCACAGCATTGAAAACGATTTGTCTGTTATAAGGAGTGTGCATGGATATGAAAACTTACCGTTTCGGCGTTCTCGGAGCAGGCAGCATGGGCAAGACCATCGCCGCCGGTGCGGTACGGGCCGGTCTGTTCCGTCCGGACGAGGTGCTGCTGTTCAACCGCAGCGAGGAAAAGCGTGCGGCGAACAGGGCGGAGGGCTACGCCGTGACCGGCGACTTCACCGAGGTCTACACCGCGTGCGATACTGTGCTGCTGTCGGTCAAGCCGCAGAACTTTGCCGAGGTGCTGCCGCAGCTCGCCGCATGCAAGTGCGACAAGCCGCTCGTGCTGTCGATCGCCGCAGGCATTTCGTTTGCGAAGATCGAGGCGGCGCTCGGCGCAGATACCCCGATCATCCGCGCGATGCCGAATACGCCGCTCATGCTCGGCGTGGGCGCGACGCAGCTGGTCAGGAACGCCGCCGCGAGCGAAAAGCAGCTCGCCGCCGTGCGCAGCCTGTTCGACGAGATGGGCGTGACGACGGTATTTGATAAGGAAGACATGATAAACGAGGCGATCCCGTATGCAGGCTCCGCACCGGCCTATATCTACGCCTATGCGGACGCGATGGTGCAGAGCGCGAAAAAGCACGGCATCGACGAACAGGATGCGCTTCAGATGTTCTGCCAGACCATGATCGGCGCGGCGAAGATGCTCATGCAGGGCGAAAAGACCCCGGCGGAGCTGATCCGCGCAGTCTGCTCGCCCGGCGGCACGACGCTCGCCGGCATGCAGGTGCTCGAGGAGCGCGACCTGTACGGCATGGTCGCGGAGGCCTGCGATAAGTGCACCGCGCGCGCCTACGAGCTCGGCAAATAAAAAATTTCGATTTTTCGAAAAACAGGTTGACAAATGCCTTTTTATCGGTTATACTAAATGAGCTTGGTCAAAGACAGCTGGCAGCCGCAAGGTTTTAAATGGCGTTTTCGCCGCCCGCCGAGGTCAACATGGAAATGTATATTGCATCGTTACGATGTTTTCTGTGTACCCTCCTGTGTCTTTGCGCCGGGAGGGTACTTTTATTTCATAGGAGGTGAAAATGATGCCGAATGCAAAGGTTCTGGAAGAGAAGAAGGCCGTAGTTGCGTCCCTGGTTGAGAAGATCAAGAATTCTCCCGCTGGCGTACTGGTCGATTACAAGGGCATCAACGTTGAGGATGATACCAAGCTCCGCAAGCAGCTTCGTGAAGCTGGCGTTGAGTATGCTGTCATCAAGAATACCCTGATCCGCTTTGCAGCGAAGGAGCTGGGCTTTGACTGGGACGAAAACCTGCACGGTACTACCGCGCTGGCTATCTCCACCACTGACGACGTTGTCGCACCCGCTAAGATCCTCGCTGATTTTGCGAAGACCCATGAGAACTTCAACCTCAAGGCTGGTTACCTGGAAGGCAAGGTAATCGGTGAGGACGAGGTCAAGAAGCTTGCAGCTATGCCGAGCAAGGAAGTCCTTATCGCTCAGGTTCTGTACAGCTTCAACTTCCCCATTATGCAGCTTGCTATTGCTTGCGATGCTATCGTTAAGAAGGCAGAGGGTAATGAGGAGATGAAGGTTGCCGAGCTGGTAGCCCCGAAGGAAGCTGCTGCTGAAGAAGCTGCGGAGTAATTCCTGTCCCCAAAGCTGTCAAACAGGACAGCAAAACACATTAAATTTTAAAAATAACTTAAATGGAGGTTTATCCCATGACTGTTGCTGAGATTATGGAAGCTGTAAAAGAGCTCAAGGTTATGGAGCTCTCTGAGCTGGTAAAGGCTCTCGAGGAAGAATTCGGCGTATCCGCTACGCCCGTTGCTGTTGCTGGTGGCGCTGCTGCTGGTGACGGTGCTGCTGCTGCTGAGGCTAAGACCGACTTCGACGTCGTTCTGGTTGACGCTGGCTCCTCTAAGATCGGTGTTATCAAGGTTGTCCGCGAGATCACCGGCCTGGGCCTGAAGGAAGCTAAGGAGAAGGTTGACACCGCTCCGCAGACCATCAAGGAGGCTGCTCCGGAGGCTGAGGCTAACGAGATCAAGGAGAAGCTCGAGGCTGCAGGCGCTAAGGTTGAGCTCAAGTAATTTGAGTTTTATCGCTTGAATTTTAAGAGACGCAGAGTTTATGCTCTGCGTCTCTTTTTTTTATCCTGTCGCGAAACCACGGTTTCGCCGACAAGATGTGTTCTGACAGCGCGTTGCGCCGCAGAACACGGACGTCCGAAAGTTCCCATGCGGAAACTTTCTCCCTCTATAAGTATAAAAACCGAGGTACACGCCCTCGGTTTTTATCAATTTGCAAGCAAATTGTATTTCATGCGCGCTGCCGCGCGGAAGCTGAAATACTGCTTTCGTGTTATGAAATTTTTACTCTTTTTTCGGGCGCGGGGTGATGCTGCAAATGCGGTGCCAGAGGGGCGTCACGCGGCAGATAATGTAGACGATGAGTGCACCGGCGAGGTTGAGGATGAGGTCGTCGATGTCGCACGAGCCGGTGCCCGTGTAGACCTGCGCGACCTCGACCGCCGTGATGGCGAGCGTCAGTGTCGCGGTGAAGAAGAAGATGCTCCGCTGCCAGCGGAATACGGCGGGCAGGAACACGCCCATCGGCGCGAACGCGATGAGGTTTCCGGCGAGATTGAGAATGACCAGCCGCAGCGAGATATTCCCGTAGCCGTAGGCCAGCAGGTAGTTCTTGATGGTGCGCAGCGGTTCAAGGTTGATCGCCTCGAGCGTTGCGTGCGTCGTAAAGCCGCGGCCGAAGGCGTTGTCGAAGAACAGCACATTTGCGAGCACCCACATATAATAATAGAGCAGCAGCTGCATATACAGCCGTCTGCGGCGCTGCCGCTGCGCCTCCGGGATGCCGCAGAACAGCGCAATGCGCAGCAGGACCGCAAACGCCGCCGCGAACGCGAACTTCTTTTCCGGACCGACAACGAGGTTCGGCGCAAGCTCGTAGAACAGGTTGAAGCACAGCAGCGCCGCCGTGAGCAGCGTCGCTGCGCCGCGAAGTAAGGTTTTCAAAAGGACAGTCTCTCCTTTTGCTGTCAGAGATTTTCTGCCTCGCGCAGCCACAGCGCGGAGACTGCGTCAGACGGCATTCTCCAGTCGCCGCGCGGCGAGAGCGTGACCGTGCCGACCTTGGGGCCGTCGGGCAGGCAGGAGCGCTTGAACTGCTGCGTGAAGAAGCGGCGCACGAAGGTCGTCAGCCATTTTTTGATGGTCGCGTCATCGTACACGCCGGCGAAGGTTTTCCTTGCGGCGCGGTAGATCTTGCGCGGCGGATAGCCGAAGCGCAGCATGTAGTACAGGAAAAAGTCGTGCAGCTCGTAGGGGCCGACCAGATCTTCGGTCTTCTGGCTGATCTCGCCGTCCTTGGGGGGCAGCAGCTCGGGCGAGACTGGCGTGTCGAGTACGTCGCGCAGTACATCGGACAGCTCGCCCTGCACGCGGTCAGCCTCATAGGCGACGAGATAGCGCACGAGCGTCTTGGGGATCGAGCCGTTGACGCCGTACATGCTCATGTGGTCGCCGTTGTAGGTCGCCCAGCCGAGCGCAAGCTCGGAGAGGTCGCCCGTGCCGACGACCATGCCGCCGGTCTTGTTGGCAAGGTTCATCAGAACGAGGGTGCGCATGCGCGCCTGACCGTTCTCGAAGGTGACGGACAGGTCATCCTTGGACTGGCCGATGTCCTCAAAATGCTGGTCGACAGCCGCCTTGATGTCCACGGTTTTGAGTGTCACGCCGTAGGCCTCCGCCAGTTTCTCGGCGTTGCCCTTGGTGCGCGCGGTCGTGCCGAAGCACGGCATCGTGACCGCGAGGATGCCCTTGCGGTCGAGCGAGAGCATATCAAATGCGTGGACGAGGACGATGAGGGCGAGGGTGGAGTCCAGACCGCCCGACAGGCCGACGACCGCCGTTTTTGCGTGCGTGTGGCGCAGACGGGTCGCCAGACCGGTCGCCTGAAGCGTCAGGATCTCCTCGCAGCGCTCGTCGCGCAGCGCCTTGTTTGCCGGAACGAACGGGGTACGCGGGAACGTGCGGTCAGCAAGGTCGTTCTCTGCCGGCGCGAGCGAGAACGAGAATACACCGCCCTCGACCGCTTCAAAGGTATTCATGCGCTGACGCTCATGCGCGAGGCGCTGAAGGTCAATATCCGCATAAATGATGCCCTGCGAGAACATTTTGCTCTCGGCCAGCAGTGCGCCGTTCTCGGCAATGAGGTCGTGACCGGCGAAGACAAGGTCCTGCGTGGACTCGCCGAAGCCGGCGTCCGCATACAGGTAGGCGCACAGCAGGCGGCCGGACTGCTGACGCACGAGGTCGCGGCGGTAGCCCGCCTTGCCGATGATCTCATCCGACGCGGACAGGTTGACGATGATGTGCGCGCCCATCTGCGCCAGCGCAGTGGACGGCGGATTCAGCACCCAGAGATCCTCGCAGATCTCTACGCCGAAGGTGAACAGCGGCTGCTCATCGCACTGAAAAATGGTATCGGTGACGAGCGGAACCCAGCACGGCTCGCCGTCCGCGGCCTTGATCAGCACATTTTCCATACCGCTGAGCGTGTCGGCAGAGACAAAATGGCGCTGCTCGTAGAACTCCGAGTAGTTCGGAATGTACGTTTTCGGGACGAACGCCAGTACATCGCCTGCGTTCACGACAGCCGCGACGTTGTACAGCTTGCCCTTGACGCGCAGCGGCAGACCGACGACGATGACGGCGGCAATCTCTTCGCTTTCGCGGCGGACGGTTTCGAGCGCCTTCAGCGCGCCCTCGAGCAACGTTTCCTGCAAAAACAGGTCGCCGCAGGTGTAGCCGGTCAGGCACAGCTCGGGGAAGGTGATGAGCTTCGCGCCCCTGGCGGCAGCCTGCTTCGCCTGATTTACGATCTCTGCAGCGTTATATTCGCAGTCCGCAACGTGAAGATCGGGCGTCGCGGCGGCGATTTTGATAAATCCATCTCGCATATTCGGATTTCCTCCAGATGTTCAGATAGTACCAGTATACCCTTTTTTGGTCTGTGATGCAAGAGACTGTCGCGAAACTAACGCGCTGCTAGCGCAAAGATGGATATTACCGACAAAAAAATCCTCCATCTTTCGATGGAGGATAAAGCGTTTTTCGACAGTTACAGCGTGGGCAGATCCTTGCGCCATGCACCGGTCTTGTAGAAGAACACGGACAGACCCGAGCCGAGGAACCAGCCGATCGGCCAGCTCATCCAGATGCCGTGCTCGTTGCCGATGACGTAGAACAGGGCGATGGACAGGACAACGCGCAGGATAAGGTCGGAGAACGTCGTTATCATGAACGGACGCATCGCGCCTGCGCCGCGCAGCACGCTGTCGCAGACGAATTTGATGCAGACGACGACGTAGAACGGCACGACGGTGAACAGATAGCCGCGGGCGACATCAACAACCCCCGATGCACTGCCGGCAGGCAGGAACAGGCTGATGATACGGTTTGCGAGCGGCAGATAGATCATCATGAACACGATGCCGAGACCGACCGAGAACGTTCCGCCGGCCTTGAGGCCGGGGCCGACACGGTCGAGCTTGCGCGCGCCGATGTTCTGTGCGACGTAGCTCGACAGACCGGACGCAAACGACATGCAGCAGGTCAGCGCAAACATATTGATGCGGTTTGCGACCGAGAAACCGGCGATGACGGTCGGGCCGCACAGGTTGACGTAATACTGAATGATGAGATTGCCGACCGAGACGAAGCTCTGCTGCGCGATGGAGGGGATGGCGTAGTTGGTCAGACGGCGCAGCATTTCGGGTGCGAACAGGATGAAATGATGGCCGGTGTCAAAGGTGCGCACGCGGCGCATGAGCAGGAAGAAGGCGAACACGCCCGATGCGCCCTGCGCGATAAAGGTCGCCCATGCAACGCCTGCAACGCCCCAGTGCAGCATGGCAACGAATACGACGTCGAGGATGACGTTGCCGACCGAGGACAGGATGAGCAGGAACAGCGGCGTCCGGCTGTCGCCCATGGCGTTGAAAATGCCGGTGCACACGTTGTAGATGAACAGGAACAGCAGACCGAACACATAGACGCGCAGATAGAGCGAGGCGTCCGCGAAAATATCCGCCGAGGTGTTGAGTGCACTCATCAGACCGTTGGTGCAGACCGCGCCGAACAGCGTCAGCAGCAGCGAGACGACGGTCGTGGTGATCAGGGCGGTCGAGATCGCGGTCTTCATGCGCAGGTAGCGCTTCGCGCCGAACAGCTGCGAGACGAGGACGGAGGTGCCGATGTTGATGCCTGTCGCAACAGCAACGAACAGCTGCGTGATCGGATAACTTGCGCCGACGGCGGCGAGCGCAAGCTCACCGGCCTGTGCCGACTCCGCAAAACGGCCGACGATCATGGAGTCCGCCATCTGGTACAGCTGCTGGAATGCAACGCTCAGCAGGAGCGGCATGGAAAACCAGAACAGCTTTTTCGATGGACTGCCTTCGGTCAAATCAGTGATCAAAATGGGATGCCTTCTTTCGCTTTTTCAGACAACAGGCTCCCTCCTGTGACAGGAGAGAGCCGTTTGGGTTTGTTGTGCAGCCAAAAGCCGCAGACTTTTTTAGTTCGCCGCCTTTTTGTGCTTGGCGGAGATGACGAAGATGGTGAGCGCGAGCAGGACCAGACCGACAATGAGAGCGATCACGCCGCTGCCGGTGACGCCGCCGACAAGGAAGCCGACGAAGCTCATCGCCGCAACGAGCAGCGCATAGGGAAGCTGCGTGGAAACGTGGTCGATGTGGTGGCACTGTGCGCCTGCGGACGCCAGAATCGTGGTATCCGAGATCGGAGAGATGTGGTCGCCGCAGACCGCGCCGGACAGGCAGGCCGCAACGGTCATGACGAGCATGGTGGTCGCGCTGTCGCCGAATACCGCGACGGCGATCGGGATAAGGATGCCGAACGTACCCCAGCTCGTGCCGGTCGCGAACGCGAGACCGAGCGCGATGAGGAAGAAGATCGCCGGCATCAGCATGGAGATAACCGAGTCCGCGCTGACGATAGAGGAAACGAAGCCGCCGATGTTGAGGTAGTCAGCCGAGCATACGCCGGACAGCGTCCACGCGAGCGTCAGGATCAGGATGGCCGGCACCATGGACTTGAAGCCCTCGGTGAACGCCTCGCAGAACTGGCCGAAGGACAGGACCTTGCGCGGAATGTACAGCAGGAAGGTGAATATGAGCGTGAAGAACGAGCCGAGGACCAGAGCGGTCGAGGACGAGCAGTCCGCGAAAGCGTCGATGATGTTCGCGCCCTCGAGAATGCCGCCGGTGTACAGCATCGCGCCGATGCAAAGCACGATCAGCACCGCGATCGGGAGGATAAGGTCGTAGACCTTGCCTGCGCCGCCGACAACGTAGTTCTCCTCGAGCTGAGACAGGTCGTCGTCCTTGTGCTCGCGCTCATACTTGCCCATAGCGGAAAAATCGAAGTCCGCCGCCATCAGCCAGATGAGGAACAGCAGCGTCAGAATGGCGTACAGGTTCATCGGGATGGTCTTCATGAACAGCGAGAAGCCGTCCATCGTGCTCGACTCAGGCAGGGAGGAGCCGACCGCCGCCGCCCACGAGGAGATCGGGGCGATGATGCAGACCGGAGCCGCCGTTGCGTCGATGATGTAGGCGAGCTTTGCGCGCGTGATGCTGTATTTGTCGGTGACAGGACGCATGACCGTGCCAACGGTCAGACAGTTGAAATAGTCGTCGACAAAGATGAAGATGCCGAGAAAGGACGTTGCGAAGGAGGCGCCGCGGCGAGATTTGATAGTCTTGACCGCCCATTCGCCGTAGGCGCGCGACGCGCCCGATTTTGTGACGAGCGACACCAGAATGCCGAGCAGCACCAGAAAGATGCAGATGTTGATGTTGTCGCCGAGTTTGCCGCCCATGATCTCGAAGGTCGTTTCGACCGCATGGAGCGGATTGAAGCCGGTATACAGCAGTGCGCCTGCCAGAATACCGATCAGCAGTGAGGAGTAGACCTCTTTGGTGATGAGCGCCAGCGCGATCGCGATGATCGGAGGCAGAAGCGTCCATACAGTTGCCGTGATATCCATATTTATTTTCCCCCAGTTATGCAGGATTGGATTTTTGAGCCTGCAATTATATACTATTTTATCTGGTATTCGCTGGCTTGACAAGACCCCGATGCAGTTTTTCTTGATAAAATGATAAATTTGTGCAAAAGGGCAAGAAAGGCCGCGTCAAAACGAAAAAAAGACCGCATTTTTGCGGTCTTTTTACAGGACGCAGATGGGCTTTAGGCGAGCGCGGGAGCGGTCTCCTCGACCTGCTCGTAAACGATGCTGATGATGGAGAGCACGACGGTTGCAGTCGCGCGGCAGATATGCACCAGATCGTCGTCAATGCCGTGATGGCGGCCCGCAGCGCGGTAAGCGTCGTGCATATCGGTGATGCGGTTCAGCAGAGCATCCACGCTCGTCGGCGGGATGATCGGGCTGACCCACTGCTCGAACTTCGCCTCGGTCATGCGGCGGCGGATCACGAACGCGACACGCTTTTCGTAGACATAGTGCGCGAACAGGTTGTGCGTGTAGATGTCATCGTTGTGCGGATAGGTAAAGAAATCGGTCATGTAGTGGCAGATCTCGCCGAGATCGACCGACAGCTCGCGGCCGTTCGTGGGAGCGATCGTGTACTTTTCCGCAAAAGCGCGGATTTTATCCATTACTTCGTCCATCATGATCGACGGATTGTGGCGCTTGGTAAGGTAGGTGCCGGTGAGGTCGGGCTTCAAATTACCGTAGACGAAGCCGCTCGGGTCAAAGGTTACGCCGCAAGTCTGCTCGACATAATCCATAAGCAGATTTGCGACACGAATATGAGATACGGAATCCATCAACAATCCTCCAGACGGAACGGTTCCTAAGGCGAATGCCTTAACAAATTCTTAACGCGCAGTGCGTGTACAGACTTGAACTTTACAACAGGAACAGTATAGCATAAAAAAGCTATCCTGTCCCGATTTTTCTGAAATTGTAACACAAAAAACACAAAAGATTCACAATTTACACGAATCACACAAACGAAAACGTTTTCGTTTGGTTATCTTGCACGGAAGGATTCGCTGCGGAACTTGACCTTGCCCTCGAGCGCCTGCCGCAGGCGCTGACACATCGCGTCGCGGTCGCGGTTGAGCGTGCCGGCGAGGTTGACGTAGTTGGAGGCGTGGTTTGCGCGGAAAATGCTGCCCTCGGAGTCGATATGCTCGAGAAGGATGAGCGTTTCGTGCGCGATCTCGATCGGGTTCATCAGATAGAAGCGGCCTTCCTGCCAGTCGCGCATGAGCGGCGTCGGCAGCTCGAACAGCAGCGTCAGCAGGCCGATGTACTCCGGCTTCATGCGGGAGAGCGCCTCGGCGGTCTTGACGGCGTGCTCCTCGGAGAGCTCGAGCGAGCCGAGACCGGCGATGCAGGTGACAGACAGCTTCATGCCGGCCTCCTTGACCATCAGACCGGCGTGGACGATCTCGTCGGCGGTCTCGCCCTTGTTGACGCGGCGCAGCACCTCATCCGAGCCGGATTCCAGACCCAGATAGATCATCTCGAGGCCGAGCTCGTGCAGCAGGTTAAGATCCTCCTGCTTTTTGCACAGGATGGACGCCGGGGAGCCGTAGCTCGTGACGCGCTCGCACTCGGGGAACAGCTTTTTGATATAGCGCAGGATCTCCGCCATATGCTCGGGGCGGCACATCAGCGCGTCGCCGTCGGCAAGGAAAATGCGGTCGACGCGGCGGTACATGCGGCGCGCCTCGTCGAAATCCGCCTTGACGTCCTCGAGCTTGCGCACGCGGAAACGCTTTTCCTTGTACATATCGCAGAACGTGCATTTATTGTGGCTGCATCCGATCGTGACCTGAACGATCAGGCTGTACGCCTCGGAAGGCGGACGGAATACGCGGCCCTCATATTCAAACATAGTGTTTCCTCCTGAAATAAAACGGGCAGAGCGTACTCTGCCCGTCTGCGTTTATGTCTCAGTCCTCGAGACCGGCGGTTTCCGGCTCGTCGTCATCTTCGTCCGTTTCCTCGTCGCCGTCCACGATTTCGATTTCGATGTCCGGCTTGCCGTCAGATTCCTCCTCCGGCGGCTCTGCCGGTGTTTCGGCGGCTGCGGCGTCGTTCTTCGCCGCGGCATAGGTCTCAGGCGCCGGGCATTCCTCCGCGCAGGCGCAGGAAGCACAGTCGGACTCGCTGCGCATCATTTCCTCCAGCTCGTCCATGGCCTTGAGCTCGGCCTCATGATAAACCTCTTCTTCACGCTTCTTCTGAAGCAAAACCAGAGCAGCCGTTGCACCAGCGGCACAGGCCAGACTGGTCAGCAGCAGACCCGCTTTCAGCTTGGTAGAATTTTTCACGGTATCCACTTCCTCTCAAAGGTGATGCGGCGCGGCGTCGCGCAGCGCGCGAAAAACGTTCACAGCCGCCCTGTTATTATATCCGAATGGTATATATATTTAATTTACCATATCGTGCGGTGAAAGTCAATCACTCGAAAAGAGGAACGCGAGGAAAGTTCTGTCACAAAAGCGCCGAAAAGCAAAAGGGACGGCCGAAGCCGTCCCCGAAAAACGTGTTTACTTTGCCTTTACTGCGCCGTCCTTGATGAGGTCCCAGTTCTTTTTGAGGTAATCATAGCCGGAGTAGATGGTGACGAGCGTTACCACCCAGCCGACGATGGTCAGGATGAGGTCGGCGCCATCCGTGCGAATAGCAAAAATCGTGCTGAAGGAGGTGTTAGGCTGGCTTGCCAGCGCGCCGAAAATGATATAGTGCAGGTAAATGACGATGATGCCGCCGATCTGCACGCAGGTCTTGACCTTGCCGGTCCAGGTCGCCGCCATGACAACGCCCTTGTTGGCCGCGACGACGCGCAGCGAGGTGATGATCAGCTCGCGCGCGAGAATGACGCATACCATCCAGCCGGCCATGGCCTTCTGCTCCACGAACAGGATGAGCGCGGATGCGACGAGCAGCTTATCCGCAAGCGGATCGACGAACTTGCCGAAATCCGTCACCTGATTGTACTTTCGGGCGACGTAGCCGTCCAGAAAGTCGGTAAACGACGCGACGCAGAACAGCACGAGCGCGATGACCGTGCTGGTCGGGAACACGACGTGATACCGGAGCTCGTCGATGATCCGCATGGGCTGCGCCGCAAAATAGATGAAAAACGGGATCATCGCGATACGGGTGAGCGTGATTTTGTTAGCGGTAGTCATATGTTATGCCTCCTTCTGGCGGACGCCGAGCAGGTCGGGGCCAAGGCTCTCGGTGATGAGAACGGAAACGAATTCACCTTCGCCGGGCTCGGTGTCCATCGCGTCGAAGTAAACGTGGCCGTCTACCTCGACCGAGTCCGCGTAGGTGCGGCCGTACCACAGCTGCTGCTCATCGTCGAAGCCCTCGACGAGCACCTGCATGACCTCGCCGTGACGCGAGGTGTTATAGTCGTCGAGTACGCCGGACTGAAGCTCCTCGACGATGAGACGGCGGTTCTGCTTGGTCTCGGCGTCGATCTGGTCGGGCATTTCAGCGGCCTCCGTGCCCTCCTCGGGCGAATACTCGAATACGCCGACGCGCTCGATGGCGGCATTCTGGAGGAACTCGCACAGCTCAGCGAATTCATCATCGGTCTCGCCGGGCAGGCCGACGATCAGGCTCGTGCGCAGCACGAGACCCGGGATGCGGCGGCGCATATCCTCGATGAGCGCGGTAAACTCCGCGCCGTCGCCCGGACGGTGCATCGCGCGCAGGATGCGCTTAGAAACGTGCTGGAGCGGAATATCGAGGTATTTTACGATCTTCGGCTCCTCAGCGATGACGTCGATGAGCTCGTCGGTGATCTGGTCGGGGTAGAGGTAGTGCAGGCGGATCCATGTGAAATCCATTTTGCACAGCTCGCGCAGCAGCTCGGGCAGCAGGCGCTTGTGCTCCGGCAGATCCATGCCGTACTTGGTGATGTCCTGCGCGATGACGATGAGCTCCTTGACGCCTGCATCGCTCAGCGCACGCGCCTCCTCGAGCAGAGACGCCATCTCGCGGCTGCGGTAGCGTCCGCGCAGCTTGGGGATGATGCAGTAAGCGCAGGTGTTCGAGCAGCCCTCCGCGATCTTGAAGTACGCGGTGTAGGAGGGGGTCAGACGGCTGCGGCCGCCGTCGAGCGCGGCGGCGGTCATGTCTGCCATGTAGGCGGCCTGTTCGCCGCGAAGCGCCGCAGTCGCGGCATCCACGATGTTGTCATAGCTGCCGGTGCCGCAGAATACGTCGATCTCAGGCAGCTCCCTGCGCATTTCGTCCGCGTAGCGCTGCACGAGACAGCCGGTGACGACCAGACCCTTCATGCTGCCGGTCTGCTTGTACTGCGCGGTCTCGAGGATGGTCTCGATGGCTTCGGTCTTTGCCGCTTCGATGAAGCCGCAGGTGTTGACCACGCCGACGTCCGCCTCGCTCATATCCTCCGTGATCTCCCAGCCCGCGTCGCGCATAAGGGAGAGCATATGCTCGCTGTCCACCAGATTTTTGGCGCAGCCGAGCGAAATAAGTCCTAATTTCGGCATGAAATACTCCTTTTTATGATAAATCGACAGATATTTATATTATGATTATGCTTAATATAGTATACACCATAACAGACGGTTTGTCATGTAAAGATTTACGGTGCAGAACCGGGAAAAACAGTGCAGAAAAGCAAAAATTAAAAAAAACAGCCTGTCAGTAACATTTATTTTTACAGCAGACGCAAAGAAAACCGGGACATGCGCCTCGGTTTTCCTGCATTCTTGAATATCAGCCCAGATTTTCCTTGCGGATGCGGCCGTCGCGCAGCAGCTCGGTGAGCGTTTGACGGTCGCCGGCGCGGATGACGCGGCGGTATTCGTCAAGGTGTCTTATGATCTCGTCGATCTCGCACGCGAGCGGCTCGGCATTGCACAGGAACAGCTCGCTCCACATGGTTTCGTTCAGCTTCGCGACGCGCGTGAGGTCCTTGTAGCTGCCGGCGGAGTAGCCGTTGTGCTTGTCGGCCTCGGGGCTCTTGATGTAGGCCGAGGAAACGACGTGCGCGAGCTGCGAGGTGAAGGCGATCATGTGGTCATGCTGCTCGGCCGTGCAGCGCACGGTCTGGCCGAAGCCGAGCGACATGAAATACGCCTCGAGCTGAGACAGGATGCGCTCGCTGCTGCTCCTTGTCGGCACAAAGATCATGCTCGCGCCGTCGAACAGCGTGGGAAGGGCGTAGTCGAGGCCGGAGAACTCGCGGCCGGCCATCGGATGTCCGCCGACGTAGTGCACGCCTGCATCGAGCGCGGCCTGCTCGAGATGATCGACCATGAACTGCTTGACACCGACCATATCGACGATCACGCAGCCCTTTTTCATTTTCGGCATATTTTCAAGCAGCCAGTCCACGGTTGCCTGCGGATAAAGGCCGATAATGACAAGATCGACCTCGCGGAACAGTGCGTCGGTCGCGATGGCGTCGATCGAGCCGTCAGCGAGAGCCTGTTCTGCGGTCGCGCGGGTGCGGTTCCAGCCGAGAACGCGGCTGAGCGTGCGCGCCTTGATGGTTTTCGCCATCGAGCCGCCCATCAGACCGAGTCCGGCAACGAGTACGGTATCAAACATGAGTGGGTGCCCCCTGTTGCTAATTTTATTCAGATAAAGTGTATAACGGCGAGGCGGCTTTGTCAAGGCGGATTATTCCGCCGTCAGGCGCTTGAACATGCGGTAGTGCAGGCCGTTCGCATCGCGGTGCTCGCCGCGCTGCTCGAAGGCGAATTTGTGATAAAAGCCCTGCGCGCGCAGGTTTTTTTCGGCCACATGGGCGCACAGCCAGGTCTTTCCGAGCGAGCGGTATACGCTGATGGCCTGACCGAGGATCTGTGCGCTCAGACCGCAGCCGCGGTATTCGCTGCTGATGCAGAAGCCGCCGAGCAGACCGACGTCCGGTTCCTCGTCGTACCAGGTCTTGAGGTAGACGAGCGCGGCGGGCGTTCCGTCCTCGAGCAGACCGAACGTGCACGAGCGCGGCGATACCTGCTGCGCGCGCTCCACATCGCGGAGGAGTGAGGCCGGGTCAAGTCCCTCGTCCGTGCCGTAGGCATTGCGGTGCAGCTCGCGCATGAATTCCACGATCTTATCCACATCCTGTGGATTGTTCGGGTCGGCGCGGCGGAACCAGATCTGCGGCGAGACCGGGATGCCTTTGGCGTTCTTCCAGCCGATGCAGGCGAAGGTCGAAAGCTCCTGCGGCAGATGAGAGGCGTCGTTTTCGTATACAACGTCGATACTGCCGTCGTCGGCAAAATCGAGCCGCGCCACGCAGGTGTTGTCGCCCCAGCCGATCTCGTTCATCTTTTCGGGCGGAAAGCCGTGCGCGATGGTCAGCGCGCCGCGGATGGCGGAGCCGTGCGTGACGACGGCGATGGCTTTGCCGTCGTTTTCCTGCGCAAGGCGGCGCACCTCGTTCAGCATGCGTGCGCCTGCCTGCATGACGGTCTCGCCGTGCGGCGGTGCAGCTTCCCACGGACGGGCGCACCATTTCGCGTACTGGTCAGGCCAGCCGTGCGGCAGCTCGGCCCACGGGAGATCCTCCCAGTCGCCCATGTCGATCTCGTGCAGATCATTCCGCAGCTCGACCGTCAGACCGTGCGGCGCTGCGACCGCCTGCGCGGTCGTGCGTGCGCGGAACAGGGGGGAGGCGTAGACCGCCGCGAGCGGCACGTTTTCGAACCGCTTCGCCAGACAGGGGAGCTGCTGATATGCGCGCGGCGTGAGCAGGCTGTCATACAGTCCGTGGCAGCGGCGGTAGATGTTGCCCTCGGCCTCGGCGTGACGGATGATGTAGACCGTCGCCGCCATCAGCCGACCTCGACCGCGCCGGACAGCTCGGAAACGCTCTTGACGCCGTGTGCGTCCATCCATTCCTCAAGCTCGCGCAGCGCCTTGACGGGAGCGGTGGGGTCGTTGAACATCACGGTGCCCATGGCGACCGCGTCCGCGCCCGCGAGCAGCATTTCCACGATGTCGCGGCCGGTGCGGATGCCGCCCATGCCGAGGATGGGCACTGAGACCGCGCGGCGGACCTGATAGACCATGCGGACCGCGACCGGGAACACCGCCGGGCCGGACAGGCCGCCCATGACGTTGGACAGGATGGGACGGCGCTTTTCGATGTCGATGCGCATGCCGAGCAGGGTGTTGATGAGCGAGAGCGCGTCCGCGCCGGCAGACTCGGCCGCACGGGCGATCTCGGCAATGTCGGTGACGTTCGGGGACAGCTTGACGATGAGCGGCTTTTTCGCCTTTGCCTTTGCCGCCGAAACGACCTCCTCGACCATTTTCGGCTGCGTGCCGAAGGCCATGCCGCCGCATTTTACGTTCGGGCAGGAGATGTTCATCTCGATGAGGTCGACGTCCGCGTCCGAGATCTTTTCGACCATGCCCTCGTATTCCTCGACCGTGTTGCCCGAGACGTTGGCGATGATCTTCGTGTCGTACTGACGCAGGAAGGGGATCTGCTCCTTGATGAAGCGGTCGATGCCCGGGTTCTGCAGGCCGACGCAGTTGAGGATGCCCTGCGGGGTCTCCGCGATGCGCGGCGCAGGATTGCCGAGACGCTCGGTCGGGGTCAGACCCTTGACGCCGATGCCGCCGAGCTGGGACAGGTCGAAGAACTCGCCGTATTCATGACCGAAGCCAAACGTGCCGGATGCGGTCGTGATGGGGTTTTTCAGCTCTACGCCGCAGAAATTTACTCTTAAATCAGCCATTACCACTCGACCTCCTCAGCATTGAATACCGGACCGTCCTTGCAGACGTGACCGTAACGGGTTTCGCCGTCCTTCGCCTTGAGCGCGCACGCGCAGACGAGGCACGCGCCGATGCCGCAGCCCATGCGCTCCTCCATCGAAACCTGGCAGGGAACGCCGGCCTGCTTCGCGATGGCGGCGATGGCCTTCAGCATGGGCTTCGGGCCGCAGGCCGCGACGCCGGAAGCAGAGGCAATCTGCTCCTTCAGCACATCGGTGACAAAGCCGTGGCGGGCATAGGAGCCGTCGTCGGTCGTGACGAAGGTCTCGCATTCGTCGCGGAAGTCGCCCTCAAGGATAACGGCGCCCTTATTGCGGAAGCCGAGGATGGCCGCAGGCTTTGCGCCCCGCTTTACCGCCTCGCGCACGCAGCCGAGCATGGGGGGCACGCCGATGCCGCCGCCGATGAACACCGGAGCGCTGCCGAGTGCGCCGACGTCAAAGCCGTGGCCGAGCGGGCCGAGCACATCGAGCTCGTCGCCGGTCCTGCGCTCGCTGAGCCACTTCGTGCCCTCGCCCTTCACCTGAAAGACGATGCGCAGCTCGGGCGCCTTCCATGCACAGATCGAGATCGGGCGGCGCAGCAGATGACCCTCGCCGCAGGCAATGTGAACGAACTGACCGCACTGCGCCAGCTCCGTGATCTTCGGTGCGTGCAGCACCATCAAAAATAAACCGTCGCCAAGCTGCGTATTTTCCGCAACGCGGCAAATTTCCTGCACTGACATAACATTACTCCCTCCGGTATTCGTCTGTACCGTTCGGGTACAGCCTTGTATTTACGCTTGTACTGTCATTATAAAGGAAAAACGGGAAAAAGAAAAGAGCGGAATTGCCGCAGGCGAAAAAACAAGGCCGCCGTATCAGGTATAAACGGCGGCAGAGCGTGTATAATACGAAAAAAAGAGATGCTGAACGCAGGAGGGAGGAGGACACGATGGAAGAGAAGCGTTTTCTGACCATACACGACGCATCGCGCCTGTGGCACATCGAGGCTGAGGAGCTGCGCCGCCGCTGCGCGGAGGGCAGGATAAAGGGCGCAAAACAGGTTCGCGGCATCTGGCTGATCCCGCAGTAGAGGACTGCCGCGCGGCTGGCAGTCTGACGATAAAGTCCGTTTCAGACAAAAGACAGATTGTCGGAAAAACGATGGTTTTTCGACAGTCTAAAGCCCCGCAGAATTACTTCTGCGGGGCTGCTTTATATTGGAAAACGCATCAGACAGGCTTTCTGATGCGTTTTCCGGGGGTGCTTAGTACAGCTTTGCGCCTGCCGGGATGTGAGGATCGACCATCAGCAGATGGAGCTTTTCCTCGCCGTTTTCGTGGTGAACGGCAGAGATCAGCATGCCGCAGGAGTCGATGCCCATCATCGGGCGCGGCGGCAGATTGGTGATAGCGATGCAGGTCTTGCCGACCAGCTCCTCCGGCTCGTAATACTCATGAATGCCGCTCAGAATAACGCGGTCCTCGCCGGTTCCGTCATCCAGAACGAACTTCAGGAGCTTCTTGGACTTCTTCACCGCCTCGCATTCCTTGATCTTCACAGCGCGGAAATCGCTCTTGGAGAAGGTGTCAAAATCAACGAAATCCTGGAACAGCGGCTCGATCTCCACGTTCGAGAAGTCGATTTTTTCCTCCGCCTCGGGAGCTGCCTGAGCAGCCTCCGCCTGAACCGGAGCCGCCTTTTCAGCCTTCTTGTCGGAGTCCAGCGGCTTCATTGTCGGGATTTTCGTGACCAGCCTTAGATAAGCTCCGCTTAGCGTCTATA